>PDWJ01005344.1_pt1 | contig 17029 bp, 10 predicted proteins | sample 1430881 | NCBI WGS metagenome assembly PDWJ01 (sample SAMN01162460, study PRJNA174530) | Oral metagenome, whole genome shotgun sequencing project. | biome: Marine environment; feature: Marine mammal; material: Swab sample of the gingival sulcus; isolation source: swab sample of gingival sulcus...
CGCGACCTATATCTTCGATAGCGACCGCTGGGGCAGTCGCTTCGTCGCCGCCCTCGCCCGCGCCCGCGCCCGCGGGGTCGAGGTGCGGGTCCTCGTCGACGCCGTCGGGGCCCGCTACTCCTTCCCGTCGATCATCGGCGCCTTGCATCACCGCAAGCTCCGCGCCGCCCGCTTCAACCGCACGCTGCTGCCCTGGCGCTGGACCTATGCCAACCTCCGAAACCACCGAAAGCTGCTCATCTGCGACGGCCGGGTCGGCTTCACGGGCGGCCTCAACATCCGCGCGGGTCACGTCTTGGCCGACGCCCCCGACCACCCGGTCCTCGATCTGCACTTCCGAGTCGCGGGGCCGGTGGTCGCCCAGATGACGATCGCCTTCGCCGAGGACTGGTCTTTTGCGACCGGCGAGCGCCTCGCGGGCCCCGCCTGGTTCCCCCGCCCCGCCGCCCAAGGCGAGGTCTTCGCCCGCGCCATCATCGACGGGCCGGACGCGGATCTCCACAAGCTCCGCTGGACGGTGATCGCGGCCATCATCAGCGCCCGCCGGCGGGTGCGCATCGTCACGCCCTACTTCTTGCCCGAGAACGACCTGGTCGCGGCGATGAAGATGGCCAGCCTGCGCGGCGTCGAGGTCCAGCTCGTCCTGCCCGCCAACAACAACCAGATCCTGGTGAAGTGGGCCTGCGACTCGCTGCTCCACCAGGTGCTCGAGTGCGGCGTCAGCGTCTACAAGACCGAAGGGCCCTTCGACCACGCCAAGGTCATGGTGGTCGACGACAGCTGGACCCTGTTCGGCTCGGCCAACCTCGACCCCCGCAGCCTCCGCCTCAACTTCGAGCTCGACATCGAAGCCTACGACGAGGCCCTGGCCGCCCGGGTCCACACCCTCATCGACGCCCGCCTCACCTGCGCCACCCGAATCACCCGCGAGGCGCTCCTGGGCCGCGGCCTGGCGCGGCGCCTGCGCGACGGCGTGGCGCGACTGTTCATCCCCTATCTGTAGACTCGGTCGACTCCGGTCCGCGCCACGCGCCGATCACCGACGCCTGCTTGGTCTCGCTCGAGATCCGGCCCTGCCCCGGCGGCACGGAGCCCGCCTCCGGTCGCCTTGTCGCCCGCGGCCACCGGTGGCAAGATCCCGGCCTCGCATCAGCAGAGACAACGGCGCTACGCCATGGGAGGGACTCGCACGATGCCCGAACTGACCTACGATCTCATCAAGCCCCTGGTCGCTCAGCAGGACGTGTCCGGCCATGGCGTGTCCGTCGTCTTCCGCTGCCCCATCAGCGGACGCGAGGTCCGCTCCTCGGGCCAGTTCGTCGAAGCCGCGGGCGGCAAGGCAAAGAGCGCCCTCAAGCGCAGCCTCTGGACCAACCTGCGCTGGTCGCTCAGCCGCATGGTCCGCGGCGTCATGGGCTATGGCGTCGCCGGCCAGGTGGCCTCGACGGTGGCCGACACGGCGATGATGGGGGCCGACAGCGCCAGCCGCCAGCCGAAGCCCTCGGAGATCGCCCAGGCCACCCTCGACGCCTTCAAGACCGTCCAAGACCAGTTCGCCTGGGACGACAGCAGCGAGCGCTTCGTGGCCGCCTCGGTCTTCCGCGAGCTGCAGACCGAGGCGGCCGTCCTCATCGAGACCACCTCCTTTTCCAAGCAGTGGGACAAGAACATCCTGGCCCGCATGCTGGCCGAGATCGCCGCCGTCGACGGCGAGATCGCCGAGCAGGAGCGCGAGATGTTCTACACCTTCACCGCGGGTGAGGGGCCGAGCCTCGACGAGCTGCTCGCCAAGCCCGCGCTGACGCCGGCGGAGCTCGCCGAGACCAGCGAGGAGGTGCGCGAGACGGCGCTTTTGCTCACGATGGCCGTGGCCATGAGCGACGAGGACTTCGCCAAATCCGAGCAGGAAAAGCTCGTCCGCTTTGCGGGCGGCATGGGGCTTGGGCCCGAGGACCTCGCCCGCGCCGAGGGCCGCGCCAAGGACTTCGTCTTGGACAAGGCCCTCGAGCTCGCCTACGCCGACGGCAAGATCGACGCCCAGGAGCGCGCCAGGGTCGACACCCTCGCGCAGCGCCTCCAGATCCCGGTCGACCGCGTCCAGCGCCTCGACGCGCGCTGCCGCAAGCGCAAGGGGCTCCTGTAGGCTCATCGCCTCCTGCGCGGCCCTGTCCCCGAGGGCCGCGCTCCCCTTCCCCGCCGCCTGGCGGCTACGCCGGCAGGAGCCCCGATGCCCGACGCCTACATCTACGACGCCGTCCGCACGCCCCGCGGCAAGGGCAAAAAGAGCGGGAGCCTCTACACGATCCGCCCCGTCGAGCTGCTCGCCGGCGCCCTGAGGGCGCTGCGTGACCGCAACCACCTCGACACCGCCCAGGTCGACGACGTCATCATGGGCTGCGTGTCGCAGATCGGCGACCAGGGCGCGGACATCGCGCGCTTCGCGGCGCTCTACGCCGGCTACGACCAGGGCGTCCCCGGCGTCACCCTCAACCGCTTCTGCGGCTCGGGGCTCGAGGCCGTCAACCAAGCGGCGACGGCGGTGGCCTCCGGGTACTTCGACATGATCGTCGCCGGCGGCGTCGAGAGCATGTCCCGCGTCCCCATGGGCTCCGACGGCGGCGCCATCTGGGATCCCGACACCCAGTGGCGGATCGGCACCATCCCTCAGGGGATCTCGGCGGATCTGGTCGCGACGCGCTACGGGATCAGCCGAGCGGAGGCCGACGCTTTCGCCCTCCGAAGCCAGCGCCGCGCGGCGGCCGCCTGGCAGGCCGGCCGCTTCGACAGGACCGTCGCCCCCGTGACCGACGTCAATGGCCTCACCGTCCTCGACCGCGACGAGCTCGTCCGCCCGAACACGACCCTGGAGGGGCTCGCGGCGCTCACCCCCTCGTTCGAGATGATGGGCAAGGCCCTCGGCCTCGACGTCATCGCGAAGAAGCGCTACCCGGAGGTCGAGGAGATCCGCCACATCCACCACGCCGGCAACTCCTCGGGCATCGTCGACGGCGCGGCCGCCGTGCTCGTCGCCACCGAGGCCAAGGGCAAGGCCATGGGGCTCGAGCCCCGCGCGCGCATCCGGTCGATGGCGGTCGCCGGCACCGAGCCCATCATCATGCTGACCGGGCCGATGCCGGCCACCGACAAGGCCCTGAGGCGGGCCGGCATGACCATCGGCGACATCGACCGCTTCGAGGTCAACGAGGCCTTCGCCGCGGTGCCGATGGCCTTCATGCGGCACTTCGACGTCGGCCCCGACAGGGTCAACGTCGACGGCGGCTCCATCGCCATGGGCCACCCCTTGGGCGCGACCGGCGCGGTGCTCCTCGCCACGGTCCTCGACACCCTCGAGCGCGACGACCTGAGTACCGGCCTCGTCACCCTGTGCATCGGCGGGGGCATGGGCGTCGCCACCATCATCGAGCGGGTCTAGGAGAGGACGGCGCCATGACGACCGAACGCAACGACGCCTTCGCCCTCTCCTTCGACACCGCCACCGGGATCGCCACCTTCGAGCTCGCGATGGCCGGCGGCGTCAACAAGGTCGACGAGACCCTGGCCCGGGGCCTGGGCGCCGCCATCGACTGGGCCACGGGGCGCGAGGGCCTGGCCGGGATCCTGCTCACCAGCGCCCACGAGACCTTCTGCGTGGGCGCCGACATCGACGCGCTCTTCACCCTGCGGGATCCGGCCGCCACCGACGCCTACGTCGCGGCCCTCGGGGCCGTATTCCGCAGGCTCGAGACCCTCGATCTCCCCGTCGCCTGCGCGCTGACGGGCACGGCCCTCGGTGGCGGCTACGAGCTGGCCCTGGCCTGCCACCACCGCGTGGCCCTCGACTCGGAGCGCGTCCAGCTGGGCCTGCCCGAGGTGGGCCTGGGCGTCATCCCGGGCGCCGGCGGGACCCAGCGGCTGCCGCGCCTGATCGGCATCCGCGAGGCCATCGACCACATCACCCGGGGGCAGCCCGTGCGCCCCGCCAAGGCCCACGCTCTCGGGATGGTCGACGCCCTCGCCCCCGACCCTGGCGCCGTGGTCGAGGCCGCGCGCCGGTGGCTGCTGGCCAGGCCGAAGGGCAAGCAGCCCTGGGACCAGCGAGGCTTCACCTGGCCCGGCCCCGGCCCCGGCACCCAGGACGCCCGCAACATCTTCATGGGCGCCTCGGCAAGGATCTTCAAGAAGACCGCGGGCACCATGCCCCAGGTCGAGGCCGCGCTGTCCGCCATCCAAGAGGGCGCGGCCATCGCCTTCGACCGGGCCCTCGAGGTCGAGCGGCGCTACTTCGTCCGCTGCGCCGTGAGCGACCAATCCAAGGACATGATCCGAACCTCTTGGTACCACCGCAACGCCGCCATGAGGGCCGAGGGGCTGCCGGTGGCCGACGACCACGGCTTCGCCAAGGTGGGGATCGTCGGCGCCGGCATGATGGGGGCGGGGCTCGCCTTCATCGCCGCCGCCAAGGGCTTCGAGGTGGTGCTCAAGGACATCGACGAGGCGCAGCTCGAGGCTGCGCGCGCCCACGTCGCCGCCCAAGTGAAGCGCAGAAGACACCTGTCGGCCGACGCTCAGCGGGCCACCCTCGACCGCGTCCGCTTCACCCTCGACGACGCCGATCTTGGAGGTGTGGACCTGGTCATCGAGGCGGTGGTCGAGAGCGACGCGGTCAAGCAGGCCGTCACCCGTCAGGTCGAGCCCCTCCTCGCCGAGGGCGGGGTCTTCGCGTCGAACACCTCCGCCATCCCCATCACCCACCTGGCCAAGGCGTCGGCGCGGCCGGCGGCGTTCGTGGGGCTGCACTTCTTCTCGCCGGTCGAAAAGATGCCGCTGGTCGAGATCATCGCTGGCGAGGCGACCAGCGAGGCCACGCTGGCCCGCGCGGTGCGCTTTGGGCTCGCGCTCGGCAAGCTCCCGATCGTGGTGAACGACGGCTACGGCTTCTACACCAGCCGGGTCTTCATCACCTACCTCATGGAGGCGGTGCAGCTCGTGACCGAGGGGCACGATCCCGTCCTCATCGAGTGGGCCGCCCGCCAGGCCGGGATGGTGGTGTCGCCGCTGAAGGTCTACGACGAGGTGACCCTGCGCCTTGGGCACAAGGCGACGCTCCAGCGCCAGCGGTACCTTGGCGAGGACCTCAGCGACGTCCCCGCCGTCAAGCTGCTCACGCGCATGGTCGACCTCGGCCGCGTCGGCAGGATCGCGGGCAAGGGCTTCTACGACTACGAGGGGCGCAGCAGCCGCCTGTGGCCCGGCCTGGCCGAGCTCGTGGGCGAGGTGACCCCCGCCAAGACCGGCGTCGACTACCTCGCCGACCGCCTCATGCTCGTGCAGGTCCGCGAGGTCGCGCTGTGCCTGCAGCAGGGGGTCTTGCGCTCCAAGCGCGACGCCGAGGTCGGCGCCGTCTTCGGGATCGGCTTCTCGCCGGCCTCGGGCGGGCCGCTGTCGTGGCTGGACCGGCGCGGCATTTGCCAGGTGGTCACCGCCCTCGAGGGCCTGCAGGCCGAGCTCGGCGACCGCTGGGCGCCGCCGCGGTTGCTCGTGGACATGGCGCGCCGGCGAGAGCGCTTCTTCCCCGAAGGTGTGAGGTGATCTGATGAGTGACGCCCCCAAGCCCACGGCTCCCAAGAACGCCAACAAGCGCAAGGGAAGCGGCTTCTTCACCGGCGCCGGGCTGCACCTCAAGCGCGCCATGAGCGTCGACGTCGCCGCGGGCGAGCACCTGCCCGACGAGCGCTCTCTGCTCTCCGGCGGCCTGGGGAAGGGCAGCGCCCCGCTGGCCAGGCTGATGCTCTGGCGCCGCAGCTACCTCTACGTGGGGCTGTTGGCCCTCGTCCCAGCCCTGGTGCTCGAGACGATCAGCACCATCATCGCCCTGGCGGACCCGAACCTCGGCGGGATGCCCATCGACAAGGGCAACCTCGGCATCCTCTTCGGGCTCCGCTTCGTGGTCCTGTGCCTCAACGTGACGCTGGCCGTCGGCTTGTTCCTGGCCTTCAAGCGCTGGACCGACTGGGAGCGCTCGCGGCGCGTCCTCTTGTGGACCTGGATCCTGTCGTTTCTGGCGCCCTTCATCGTCGCGCTCTTCCCGATGCGGGCCCTCGGTGCCGGCCAGGCGGCCCTCATCTGGGGCCTCATCGGCGCGCTCGAGTGCGTCGTGCAGCTCGCCCCCAAGGCCGTGTCCCTGATCCCCGGTGTCCTGCGCGCCGCGGTGACGACCAAGGCGCTGTTTCCGGGCGCCACGGCGCCGGGCTGGATCGTGACGATGGCGGCGCCGATCTTTTTGCTGCTGCTCTTCGTGGTCCTGCTCATCCCCTACCAGCTCAGCGGCAGCCCCTTCATCGTCCTGGCGGTCCTGGCCTTCCTCGCCGCGCCCGTGGCCCTGTGGCGCTCGGGCAAGCTCCTGGCCCAGCCGCTCGACCACGCGCCGGCCCTCGAGAGCATCAAGCGCACCCGCCTGATGAGCGTGCTGCTCAACGGCGCGGGCACCGTGTTCTTGGTGATCGGGCTGCTCGCCGGGGGCCTGCAATTCGACGTCTTCGACGTCCTCAAGCTCGTCGTGTCCATCGGCGCCAACGTCATCGTGCTCTCGGTGGTCGCGATGGTTCCCTACCCCAAGCGCCGGCACCTCGCGAGCCTCGCCGCCGGCTACCTCGGCGCCGGCGCCGGCGTGCTGGGCCTGACGCTCTTGACCCTGGGCGCCGGCGCGTCGAGCTCGGCCGCGCGCGGCGCCGAGTCCGTCAACGCGGTCGCCTACGGCCTCATCGCCGTGATGGCCTACCTCGGCGCCTGCGGCTGGGCCGCCCTCGAGCGCGCCCTCGGGGGCCTACGGTGGGCCGGGGTCACCGGGACCCTCGGCCTCGGGATCTGGCTGTCGATCGCCATCGCCACCGACGTGGCGGGCCTCGCCACCGGCGGCTCCCTGCCCCTGGCGGCCGCCTCAGCGCTCTTCGCCGCGCTCCTCGTGGCGCGGCGCGCGCGCTTCGGCGTCGCAGCCCTCGCCTCCGCCGGGGGCCTCGCGACCGGCGCCGCGCTCTGCGGTCTGACAGCCACGGGCGCAGCCGATCTCACCGCCCTCATGGAGCTCTGCTGGGTGGCCGGCTACGCCGGCCTCGCTCTCACCTGGCTCGGCGAGCAGGAGCGCTACGAGAGCCCGGCGCCGCGGTGGTAGGCCGCCGGCGGGCTACGACTAGAGCTTCTTGGCGGCCTCGCAGCTTGGGGTGTAGCCGTAGCTGCAGGCCTTGGTGAGCAGCTCGCGCGCCTTGCCCGGGTTCGCCGTGGTGCCGAGCCCCAGCCGATACAGGATGCCGGCGTTGTGGCAGGCCATCGGCTCGCCGCCGGCGCAGCCCTTGTCGTAGCTCAACAGCGCCGCCTGAGGATCTTTGGGCGAGACGGTCCCGAGCATCATGAAGACGCCGTGGTTGAGACACCCCATGGGGTCACCCTCGAGGCACGCCTTGGAGAAGCGCTCGAAGGCCGCCTTGGCATCCGCCTCACCGCCATGACCCTTGGCGATCATGAACCCGAGGTTCGTGCAGGCCTCGGGGTGGCTCGCCTCGCAGCCTGCCTGGTACAGGGCGCGGGCCTTCTTCAGGTCGCCGGCCTCCTGGGCGAGCAGCCCCAGCTTGAAGCAGCCGAAGCCCTTGCCCTCGGCGCAGGACTTGTCGAAGTAGGCGCGGGACGGCTCGAGCCTGGACGGGACGCGCTCGTGGTAGCGAACCAGGGTGCCCATCATGCAGGCGACGCTGTCGGCCCCATCGAGGCAGCGCTCGGAGACCGGGCGGCGCGCGCCGGGCGTGTCGACCGAGCCGCCCTCGCCCTGGTCGAGGGGGACGTCGCAGAAGCGCTTGCCGCCGTACTGACAGGCGGCGTCGAGGCGCCGCTTGGCGGCCTCGAGATCCTTGGCGACGCCGACGCCGTCGCGGAACGCGATCCCGGCCTGCAGGCAGGCGCGGGCATCCTGCACGTCGCAGCCCTGGTCGTAGACCGTGAGCGCTTGGGCCAGGTCGGCGCGGCCGCCCTCGCCCTTGTGCAGCATCAGGCCCAGGTCGCAGCAGCTCCGCCCGTTGCCGAGCTTGCAGGCCTTGGAGAGGATGAAGCGCACGCGCTTGAGGTCCTTGGTGATCCCGCGCCCCTCGCGATAGAGTCGGGCCAGGTGGAGGCAGCTGTCGAGGTAGCCGCCGTCGCAAGCCCGATCGTAGAGCTTGGCGCCGCGCGCGACGTCGATCGGCACGCCGGTACCCGTCTCGTGCAGGCGAGCCAGCTCGTGGCAACCGAGGACCTCGCCGCCGTCGCAGGCCTGTCTGTACAAGGCGAGGGCCTTGCCATAGCTCTGAGGGCCGCGGTCGCCGTTCTCCCAATAGGTGCCGAGCTCGACGCAGTCGTAGAGCTTGCCGGCCTGGCAGCCCGCGCGGAGCTTGGTGCGAGAGCTCGCGTGGGCCGCGCCGGGGAGCGCGACGAGCGCGGCGATGGCGGCGATGAGGGCAACGACCGGATGTGCCATCAGGGGTCTGCTCCAGCGTAGGGGGCACCCACCCAACGGAGGAGGCGGCGCAGGCCTTCCGCTGACGGGCAGCTTCAGGCTATGCTCCCCAACCCACGTCGGGCAAGCCGCGGAGCCCCCGACACCCGACCCCGAGGACCCCGAGGACGCCCGGCCTTGCTCGGCCCGGTCGCAGGTGCTACCGTCTGAGCTGGGGTCGGGACCGACAAGTGACACGCGCGCTCCTCTTGACTCGAGACGAGCCCGCGACAAGGAGCAAACGGTCCATGGCGTACAAGATCCCGAAGCTGAAGCCGATCACTGTGAAGACGATGACGCTGAAGCGGTCGGTGGGCATCGCCGCCGCCGCCGGGGTCATCGGTCTGTTCGCGAAGCTCGTCATCAAGCAGATGACGCTGACGCGCAGCAACCCGTTGACCAACCCGACGCCGGGTATCGCGAAAAACCGCCCGAGCAGCGGTCGGCGTCCCGCCGATCCGTTCACCGATCACGACTTCCACATCGTGATCGACGGCGTGGAGGCTGGCGCCTTCGCCAAGTTCGACGGGCTCAGCTGGGACTGCGACGTCATCGAGTACAAGGACTCGCTCGATCCGCACCCCCGCAAGCGCCCCGGCATCCACCGCTTCGGCAACATCAAGCTGACCAAGGGCGTCATCACCAACAGCACCCTATGGGATTGGTGCCAGGCGGTGGCGGACGGCAAGCCCGACCGCCGCAACGGCGCCATCATGGTGCTCGACCGTACGAGCGACACCACCAAGCCCGCGCTGGTCTACGAGTTCTACCAGGCCTGGCCCGTGAAGTGGGGCAGCTTCCGCGTCGACGGCAAGGGCGGCGCGACCATGGTCGAGGAGCTAGAGCTCGCCGTCGACTCCTTCGCGATGAAGAAGTAGCCGAGCTATCGGCGCCCACCCCTTCGTCCGCGGGGTTGACCCCGGCGGCCTCGCGTGTCTGACCGCCACCGGCGCGGTGCTCGCTTCGCCGCCGTCGGGCGCCTGTCTGCGCCTGCCGCCCAGGGGCTGATCCGACCATGGCGACCTACGCGATAGGCGACGTCCAGGGGTGCTTCGCGCCCCTGATGCGGCTGCTCGAGCGCATCCGCTTCAAGCCGGGGCGGGACCGGCTGTGGCTGGTCGGCGACGTGGTCAACCGCGGGCCCGCGTCGGCCCAGGTGCTGCGCTGGCTGTGCGACCACGACCGCGACGTCACGGTCGTGCTCGGCAACCACGACCTCCACCTGCTCGCCCGGGCCGAGGGGGTCGGCGTCGCCCGGACCGACGACACCTTTGGCGACGTGCTCCACGCCCGCGACCGCGACACGCTCGTGGGTTGGCTGCGCGAGCGGCCCCTGCTCCACCGCGAGGGTGACACCCTCATGGTGCACGCGGGGCTGTTGCCGGCCTGGCGAGTGGACGAGGCCGAGGCCCTGGCGCGCGAGGCGGAGCGCCGGCTCCGGGGATCCAAGCGGGCCGCCTTCCTCGACGCCCTCTACCACGGCCGCAAGCGCCCCTGGGGCGAGGCGAGCGGCAAGCGCCAGCGCGCCTTGGCGGCGACCGCGATCATGACCCGCGTGCGCGTGGTCGACGGCGCCGGCCGCATGGTCCGCCGCTTCAAGGGCCCGCCCGAGCGCGCACCCGAGGGCACCTCACCCTGGTTCGCGGCGCCTCATCGACGAAAGCGGCCGGTCACCCTGGTGTTCGGTCACTGGGCCGCGATGGGCCTGTGGATCGCCGACGGCGTCATCGCCACCGACAGCGGCTGCGTCTGGGGTGGCGCCCTGACCGCCGTTCGTCTCGAAGACCGCGCGGTCTTCAGCGTCCCGGCCCTCGGCTGAGGGCGCGGGGTAGCCCCGGTCGGTCACCAGGGCTCGAGCGAGACCAAGGCGCGGCAGGCGATCGGGGCTAGCTCCTCGTGATCTCGTCGCGGGTCAGGCGGACCTTGGCGGAGCGGCGCGACAACGGCTCGGGCTGGGCCAGCTCGCCGGAGCTCACCCAGGCGTTCATCGGCCGCTGCAGCCACGCTCTGCGCGTGCCGGCGTCCGAGATGCGGCGCGCCGTCTCGTGCAGGTCCTCGCGGGCCTCCCGCAGGATCTCGTCGGCCTCGTGGAACTGCCGCAGGCGGTGGCGCGCCCGCGCGAGGATGAACAGCAGATAGTGGCGCGGCAGGCCCACGTCGCGCCAGCGGGCCGAGAGGTCGAGGGCCCCCTCGGCGAAGTCGACCGCGTCCTCGGGGCGGCCGCACTCCAGGGCGGCCCGCGCGGCGAGGGCCCAGCCGCGCACGGCCGCGGCCCGCACCTGGTGGCGGGTCGCGTCGACGGCAAAGCGGCGAGCGCGATCGACGTCATCCTCGTGGCCCCGGCCGACCCCCGAGGAGACGGAGATCTCCAAAGCGGTGTAGGCGATCTCGAGGTCGAGGAGCTTCGAGGGGCTGGGGTGCAGGTCCTCCCGCACATCATCGAGGAGCTCCAAGGCGTCGCTCGGGTAACCGAGCACGCTGACGCTGCGGGCCTCGACCACGCGAGCGAGCATCGCGGTCTCGGGGTCGCGATCTCGTTCGGCGAGGGCGCGAGCCCGGTCGGCGTGGTCGAGGGCCGTCGAGAGCCAGCCCAGCTCCGCGTGGCAGCGCGCGAACTCCAGCTCGATGAGGCCGCTCACCCGCCGGTGGTGGACGTCGCCGACCTCGGTGGTCAGGCGGCGCATGATCTCGAGGGCCTCGGCGGGGCGCCCACGCTCGCGCTCGTTCTGCGCGGCGAGTATCTCCCCCAAGGCCCGCTCGGCGACGCCGCCGACCCGAACCGCCTTGGCCCGCAAGGCTACCAGCGCCGGACCGGCGAGGGCGACGTGCTGAGTCGCGACCAGGATCTGCGCGCGCAAGGCGAGGAGCTTCAGCTCGGAGCCGACGCCCGGCTGGCTCTCGAGGCCGCGATCGAGCGCGGCGAGCGCCCGGTCGACCGCGCCCCGGGCCCAAGCCTCCTCGGCCACGGCCCACTGGTAGACGCCCTCCCCCTCCGCGTCGCCGCCGTCCGCCGGGAGCGCCCGCCGCGCCTCGGCGTGCTCCATGAGCGCCGCCCACTCGCGCCGCTCGACGGACAGCTCCATCATCGCGTCGAGGCCGGCCCGCATCGTCCTGACGTGGCCCTGCTGGACGCCCAGCTGGAAGAGCTCGGAGGACGCCCGCTCCCACGCGTCGAAGTCGGCGGACTGGCGCGCGAGGCGCAGGGCCGTGCGCTGGACCTGGAGGCGGAACTCGAAGAGCGTCGCGCCGGGGGCGGACGCGGCGTGGGCCTCGACCAGGTTCCGCGCGCGGTCGAGGTGCGCGCACGCGGCGGCGGCGTCGCGCCGATCGGCGGCGGCGTTCGCGGCCGCGACCAGCCACGGGGTCGCCTGGATCGGGCGGTCGGAGCGGAGCCACTCGCGGGCACAGGCGTCGGCTTGCCCGTCGAAGGGCTCTGCGTCCGCGACGGCCACCGCGAGGCGACGGTGCAAGAGGTGGCGCTCGCCGGCGCCCAGCCGGCGGGTGGTGCCGCCCAGGTCGACGGCCTCGCCGAGGCCGATCCAGCCGCTCTGGTGGCGCACCAACAGCCCGTCCTGGAGCAGGTACGGGACGTAGTCCACGTCGGCGCCGAGGTAGCTGAGGACGACCTGCTCCGGAAGCGGTTGCTTCAGGCACGACAGGACGTCCTCGATGGAGGCCTCGACCTCGGGGCGCGCACCGTCGCCACCGGTGGCGAAGGTCGACGCAAGGAGGTAGCCGCTCGCCGTGCGCCGGATCCGCCCCTCATTGAACTCCTCGGCGATGAGGGCACGTAGGTGCGCCGGGCGGCGGCGGGAGCGCCCAAAGAGGATGGCGGCCCGGTCGGGGGCCACCACGCCGCGCCCGAGGACCTCGTCGAACCAGCCGACGACGTCGGCCAGCTCAGGCGCCTCGGCCCGCTCCCTGTGGGTGAACTCGGCCGCCATCAGGGCCTCGAAGGCGTCAGGCGCCGCCGGCTCCTCGTCGGGGTCGTAGGTCGCGATGACCCGGAGGTTCTGGTTGGCCGCGCCGGTGAAGACCGTGGTGAGGAGCTCGAGGGTCAGGACGTCCGCGCGCTGGAGGCCGTCGATGCTGATGATCGTCTGGCCGTGGAGGCGGGTGAGCATCGTCGCGGCGCCCGCGAGGCCGCGCAGCTGCGTCGGGTGGCGGCCGCGCAGGCGCTGCTCGCGCAGGCGCCGAAAGACCGCCAGCGCCGGCTCGATGGCCTCGAGAGGCGCGTAGGGCCGCCGCGCGAGGCGGACGCGCACGACCCGCGCGCCGCCGACGGCGCCGCGGTCCGTCAGCTCGCACAGGTAGCGATCGCCGTCCTGTCCGGCCGGGGTCTCGATGGTGAAGATGGCCGGCCGCGGGCGGTCTTCGTCGACGGCGGCCCGGGCACCGGCGTGCCACTCGCGGGCGGCGCGCTCGAGCCACGCAGGCTCGACCATGGGGTGGGAGTCGAGGCGCAAGCGGAAGGCCTGCCTCGTCTCGATCTCCGCCTCGAGCCCGACCGCGGCGGCGAGGCGCTCGATGACGACGGCGGCGCTGGACGGCCGCCGCTCGATGTTCGCCATGAGCAGGTCGTCGACCAGCCCCGCGAGGGCCGGTGAGCACTGGTCGGCCGTCAGCTTGCGGTAGCTGCCGTGGGTTCGCACCTCCCACAGGGCCGAGGGGTCCTCCTGGGGCCAGGGCCGGCGGCCGGAGACGATCTCGTAGATCAACAGGCCGATGGCGTAGAGGTCCTGCCGCACGTCGAAGGGGTCCCCCGCCATCAGCTCGGGCGCGCTGTACTCGGGCGTGCCGATGAACAGCTCCTCGGGGGTCGCGCTCATCTCGATAGCGATCCCGTAGTCGATGAGCGTGGCGTGCGAGCTGCCCGTGCCGTCCTGGCTGACGAGGATGTTGCTCGGCTTGAGGTCACGGTGCAGATAGCCCAGGCCGTGGAGGTGATCGAGGGCGCGCAGGGTCTCGATCACCCAGGGCCAGGCGCGCTCGCGGCGGTCGAGCTGCTCGACGGCCCGCGCGAGCGGCGCGCCCCGCACGTAGTCCATGGCGAAGTAAGGCACCTCGCCCATGGCGTGAGCGCCGAAGCCGAAGTCATAGACCCGCGGGATGCACGGGTGGCGCAGCCGCTGCTGCAGGACGAACTCGCGCATGAATTCGCTGGTGGAGTCGAGGTACTCCGGCAGGAGCATCTTGAGCGCGACCAGGCGGCCGGTGTAGGCGAGGTCACGGGCCAAGAAGACCTGCCCCATGCCCCCTTCACCGAGGGTCCTTTCGACCTGGTAGCGTCCATCCCAGACGAGCAAGAGGGTCTCTCCCTGGCGGCCTGCCCTCGTGGTATCGGCACCCGCCTCGGGGGACTTGAACCCGGCCGCGCGAAAACGTGCAGGGGCCCTGTTGGGCCCCGCGGTGGCCCGCGCGCCGCCTTGACAGCGCGCCCCGGTCACCTGAGGCTGGCGCCGGCCCCGACACCCGGACCTCGGAGCGCGGCGATGGCCAGCGGGCAAGATCCCAGCGACCCGAAGTGGGTCCATGTGCGCGAGTGGCGCGAACCCGAGCAGCTGATCCGCGTGAGCGCCGACGCCGAGGACCGCGGCGCCGTCTACTTCTCAGGGGCAGGCTCGATGGCCGGGGCTCGCGCGCTCACCGAGCTCCTCGACGAGCTGCGCGCGCTCATTGGGACCGACAAGCGCTTCGTGGCGATCGTCGACCTGCGTGACCTCGCGGGGGCGCCCCTGCGAGCCCAGTTCCACATCGGCAAGTGGCTGTTCGCGCGCAAGCGCCAGATTGAGCGCGTGGCCGTCTTCGGCGGCCGGCCCTTTGAGATGCGTATCGCCCGCGCCGTCATGAAGATCGCCCGGATGCGCGAGGCGAGCTTCTTCGACAGCCTCGATGACGCGCTGCGGTGGCTCGGCTGGGGACGGACCGTCTACCCATGAGCGGCCGGCCTGCGGCGGGCATGGCGACGCCGCGACGCCGCGATCGGGGCGAGCGGCCCGATCGTCCGCAAGCCGGCGCGCCCCCCACACCCACCACGAGCGCTTCATGCGGCGGCTCGACCACCCGCTCATCGAGCACCCCGCGGGGCCGACGAGACGGCGAGAGATTGCTTTCAGGATCGTCGCTTCAGCGCTATAGCTGGGGGTTGAAGGCGGGTGGCCACACCACGCCACCTCAAACAAACCAAACCGATCTCAGCCATGCTCCACTTCGGTTCACGTCACGTAGCGCGGCCTCCGACCGGGAGACCGTCCGCGTGCGCTCGCCCTCATCACGAGGTGCGGTCGGGCGGGCGTGGCCGTCTGCGCGGCCGGGCGTGTGATTCCACACACCCCTGCGCGAACGATGTCGGGCGCTTGCGGCGCTGGATGGTCGCGAGCCCAGCGGGCTCCACGGCCGCGGCGACGCCGGCACGATGGTTGCAGCGCGGCTGGCCGACTCCGACCCTCGGGGGGGGGAGGCACGATGACGACCACCTCTTTCAGCACCGGCACCAGGACCGGCGAGACCGGAACCCAGGCCGCGGAGTCCGAGCACAAGGTCATCAGGAAGATGCTCGGGGACCTCGGCGGGGCCACGGAGTTCGGGTCGATCCGCGACATCGTCGCGACCCTCGGCCGGATGCTCCCGGAGCACTTCGCCTCGGAGGAGGGGCCCGACGGCCTCTATGACGACCTGCGGCTCATGCAGCCGGGGCTGACGCCGAAGATCGATGCGCTCGCCAAAGACCACCATGGCCTCAGCTCGGAGATCGCCGAGCTCCAGGCGGTCTGCCAGCAGATCGAGCAGCTCCAGGGCCGGCTCTGCGCCCTCAAGGACGGGTTCATCAAGCACCTGGCGGAGCACGAGGCCGTTGAGAGCGGCCTTGTCGCCGACGCCTACTACATCGATCTCGGCGGGGCGGGCTGAGCCTGTCCAGCGCGGCCTGCACGTCTCGAGCCGGGTGAGAGCCCACGCCCGAACATGCCGTGGGATTTCACACACCCTAGTGGGAATAGACACGTTTCCGGCAACCAAGCTCGCGTTCGATGCGCCAGACAGGCGTGTCCCCGCCCCTCGGTTTGGGCTCGAGGGCCTAGCGGGCTGATCCCGCAGCCGAACCGCCGATACACGAGGAGCCCGACGCCATGACCCAGACAGCCATCGGTAGCAGCGCTGGGGCCGCACCCCGCAGAGGCATCCCTCGCAGGGTGATCCGGGAGCAGATCATCGAGATCGTCAGCGACGCTGGCGAGGGCGCCCAGACCGCCGGGCAGCTCCTCGGCACCATCAGCGCGAAGATGGGCAATGGCGTGTGGACGGTGGAGATCATCCCCGCCGAGATCGAGCCGCCGCCGCGGTCCAGGGCCGGCGCCAGCGGCATCCGCGTGCGCTTCGGCGACCGCCCCATGACCAACATGGGCAACGAGGCCGACGTCGTCGTCGCCTTCAACGAGCAGGTCCTCTACGGGCGCATCGACAGCGGCGCCATGACCGAGGGGACGATCTTGTTCATCGACGACAAGTGGGCCGACAGCCCCCTGCCGGAGGTCCAGCAGGCCTACGCCGCGGCCCTCGCCGACTTCAAGGCGCTCGGATACGACGTGCGCCGGATCCCGCTGGAGCGGCAGACCAAGGAGCACACCGCCAACCCCAGGCGCGGCAAGAACATGTGGGTCGTCGGGATGCTCTGCGCGATGTACGACCGCGACCTCGAGGTCGCCAAGGCCGAGGTCGCCGCGGTGTTCAGCCGCAAGCGCAAGGGCCACAAGATCATCGACATGAGCCACGGCCTGCTCGACTCGGGCTACGCGTGGGGCATGGCGAACCTCGACAAGCTGTATCGCGTCGACGCGCCGCCCCCCGACGCGGACATGGTCGTGATGAACGGCAACGCCGCCGTCGCGATGGGCGCCATGGCCGCGGGTATCGAGCTGTGCTCGATGTACCCGATCACCCCGGCCACCTCCGCCTCCCACTACCTGGCCGCGGCCTTCCACAAGGCCGGCGGCTTCGTCCACCAGGCCGAGGACGAGATCGCCGCGGTGAGCTTCGCCGTCGGCGCATCCTACGCGGGCAAGACAGCCCTCACCATCACCTCCGGCCCAGGCATGGCGCTCAAGACCGAGATGATCGGCCTCGCGGTCATGGCCGAGGTCCCGCTCGTCGTCGTCGACGTCCAGCGCGGCGGCCCCTCGACGGGCCTGCCCACCAAGGTCGAGCAGGGCGATCTCCTCCACGCCCTGTTCGCCCACCCGGGCGACGCGCCAAAGATCGTCATGGCGCCGGCGACCATCGACGAGTGCTTCCACTTCATGATCACGGCGCGCAAGCTCGCCGAGGACTTCCGAACACCGGTCATCGTCCTCACCGACGCCAACCTCGCCACCGGCCAGACCTCCTTCCCCTACCCGGAGCTGTCCGAGGACCTCCTGTCGCCGCCGGTCGATCAGTCGCCGTGGGACCCGGAGGTGGCCCCCTACCAATGGGACCCGAAGACGGGCTTGTCGCCGTCGCGCCCGAGGAGCTGGC
>PDWJ01002933.1_pt1 | contig 17025 bp, 22 predicted proteins | sample 1430881 | NCBI WGS metagenome assembly PDWJ01 (sample SAMN01162460, study PRJNA174530) | Oral metagenome, whole genome shotgun sequencing project. | biome: Marine environment; feature: Marine mammal; material: Swab sample of the gingival sulcus; isolation source: swab sample of gingival sulcus...
GCGCCGATGGTACTTCTAACGAGGGAGAGTAGGTCGCCGCCAGTTTTTATTTTTAATTTTAAAAAGTCTAACTACTACAGTAGTTAGACTTTTTTTGTTAGTATACTAACAATATTGACTCAATCTCTCTTTTTTTGTTTATTTTTGTCGTCATTAAATCAATCAATATGAAAACTATCATAAGTTTAACTTTATTACTACTTTTATTTTCATGCCAAAAAATTAGTGATAAGGATATATATGGGAAATATTCACCTATATTATACAAGAACACTTATGATACCCTGACAATTTACAAAGGTGGAATATACAGTAGAAGAGTATATGATAAAAAAGGTAAACAACTGTTAAATTATAATGCCAAATACCTGTTGAAAAGTTCTCTAAATATAAAATTTTCTAATTTTTACTTGAATTTAGATAAAGATTTGATTGCTTTTCCAGAAGATGTTAATGATACTGATATGACCTATACTACTTTTTTTGAGAGAAAGGGTAAAGATATTATACTTTGCTTTGGTTATCACGATGCGGAAAACTGTTATAAAAAAATCGAGAATAAAGTGGTAATGTTCCAGAAATGATGCTTTAATAATTTTACTGAGAAGTTGATGAAAATAACCCACTTTTTTTATTAACTTATTTTTTAAGTACATTTGATTGAATATAAGCCTCGTAAGGAAGAAATACCTTATATACAACAAGCTAGTAATTATTATGAAAAAAGATGAATATAGCTTTTCGTAAGCTTATCACTTAGTGATGGTGTAATTTTAATATTTTCCGAACTTACCATTTCTTTTTCTTGAAGTAAAGGAAAGTGAAAAGCACAATAAGTGCCATTATTCCTAAGGTAATGAAGTATCCATATCTAGATCGAAGTTCAGGCATATTATCGAAATTCATTCCGTAAAGTCCTGCCACAAAAGTAATAGGTAGGAAATAAGCCGAAAACTGGGTAAGGATTTTCATCGTTTGGTTGGCTTTCTGATCTGCCAATGCCAAAAACATCGAAATGAGGTTGAGAATTTGCGAGTTCAGGTGGTCAAAGTCGGAAATTACGTCTCGTAATTTATCTCGTAAATCGGTGGTTTCTGAGTCCGAAAGTTCCAAAGGTCTAAATCGTGTAACCCAAGACGACGACAACTGAAGCACCATGGTATTAAGACTTGATTTTCGCTTTAAATTATAGAGTTTTCTCAATAAATTAGCCGAGTCGGTAGAGAGGAAAATTTCGTTTTCTAACTCATCAATGACTCTTAAAATTCGTCTTGCTTCATCATCAAAAGATTTCAATACTTTTAATGCTACTTCTAATGCGATATGCTCAGAAGTTACCTCTTCCTTACTATATTTAATGTCTCTTAAAACTTCCTTAACGATAGAGTTTTTCAATCGATGAATGGTAATGATTTTATCATCAATCAGGAAAATGGCTAATTTAGTCGTAATATCACTGATGGAATTCAGGTTTTGCCTTTGCAAGTCTGTATTTTCTCTCATCAAGAAAAATTTCAGATTTTCATCTTCTTCATATTTCGGAAGGTGATTAGGGTCTATGGTATCCTCCAACATAAATTCATTAATATTGAATTTCTGATGAAGGACGTCTAAATCTGCTCTATTGGCAGATTCTATATCAATCCATTCACAATATTCATTTTTAAATATGATTTCAGATGGCATAACAAGAAGTTTAAAAGGTTTAAGGGTTTAAAATCGTTTTATCTTGTTCAAAGTTTCAATTGAAAACTTAAAACTCAATATTCAAAACTATACATAATTTCCTATTTTTTTAAATATCTTTGCAAAAATAATAAAATTATGATTAAAAGCATCATTAAAGGAGCAGGACATTTTGTTCCAGAGCATATAGTAACCAATGATGATTTGTCTAAACGCATGACTACCAGTGATGAATGGATTGTGGAACGCACAGGTATTCAGGAGAGAAGACACCGAAAAAATAGAACTGACCAACAAGAAACCACTTCGGAATATGGTTATAGAGCCTCAAAAAAAGCGATAGAAAACGCAGGGCTTACCGCAAAAGATATTGATTATATTGTTTTTGCTACCCTTTCGCCAGATTATTTCTTCCCAGGATGTGGTGTTTTATTACAAGAAAAATTAGGTTGTGAAACCGTTGGTGCATTGGATGTTAGAAATCAATGTTCAGGTTTTGTTTATGCGATGAGTGTTGCCAATGCTTTTATCAAAGCGGGAACGTATAAAAATGTTTTAGTCGTAGGAGCCGAGATTCATTCTTTTGGGTTGGATATGTCTGATGATGGAAGAGGCGTTTCGGTTATTTTTGGAGATGGAGCGGGTGCCATTGTACTTTCAGCTTCGGAGGACGAAAATGCAGGTGATGTATTGAGTGTTAATATGCACTCGGAAGGGAAATACGCAGAGGAATTAGCAGTACTTTTCCCAGGTTCAAAATATGGTTGGGCAGATAAATTATTAGAGGATAATAATGCAATTTCTAAAAAGGAATTATATCCATATATGAATGGAAATTATGTCTTCAAACATGCTGTTACTCGTTTCCCTGAAACGATTGTAGAAGCCTTAAAAGATGCTAACAAAACACCTGAAGATTTAGATATGTTTATTCCACATCAGGCGAATTTAAGGATTGCTCAGTTTGTGCAGAAAAAACTGAATTTACCTAACGAAAAAATATTTAATAATATTCAAAAATACGGAAATACAACCGCAGCATCTATTCCTATCGCATTGAGTGAAGCGATTGAAGAAGGTAAGGTAAAACGAGGAGATTTAGTTTTACTCTCGGCTTTCGGTAGTGGATTTACTTGGGGAAGTGTGTTGTTTAATTATTAGAATCAAGAACCAAGAGTCAAAAATCGCCTTCATAATAAAATGAGGCGATTTTTTTTGATGATTTATTTTTTCGATGCTTTCCAAAGCTGAGTGAATCCAATAAAATCTTCTACGGAAAGTTCTTCTGCTCTTTTACTCATCAATTCGTGAGATTTTAATTCTTCGGGAATACCTAAACTTTTTAGGGCGTTGGATAATTTTTTTCTCCTTTGGTTAAATCCTGTTTTTACAATTTGTTTAAATAATTTTTCGATTCCTTCCAACCCTTTTTTCGGGTTTCTGACCATTCTGATGACCCCAGATTTTACTTTTGGTGGCGGATTGAAGACATTTTCGTGTACTGTAAATAGGTATTCTACATCGTAATAGGCTTGTACTAAAACGGATAAAATGCCATAGGCTTTAGTGCGAGGTTGGGCAGAAGTTCGTTCGGCGACTTCTTTTTGAAACATTCCCACCATTTCTGGGATCATTTCAAAATAATCAACGATTTTAAATAAAATTTGGGACGAGATATTGTAAGGAAAATTACCAATAATGGCAATTTGTTCGCCTTCGGTAAGGAAGTTAAAGTCGGTTTTTAGAAAATCTCCTACGAAACTTTTATCGGTGATGGAAGAATAGTGTTCTATAAGATAAGCGATAGATTCTTTGTCTATTTCCGCCAAATAAATCCTTTGTGGTTTTTCGATAAGGTATTTTGTGAGCACTCCCATTCCTGGTCCTACTTCTAAAATAGACTTGTAGTTTTCTGATTCTAAACCTTTCACGATTTTTAATGCGATATTTTCATCGGTGAGAAAATGTTGCCCCAAATGTTTTTTTGCCTTTACACTCAAAATATTTATGATTTTATTAACAGTCTTTTTTATATTTTCGGTACAAATTTCGGAAGATTTTTTCTATTTTAGCCAAAAAAATTCATTTAATGGCAAATAATGTAGATGACTTTAACAGGAAAAGGTTGAGATCGAGCAATATAACAGTGGTTGTGAGTATTGCTTTGGTTTTATTTATGCTAGGACTTTTAGGCGTAATTTTACTGAATGCAAAAAATTATGCCGATTATTTAAAAGAACAATTGGTGGTCAATGCTTATTTTGATGAAAATTATGATGCCAAAGATTCAATTAAAATTGCGAAGTTAGAGCAAAGAGCAGTTGAGAAAATCGCTCAGTTGGAGCCTGTAAAAAAGGTGAAATACATTTCTCGTAAGGAAGCTTATATCGATGCTAAAAAAACACTTGGAGATGACCAAGTTTTGGCAGAAAATGATAATATTTTCCCTTCTTTCGTAGAGGTTTCTCTGAAGAAAGAATTTATTGATTCTACGAAAATTGGTGGTGTTTTAAAGCAAATAGAAACCATTGCAGGAGTAAAGGATGTAAAAAACGATTCTCAAAATCAAAAAGTATATAAAAATTTAAACCGAGTAATGAAATGGATTGTAGGGCTTTCCGTTTTGTTTTTGGTTTTAGCAATGGTTTTAATCAATAATTCTATCCGACTGAAAATATACTCTAAGAGGTTTATTATCAAGACAATGCAGTTAGTTGGAGCCAAGAGGAGGTTTATTCTAAAGCCTTTTATAAAGGAGGCGGTACTTTTAGGTTTAATTGCTACCGTGATTGCTTTGTTGGCGGTTTTTGGTGTCTGGACTTATTTTACTTCGTATGTCAAGACCCCTTTTACGCAAGATATGAACGAGTATGTCTGGTTGGCGATTCTTGTAGCAGGAGTGGGGGTTTTAATCAGTTTGGGAAGTACGATTTATGCCACTTGGAGATACCTGAGATCCAATACAGACGATTTGTATTATAATTAAGAGGTTATTACGAAAGTTACAAGGTTATGAGGTTACAAGATTACATAGTTACAAAGTTATGTTCTTGATTCTTGGCTCTTGATTCTAAAAAATAAAAATATGACAGATAAAAATAAAGAAAATTCGTTTTACTTTGGTAAGGAAAATTACAAATGGATGCTCATCGGTTTTGGATTGATAGTTTTGGGATTCATCTTAATGATGGGAGGAGATGCTAATACTATTGATGGGAAATTTGATGCCAATACTTGGAACGAAGATATTTTTTCGTTTAGAAGAATAAGGTTGGCACCATTTTTAGTAATTGCAGGGTTTGTGGTAGAAATATATGCGATTTTAAAGCGAAATAAATAGAAATTGGATGGACATTATTGAAGCGATAATTTTAGGATTGATTCAAGGATTGACGGAGTTTTTACCTGTTTCATCAAGTGGGCATTTGGAGATAGCAAAAGCCATTTTTGGGGACAAAAGTTTACCCGAAGAAAGTCTCACTTTTACTGTGATTTTACATTTTGCAACGGCATTGAGTACAATGGTGATTTTCAGAAAAGAAATCGCTGAAATTTTCAAAGGTTTATTTCAGTTCAAATGGAATGCGGAGAGTCAATTTTCCGTAAAAATCATTATTTCGATGTTACCTGCCGTAGTGGTTGGTTTATTTTTTGAGGAGCAATTGGAAGCCTTTTTCAGCGGGAATTTAGTTTTGGTAGGAGCAATGCTTATCGTTACGGCAATTTTGTTGTTGTTAGCGGATAGAGCCAAAGATACAGGGAAAGAAGTTTCTTATAAAAACGCTTTGATTATTGGTGTTTCACAAGCGGTGGCAATGTTACCGGGGATTTCTCGTTCAGGAGCAACGATTTCTACATCGGTTTTATTGGGAATTGATAGAACAAAGTCAGCAAGGTTTTCGTTTTTAATGGTGGTACCCTTGATTTTTGGAAAAGTAGCCAAAGATATTTTAGGAGGAGAAATCTCGTTTCAAAGTTCAGAGTCTTTACCCATGTTTATTGGGTTTTTATCGGCATTTATTTCTGGTTTAGTGGCTTGTACTTGGATGATTTCTTTAGTGAAAAAAAGTAAATTATCTTATTTTTCAATCTATTGTAGTATTGTCGGACTGATTGCCATTGTATATTCATTATTCTTTTAGAGAATGAATTTCAAAGTTTTTGTTGTTCTATTATTAATTGTATTTACGGGAGTTTCTTGTATTCAGCCTGTTTTTCCAGACCAACAATTCCTTCAACATATAGGAACAGCTTTTATTATTTTGGTTTTAATCGCTGATATAAAAAATAAAATTTGGTCTTCCTCGGCGTTTTTAGGGATAGCATTATTTACGATGATTCATATTATTGGGGCGAGGTATATTTACTCTTATGTTCCTTATGATGAGTTTTTTAAGGCTTGTTTTAATTTTGATATTCAGCAATATTTTGGTTGGGAAAGAAATCATTATGATAGATTGGTACATTTTAGTTTTGGTTTATTGATTTTGCCGAGTTTATACGAACTGATTTTAAATAAATTAACGAGCAAGAAATTATTAGCTTTATTCATTGCTTGGCTGATATTACAGACATTTAGTTTGTGTTACGAATTGTTTGAATGGTCGTTATCTTTGATAATGTCAGCAGAAAATACCGAAAATTATAATGGACAACAAGGCGATATTTGGGACGCTCAAAAAGATATGGCATTGGCAATGTTGGGGAGTAGTATAACGAGTATTGTTTATTGGATTAAATTAAATTAGTTAAAAAATGATATTAGAAGAATTACAAGCAGGTCAGGTTTTATTGGTGGATAAACCATTGGATTGGACGAGTTTTCAGGCGGTCAATAAAATTAAATTTCAGATAAAAAGGCAATTTAATATTAAAAAAATAAAAATAGGACACGCAGGAACGCTTGATCCAAGGGCGACAGGTTTACTCATTGTCTGCACTGGAAAGTTCACCAAGAAAATTCCACAAATCCAAGATGCACCCAAAGAATATATCGCTGAACTAAAACTCGGTGTACAAACGGAAAGTTACGACACCGAAAAACCTGAAATTTTGCACCAAGAAATTGGGCATTTGACAGAAGAACAAATCATTGAGGCAGTAGAGAGTTTCCAAGGCGAAATTCAGCAAACGCCACCCGTTTTTTCGGCAGTAAAAATTGATGGTAAAAGAGCCTATCATTTAGCCAGAGCAGGAGAGGAGGTGAAAATGAAAACACGAATAGTGGAAATTTCTAAGATTTCTAATATTGAAATCAATTTACCTTTTGTAAGATTTACCGTGGCTTGTTCCAAGGGTACTTATATCCGAAGTTTGGCTCACGATATTGGGCAAAAATTGGGCGTTGGTGCTTACTTAGCCAATTTACGAAGAACCAAAATTGGCGATTATAAAGTAGAAGATGCTACCGATGCGTATTTAAGTAAAACATACGAATTTTAGTCGCATAGTAAATTTGTTCTAATGGAAAAATATCAAAATTATTTATGACGCAATATTTTAGCACACACTTGACTTTCATCCAGCGATAGCGAAACGCTGAGTGGGAGATGCGGTTGTTGAAAAATTATAAGGAAATATTTTGTTTAAATTTTTCAACAAAAAAGCACGAAACGGAAGCGTGAGTGGTGCGGAGCAATCGCCTCATGAAAGTCTTGAATTTTTGGTTCTTTTGCTTCAAGGCAAAATGAACAAAAAAAATAATAAAAAAATAGATGTTTTTTACTTAAACTTATACGAATTGCCTATCTGTAAATCATATTAATTCATAGCAATATTATCAGGTGTATTTTTCCATAAAAGATATTTACCACCGATGTTTTCAATGATTTTTTTCCAAATATTTTCGTCTTTATCAATATAGGAAATCGGTTGATTTTTTGGAATAATCCAGTGTTTATTCGTTATTTCGGTTTCCAATTGTTGAGGACTCCAACCAGCGTATCCGCAGAGAATTTTAACATTTCTCAAACTGATTTCTCCTTCCAAAACAGCACGAGCCAAGGATGGGAAATTTTCGGTGAGGTAATATTCATCATTGATTCTAAAATAATGCTTGTCAATTGGTTGCCCTTTAATAATGAAGAACAATCGATCTTTCCCCACAGGTCCACCATCGTGAATTTTCACCTTTTCGCCTAAAATATCATCAAGATTGGTATACACATTTTTCATTTGTTTATTTAAAACCAGCCCAAATGCACCTTCTTCATTATGTTCTAGGATTAACACCACCGATTTTGAAAAAACATCAGTGTTGCTACTTGGAGTTGAAATTAAAATTTTATCTTTGTATGAATTACGCATAGTCAAAGATAATAAAAAAGTATGGAAAATCTTCACGATAAAAGAAAGGTCTATCAAAAAGGAGAATTATTGGAAAACTGTATTAAAGAAAATCCAATAGAACAATTTAGAGATTGGTTTTTAGATGCCGAAGAACACCCACAAATTTCTGAAGCCAATGCCATGTCTGTGGCAACAATAGAACAGGACGATTGCCCAAGAACGAGAATGGTATTATTGAAATCTTATAATTGGGAAGGTTTTGTTTTTTATACTAATTATGAAAGCAGAAAAGGAAAATCGATAGAGGAAAATAAAAAAGCTTGTTTGCATTTTTTTTGGCCAGCATTAGAAAGGCAAATTATCATTAAAGCAGATTTAGAAAGGATTTCCGAGAATATGAGTGATGGATATTTTTCGTCAAGACCTAAGGGTAGCCAATTGGGAGCGATTGTTTCTCCACAAAGTCAAGAAATTCCGAATCGTGAGTTTTTGGAACAAGAGTTAAAAGATTTAGAAAAAGAATATCAGCATAAAGAAATTATTAGACCTAAAAATTGGGGCGGATATATTGCGAAACCTTATGAAATAGAATTTTGGCAAGGTCGACCTAACCGATTGCATGATAGGATTTTATACCGATTGGAAAATGGATTGGATTGGATAATAACAAGATTAGCGCCTTAATAATATTCTTTTAATTCAATTTTAGTTTAAGGTTTAAAAGTTCAATATTGTTTAAGATTGGTTAATAGTAAATGGCTATTTAATCCATTTTTATGATTTGTTGTAATTAATGACTTTTAAATATACTCGAATATAATATATGAATATACTATAATTTAATTATCTTTGCAAAAAAGAATAATGATGTGGTATAAAACAATTACAATAGAAACAAACGCAACAAAAGAACAGATTTGGAAATTATGGACTAATGTTGAAAGTTGGAATACTTGGGACAATCAAGTTGAATTTTCAAAACTAAATGGAAAATTTGAAAAAGGAACTTATGGAATTTTAAAACCAATAAAAGGTCCTAAATCAAAATTTCAAATAATTTCGGTAGAAAATTTAAGAGCGTTTACAACTCGTTCTTATTTACCTTTAACAAAAATGGACTTTACTCACGAACTAAATGAAAAGAAAGGAAAACTGTACATCACACATGGACTTAAAATAACAGGCGTGTTTACATTTTTATTTTCTAAAATTATTGGAAAGAAAATGATAAAAGACTTACCTGATGCAATGGAAAAGTTGTCTGAAATGGCTGAAAAAAGTTAATTATGAAAGAAATTTTTAAAAATACTCCAAGTGAAAGTACAGGTTTTTTGTTGTGGAAAGCTACAAATTTGTGGCAAAGGGAAATTAGAAGAACTTTAAAAAAATATGATTTAACACATACTCAATTTGTGGTATTAGCAAGTAGTTATTGGCTATCACAAAGTAATGAAAATTTAACACAAGTTGAAATTGCAGAATTTATCGAGATGGATAAAATGATGAATTCGAATGTAATTCGTAAATTAATTGAGAAAAAATTATTGAATAGAACTGAACATAAAATAGATACTAGAGCCAAAGTTGTGAAATTAACAGAAAAAGGAGTTGAAATTCTAAAAAAGGCAATTGTAGAAGTTGAGCAATTTGATGAATTATTTTTCGGGAAAATATCGGACAAAAAGCCATTTAATAATGAACTAAAAAGTATTCTGAAACAATAATATTTTGGCTAAGTGTAGACTGAAATTAAAATTTAGAAGTCTTTGATTAAAGGCGTTTTTTAACTTCAATTCAATTTTTTCACTTTTTTTTCTTGTCGCTTTCAATATCTTTAATTAATTTTGAAAAAAAATAATTTAAAAATGAATATACCAGCAGAATTAAAGTACACAAAAGACCACGAGTGGGTAAAAATTGAAGGTAATATTGCAACTGTAGGAATTACAGATTTTGCACAAGGTGAATTAGGAGATATTGTATTTGTAGATGTAGATACAGAAGGAGAAGACTTAGATGCAGAAGAGGTTTTCGGAAGTGTGGAGGCTGTAAAAACGGTATCTGATTTATTTTTGCCAGTTGCAGGAACAGTAGCAGAGTTCAATGAAGCGTTAGAAGACGAGCCAGAATTATTGAATACGGACCCTTATGGAAAAGGTTGGATTATAAAGGTGGAATTGGGCGACGATGTAGATACATCAGGGCTTCTTTCAGCGGAAGATTACAAAGCGATTATTGGATAAAATAACGAAAATATCAAAAATAGTTTTGCCCATTTATTGGGCATTTCTTACTTATATGCTTCTCAAATCGGGACAGGATATCCCTGCAATCGGTTTTTTAGATTTTGTAGGAGTGGATAAGGTAATTCACATTGCAATATTTGTTGCATTGGGAGGTCTATTGAAGTTAGTTTATCCCAAAATAAGTTTTGTTAAATTCTTTACCATTACCCTTATATACTCTATCCTCACCGAAATTTTACAAGGCATTATGAATTTAGGCAGGTCGATGGAGTTTTACGACTTAATAGCCGATAGTATCGGATTAATCATTGGCTTTGAACTAGCGAAATTAACCTATTCGGTTATTGAAAAGTAAAAAAGTATTCATTTACGGTGTAATAGCATTATTTTTTTAATATTTTAGCCAAAATTATACCCAATGAAACAACAAATATTTATTGTAGGAATTTCCACAGAAGTAGGAAAAACAATGGTTTCAGCGATTGTAACCGAAGCTTTACAAGCGGATTATTGGAAACCTATACAATCGGGAGATTTGCACTTTTCGGATACAGACAAAGTAAAAAAACTCATAACTAATACTAAAACACAATTTCATCCCAACGCCTTTGCACTCAATACTCCTGCAAGTCCTCATTTATCGGCTCAGATAGACGGCATAGAACTTCAACTCAGTCAAATTAAAAGACCAAAAACCAAAAATCATTTAGTGATAGAAGGAGCGGGCGGACTTTTAGTGCCGTTAAATCACCAAGAGATGATGGTGGATTTATTACAACCAACGGATAAAATCATTTTGGTTTCAAGGCATTATTTGGGAAGTATCAATCATACTTTATTAACCGTAGAATTACTTAAAAACAAAGGTTTAAACATTGCTGGAATTATCTTTTCGGGTGATGAAAACCCTTCTACCGAAAATGTGATTTTGGATTACACCCAACTAAAAATGCTCGGAAGATTGGAAGAAGAACCTTATTTTGACCAAAATGTCATCTCCGAATATGCCGAAAAATGGAAGGAGAAATTAGAAAAATGTATGAAATAGTCAAGAAACCCAAAGGGTTCGGCGAAGCCAATCGAGAGCCAAGAATCAAGACAAAAGAAATAGGTCTTGTATCTTGATTCTAAAAACGAAGTGGTCTACTATCTAAAAAACAAAAAAAATGAATTTAGCTCAAAGAGATTTAAAACATAATTGGCACCCTTATACGCAACATCAAATTGCCAATCTACCTGTCGCCATTACCAAGGCTAAAGGAGCAAAAATGTGGGATGAAAACGGAAAGGAATATATCGATGCGATTGCCTCGTGGTGGGTAAACCCGTATGGGCATTCTAATCAGTTTATTGCTGATGCTATTTATCACCAGCTGACACATTTGGAGCATATTTTATTTGGTGGCTTCACGCACGAACCAGCCGTAAAATTATCAGAAGAATTAATGAAAATTTTACCGAGTAATCAAGAGAAAATTTTCTATTCGGATAATGGTTCTACCGCAGTGGAAGTTGCCATCAAAGCCTCTTTGCAGTTTTTTCATAATCAAGGAATAAAGAAACCGAAAATCATTGCTTTTGAAGATGCCTTTCACGGCGATACTTTTGGAGCAATGGCAACGAGTGGTATTTCGTTATTCACCGAAGCTTTTGAGGGAGCAATGATTCCCGTGGATAGAATACCTCTTCCTAATAACAACAACGAAGATGAAGTCGTAGAAAAATTAGAAAATTTACTGAAAACAGGCGAATATTCAGCGTTTATTTTTGAACCTTTGGTACAAGGAGCAAGTGGAATGAGAATGTATTCGCCAGAAGTCTTGGATAGATTGATTCGACTTTGTAAAAAATACAAGACCTTTACCATTGCCGATGAAGTAATGACTGGTTTTGGAAAAACAGGGAAGCATTTTGCTTGTGATTATTTACAAGAGCAACCCGATATGATGTGCCTTTCCAAAGCACTAACGGGCGGAACAATACCAATGTCTATTACTACATTTACGCAAGAGATTTTTGATGGTTTCTATGACGAAGATGTGAATAAGGCTTTATTTCACGGACATACCTTTACGGCAAATCCGACGGGTTGCGCAGCGGCTTTGGCGTGTTTAGAATTATTGCAAAACAATGATATTCAATCCAATATAAAACGAATTAATGAACTGCATTTAGCATTTCAAAACAAAATTAAAAGCCACCCAAGAGTAGCAACGACAAGGGTTTTAGGTGTTATTTTTGCGTTGGATATTAAAACAGAGGAAAAATCTGATTATTATGGAGATTTAAGAAACCAATTATACAATTTCTTTATGGAAAAAGGCTTGGTTTTGCGACCTGTGGGGAATACAATTTATATTCTTCCTCCTTATATCATTAGCGAAGAAGAACTGACCATCGTTTATAATGCCATTGAAGAAGCGTTGGGGATTTATTAGAATCAAGAACCAAGAGTCAAGACTCAAGATATTGTAATAATTTACAAATATGTGAGATATAATGAAAGATGATATAAAAATAACATATAGTACAATGGGGAAAGTTATAATTTTATTAATACTAACGATATTAATTGTATTTGGTATTATTTTTATTTTATATCCTTCGGTATTCGCTGGAAGTTTTATTTTTAGAACGGAAGGCAGTATTTTATTGATAGGTTATTTTTGTTTAATCGTTGGAATAAATGCACTTGTTCAGCATATTTATCTTTTTACATTTGTACGAGTAGGGTTTCAAATAACAAATGAAGGTGTAATCAATAATACTGATTTTCTAACATCAGAGCTCATTAAATGGAAAGATATAGAGAGTATATCAATGCCTAAAAAACATAAAAATAGTATTAACATTTTTATTAAAAATCCTAAATATTATATTAAAAGAACTAAAAATCCTCTTAGAAAAATAAATATATATGGGTATTTTTTTTGTTATAAAACCCCTTGTGTAATAAATGTAAAGATTTTAGAGATTGAAACAACAGAATTAATGAAGTTATTACAATCTAAATGGAAAGAAAATAGAGGGTAATTAGAATCAAGAGCCAAGAATCAAGATATTATAACTTCATAACAACATAACCTCATAACTTTGAAATTTAAACTTTAAACCTTGAACAACTTTCCTTACCTTTGTCGGAAAAATGAAAGTTGCGATTACAGGTTTTGGGTCTTTATCATCTTTGGGGAGTGATTTCTCCGAAGTCAAAGGGCGTTATCTCAATTCCCAAACAATGATTGACCAAAAGGAAATCGGTGGGGAAAGGGTTTGGCTTTCCGAATTATCCGAAGGTTCCCAATCTTTAATCAATAATATACGGAAAGAAAACGCTAAATATAAACATCTAGATAATAGCGTTTTGTATGCTCTTTATGCTTCAAGAAAAGCCATCACAGAGGCTGGGTGGAAAAAAGGCGATGACTTTGGAATTAATATCGGTTCGTCTCGTGGAGCAACGGCATTATTTGAAAAACACCATCAGGATTTTATTGACCAACAACAACTTTCCCCACTGAGTTCCCCCAATACAACTTTAGGAAATATTTCTTCTTGGGTGGCTCAAGATGTACAAAATAATGGTATTGCCATTTCGCATTCTATTACTTGCTCTACGGCTTTTCATTCTGTCCTCAATGGTATCGCTTGGCTGAAATCAGGGATGGCGAACCGTTTTTTGGTGGGTGCATCGGAAGCTCCCTTAACGCCTTTTACCATTGCCCAAATGAAGGCAATTAAAATTTATAGCCAAGAAAAAGATGCGTTTCCTTGTAAAGCGATGAACCTCACGAAAACTAAAAACACCATGGTTTTAGGAGAAGGAGCAGGAATGGCTTGTTTGGAATTGGGAGAAAAGGAGAATGCTTTGGCGTACATTAGTGGTATTGGTTATGCCACCGAAAAAATACAACACCACACTTCCATTTCCGCTGATGCCAAATGTTTTCAAAAATCAATGAAAATGGCTTTGGAAAGTTGTAATGAAAAAATAGATCTTATCATTACCCATTCACCAGGAACGATAAAAGGCGACCAATCTGAACTGAACGCCATTAAAAAAGTTTTTGGAGAAAATATACCGATGCTGACCAATAACAAATGGAAAATCGGGCATACTTTTGGAGCGTCAGGGATTTTGAGCTTAGAATTGGCTCTAATAATACTGAAAACGCAACAATATATTCCAACACCTTTTGAGCAATATGGAGCACCAACTTCAAAATTCAAGAATATTTTAATCAATTCGGTGGGTTTTGGAGGGAATGCGGTGAGTATAATCTTATCAAAATAGAAAATCATTAGAATATTCCATTGATTTAAAAATAAAATTCGTTATATTTGCAAACTAAAATTTAGATAGAAATGAATACGATATTTACATTATTAATGGTACTTATCATTATTGCAAGTGTTTTATTAATTATTGTTGTAATGGCTCAAAACCCAAAAGGTGGAGGTCTTTCAGGAACTTTTGGAGGAGCATCTTCTTCGCAATTTGGAGTACAAAGAACCAATGATTTTATGGAAAAAGCGACTTGGACTTTGGGAATTTCTATTGGCGTTCTGTGTATGTTAAGTGTAATTTTAACAGCGAAGCCAATTAATAATTTACAACAAAAAGTTGTTCCAACAAACCAAAAAGCTCCTGTAAAAAAGGAAACTACAAAGGATAAAAAAGAGGACGGGAAAATTAAGCCTGTTGAGAAAAAAGAAAATAAATAATTGATTTATATACCTATACACTAAAACGATTCAGTAATGAATCGTTTTTTTTATTATCAATCCGACATGACATTCAGTTATCATTTTACTTGGCATCTTTATGTTGGGTAAAATTCGTTTCTTTGGCTCTTTTTTTACTCATGACATGAAAATTACAACAATCGTTTCCATAGGCTAATGTTTTGGTTCTATCCAATACCACATTTTTATATTTGTACATATAATAGTCTATTTTACATAGGTATTTAACAATACTAAAAACGCCTTCAGCTTTTCCAACTTTACAAAGTGCACATTGTGTATAATTCATAAAATACTCTTCATTTTTTTTATCATAATTAAAAGTCATCACCCAATTATTTTTGTACTTCTGCTCTTTTGACATCCTTGCGAGATTTTGATAAGTTGTAATATTTCTGGTAGAAAAAGCACCACTTAACTTTGATGAAACCTTCATAATAGATGATTCTCCGAGGGCATCCACAATAAACTCAAAATCCTTTTCGCTCATTTTCCCATCTGCACTTTTGTATATGGCAATTAAAAAAGCAAAAAAGTAGAGTATTATTTCCATAGGGTTTTCTTTCCCTCCAACACCTTCGGTTCTTTCAATAATAGATTGATACTCTTCTTTTACTTTTTTCTTGTAGCTATCGGTGTATATTGCTGGCGTTCTCTTCTTTATTGCCTTGTATATTGGCATTTTAAGAAAAAACATCATGAGTTTTGCGGTATAATTATATTTCATTTTATTGTAGATTATTGGTTCTGAAAAAGAACATTGCACTAATATTCATTTACACTTTTTCGATGTATTAATACCATTTCACCCTTACTTTTTTATATTCAAATATATCGTGCAGTGATGAAGTAAAGTTAGGCAAAAAAAATGAAATTGGGTTTTTGTTTTTTTGATTTCCCTGTCGAATGTCAAATGTATTCGGTTAATTTTGGGGTAATTTTCTCTTTTCCAAAAAGTGTTTTAGTTGTAAACCTAAGGACAAAAATAAATACTGAATAGGAGATTGTTTTTTGTAATATTTATGAAGAAAAATTTGCATTGCTCCATAAAAACGCTCCAAATAAACTTCATCTTTTACCGAACTTTCGCCCTTATAGTGCAAAATGGACATGGCTCCATAATACCAATTTTGATAGCCATTTTGCGAGAAAGTATAGCACAAATCAATATCTTCACCATACATAAAATAAGCTTCATCTAAACCACCTATTGCATTGTAAGTTGCTCTTTTGGCCAATAAAAACGCTCCTGTAATGATTTCCACTTTAGCAATGCTTTGCTCTCCAATATCATTTCGGTAATAAGATTTAGCATTGTTTTTTCTAAAATTGACAAAAAGTTTTTCAAAAGAATTGAAAAAATTGGGTAAACTTCGTTTGCTCTCAGGAAGAAAAACGCCATTGGCATCGTGCATTCGCACACCGATACAACCCAAATTTTGCTGTTGGTCGGCAAAGTCAAGCAAAGTTTTCATCTGAAAGTCTTCTAGTGCAGTATCAGGGTTTAATAATAAAATATATTCGCCTTTGGCTTGTCGAACGCCTTTATTGTTGGCTTTGGAAAAACCATCGTTATTTTCCGAGGCGATGAATGTAAAGGTAGGAAACTGAGGAATTAATTTTTTCCAAGAAGAATCCGTAGAATCATTATCAACGATAATTACCTCGTAATCAACCTCTTTAATATACTTTTGTATCGACAAAAGACATTCCTCTAAGAGTTGGGTGACATTATAATTAACGATAATAATGGACAGTTTCATATTCTACATTCACTTTCTGAACTGTAAAACTACATATTTTAATTTATAAAAAACAAAATATGGTGAATATTCTACTTGATTAATCTCTCGCTTGTGCGAGCATCTTGCTCGTCCCCATAAGAACAACCTATTAAGGGAAAATCGTATTTCGTTAAAATATGTTAAGAATAAATCATTAAAAAAACAGCATTTTAAAAATAATATTTCACTCTTTTGTCTTGAAACAAAAGAGCCAAAAGTTCAAGACTGCGGAAATTCGGCTAAAAATAAAGTTCAAAATCTAAAATTTCTAAAACTTG
>PDWJ01006978.1_pt1 | contig 17023 bp, 11 predicted proteins | sample 1430881 | NCBI WGS metagenome assembly PDWJ01 (sample SAMN01162460, study PRJNA174530) | Oral metagenome, whole genome shotgun sequencing project. | biome: Marine environment; feature: Marine mammal; material: Swab sample of the gingival sulcus; isolation source: swab sample of gingival sulcus...
CTAGAAGTCTTCTTGGGCGTCTTCCTAGGCGTCTTCCGCGTCGTCTTCGGCTTCGTCGACGCCGCCGCGACCTGCTCGGGGTCGCCCTCGGCGGCCTCGGCGGCCTCGGCGGCCTTGGCCGACTTCGCCTCGTCGGCCGCCTTCTTCGCCGCGAGCTCCTTGGCCGCCTTGGCCTCGGCGGCCAGGCGCGCCGCCTCGGCGAGGGCCTTCTTCTCCGCCTCCGCCTTGGCTTCCTCAGCGGCCGCCGCTGCAGCCGTGGCCTTGGCCTCGGCCGCGCGCGCGGCCTCCTCGGCCTTGGCCAGGCGCTGCGCGGTGGCGATATCCGCCTCGGACTGGCCGCTCAGCTTGGTGTACACGAAGACGCCGCCACCGATCAGCAGCACCAGGGCGGCCACCAGGATCCACGGCCCGGCGCCACGACGCCGCTCGACGATCGGCACCGCGATGGTGCCGGTGCGCGGCGGGATCACCAGGTTGGCGTTGGCAAAGGGATCAGCCGCCTTCCCCTGAGTCTGCTGGCTGTCGGCGATCGCCTTGATGTCGATGAGCCCCGAGGTGTCGGTGACGTAGGGCTCACCCCCGGCCCCATCTGTCGCGCCGGCCTCGTCACGCCCGAGCTCGTCTAGGCTGAAGAGCACGGAGTTGGCGTGGCGCGAGTGGACGCCGTCCGAGTCCGCGATCACGGGCCCTGCCTCCACCGCGCCGAAGACATCGTCGGGCTCGGACTCGCCGAAGATGTCCACGCCGCTGGTCGCGGCCACGTCCCCGCCGCCGCTCGCGGCGACATCGCCAAAGGGATCGTCAGCCAGCTCCTCTTCGGCCGCGCCAAAGAGGCCGTCGACGGCGTCGGCGGCGGCCACCGTCGCGGCCGCCGACAGCTCCGCCTCGCCGTCACCCTCGTCGCCAGCGAGCACGCCGGCGCCTGCCGCCTCGACAGCGGCCGACGCCGCGCCCCCGAGGAGGCTGTCGTCCACCACCTCGACGATCGTGTCCTCATTGAGGGGAGAGACCTCGGCCACCTCGTTGAGGGGGGAGGCCTCGGCCACCTCGGCTTGGGGCGTGTCAGCCGCGACCTCCAGCGCCGAGTGGGTCGCGAGGAGCTCCTCGGGCGAGGTGAAGGTCGTGTCCTCCTCGACGAAGGCCTCGACCGCGGCGTCGGCGCCGACGCCCGACACGAGCCGCTTGAGCGCGGGCACGTCAGCGAGGTGGACCCAGTTGTCCATCCCCGGCTGCCACACGTAGGTCTCAGCGCTGATCTCACCAGACGCCAGGAGCTTGCCCAGGGTCGCCTCGGTTACCGGCCCCTTGCGCTCGCTCCCCACGGCATAGTGCCAAAGGTCCGAAATGGTCGCTTCACCCTGATCTTTGCCAGCCATCGACGCTCCGTGGTGTTGGTGCCGCGACCGCCTCGGGTCGCTGGAGGGTGGCCCCCCGGAAGCTGTTTACGTCCGGGGACAATAGAAGGTCCAAAAAGAGGTCGCCGCAACCCCGCACCGCAATGCGCGTAGCGCCCACCTACGGGTTACCATCCTTGCGCAGCCGATGCACCCGTCTCCTCAAGCTCGCGCGACCGACCGGCGGCAGATCGCCGACGACGGTGAGCTGGAGGCGGTCGCCTCGGAGGTGCTCGGCGCACGCGTCGCGGACGTCGCCGGGAGTCACCTGCGCCAAGCGCTGAGCCCGCACCTCGAGGGTGTCGGCGCTCAACCCCAAGGCCTTGAGGGCCGACCAGTAGGCGGCGCTCATCGGTGAATCCCGGGCCGCCTCGAGCTCGTAGGCGATCCGCGATCGGACGCGCGCCAGCTCGTGCTCGCCCGGCGGGTCGCTCACCAGCTCGGCGGCGACCTCGAGCAGGGCGTCCACCGCGCGGATGACCTTGTCGTGCCCCGTCTGAGTCTCGAGGATCAGGACGCTGACCCCCTCGTAGACCTCGAGATCGGCGCCGGCGTGATAGGCCAGCCCCAGCTGATCGACGAGGCGATGCCGCAGCCGCGCGCAGCTCCCGTCGTCGAGCAGGCGCTGGGCCAGCACCAAGGCCGGCCAGTCCGGGTGCCCCTCGGGGACCGTCGCCCACGCGAGCTGCACGTCCGCCTGGGTCCCGTCGTGGCGCACATACTCGAGGGCGGGCAGATCGTGGCGCACCGCGCTTGGGCGAGGCGTCCGCGCCCGCCCGCGACGCCAGCGTCCGAGGTGGGCTCGCGCCGCGGCGATCCCCACCTCGGCGGTCAAGGCCCCCGCCAGGACCAGCACCATGTTCTCGGCGCCGTAGTGGGCGTCGAACCAGGCGCGACAGTCCGCCTGTCCGAGGTGCCTGATCCGCTTGAGCTCGCCGCCGACCTTCGCGCCCAGCCCCGGGCCTGGGAAGAGCGCCCGCTTGGCGACGTTGTCGACGTCGACGTCGCGCCCGCAGGCGTCGATCTCGTCCGAGAGCTCCTCAGCGATGACCCTCTTTTCGAGCTCGACGTCGGTGAAGAGCGGGGCCGCCAGCATGTCCCCAAGCAGCGCGAGCAGCCGCGGCACGGCCTCGGGGCGGCAGGAGGCCTCAAAGGTCGTCAGCTCGCGCGACGTCGCGGCGTCCAGCCCCGTGCTGCAAGCCTCGAAGGCGCTGTTGAGGGCGAAGGTGTCGGGGTAGCCCTCGCAGCCGCGGAAGAGCACGTGCTCGAGGAGGTGGCTGACCCCGCTGAGGGCGAGATCCTCATAGCGCGAGCCGACCCGCACCGTAAGGAGCGCGTGGGCCGTATGCAGGTGTGGCAGCGGCAGGCACAGGACCCGCAGCCCGTTGTCGAGAGTGGCCTCGACCGGGCGCGGCCAGCTGAGGTCGTTCGTCACGGGTCGTCCTCCGCGCCGCCCGCGCCCGGCCCGCTCGGCGCCCGGAGCGCCGCCAGATAGGCCCTGAGATCCACGGTGTCGGGCACGAGCGTGATGTCGCTGGCGCCGCGGCCCGCCAGGGATGGATCCTGGCCGAGCTCTGCGGCGCGCAGCGCCTCGCGGTAGCCGTCGAGGCTCCCAGCGGCCCCGGGCGTCGGCTCCGGGTCGGAGCCGAACAGCGCCTCATAGCCGCGGGCCACCTCGGCGATCGGCTGCGTGACGCCGCGGTCCCGCAAGAGCCGGCCCAGGCCGCGCGCCAACGCACCGGCCCCGGGCGGGCGGTCGTCGGGATCGCGAGCCAGGCAGGCCATCACCAGGACCTCGAGCGCCGGCGCGATGTCGGGCGCGACCTCGGACAGGGCCGGCACCTCGGCCGCCTCGATCCGCGCAAGCCGCTCGATGAGCGAGCCACCCTCGAAGAGGCGGCGCCCCGCCGCCAGCTCCCACAGCACGACGCCGAGGGAGAACAGGTCGCTGCGGCCATCGATGGCCTCGCGCCGCACCTGCTCCGGGCTCAGGTAGCCGTGCTTGCCCTTGAGGACCCCCGTGGCCGTGCGCTCCCCGCGCCCCTCGTACCGCGCGATGCCGAAGTCCACGAGCTTCACGCGACCTGAGCGCTCCACCATGAGGTTGTGGGGCGACACGTCGCGGTGGACGATCTTGAGCGGCACGCCCGACGCATCGACGAAGCCGTGGACGTAGGCGAGGGCCTCGGCCACCTGGCCGCCAACGGCGGCCACGAGCCCCGCGCCGGCCCGCCGCCCGTCCTCGGCCAGGCGGCGCTGAACCTGCTTCAGGTCGCGCCCCCGGACGTACTCCATGGCCAGGTAGTGACTGCCGCGGGCCCTGCCGAGCTCGTAGACGCCCGCGATCCCGGGGTGGTCGAGCTGGGCGACCAGGCGCGCCTCACCGACGAAGGCCGCGACGAGGGCCTCGTCCTCCTCGGCGTGAGGCAGGAGCCGCTTGAGCGCTACGACCCGCTCGAAGGCGCCGGCCGCGTCGAAGGCCTCGGCTTCGAAGACCTCGGCGGTGCCGCCGACACAGACGCGCCGCGCGAGCCTGTAGCGGCCGAAGTCGGGGGCTCGAGCGCTCACCGCAACGGGCGCCCAGCTACAGCCCGAGCTCGCGCAGCCTCTTCAGCGCCTGGGTCTGCTCGCTCGACAGGTCCTCCGGGATGGCCACCGACAGCGTCACGAAATGGTCGCCGTGGCCGATCCCCTGGATGCGCGGGAAGCCGCGGTTGCGGAGCCGCACGACCGTGCCGCTCTGGGTCCCGGGGGGGATGCTGACCGGCTGGCGGCCGTGGAGGGTGTCGACCTCGATGTCGGCGCCTAGGGCCGCCTGGGTGAACGAGATCTCGCGGGCGAGGTGGACGTGCTCGCCGTCGCGCTGGAACTCCTCGTGGGGCTCGACCCGCACGTAGATGTGGAGGTCGCCGCGCTCGCCGCCGGGGCCGCCGGTCTCACCCTCGCCGCCGACGCGCAGGCGCATACCGTCGTCGATGCCCGCGGGGATCTTCACCGACAGCGTCCGCTGCACGCGGTGGACGCCCTCGCCGGCGCAGTCCTCACAGCGCTCTTGGATGACGGTCCCGGCCCCGCGGCAGACGGGGCAGGTCGTCTGGACCATGAAGAAGCCCTGCTGGCGGGCGACACGCCCGGAGCCGTTGCAGGCGCCACAGTGCTCGGGGCGCGTGCCGGGCTTGGCGCCGCTGCCGCTGCAGGCGCCGCAGACGTCGTGCCGATCGAAGGTGACGTCCTGCTTGGTGCCGGTGAACGCCTCCTCGAAGGAGACCGTCAGCTCGACCCGCAGGTCGGCGCCCCGCCGGCGCCTGGGGCGACCGCCGAACTGGCCGCCGCGCCCCCCGAAGATATCCCCGAGGATGTCGCCGAAGTGCGAGAAGATGTCTTCGAAGCCGCCGGAGAACCCGCTGACGGCCTGGCCGTTGAGGCCGTCGTGGCCGAAGCGGTCGTAGGTCTGCCGCTTCTCGTCGTCGATGAGGACGCCGTACGCCTCGGAGGCCTCCTTGAAGAGCTCCTCGGCGGCGGCATCGTCCGGGTTGCGGTCCGGGTGATACTGCATCGCCTTACTGCGATACGCCCGCTTGATCGCGTTCGCATCGGCGTCCTTGTCGACGCCGAGCACCTCGTAGTAGTCGCGCTTTGCCGTCATCCGCGTTGTCGTAGCCGGGTCCCTGAAACGTCCGCGGACCTTAGCGACATCGCCCAACGAATCAAGGTTATTGTGCAAGCGCTGCGCGCCCGCCCCTGCGCTGGGCAACCGCGGTCGCGCTTGTGGTGGCGGCGGTACGCGACCCATGACTTGCGGCCGCTGGCAAGAAAGAGCGCCGAGGGGCGGCTCCCGGCATGGGGCAAGCGCGCGAGCCCCGAGCCTGGGCGCGGCGCGGCCGACTCAGGGATGCGGGGTCGCTACCGAGACGAGAACCTGTCTTCCTTGTTTCGGAATAGGGTGTTGAAGGTCGTCAGGCTTCCGTAGCACTGGGAGATGTACTGCTGGAGCTGGACCTTGTCGGCGTCGTCGAGGCGCTTGTTGCCGTTGACCTTTGCCTCGAGGACCCGCAGGCGATCGCGCAGCATGACGATCTTGTGGAAGAAGGTCTCCACGGGCACGACCTGAGGCTTCAGATCCGGGTCCGCCGGCTGCAGGGTCATGGTACCGCCTCCCCACTTCGGGGCGAGCTCCACGTCATCGATCTGAATATAGCTCTCGACGACCTCGAGCAGCACGTCACGCAGGGTGTCGCGATCCACGTCCTCTCCTCCTTGTTGTCCCGTGAGCGCGGCCAGCAGGTCATCGCCGACGCGCCTGGTATCGCGGGCGACGCGCGCCTCGCCGCCCTCGCCGCCCTCGCCGGCCCGACGCCGGACGATCCGCCGTCCCGGATCCACGGCGCGGCGCCGCCGGGGCGCCGGCGCAGCGCGGGCCGCCTGCTGAGCCCTAAGGGCCGCGGACCGGCTGGATGGGGCGGCCGTCGGCGCCGCGAGCACGATCTTGTCGTCGAAGCCCGGCAACGGCTTGAACTCGTCACAGGTCGCGTCGCTCGAGGCGCGGCTGCCGCTGCGGCGGAACATCTTGCAATGCCCGTACAGCACCGGCGGCCCGCCAAAGTCGGTCGCGAAGTGGATGCATGCGCCGCAGGTGCCCTCGCGGCGCCACGGCTCTACGGTCGACTCTTCGTCCGAGCTCATGGGGCAGGAGGCTATTCGGTCCCAGCGCTGGCTGCAAGTCGGCGCAAAGACCCGCAAACCCTTGCTTGACTGGCGGCGACACCGCGTGCCAAAAGCCCGCCCATGTCAAAGACGGGCATGAATCGCATTAGAAATATCGGCATCATGGCGCACATCGATGCCGGCAAAACCACCGTCACCGAGCGCCTGCTCTACGTCACTGGAAAGGCCCACAAGATGGGCGAGGTGCACGAGGGCGAGGCTACGATGGACTGGATGATCCAGGAGCGCGAGCGCGGGATCACCATCACCAGCGCGGTGACGACCTTCGACTGGCAGGGTCACGAGGTCCACCTCATCGACACCCCCGGGCACGTGGACTTCACCATCGAGGTCGCCCGCTCCCTGCGCGTCCTCGACGGGGCCGTCGCGGTCTTTGACGCCGTCGCGGGCGTCGAGCCTCAGAGCGAGACGGTCTGGCGTCAGGCGGACAAGTACGAGGTCCCGCGCCTCGGCTTCGTCAACAAGATGGACCGCGTCGGCGCGGACTTCCGGCGCTGCCTGGCGATGATGGAGGAGCGCTTCGGCGAGCACTGCGCCCCCGCCCAGCTCCCCATCGGCGCCGAGGGCGACCACCGGGGCGTCGTCGACCTGGTCGACAAGCGCGCCCTGGTATGGATCGACCCGGAGGACCCGCGCCGGGTCGAGCAGGTCGACATCCCCGCCGACATGGTGGACGCGGTCGAGGAGGCCCGCGAGCAGCTCTTCGAGCGCGTTGCCTTGGCCGACGAGGACTTCGCAATGCGGTACCTCGAGGAGCCCGAGACGCTCACCTCCGAGGTCATCCACGCCGCGATCCGCAAGGCGACCATCGCCGGGCAGCTGGTGCCGGTGCTGTGTGGCTCCGCCCTGCGCAACAAGGGCGTGCAGCCGCTCCTCGACGCGATCATCCGGTGGCTGCCGTCGCCGGTGGACGTGCCCGAGGTCACGGGCGTCAACCCTCAGACCGGCGAACCCGCCACCCGCCCCCACGACAGGAAGGCGCCCGTCGCCGCGCTCGCCTACAAGGTGTCGCTGATGGACGACGGCCGCCGGATGGTGTTCCTGCGGCTGTACTCGGGGACGATGACGGCGGGGATGGACCTGCAGAACATCACCCGAGGCACAAAGGAAAAGGTGTCGCGCATCTTCTTGATGCACGCCAACCACCGGCGGCGCCTCGACCGCATCGAGGCCGGCAACATCTTCGGCGTCCTCGGCCTGAAGAACACGCGGACGGGCGACACCCTCTGCGCGGCGGCGGACCCGATCGTGCTCGAGTCCATCGACGCCTACGAGCCCGTGATCAGCCAGGCCGTCGAGCCGCAGACCCTGCGCGAGCGCGACAAGCTCGCTGAGTCCCTGGCCAAGCTCGCCGACGAGGACCCGACGTTCCGCTGGCGCGAGGACGAGGCCACGGGGCAGACCATCATCAGCGGAATGGGCGAGCTGCACCTCGACATCCTGACCGACCGGCTGCAGCGCGAGTTCAAGGTCGCCGTGCGCACCGGGCAGCCCCAGGTCGTCTATCACGAGACGATCCTCGGCAAGTCCACCGTGGAGGAGGTCTTCGACCGCTCCGCCGACGGCGACTCCGTCTATGGGCACGTCTCCATCACGGCGGCGGCGGCGCCCCGCGGCTCGGGCAACCGCGTCGCCTGGGGCTTCCCCGGCAAGGGCGCCGAGGCCCCCTCGTGGTTCAGCAGCGAGCTCGAGCGGGCGATCGAGGACGGGCTGGAGAACCAGCTCCGCTCGGGCGTCGTCAACGGCGACGCGGTCCAGGACGTGGTGGTCACGGTCAACGACGTGGTCTGGCGCGACGGAGCCTCCAAACCCATCGGCTACACCATCGCCGCCTCGGCCGCGCTGCGAAAGGCGATGAAGCAGGCCGATCCCGCCCAGCTGTCGCCCATCGCCGACGTCGAGGTCTCGACCCCTGCCGACCGCACCGGCGACGTCATCGGCAGCCTCAACCAGCGCCGCGGCCGCATCGACAACATGGAGGAGGCCTCGCCGACCCTATCGATCGTCAAGGCCTCGGTCCCGATGGAGCGCATGTTCGGCTACGCGACGGAGCTCCGCTCTCTGTCCCAGGGGCGCGCCTCCTACACGATGACGTTCAGCCACTACGACACGGCGTAGATCACCGCCGCCGGAGCAGCTTCGCCTCGAGCGCCCAGGCCAGGGCGACCCCGATGAGCGCGCCGCCCGCGTCGGCGGCCAGGTCCCACGGGTCCGCCGAGCGCAGGGGGATGGCGGTCTGGAGGAGCTCGGTGGCGACGCCCCAGGCGAGCCCGACAGCGATCGCCCAGACGGCCCGCGCCCCGCGGGGCTGCCTGGCGAGAGCAGTAGGACCGTAGCCAGCGCCCAGGTCCCGGCGACGACGAGCCAGCGGAGAGCCGCCCAGGTCACATCTTGTACTTTCCGAAGTCCTCGGGGCCGAGGTCTTCGAGGTGGATGCTCTGAGCGTCGGCGACCAGTGCGGAGACAGCCTCCGATCCCTCGGCCGCGGCGGTCTGTTCGGCGCCCTCGGCCCCGCCGAGGTCCTCGGCCACCGCACCCTCAGCGGCATCGGCCTCTAGCTCGTCCTCGCTCGGCGACATCGCGCCGGCCTCGACGATCACCCCCTTGGCCACGAAGACCGGGGCGTCGACCCGCAGCGCCAGCGCGATGCCGTCCGAGGGGCGCGCGTCGATGTTCCGCTCGACGCCTGCCTCGTCGACCAGGGTGATCTCCGCATAGAAGGTCCCCTCGTGGAGCCTGGTCACGGTAACCCGCTCGACGCCGCAGTGGAGCTCGTCCAGGACGGTCGCCAGCAGGTCGTGGGTCATCGGCCGCGGCAGCGAGACCTCGGCCACCACGGTCACGATGGCCGCCGCCTCGAGCCCCCCGATGAAGATCGGCAGATACAGGCGCGGCTCCTTCAAGCTGCGCAGCACGACGACCGGGACGTTGGTCCGCGGGTCGACCACGATCCCACCGACCCTCATCCCAATCAGGTCCTCATCGATCTCGGGCAGAGGCATTCGCTCCCCCAGCGGTGCGCTGACCCCGACAGGGTAGCCTCAGCCGGGGCCGCGATCCAGCCCGGCGGCGGCGGCGGCACGCGGCGGCACGAGCAGCGCGGGCGAGACGGGCGCTGCGTCGGGTCGCGGGGAGCTCCGTCACAACGCGGAGGATTGCGGGGAGCGACGCCGGAACCGGTGGGGGGTGCCGCGGGCGCCGCGAGCTGAAGCTAGACGAGCTTGCCAAAGAGACTGTTGGACTTGGCCTCGACGACCTCGATCTTCACCAAGCGGCCGACGTGCCGCTTTCGCCAGAACTCTCCGACAGGCACGGGGAAGTTCACGATGACGTTGGTGCGCGTGCGGCCCATGAGCTGCCAGCGGTCGCCGACGAGGCCCCTCGAGGCCATCCGCGAGGGCCCCTCGACGAGGACCTCGACGGTCTCGCCGACGTAGGCGGCCATGCGCTCGCGGGTGATCTCATCCTGCAGGGCGAGCACCCGCGCCAGGCGGGCCTTCTTGACGCGCTCGGGCACGGTGTCGCCGAGCTTGACGGCCTTGGTCCCCGGGCGCTCGGAGTACTTGAAGGCAAAGATGCTGTCGAAGCGCACCGCCGCCAACAGCGCCATCGTCTGCTCGAGCTCCGCGTCCGTCTCGCCCGGGAAGCCGACGATGATGTCTGTAGAGAGGGCGATCCCGGGGGCGACCGCGCGCAGGGCCGCGACCTTTTCGTGGTAGTCGGCGACCGTGTAGAAGCGCCGCATCTGGCGCAAAACGCGGTCGGAGCCCGACTGGACCGGCAGGTGGAAGTACTCGCACAGGGACGGCAGGTCGGCGAAGCACGCGACCAGGTCGTCGATGCAGTCCATCGGGTGCGAGGTGGTGAACCGCAGCCGCTCGACCCCCTCGACGGCGTCGACCGTGCGCAGCAGCTGCGCAAAGGTCGGGACGCGGTCGCCGGCCAGATCCTTGCCGTAGGAGTTGACGTTCTGACCGAGCAGCGTCACCTCGCGCGCGCCGCCCGCGACGAGGCGCTCGACCTCGCGCAGGATCATCTCGACGGACTTGGAGACCTCGCGGCCGCGGGTGAAGGGCACGATGCAGTAGCTGCAGACCTTGTCGCAGCCCTTCATGATCGTGACGAACTCGCTGACCTTGGGCTCCGCCGGGGCCTCGGCCTCGACGAACTCGAAGGCCTTGCGCTTTTTGAAGGTCGTCTCGGCCACGCGCCGGTGCTCGTCGCGCACCTTCGCAACCAGCTCCGGCAGCGCGCCGATGTGGTCGGGCCCGAAGACCAGGTCGAGGTAGGGCACCCTCTTCAACAGGCGCTCCCCCTCCTGCTGGGCGACGCAGCCGGCGACGCCCAGGACAAGCTCCTCGTTGTACTCCTTGAGGGGCGCGAGCCGGCCGAGCTGCGACAGCATCTTCTGCTCGGCCTTGTCGCGCACGCTGCAGGTGTTGAGCAGGATCAGGTCGGCGCGGGCGGGGTCGTCGGTAGGCTGGTAGCCGTGGGGCGCCAGGACCTGGAAGATACGGTCGGTGTCGTTGACGTTCATCTGGCAGCCGAAGGTCTGCACGTGCAGAAAGCGCCGCTCGTCCGCGGCGTCATCTCGGCTGTCCTGTTGCGGCGTCGCGACCACATCACCCTCCTCACGATCGGGGCCGAGTCCCTACGACACGGCCGCGCTAAAAGGCAAGCGAGGGGGTCCGCGACGTCCGCGACCTCCTCGACCGTCCGCGCGCCCCCCTAGGGCATCGGCGCGATCGGCAGGATCGCCTTGAGGTCGTCGTCGTAGAAGCGCACCCCGATTCCGAGGAAGTAGTCGCGCGAGTCGGCGTTGAGCAGGTCGTCGACGCCCGCCGACAGGAAGAAGTGGGTCAGGAACTCCCACTGGGCCAGGGCGCGCACCCGCGGGAACTCGTCGCGACCGAACTCGAAGACGTCGAGCTTGAAGTTGAGGGAGTCGTCGAGCAGGTCCGCGTCGAGGCCGAGGCCGCCGGTCGACTCCATGACGCCGTAGCGGAACGTCAGCAAGTGCCAGCGCTTGGCCATCTGGGCCGAGATCTTGAGCTCGGAGGTCGTCTCGGAGATGTCCTCGACGAGGACCGGCGGCGCCAAGGGGTCGTTGCTGGCCGTCACGCGGCGGGTCACGTTCACCTTGCCCGTGGGATCATCGATGAGCTGCAGCAGGTAGTATTTGTCGGGCGCGGGGTGGAGGCTGAAGTCGACGAAGGACTTGTAGCCCTTGCTCTGGACGAAGTACTCCGATCGGAACTGGACCTTGAGCTGGGTGCGGGCGAAGGTCGACGTCACGCCCTGCACGTCGGAGACGACGCGCTCGATGTCGGTGACGAGCTTGTCGTCGTTGAGCAGCCGCCCCACGGTCCCCTTGCCCTGCTCGATGTTGGCGGCGACGCTGCGGACGCTCTCGAGGCTGCCCTCGAGCAGGGCGAGGTTCTTGTCGAGGCCGGCGATGGCCTTGGAGACCGTGCCGGGCTTGGCGACCGCGGCTGGCGCGGTCTGGTCGCTGACGAAGCCGGAGATGTCCGCCGAGGCGCGGTCCAGGCGCGCCACGATCCGGTCGAGGGAGTCCACGGTGCGCGCGGTGGCCGCGTTGATGGTGGCCGCGGTGTGGGCGACGTTCTTGGCGATGGCGCCGATGTCGTCACCGCGCGGGTAGATGGACTCCTTGAAGAAGCCACGCAGCTCATGGGTGAGCAGGGCGACGTTCTCGGTGGTGGTCTTGACGTCCTCGCGGATCTGCTTGAGGTCGGTGACCGCGTGCTCGGCGCCGAGGCTCTCGCGCAGGCCTCCGCTAATGGACTTGATGTCGTCGGTGATGGCGTCGAGCTTCGGGAAGATGGCCGCGGTGGAGCGCTCGAGGTTCTTGATGACCGAGCTGAGCCCGCTCTGGCTAGTGACGTTCTGGATGTGATCGCCGGGCGCGAGCGCTGGGCCATCGATGCCCGGCGTCAGCCCCACGTAGTAGTCGCCGATGAGGCTGGCCTGGTGCCGCACGGCCGTGGCGCCGTTGACCCACACGCCCGTGTCGGGGTCGAGGACGCCCTTGCGCAAGGTGATGTCTTTGCGCATCCGCAGCTCGACCTTGGCGAGGCTGGGGTTGTCGGGGTCGAGGCCGATGTCGCCGAGCCGGCCGACCTCGATGCCGCTGAGCTTGATCTGGGAGTTCGGGACCAGCCCTGTGGCGTCTTCGAAGTAGGCGTAGAGCGGGTAGGTGTCCTCTTCGTCGATCCCCTGATCGAGGGAGCCGAAGGCGAAGACGAAGCCTACGGCGCCCGCGATCATCAGCAGCCCGACCAGCAGCGGCGTTTTGGCCTTCAGCATCTGAGCCTCTGGCAGGCGGCGGGAGGATCGGGTTGGGGAAAGGTCGGATGCAAGGCTCGGGGCACCTCTAGAACATCATCACGGTCATGAAGTAGTCGACGACTAGGACCGCCACCGAGGAGTACACCACCGCGCGCGTTGTGGCGATCCCCACGCCGCGGGCGCCGCCCTTGGCGGTGTAGCCGGCGTAGCACGAGACCACGGCGATGGTCAGGCCGAAGACCGCCGCCTTGATGAGCCCGCTCATGACATCCCAGGGCAGCAGCACGTTCACGATGCGGGCGTAGAAGACGCCCTCGTCGAGGCCCATGCCGACGACGGCGACCAGCCAGGCGCCGGCGATCCCGATGATGCTGAAGAGCACCGTCAGGATGGGCATGGCGATCACCAGCGCGGCGATGCGCGGCGACACGAGGTACTGAATCGGGTTGACCGCCATCGTGCGCAAGGCGTCGATCTGCTCGGTCACGCCCATCGTCCCTATCTCGGTGGCGATGGACGAACCGACACGGCCCGTCACCATGAGGCCCGCGAGGACGGGCGCGAGCTCGCGGGTCAGCGAGTAGGCCACGGTGGTCCCGACGAAGCCCTCGGCTCCGAAGAGCTTGAAGGCGTAGGCCGACTGGACGGCCATGACCATGCCGGTGAAGCCGCCGGTGAGCAGGACGATCAGGAGGCTGCCGACGCCGACGAACTCGAGCTGCTGCAGGTACAGGCGCCAGCGAAAGGGGCCTCGGAAGATCAGGGCGAGGCCTTCCCAGGCAAGCAGCGTCGCCGCTCCTACCCCCTCGACGCGCTCGATCGCCCACCGGCCGATGTGCTCGATGGCCTTCACGGACGGGAAGGTAGCCCAGACCGGGCGGCTTGTCTCGCGATGCTCGTCGCGGGCCGAACCCAGCGCCCCCCGCGGCCCGATCCGGCCGCGCCTCGACAGGGCGCGCAGAGCGCCCGCGAAGGGCCCGAAGCGCGCTCGCGCGCTTCCCAGGGCCATGTTGACATCGGAGCGAGGTTGTTCGACAAAAGCGGGGACAAGCGTCCGATAAGCCGGTGAAATCGGTCGCCGCGACGGCACCACGCAAGGAGCGACAAGCGATGTTGACGTTGAATATCCGTGAAAAGAACGGAGAGGAGCGTCAACTGGTGTTCGACAAGGAGGAGGTCACCATCGGGCGGGCCAGCGGCAGCGACATCGTCCTGCCGCGCAACAACATCTCGAAGCGCCACGCCCGCCTCGTCGACAAGCACGATAAGGTCGTGATCGTCGACCTCCGATCCACCAACGGCACCTACGTCAACGGGCGCAGGATCACGGCGCCAGAGCTGCTGACGCCCGACGACAAGGTCTATATCGGCGACTTCGTCATCCGCCTCGCGCCCGCCGTGGTGGCCCCGGTGGGCCGACGGACCGAGGACTTTGGGACGCGCCAACCGGTCCCGGCCCCAGTCCCGGCCGCGGCTCCCGACCCGCGTATGGAGCACGCGCCGACCGTGGCTGTCGGGGCCGCCACCGAGGGGGAGGTCGACGAGGACGCCGCGAACCGTGCGATCGCCGCCATCGAGAAGGTCGAGCTCGCGGAGATGGGCCCGCCGGGCCCGCCGCCGATGCCCCCGCCGGAGCGCGACCGCCTCGAAGATGAAGAGGAGGAGGAGGAGGCGACCCAGGCCTTGAGCCTGGCGGACGTCGAGGCCGTGATGGCCGCTGCGCCGACGCCGGTCGCCGATCCCGTCGCCTCCGACAGCGCGCGGGCGTATCGCCCGCCGAGCGCGCCCCAGGCGCCGCTGCCCGCGGCCCCCGAGCCCGTGCTGCCCGCGGCCCCCGAGCCTGCGCTGCCCGCGGCCCCCGAGCCTGCGCTGCCTGCGGCCTCCGAGCCTGCGCTGCCCGCGGCCCCCGAGCCTGCGGCCCCCGAGCAGGTCCTGGACCTGGACGCTTGGGACGAGTGGAACGCGACCGTGGCGGTCGTGCTCGAGGCGATCGAGCGCCGCCTGCCGGACGACGTCGCTTGGGAGGACGCGGAGGAGGAGGCCTCGGGGGCCATCGAGCGGCTCGTCGCCTCCGGTGAGGTAGCGGCGGACGTCGAGCGCGAGCCCCTGGTTCAGGACGTGGTGACCGAGCTCGTGGGGCTGGGGCCCCTTGCCGATCTGTTGGCGGACGACGAGGTCGAGCGCGTCGTCGTCGACGGGATGGACGTCATCAGAGTCTGGCGGCGGGGAGTGGTCGAGCCTTACGGCCGCGTCTTCTCCCACGGGGCGAGCTACGAGCGCGTGATCGGGCGGCTGCTGGCGATGACGGGGATCCCACCGGAGACGGCGCCGCCGGTGGTGGACGGGATGCTTCCCCAGGGGACCTCGCTGCAGGTGGTGAGGCCCCCGGTGTCGTCTCACAATACCGCCGTGGTGCTGCGGCGCGCGCGCGCCCACCCGACCACCCTCGAGGACCTTGAGGCCCAGGGCGCGCTGACCGCGCCGATGGCGCAGGTGATGCGCCAGGCCGTCGCCGACCGGGCGTCCATCGTCGTCGCGGGTCCCCCTGGGAGTGGGCGCACGACGTTGTTGGGCGCGCTGCTCGCGGCGGCCCCCGTGGACGAGCGCCTGGTGGTGGTCGGCGAGGCGCGGGCGCCGCTGGCGCCTCAGCCCGATGTGGTGCGGCTCGATCGCAACGTAGATGAGGCTGAGTGTGCTGACGTCTACGCCTTGGCGCTGAAGCTCGGCGCTGACCGGCTGGTGATTGACGACGTCGACGCCAGCAACGTGGTCGAATACACGTCGCTCGCGCTGACGGCGGGCGCGCCGGTGATCGCGGCGGCGCGCGAGCCGGACGTCGACAGGTTGCTCAAGCGGCTCGCGCTGCAGCTGGAGCTGTCGAAGGGCGCCGCCTTCGGCCAGCGCGCCCAGGTGATGCTGGGCGAGGCGATGGACGTGGTGATCTGCCTGGCGCCCCAGCGAGGTGGCGGGCCGGTGGTGTCTCGGATCGTCGAGGTTCAGGGCACCAAGGACGGATATGGCCTGAGGGTTTTGGCCAAGCGCGCGCAGTCGGCCTAGAATGCGCCTGGTACGGCCCCGAGTTGCTTGGGGCGGCCGGAAGTTGGCGAGGCACGGGACGGTAGTCGGTTGTTCACGCTGATCATCGAGGACAAGCACGGGGGCATTGCGGACGAGTACTCCTTCGAGGAAGGAGAGTTCTACATCGGCCGCAGCCACACCTCCGACATCATCCTGCCTTCGGACAACGTCTCGCGGCGTCATGCGCGGCTCTACACCGTAGACGGGCGCTGCTACATCGAGGACCTCAACTCCTCGAACGGCGTGTTCGTCAACGGCCGGCGCATCCACGAGGTCTATCAGATCCAGCGCTCGGCCCAGGTGAAGATCGGCGACTACTACCTTCACATCGAGTCGGACGCCGACTTCGGCGGCGAGGAGGATCGGACCTTCTGCCGCCTTGTGGGTCGAAACCTCGCGTTCGCCAACCAGGTCTTCCGCGTCCAGCGCAAGGTGAGCCTCATCGGGCGCGGCAAGGACTGCACGGTGACGGTCATCGACCCGAGCGTCAGCCGTATCCACTCGAAGCTGACCGTGGAGCGCTCCGGGGCCCTGACCCTCGAGGACCTCAAGAGCTCCAACGGCACGTTTGTCAACGACGACCGCGTCGAGATAGCGACGCTGAACCACCGCGACGTCGTCCGCTTCGGCAACGTGGAGTTCCTGGTCGAGGTGCCCGACGCCGAGGAGCGTTCCGGCGTCGCGCCGCGCGCCGCGTCGCGCCAGCGGCAGGGGACGAGCCCCGGCACGGCGACGGCGGGACGGCGCTTTGAGACCTCGGGCATCCAGGTCTACGATGACGACTGGGTGGCGCCGCGTCGCAAGAGCCGCTCGACCCTGTGGTTGGTCCTTTCGCTCGTTGGCGGGCTGCTGGTCCTCGGAGCGATCCTGCTCGCGCTCTTCAAGGACGAGATCTTCCGCGACTCGCAGCCGGCGTCGACCACGGACCCGGCCGCCGAGGCGGCTGACGCCGAGGCCCAGCGGCTGCGGGCCGAGCGCGAGCGCAAGCAGAAGGAGCTCGACGACCTGGTGGCTGTCGGCACCGAGCGCGCGAAGAACAAGCAGTGGGAGCTGGCGCTGGAGGCCTGGGACAAGGTCGTCGATGTCGACCCGCTCAACGCCGACGCTCGCAAGGCCATCAACCAGATCAAGATCTGGAGGAAGCACCAGGAGCTGCTTGAGGAGGCCCGCTCGCTCAAGAGCGAGCTCAAGCGGGGTCGCGCGGCCAAGCTCTTGCGCGAGATCGACGAGGCCAGCGTCTACTTTGGTGAGGCCCAGGGCGAGCTTGATCAGCTCGTCGCCGCCAAGCAGACGATGCTGATGACGGCGGACAACCGCCTGCGCCAGCGCGACTGCGCGGGGGCGCTGGCCCAGCTCAAGGAGATCCAGCAGATCGACCCGCGCGACACCACGCTCCTCGACCGCATCGAAGACGTGGAGAAGAAGGTCGACACCCGCAAGTGCAAGAAGCGGTAGAGGCCCCGTCGTGCTTGTCGCAGGTCACCCACGACCTTCACGCTCACGACGCCATCCGCGGG
>PDWJ01002934.1_pt1 | contig 17017 bp, 22 predicted proteins | sample 1430881 | NCBI WGS metagenome assembly PDWJ01 (sample SAMN01162460, study PRJNA174530) | Oral metagenome, whole genome shotgun sequencing project. | biome: Marine environment; feature: Marine mammal; material: Swab sample of the gingival sulcus; isolation source: swab sample of gingival sulcus...
TCTTTCCATCAGTATTGTTTGCTTATCTTCTTTTTCGATACGAAAATGGGCACAGGCCATAGCAATTAACTGCCGCTGTTTTTTGCTTGACGGGATCTTGTTTTTCTTCATATTTCAATCGCCCTCCTTTCAGATTTTTCAACCCCTTGATTGATTTTGGCATGTCTCCCGGATTCGGCGCCACTGTGCAGAGCATCAGAGTCTCCACGACCTAAGAATTTGGGTTTACGGGCAGAGGCTTCACGCATATCTGGATAGTTATTTGCCATCCATTTATTTATAAGGGTTTTAATGCGTTTGTTTGGATTTTTACTGACGGTTAATTTTTCTGCTATGGAACCCACCCAGGCTTCGGCAAACAAATCTCCTCTGCGGGTTTTTGTTTGTTTTTTGAGGTTTTTTCTCAAGCCAGCTATGTAATGTTTTCGAGCTGTAATAAGTTGTTTCAACAACACCTCATAAGTATATGAAGCAATTTGTGGATCAGGGTTTATGCCTATAAATTTTACAATGTTAACCCAACCATCCATAATTATTACATCAGTCTCCAGTACCGCCTCACAGTTAAAGGCTTCTTTTACGACATTAATCAGGAAGTGTTGGTAGCGTGGAAGCGAACGAAGTTTTCCAGCCAGCGTACCAACTTCTCCGATGTCTGACATTTCAATATCATTGATAGAGATTTTGTATTTTTCCATCAGCTTCTTTGCTTGCTTAATTGCCTGTGTCGCTTCGTGCGGTTCTGGGCTCTTCCCCAATGCAAAGCATTTTTTAATTTTTAATAAAATCTGTTTATTATCAACCGGCTTCATCTCTCTCCCTCCCTCAATTAAAATGGTTTTAAATCAGATTCGTCAACTTCATACCAAAACTGATCCGTTGAAACTCTGCGGACATTCACTATCGCAAGGCGGTCATCGTCCCATTCTGCCAATACTTCCTTGTTGCAGGATTCTTTTACCCGGACAGCCGATGGGAAACCTTTTTCCTTGAGTAGACCCAGCACCATTGCCCAAGTGTTTTTAGGTGCAGGTTTTAGTGATGTTGATTTACGAAAGCCAAACGATCCGTGCATGAGAGATAAGGATTTTTGTTTTGTGAACAATTCAGACTTATTGTATTCAGCGAAAGCCTGTAAGCCATTTTCCAGCCCCGCCAGTTTTGTTTCCAAAAACTCTGCCTTTAGCCTGGCATCTGCCTTTATCTGGTCAATTTGTTGATTCATATCAGCTTCAATTTTTACAAGTGTCCGCTGTACCTCAGCGACTTCTGCCAATGCCTCGTCTGCGTCTTTTGTCGATTTGATGGGAAATACATTTATTGATTTTCGTCTTGCCATTATTACACCTCTTCTATAATATTTTTTTGTCCAATCCAGTACAGCACCTGCATATCAGGGCTTCTGTAGTCTTTTTTTGCCTGATTCATAAGTTTTTCATACAATTCCTGATAATGAGTAAAATCTATTTTCAGGATCAGATTTTCCGATTTTGATACTTGTTTTGATGAAGTTTCTCCTGTTTGTTTTGTCATTTTCTTTTCCTCTAATTCTTTTTGGCGCTGGGTTGTACAATCCTTGCACCAATAACATTTACCGTCCGGGCTGCCGGAGTCCTTGTAAAACGCGCTCAATGGTTTCACCACTTTGCATTTTGAACAGGTTTTTAGTTTTGGTTTGGTCATATTGATCTCTCCATTTTTGTACTTTTTATATAGGTCTTGCCCTATCCTGCATCTCGCGCAACCGGGATCTTCTATAAAAAATTTCCGGTTCCTGATTTGTCGCTTGATGTAGGAAATTTCTGTTGTTGTGCATCGGTAGATTTCACAATACATGATCAGGTTGCCTGGATGATATTCTGCACCTGGGAGTATGCCGCAATTTCCTGCAGGTTTTTCCATTTTGATGCAATAATAGGACTGCTGCATCCGCACACAGGGCAAGGATTCCCGGTGTTTGATGCTTCCCAAATGTGCCCGCATCCTGCCTCCGGGCAAAACATTACGGTTAGAAAGCTCGGTCTTTTTGATGGTTTCTGCCCTGGCTTGCGTCCAAGAATAGTTGGCATAAAATTAGTGATATTGACGGGTTCTCTACTGTTATTTTTCATGGCTCTCTACCTCTTTCTGAGAGTTTATCTCTTCCATAATTCTGGCCGCTTTTTGTAAATTTTTATGAAGACATTTTCTCTGTCTTTCCTGTGTATTCGGGTCCTCTGCTATTATTTTTTCTGGTTTCATTTTTATCTCCTGTTGTTGACAATATTATCCAGCGTGGTAACATTGTGATCGTGATGTCTGGACAGATATGTGTTGTCCATTGTGGCCTGGCGGATGGTCAGACCCGCCAGGCCGCTTTTTCAACAACTCATGATCAGGTCGGTTGTAATCTTTGTTTCTCCCATCTGGGCGGCTGTATTCATGGCTCTTGCCACAAGATTGTTCACAGAAAGGGGAAAACTTCTGTTGATGACTCTGCGCCCTCTGACCCTCTCCAGCTTTTTATTGATGGCTTCGTACACACCATCATCAAAAACATCCCCGGCTTTTTTACCGATCCGGGCGAATTTGAACTGAAGATATGCTTCCACATCCTTACCCAGACCCTCAATTTCCGCCGTTGTGATTCTGCGGATCACTTCCCGGATATCGGGGTTGCTTACCTCATCCAGTTTTTTGAGCAATTCCGGCTGCCCGATCAGGATGATCCCAATCAATCTTTCAAAGCCGACTTCAAGCTCATATATCTGCTTGAGCGCCTTGAATGCTCGTTTATCAATGGTATGGGCTTCCTCAATCATCAGCACCTGCTTCATGTCGTTATCCATCCGGGCCTTCAAAAGCCTGACAGCCTGGCGGGTTTTTTGCTCTAAGCTTCGCTTTGGTGTTTCATCTGAAATATCCATAATAATGGCATCCACCAAAGAAGACGGGCTGATGACAGCCTTGTCCACCAGTACCGGGAATACAATTTTGATCTCATCTGCAATTAGCTGCTCTGCAACGGCTTTCCGCATGATGGATTTCCCGGAACCAACCCCTCCAACCACTGCCACAAATCCTCCATACCTTGCAGCGTCCAGCATCATTTCCTTTAAAAACCGATGTTCCGCCGACAAATAAATATCCTGATGCTTTACAATGTCGTTGAGAAACGGGTTTTTGAACAACTTAAAATGTTTCATGGTACTACTTGTAATCATTTCAATATCCTCCCTTTCTTCTATTTCTGACGGGTCTCCCAAAACGGGTTTTAAAAAGCCAAAATTTCCACGTGGCGCAGGTGTATATTCACCGGTATACTCTTCCCAAATGTCACATATTTCCTTGTTGTGATCTGACAGCCATTTGAGTGCTGCAGGATTGTTGTTTATATATTTTTCCACTTGCTCCATGATCTGTAACCGGCGTTTTTCATATTTGGGGAAAATCCCATGGTCAATCATCCTGACAAGGGTTCGAGGGTTGCATTTTATAATTGGATACAGACGGTTCCGGGGTACTCGAATATCAATAAAAAGCTGCCGTAAGAGAATCATCCTCCCTCCTTGTAAAAATCAAATCCCCATTATTATCCACGGACAAACAACCTTGTTCCTGGGCCTGCACCAGCTTGTCCCGATCTGCCAGGGTGATACTGTCTCCATAGGCCAGTCGAACCGCTTTATTCAGCTCTGGAGAAACCACACCAAACCGGCTCAAATCCCGGAATAAATCAAACATGCTGACCCTGCGGTCATCAATGTCATCCTTTGTGATAGTTGCAGGAGTTGCACGTCTTGGCATGTAATCCTTTTTAATCCTGTCTGCCTGGCCGCCAAAAACAGGTAGCCCACCAAAGGGTACAGCATCTTTTTTGGCATCTTCTCCATAAGCCAGGTTTTCAATAACCTTGATTTCTTTTTCTGTGGGTGATTCTGGCATGGCCTTGAACTCTTCGCCGATCACAGCTGCATCTGCTGCAAATCCGCCGTCTGTTGTCTGGATGGGTTTTACCAGGTATTCTTTTCCCTCAAACTCCACCATGATCTCAGGCCATGAAAAAGGCTTTTTATATGCCTGAACTTTGGATACATTGGGTATTAAACCTTCAATATGTTTTACTCGGTACTGTTCTCCTTCAAACCGGATGGAATAATCCCCATATACCTTTCTCTCTCTGGCATCGCAGGTAAAAAGCTCCTGCAGAATTTTCCTGTCCGGACATTCCCGAAGCTGTTCTTTACGGATCTTCATCCAGCATTCTGTCCTGGGCATACCATGGCGGCTGTGACGGAATTTGCCGGAGGCATTCACATAGGCACACCAATCAAGAGCATGTGCATTGAGTTCTTCGATGCCACTTACCGGCTGCAATCGCAGCTTACTTTCAAAATACGCCTCTACAAAATTCTGGGCCCTTTCCACAGATCCCTGCCGCTTGGCATTATGAGGCAAGCCCTCCAGAAATCTTACATCCAGTTTTCTCAGGAATTTTTTGATTGCATGGGATACGTTGGACGCTCCCTTGTCCATCATCATATAGAAAGGAACACCCCGGAACGGGTATTTATTGATGTTGGATTTTTCTTCCCATGCAGACACCAGAAAATCCCATAGATTGCTGATAGTCTCCCCTTCGGCAATGTAGTATTTCAGAAAAATGGCATGGGAAAAATGATCCGTAAGAACATACCGGTAAATCTTCCGTTTTACCTTGACGAAATTTTCAAACTTGTTCTTGTAAAACTTGTCTTCCCTTTCAATGCGGAGTTTTTTGTCTTTCAGATAATATTGAATGCACACGGATACATCCATAAAATGGACATGGTTTGGATACAAGGATCGCATGGGCTGATACCGCTTTTGCTCTTTGAGAATCTTTTTACTCAGCCCCTGCTCCCGGAGTATAGTCTGCATCCTTGCCACAGAAACGCAACCAGGTGGTATAATCCCATCCTGTTCGGCAATATCCAGAGCCTCTTTTACCGGCATGATTACCCCCTTTTTTTCCCTGGAAGTGGTGTGTAATAAACCTGCAACAAACTTGATCTGCATGGGGGTCAATGCATATTCCCCTTTATCTGCCCGGGTTTTCCTTTTCGGGCTATATCCGTACTGCCGGGCAATCCGGTATAACTGCACAGAGCTTTTTCCTGTAATTTGTTCGTATTGTTTAATAACCAAGGTTTTGTCCCCATTTTTGGCACTCCTCAAGGACTCAACCATATCTTCTTGCCATGCCATTGTTGTTTTCCTGGGTTATGAGCTTGAAAGGTGGGAGAAATCTTGTGGTTCCCAATCCGGCTCCCCAAGGGAAACTTCCGGGTAAATTGAAATTCCAAGACGCTCGTGGGCCTCGTCCCGAAGGCAGTCAACCATTTTTGCCGCGTATGCGATAATCCCGGCATATTTTGTCCGTACCGTGTTGGGTGCATCTGCAAGGTAGCTGTTTACATCAATATTCATGGCATGGTAAAACAGATCAAACTGGGCCTTGATTTCCCGAAGGGTTTTTAATTGCTCTTTTTCTGTCCCTGTTGCGCCCTGACTGTTCTTTGCTGTATATTCGGAAAGGGTCTTTTCCTGGTCGGCAATGGTTTTGTGCAGGGTCTTTATTACCCTGTCCTTGGCCTTGATTTCTTCTTTAGCCTCTTGTTTTGCCTTTTTTTCAGCGGATTTCAGGTTGTCGATGTATGCCTCAATATCCTCCTTATGCTCTGGAGTGATGGGGATGATTTCTTCGTCATCGACTTTGATCCCTTCGGGGGTGATTTCGGCGGAATCCGCCGAAATTGATCTGCCTAAATACCTAATTTTATTAAAACTGATCCCAGACAAATCGACGAAATCCGCCGAAAATTGTTTTATTAAAGGGTGTATATCGCTTAAAATCTCATCTACTCTTCTGACTGAAAGACCAACCTCTTCACAAAAGGCTTTCCATGTCAGACCGCCTTTCTTATATTCCTTCTCCTGTTTTACCCGGTGAAGGAGTGCATACTTTTGCAATTCCGTGCTGGATTGAACGCTCTTAAAAGCATTGATAGCACCTTTTGCGTAACAGTCTTTTTCCCTGCTTTCTGCATCATCCTTCAATTTCTGCATTTCAATTTTCATGTCTGCCTGGGCAGCATCATAAATTTCTTCTGCCGGGTCGATGTGTTGCGGGATCTGTTTGTTCATTGGTTACCTCCGTGTAGTATTGCAAGTTCTTGTTTGATGTTATGTAATTCTGTCTCTTTCTGGGTTTTGACCCTTGCCCAGAAGACCGCCAGCTTCATACCCAGTTTGTATTTGTCGCCCAGAACCTGCACATACCCCCTGTCCTGAGCTGTGGCAAGATGACACATGACCGTCTGAAACGGCACGGCAAGATCCTGGGCAATCCGGGATCCGGTTACAGGTTCCCGGCAGTCTGAGAGATATTCCAGAATATCAAATGAGGTATAAACTGCCTTGATTCGTCTATATGTTGTCATTTTGCTTCCTTTGGTGACTGTTCAAATCCGGCAATTTGGGAAAGGGGAATGGATGTCAGAAGAGGTTTGTCAGGGTGATCTTCTGATTTTAAGCGTTTAGAATTTAATCTCTCTTCAATGGGTCGCATGGTCGCCTCCTTATGCTGCGGGTCTGTTAAATAAGCCCCGTCCCAACGGCCTGCCCTTTTTGGTCGGATTTTTTATTGCAAAGACTTTCTCAACCGGTTCCCCTACTGCTTTTGCGATATGGCATTGCACCCGATAGCTCGTTGTTTTCCCGGAGATAACTCCGTGAACTACTGATTTTGCCACTCCCAGATCTCTGGCCAGGCCAGATTGCTGAATATTTTTTGTTGCCAGCACACTTTTTATCTGTTCTGCGGACATTGGATTTTTTTTCATTGCCCATTCTCCTGCTCTGTTTTATAAGTTAGTTGTTTTCGTTCGCCTGTTTCAAAAACGAATTAAAAAAGGCTTACCCTTAAAGAGAATAGTTACATAAATTATGTAGTCAAGTCAACAATAAAATACATATATTAGGTAAAAAATTTGAAATTAAATTTTGACACTATTCGAAAGCGAATAGAAAACGAAAAGGATAACCATTCGGGTTCATGGGCTAATTTTGTGGGGGTTCCCTCAAATATGGTTTCGAATATCCACGGAAAAATGCAACAAAACCCGTCTCTCAGTTACATAGTAAATGTAGCGAAAGCTACTGGCAAATCCGTCGATTATTATCTATGGGGGGATGATAGCCCCACTCCAAAAGCTATACGGACACCACAACATTTTTTAGACCAACCCCGTGCAAACAGAATTATAAAAAACCTGTCATTCCTCGAAGCTACAGACAAAGAAACCTATGCCAGGGTGGAAGGATATATAGAATCCAGCGTGAGCGCAGTTGAAAGAACTGGTCAAAAAAACACCGCAGCCGCAACAAGCGATGCCACGAGAAAAACGGGAACATAATTACCATTTTCAGATCTATACTAATGTTTATTTGTAAAATATAACAAAACAGAGGGAGGTCTTATGAAAAGAATAATCTCAATATTACTCTGGTTTTTTGGTGTGTTTTTTATCATCCCTGGCATTATTGGAATCTGCACATCTGATTATGCAGCAGGACTGCTGTTTTTAATGATGGGCCTTGTTTGTCTTCCTCCTGCAGGCGGAAAAATACCATCAAAAACGGTCAGAATTATTTTGTTTATTGTCTGTATTGGCGCGTTCGCTCCTTTGGGGGAATACCAAAAAGCCCAGAAACAAGCCCCCGAGAACATGGAATACTTCAAGGAGAACCATTCCAGCATCATCGCAAATACTCAAAAAAACCTTGATAAAAAAGATTATGAAGCGGTTGTTTTGGTCGCAGACAAATACGCCTTTGCCAAGGATCAAGAGTTAATTGCATTGAAATCTGAAGCCCAAAAACTCCTTGAAATCCAAAAAAAGGAAGAAGAAAAATACTCAAGACCAAGCCCGGTTATTAAAGAGGTCGGGTATTTCAAAAGCAAGGCAAAAAATAGAATTTTTACCATCTCTTTCCCAAAGGATTGCCATGAAGCGGGGCTTCAAAAATACGCCCGTGGTCTCTCCAATACTGACGGAAGAATGACAGCAGCTTATTTTTATCCTGAGGAGAGCGTCATCCCGGCAGATGGAGTTACCCTGGCAAAAAACATTGAGCAGGCAAACCGTGTGCTTTATGAAGTCCCCGGACTGAGTAAATGGAGCTACGCTTTTATGAAAAGTTATAATGGACGCAGCCAATGGGTAAATTGCATAAAAACACCGGATCACGACCTGTGCCGACAACAATAAAAATTATGATACTCGCCTGCGTGGTCTGCATCTCTTTGGCTGAGTTTGCTGGTGCTGTCGGCAAAGAGCACCAGGTATTGCGGGTTATCGACGGAGATACCATAGAAATTGAATACAGAGGTAAATCCACCAGGGTAAGAATGCTGAATGTGGACTGCCCTGAATCCGTCCACCCGGATAAAAGCCGCAACACAGAGCAGGGGAAAAAAGCTGCGGAGTACACCCGGAGCAGACTTGCTGGCAAGAAAGTCCGTCTGGAATTTGAGGGGCGCCGCCGGGGAAGGCATGGACGATTGCTGGCCTATGTCTTTGTTGATGGGCAGAACTTCTGTGAAGAATTGATCAGAAAGGGATATTCCCCTTACTACACCAAATACGGCAAAAGCAAGCGGTACTATTCACAATTTGTGAAAGCCGAAAAAAATAATATCAGGGGAGTGTTATGGATATCCAAATTTTCATGCTGATACTGATGCTGTTAACTCACTACAGATGATGAGAAGGAATTATTAATTGGTTAATAACTTTTTCAAAAGAGAGTTAAAATAAGGAGAGCCAATGGACGAATCAAAAATTGTCATTAACTCATGGGATGAATTGATTGATGCTGGATTTAAAAGTCTGCTTAATGAAATAGAGCTTGATAAGCTGGTGGTCAACAAGGATCTCTCTTTGAAAATTCTCATCCGAGGGGAAAATTGGGATGATCGAATAGATTACCGGGGTGCTCAGTATATTGTCGATCTTCAGAAGGCAGTATCTGTTATTTATAAAGATTTGGTGGATACAAGACTATCCTTGCCAGAATTGAATAAATTAGTTACCGTCAAGGTCCGTATTGAGAAAGGGTCTCAAATACTTGATATAATTTTTGGCAAGGCTGTAGAAAAGCTCATGGACAGGCTAAACGGAAAAGATATCTTGATAATAGCGGTAGTTGGCATCCTTTGTTCAACCGGCTACCATACAGCGGAAAAAGTCATTTCATTGAGGAATCAGAGACTCCAGCAAATTGAGGAAAGGCGTCAGCGAATAGAAGAAAAAAAGCTGCAAATACAAGAAAAAAAGCTGCTCCTGGATTATATGAAAGATATAAACAAAACCATGGATCGGGCTCTTGACCTTATTGAGCGGAAAGACCTTGAAGGCCCTCCCAGAAAACTTGTCGGGAAGTTGGATGAGAATGATTCTATCCAGTTCCCTGGTCAAGCGGCCATGTCTCCTGAACAGGCAATGCAGCGACTTTACCCCAGAAAAGAACCTTTGAGACCAGAGTCAGATTTATTTGATGGGAACTACATAATTACCCAGTTGAACATGGAAAAAATGCCTGTGCAATTCAAGCTGAAAAAAGATGAGCATGAATTCTGGGCAAATGCAGAGCTCTCAAACGCAGATGTTGACAAGATCGCAAAAGATCTGAAAGCTGCCCTGCAAAACAAACAAGAACTTGCCATGGATCTGCGTCTGTTTATTGTTTACGATAAGAAGAAATTGAAGTCCGCTACCATCCAGGCCACCGGAGAGCCAAGGAAAGATTCAAAACGCTTTATTTTTCTGACTTCGTATTGGAGGAAAAATAAGTAAAATAACTTGTTCAACATCTCACAGAAACAGGTGCGGCAATCGCTCCGTTGGCACCAGAACTTTTTAATTATACCTGGTTGCTTTATAAATCTGGGTATGATTTAATTGGTATAGCAAACAAATACATGAAAGATCAGGGCAAACCCATGTCAATTACAATCACAAATTCTCCTGGGGCTTCAGTCAATTTTGTCAACGGGAACCAATGCCTGACCAATAATGATGTTTTTTCTGCTGCGTCCGTAATGCAGAAAGCGTGCAGTGGCTATGCAGATATGGTCACTAATAACAAGGCGGATAATATACTTTTTTCCACTCCTGGTCAGGAAAGCTTTGTTTTTGACAGCGAGAAGTATCAGAACTATAAGAGATACTCAAAAAAAGCCAAAGAGTCTGAACCTGTTGAGATCCAGTGCAACATAACCCGATTCAACAAAAAGACTTTGAACGGAGTCATTGAAATTTATGAGGAGGAAGAAATTTTCATCAAGCCGTTTTCTGTTTCTCCAGATATTGTCGATGATTGTCTTGAGGCTTTCAAAGCCGATCTTGTAACCATTTCTGCAATTCGTGAAGTTGAAATCAACGCCTTAAATGAGACATCTGTAATAAGGTACCATGCAATGGATATTTCTATTATATAGCCTGCTTGCCGAGTTTTATAGCTCCTTTGCTCATTAAAAAATAGAAAGGCCGGTTTGATTGCTTCATTGCAAACAAACCGGCCTTTTTTTTATTTCCTACCATCCTCTTTCCCTCTCCTTTCTCAAAAAAAAATCCGCGTCCCGCAACAAACTGTGCCAAACCATGACAAACCGGACTGCAATCCTATCCAGACTCCTGTAATTTATCGGTAAAACAAAGCAAAACGCAGGAGGCAGTATGCACAGAGTGATTGATTCTATTATTGTTCATTGTTCAGATTCTGACTTCGGAGACCGGGATATCATAGATCAGTGGCATCGGGAACGGGGCTTTGATGAAATCGGGTATCATTTCGTCATTACCAACGGAGTGCTGCGATCTGGTATGCAATATACCCCTGCTCATGATGGCGAAATTCAGACAGGACGTTCTGTGGGGAAAACCGGAGCCCATTGCAAAGGTCACAACTCCAACTCTATTGGCATCTGCCTTATTGGTAAGCATCATTTTACTGCCAAACAGCTCTGCCGATCCCTGCCTCATCTGCTGGGTTTCCTCATGCGTAAATACAATGTGTCGCCACAGGCTGTGTACGGCCATTGTCAATTTAATCATCACAAAACCTGCCCAAACATCCAGCCGGAGGTGTTGAGGGGAATAGCAGCCCTGACGGCGCCAGATCCAGACAGGAGGCATCAGGATGCGCGGCGTGTCTGAACAATACCACAAATACCGGCCACAGATAGAAACCGGGGATCTCATCGAGATGAAAAGCAACTCCCTGATCGGCTGGCTGATCCGGCTGGTGACAGGAAAGCCGGTAAATCATACCGCCGTGGTCATCAGAATGCAGGAGTACTACTCCAACCGGGTATTTATCCTGGAGGCCCTGGAGACGGGAATCGTGCTGAACCCCCTCTCCCGGAGGATTGCCAATTTTAAAGGGGCAGTTTACTGGCTGCCGCTAAAAAAAGAATACGCCCTTTCCAGGGCCATTATCGGGAAAAATGCTCTGGGGTATGTCGGCATCGGCTACGACTATCTGAGCATCATCAAACAGCTCATTGGCAGAGTATCTGCCGATGCCCGCCGCCTGTTTTGTTCGGAACACGCTTACCTTTCCCTGCTCCACGCAGGGCTTCCCGTAGAGCGGGAAAAAGTCCCGGTGCCGGGAGAAATGGTTGATTTGGGAGTGTTTGAACAACCCATCATGATTTCCGGGGCAGATAAGGAGTAACAATGGATTACAAGGTGTTGGCTTTCTGGTTCTCCGTCTCCCAATGGGCTTTTAACCTGGTTTTTGCTGGCTGTCTATGGTTCAGCCGGAAACAAGCAGCCACCAACAACAGGCTGGAAAGCGTCCGGGAAGAGTTGCACGAGCGGATTGAGCAAACAGAAAAAAACCTGGTGCAGCTCCAGACGGAGCTTTCACACATGCCTACGGATAAGGAGATAAAACAGTTGAGCCGGGACATTACTGCCATGACAAAAGAAATGGCAGAGACCAGGGGAAAGCTCTCAATAATAGGGAGGACTGCCTTGCGGATGAATGATTTTTTTGCCGAGGAGGCGATTAGGCGAGAAGCAAAACGAAGTGAGGAGAACAATGGGTAATTTTAACGAGTTTATAACAAAAGACCGGCGGTTGATGATTCTTAATATTCTGGAAGAAGACGAAGGTTACTCAATGAACGCCTATGTGCTGCAAAGCTGTCTTGAGGCCGTTGCCCACGAAGTGAGTATGGATCGGTTAAGAACAGACCTGACATGGCTTGAGGAACAGGGACTCGTGAATCTTGAAACCGTGGGGAATCTGTGTGTTGCAAAATTGACGCAACGGGGTGCTGATGCCGCCAACGGCAGAGTTGTTGTCCCAGGTGTAAGCCGCCCTTGCCCGGAGGCATAGCTATGGCGCAACGACAATCATCCATAGACCGTCTGCCGGAGGATATCCGGAGAAAATTACAGGAACTGCTCCGTGACCCCAGAGTTACGCAGTTGGAAGCAGTCCAGCGAATCAATGACTTCCTGGAACAGGACGGTCTTGAAAAACTCTCTAAATCTGCAGTCAATCGCTATTCCCTGCGCATGAACAAGGTAGGAGAAAAACTCCGACAGAGTCGGGAAGTGGCAAAAATGTGGATCGGGCGTCTTGGGGCTGAGCCCCAGGGAGAAGTGGGGAAACTGCTCAATGAAATGGTGCGCACCCTTGCATTTGAGGCCACCATGTCCATGGCAGAAGGAAGCGAGCCCGTGGAGCCAAAGATGCTCAAGGACATGAGTATCGCTATTGAACGCCTGGAAAAGGCTGCCAGTGAAAACGTGAAACGGGAGGAGGAAATCCGCAAACATGCACAACAAGAGGCCATGGAAGCCATTGAAGAAACCGGCAAGGACAAGGTGCTTACCGCAGAAAGAATCCAGGAAATCAAGGAAATGTTTGGGCTGTAAAATAATGGATAATTTGGGGAATAAGTAGAATCGTGAATCAAGGCAACGCCAAAAACATACCGGCCAACCCGGATAAAAAATTCCTGCCGTATCAGGATGCCTGGATTGTGGACAAGTCCCGTCTCAAGATGATGGAAAAGTCCCGGCAGATTGGCATCTCCTGGTCCACAGGATTTGCCACGGTAGAGCGCACCGCTGTTGCCGACAACCGCCATGATCAATGGGTGAGCAGCCGGGACGACATTCAGGCAAGGCTGTTCCTTGAAGACTGCAAAACCTTTGCAGGGTTGCTGGATGCCGGGGCAAGGGATCTGGGCTTGACCGTACTGGACGATGAAAAGAAGACCTCCGCCTATGTGTTACATTTTTCCAACGGCAAACGTATCCACTCCATGTCCAGTAACCCAGATGCCCAGGCAGGCAAAAGAGGAGGCAGGGTGCTGGATGAGTTTGCCCTGCACCCTGACCCCAGAAAACTGTATTCCATCGCCTACCCCGGAATCACCTGGGGCGGCCAGTTAGAAATCGTGTCCACCCATCGAGGCTCTGCCAATTTCTTCAACGAACTTGTGGAAGATGTGAAGCACCGGGGCAATCCCAAGGGATTTTCCTTGCACACAGTGACCTTACAGAATGCTCTTGACCAGGGGTTCTTGTACAAACTCCAGCAAAATCTGCCACCGGATGACGAACGCATGGCCATGGACGAGGCTGCCTATTTTGATTTTATCCGCCAAGGTTGTGCATCGGAAGAGCAGTTCCTCCAGGAGTATATGTGCTGCCCGGCAGACGATGCAGGTGCTTTTTTGTCATACGACATGATTGCCTCCTGCGAATACCGCCCAGATGACGACTGGCAGCTCACAGGCCAGGAAAAAGAATTGTTCGTGGGTGTGGATGTGGGCCGCACCTCAGACCTGACCGTGATCTGGATTCTGGAACGCCACGCAGGTTTGTTCTTCACACGAAGAATCATTGAAATGAAAAATAAGGCGTTCTCAGAACAGGAAGCAGAACTTTATGCTGTATTGCAACTTCCCGCAGTTAGGCGGGTATGCATTGATTCCACCGGACTTGGTATGCAGTTTACTGAACGGGCACAGGAAAAATTCGGCACATACAAAGTGGAGCCGGTCAGATTTACAGGCCCGGTTAAAGAAGAACTTGCCTACCCGGTACGCTCGGCCTTTGAAGACAAGGCAGTCAAAATTCCCAGAGACGACAATATCCGGGCAGACCTCCGGGGCATCAGGAAGGTAACCACTGCCGCCGGGAATCTCCGGTTTGAGGCAGACCGTGGCGAGAACGGTCACTCGGACAGGTTCTGGGCATTGGCCCTTGCTATTCATGCGGCATCTGCTCCTGCCGGGGAAATCTCCTACACATCAACCATCAAACGCAGATTCACAAAAAAGGGGTGCTGGTAATGTCAATTCTTTACGATCAGTTTGGCAGGCCATACGAAAAAAAGAAGAAACCGCCTGTGGACATTCTTGGGGCTGCTGCCATTGCCGACTCTTACCGGGACTATGTGGCGGACGGTCTCACTCCCCAACGTCTGGCAGGATTGCTCAAGGAAGCGGATAACGGGGAACTTGCCCGGCAGGCAGAACTGTTTGACCAGATCGAAGAACGGGACGGCCATATCATCGGAGAGATAAGCAAACGAAGGAATGTCATCCTGGACGCAGATTTTACCCTGGAACCGGCATCCGAGGACAAGAGGGATGTTGCCGTGTATGAAGCCTGCAAGGAAATGATGGACGGCATTGCAGACTGGCCAGATGTCATTGTCAGCCTCCAGGATGCTGTGGGTAAAGGTTTTTCCAGTCTGGAAATGCATTGGGATGTATCCGAAGGCCAGGCACAGGTAAATAAGTTTGAATTCATTGAGCAGAAACGATTCCGCTTTTGCGACAAAACCGGGTTGTTTTCACATGTCCCCCGACTGATTACAGACAGTTCTCCTCTGGGGGCGGACATTCCGTCGTATCGAACTATCCTCCACCGATACGGCGGAAAGTCCGGCCACCCTGCCCGTTCCGGGATCTATCGCATCTGTGCCTGGTGGTATCTGTTTAAAAACTACTCAATCAAGGACTGGGTGGTGTTCTGCGAAGTGTTCGGCATGCCTCTGCGGCTAGGCAAATACCAGCCAGGAGCCAGCGAAGAAGACAAAAAGGCCCTGGAAACCGCTGTCACTCTCATGGGGCACGATGCAGCAGGCATCATTTCCACAGCCACGGAGATTGAGTTTCCCACGGGCAATAAAACCACGGCATCTGTGGATTTGTATGAACGTCTGGCAGGGTTTGGCAACAAGGAGATGTCCAAGGCGATCCTTGGAGGCACCCTTACCGCAGACGTTGACGGCAAGGGTTCCTATGCGGCTGCCAACACCCATAACGATGTGCGGCACGATCTGATCAATGCTGATGCCCGGGCCCTGGCCGCAACCATCCGGGATCAGTTTATTCGGCCCTGGGTGGGGTTCAACTACGGCTGGGATACCCCGGTGCCAAAATATACAGGCCAATACCAGGCAGAGGATCTGAAAACCTACGCGGACCTGCTGGAAAAGTTTGCTGACAGGCTGGATATTCCCGCCTCCCATGTAAGAGATACCTTTCGCATCCCTGCCCCGGAAAAGGGGGAAGAATCCCTTCGCCCGAAAATAGCCCAGAATTCGCCGTTGCCGGTAAATGCAACCAAAGCCATTACCGCATCCCGAACCGGTCTTTATTCGAAAACCTCGGATTTTCTCGGCATGATTACAAATAACCTTGCACAACAGGCCGACCCTGAACTTGAAAACATGGTGGACAACATTAAAAACCTGCTGGATGAATCAGCGAACCTGGAAGAGTTCCGGGAGCGTCTCATTGATGCCTGGCAGGACATGGATACAACGGTTATGGCCCACAAAATTGAGCAAGCCATGACCATCGCCGACCTTGCAGGCCGCTATGAGGTGAAAACAGATGGCTAAACTTGCATCTGCATATGGCGGCAAGTCCTTTGACGAGGCGGTTTCCTTTTTCAGGGACAAGATCAGCATGCCATCAGAACACTGGGATGACCTGTGGAAAGGCCAGCATGCCAAAGGCTTTATGGTGGCAGGAGCTACCAAGGCTGATCTGGTAGCAGATCTGCGGAATGCTGTGGATAAGGCCATTGCAAAAGGAACCACCCTGGCAGAGTTCAGAAAGGATTTTTCTGCCATCGTTGAAAAACACGGCTGGGCATACAAGGGCGGCAAGAACTGGCGGACAAGGATCATTTACAAAACCAATTTACGCACAGCCTACCATGCCGGACGATACAAACAAATGAAAGATCCGGATGTGACTGCGCTTCGACCCTATTGGCAGTATCGGCACGGCAGATCAGTCAACCCCAGGGAACAGCATCTTGGCTGGGATGGAATGGTGCTGCCCCATGATGATCCCATCTGGGACATCATTTATCCACCCAACGGCTGGGGGTGCTCCTGTTCTGTGCGGACGCTCAGTAAAAGAGAATTGAACCGCATGGGAAAAACAGAACCGGACAAGGCCCCGGAACTGGAATACCGGGAGTGGACAGACCGGGACGGAAAGACCCATCAGGTACCCAAAGGCATTGATCCTGGCTGGGATTACAATGTGGGCAAGGCCCAGGAGCGATCATACAAAATTCTGGCAGATAAATTTGAAACCCTGCCCCAGGACATTGCAAAAACCTGGCACAAGGAATGTATGGAAGGCCCGGTGTTCCAGCGGTTTTTTGACGGGAAAATAAAAGGAGAACTGCCAGTGGCTGTGTTGTCTGAAACAGAAAAACAGGCCCTTGGCACAAACACCCAGACTGTATGGCTGTCCAGAACTACCCTGGCAGAACACAAAATCAAACATCCGGACATTGGCATTGATGATTACCGGCTGATTCCGGAGCTCCTTGAATCTGGAGAGGTGTACCAACAGGGAGATAACCGGCTGGTGTATCTGATGAAAAAGAATCGGCTCTACCGGGCAGCATTAAAGCGAACCAAAGACGGCAGGGAA
>PDWJ01002936.1_pt1 | contig 17014 bp, 15 predicted proteins | sample 1430881 | NCBI WGS metagenome assembly PDWJ01 (sample SAMN01162460, study PRJNA174530) | Oral metagenome, whole genome shotgun sequencing project. | biome: Marine environment; feature: Marine mammal; material: Swab sample of the gingival sulcus; isolation source: swab sample of gingival sulcus...
AATGCCTTTTTTCACATTATGCACTGGCGAATATCCTTTTAAATATTCAAACATTTCTTTGCTCTGTTCCGCTGTTCCGTAGTCATAACCCCAACCTGCTCCTGCGGTAAATGTATGATAACGCAACATATCTAACACGCCAACTGCTGGAATAGCAACTTTCATTAAATCAGGACGTTGTGTCATTGTTGCACCAACTAACAATCCACCGTTTGAACCTCCTTTTATTGCTAAAAAGTCCGAAGATGTGTATTTTTCTTTAATTAAATATTCCCCTGCCGAAATGAAATCATCAAAAACATTTTGCTTTTGTAATTGCGTTCCTGCTTTATGCCATTTTTTTCCGTATTCGCCACCACCACGTAAATTTGCGACAACATAAATTCCACCGTTGTTTAGCCAAACCGCATTTGCTGTGCTAAATCTTGGTGTCAAACTGATATTAAATCCGCCATAACCATATAAAATTGTTGGATTTTTTCCATCTAATTTTAATCCTTTTTTATGTGTGATAATCATAGGAACTTTTGTTCCATCTTTTGATGTATAAAATACTTGTTTGCTTTCGTAATTATCTGAATTAAAATCAATTGAAGGTTTCCAATATAATTCATATTTACCATTTTCAACGTTAAATTTATACGAAGAAGTTGGCGTTTTGTAATTTTGGAATGAAAAATAAACTTCTTTATCGTTTTCTTTTCCTCCGAAGCCACTTGCAGTCCCTAAATCTGGTAATTCTATCTCACGAATTAACTTTCCGTTATAATCATATTGTTTTACTTTTGAAACCGCATCAACCATATATTTTGCAAAGATATAACCGCCTCCTGTTGAAATATTTAACACATTTTCAGTTTCAGGGATTACGTCTTCAAATTTTGGCATTACAAATTTTAATCCTGCATCTTTAAAATTATAAGGCATTTTAACTAATCGTTTATTTGGAGCATCAAAATTTGTAAGGAAATAAAAATATCCATTTTTATAATCAACAAATTCTACATCAAAATCATCAATTCCAACAACAATTCTTCTTTCATATGCGATATTAGGATGAAGAGGTGGAAGTTTATTTTCGCTAACAATGTCTTTGATAAATAGTTCATTACCAGAAGTTGAATTTGCCCCCGTAATGATTAGATAATGTCCGTCATCAGTAACGTGACCGCCAACGTAACGACGTTTTTCAGTATCTGTTCCTCCAAAAACAACAACATCGTCTTTTTGAGGCGTATTTAATTTGTGATAATACAATTTATGTTGGTCGGTTTTTGCTGAAAGTTCACTTCCTTTTGGCTTGTCATAACTTGAATAGAAAAATCCTTCATTGCCTTTCCACGAAATGCCCGAGAATTTTACATCAACCAACGTATCGCCTACAATTTCTTTGTTTTCGGTTTTCATTACGATAACTTTTCGCCAATCGCTACCGCCTTCCGAAATAGAATAAGCTACTAAACTTCCGTCTTTTGTAAATGAAACTCGGTCAAGCGAAATCGTTCCGTCTTTGGCAAACGTATTCGGATTTAAAAAAACTTCTTCTTTTCCGTTTTCGTCTTTTCTGTATAAAACTGCTTGATTTTGCAATCCGTCATTTTTGTAGAAATAAGTGTATTTTCCTTCTTTAAAAGGTGTGCCAACTCTTTCGTAATTCCATATTTTTGATAATTGATTTTTCAATTCCTCACGATACGGAATTTGCTTTAAATAATCAAAAGTGACTTTGTTTTCAGCCTTAACCCATTCTTCTGTTTCTTTACTTCGGTCGTCTTCAAGCCAACGATAATTGTCGGTTACTTTTTCGCCGAAATACTCGTCAATTACAGGTTTTTTCTCTGTTTTTGGATATTTCAATGTCGTTTGTTTTTTCTCTGAACAAGATGCCAAAACACCTGCACATAAAATTGGTATAATTAATTTTTTCATTGTAAAAATTTTTCTAACTGCCAAAGATATTGATTTTTTGGTTAGAAACCTAGAAATAAGTGTGGGTATGATACAATAAATCAAGTTTATTATATGAAAAAGGTAAATAACATAATAAAATTATTACTTTTGCGAAAAGTAATTAAACATATAGTAAATGAAAATATTAGTAATAAATTCGGGAAGTTCGTCAATTAAATATCAGTTATTTACAATGCCAGAGCAAAAGGTAATTTGCTCGGGATTGGTTGAGCGAATTGGTTTGGAAATGGGAAAAATCCATTATAAATACGACGGAAATAAAATTGAAGAAGAAACAGAAATTTCAAATCATAAAGTTGGTTTAGAAAAAGTTGTAAATTTACTTTTAGACGAAAAAGTTGGTGTGATTAATTCTACTGACGATATTAAGGCAGTTGGTCATCGTGTGGTTCATGGAGGAAATAAATTTACATCAACAACTATTGTAAATCAAGAGGTTAAAGATGAAATTAAAAAATTATTTTCGTTAGCACCATTGCATAATCCGCCAAATTTAGAAGGAATTGAAGTTTGTGAAGGTATTTTTACAAAAGCCAAACAAATTGCAGTTTTTGATACAGCATTTCATCAAACGATGCCTGAAAAATCGCACCGATATGCTATTCCTACAAAATTATACAAAGAGGAAAATATCCGAGTTTATGGATTTCACGGAACAAGTCATAAATATGTTTCGCAAGAAACAATTAAATATTTAGGCAAGGAGAATTCAAAGATTATTTCGGTACATTTAGGAAATGGTTGTAGTATTACAGCGGTTGAAAACGGAAAAAGTATTGACACGAGTTTAGGTTTTGCTCCTATAAACGGACTTATTATGGGGACTCGCTCGGGGGATATTGACCACGAAATAATATTTTATTTGGTTGAAAAATTAGGTTATAAGTTAGAAGACGTTAAAAAAATGCTACAAAAACAAAGCGGAATGCTTGGTTTAACAGGATTTAGCGATTTGCGAGATATTGAGGGAAATGCTGAAAAAGGAGATGAAGTTTGTCAGTTGGCTTTAACGATGAATGCCTACCGAGTTAAAAAATTCATTGGTTCGTATATTGCAGTGATGAACGGATTAGATGCGATTGTATTTACTGCTGGTATTGGCGAAAATTCGGAGTATATCCGTCGTTTGGTTTGTGAAGATTTAGAGTTTTTTGGTATTGAATTAGATAAACAAAAAAACAACATAAGAGCCAAAGAACTTACTGAAATTCATAAAGATACATCAAAAGTTAAACTGCTTGTAATTCCGACAAATGAAGAGTTGGAAATAGCAAAACAATCTTTTGAAGTTTTAAATTAAACACAAAACCTCACAAGTTTAACTTGTGAGGTTTTTCAATAAAAACACTATCTTTGGAGAAAATATACAATAATGTTTTTAAAAAATCCTTTTTACTTTTTTACAATATTAACAATACTAAATGCTATTGCTTATGTGTTAAATATTGCGATTAGTAAGTATTGGGATTACAGGCATAATTATAAAAATAAGGTTTCAAAAGAAGAATTACAGACTTCAATTATGATACTTTTTATAAATATAATTATTGCAATTCCAGGTTTTATTCTATGGAAAAGTAACATTATAAATTTCTCAAATCAACATTTTTTGATTTCGTTTGTAACTATTTTTACGTTAATGGATTTTTTGATGTATGTTCTTCATTGGGTTTCGCACAATTTACAATTTTTAAAAAATATTCACGCCAAACACCACGAACATACTACTAAATTCAATAGTGTAAGTCTGTATTATATGTCATATTTTGAGGCAATAATGTTTGGATTACTTTTAACGATAATTGTTGTCGTTTTTTCATTTAATATCTACGGATTTATCGCTTTTCTAATTTTTAATTGGTTTTATGGAGTGGTTACGCATTTGAATGTAGGCGACCAAAAATCAACAATTTTATTTTTTACAACAAATGTTTTTCATAAAAATCATCACGAATTAAACACTAAAAATTATGGATTTTATACAAATTTGTGGGATAAAATTTTTAGAACGTATAAATAAAATCAAACAATGAACTACAAACATCATTATTTAGTAAATTTTCAATATTTAGGGTTTCGTTTGCATGGTTGGCAAAAACAACCAAAATTGAAAACTATTCATTCTTTTGTAGATAAAACTTTGAAGTTTGTTTGTAAAGATGTTCGTCGTAAATCGGTAGGCGTTGGACGAACTGATGCCAAAGTTTCGGCAACCGATTATTATTTTCAACTTTTTATTGATGAAAAACTAAATGAAAGTCAGTTTATTGACGATTTTAATAGAAATTCGCCTTCGGATATTCGTGTGCTTTCTGTTGAAAAAATTTTAGATGATGATTTTAATATTATTCAACATCCTAAAATAAAAGAATACCGATATTATTTTTCGTTTGGCGAAAAAAATCATCCGTATTCATCGGCATTTTTGGTTGGTATTTTTGATAATTTAGACATTGAAATAATGAAAAAAGGAGCAAAACTCTTTGAAGGATTTCATAATTTTAAGCATTATTGTACGAAACCATCAGCAGAAACAAAAGTTGAACGCACAATTTTAAAATGTTATATTGAAGAAAACACTGAACTAACAGCGTCGTTCTTTCCGAAAAAATCTTACGTTTTAGTGGTTCGTAGCGAAGGTTTTCTTCGTAATCAAATCCGACTAATGATGGGAGCATTATTTGAACTTGGAAAAGGAAATTATACAATGGACTTTTTCAAAGATACCCTAAATCCAAATTCAAATATTGAGTTTTTAAAAACTATTGCGCCAGCATCTGGGTTGCATTTGCATAAAATTGAATTTAAGTGATATACAAATCAAATTCAGATGTAAAAGCAAAAAAAAACAGAGAAAATCTTTCATTTATTGAAAATAAAAAACTAAATTTGTCTATCACTTTGAAAGAAGTGTGTACATATCGGAAAAATATAGAAAAGCGTTGGCTTTCATTCTGTCTAAAGAAATCTGGTAAATTTCAAAAACGTAACAGAATAGAAATGTTGATGCTCACGTCTTCGGACGTGGGTGTTAATAGTCCTATTTATTACGTTAGGTTTTACCAGAACCTCTTTAGATGAATTAGGCTACAAACCCACGTCTTTCTTTTTTAATATCATTAACTTCACTTTGGGTTTGAGTGTATTAAATTTATTTTATTATGAAATTATACAAAAAAACAAAAAGTGCAATTTTACTAGTTTTAGCATTTATAACCTTTACTTCTTGTACTAGTGATGGTAAAGAGGAAAATGATACAAATAAAATCCCGACTATTCCGAAAGTAGAAACAAAAGATGTAACTAAAATAAAATTTAAAAGTGTTGAAACGGGGGGAGTTATTATTGATAATGGTAATGCTAGAATAACTAAAAAAGGAGTACTTATAACAAAAAAAGGAACTCCGACATTAGAAAATTCACTAGATATAAATATTTCATTTTTAGGAAATACTAGCGAGTATTTTAATATTATTTTAGAAGGTTTAGAGCCTGAAACAAATTATAATATTAGGGCTTATGCTGTTAATGAAGTAGGTGTAGGATATGGAAATATAATAAATTTTACAACAACGGAATTACTCATTAAAGGAAATGGAGTAGTTGATATAGATAATAACAGATACCCAACAATTATATATAATGATTCTGAATGGAGTACCAAAAATTTAGAGGTAGAGCATTATCGAAATGGAGATGTAATACCTCAAGTTCAAGACCCTGTTGAATGGAGTAAATTAACTACGGGTGCTTGGTGTTATTATGAAAATGATACTGAAATTGGAAAAATATGTGGAAAATTGTATAATTATTATGCAGTTATTGACCCTAGAGGGCTTGCTCCCGTAGGTTGGCATGTTGCAAAACTAAAAGATTATCGCAACCTAATTATTTTTTTAAAAGAAAATTTTAAATGTGGTTCTCCACATTCATCAATTACAATGAATAACCTAGGAAAAATTGTTGCATCTACTATATTGTGGAGACGTGAGGGGGGGGGCTGTTTCTATGTGTTCACCTGCTCGTGGAGCTTTCCTTTATGGAGATTTATCTGGTAATAATAGTTCAGAGTTTAATGCATTACCAGCGGGAACAAGATGGGATTCGGGTAGATTTGGAGATTTTACTACTTACTCGGGTTGGTGGGTTGGAGATTTTTCAACGAGTGTTGATTTATGTGCTAATCAATCTACCGCTTTTGGAGGAGCAATGTCAGATGGTAACCGAGCCGATAAAAATAATGGTTGTTCAGTAAGAATAGTAAAAGACTAATTATGGAAAATATAGATTTTTTGAGTATTATCACGACAATATTAGTAGTAGTGTTTGAATTTATATTGAATGTAATTACAAAAGATAAAAAACATAAAAAAGGACTTATAAAACTATTTACATTTCTTGTGATTTATCTTTTTCCTATTGCAATTATAGTATGGTTAAATATTAGTAGTCAGGTTAAAAACACAAAACTAACTTCTACAATAATTGCCCTTAATATTGGAGTAGTAATTTTTAATCTTTTACAAACAAAAAATACTGAAACCAATACAATGCTTTGTGAATTAGCAAAAAAGAAAACTGAAGACGTTGAAAAAATAAATCAAATAAATGACGTTCAAGTTGAAAAAGTAAAATCTATCAAAGAAAATCAGAAATATATTTTATCGGAATTATCAAAAATAAATGATAGAATTATTCAATTATTTCAAAAATAAGAGACAATCTAAAAAAAACCAGAGAATTAATTTTTCTCTGGTTTTTTAAGTAAAATACAAATTAAATTACCCTAAAAACGGATAACGATAATCTGTTGGAGTTACAAAAGTTTCCTTGATTAATCGTGGAGAAACCCAACGTAACAAGTTTTGAGCCGAACCAGCTTTGTCGTTAGTTCCTGATGCTCTTGCTCCACCAAATGGTTGTTGTCCTACAACGGCACCTGTTGGCTTATCGTTAATGTAGAAGTTACCTGCACAATTTTCTAATGCTTTTGTAGCCTCTGTAATTGCGTAACGGTCTGTTGAGAAAATTGCTCCTGTTAAAGCATATTCTGATGTTCCGTCAACTAATTTTAATGTTTCTGCCCAATCTTTGTCTTCATAAACGTAGATAGTAACCACAGGGCCAAATAATTCAGTTTCCATAGTGGTGTATTTTGGGTCAGTTGTTAAAATTACTGTTGGTTCAATAAAATATCCTTTTGATTTATCATAACCTCCACCAACGATGATTTCAGCGTCTTTGTCTGCTTTGGCTTGGTCAATATATTTTGCTAATTTATCAAACGAACCTTCGTGAATAACTGCTGTGATGAAGTTGCTCATATCTTCTGGCGAACCCATTTTGAACGACTTAACATCTTCTTTTACATATTCTAAAACTTCGTTAGCAATAGATTTTGGTAAATAAACTCTTGATGCTGCCGAACATTTTTGCCCTTGGAATTCAAATGCACCACGAGAAATTCCTGTTGCAACTTGTTTAGGGTTTGCAGATGGATGTGCAACGATAAAGTCTTTTCCTCCTGTTTCCCCTACAATTCTTGGGTAAGTTTTGTAATTGTGAATATTTGTTCCGATTTGTTTCCATAATTCTTTGAAAACATAAGTAGAACCTGTAAAGTGTAATCCTGCGAAATCAGGACTTGACAAAATAACATCAGAAATTTCAACAGGGTCACCATAAACTAAGTTGATAACTCCATCAGGAACTCCTGCTTCTTTAAATACATCAACAATTACTTTTGCCGAAAATATTTGACTATCAGATGGTTTCCAAACTACAACGTTCCCCATCATCGCTGCCGATGCAGGTAAATTTGCAGCAATTGCAGTAAAGTTAAAAGGTGTAATTGCATATACAAATCCTTCTAATGGTCTGTATTGTACTCTGTTCCAAATACCTTCTGCTGAATCTGGTTGTTCTGCATAAATTTGGCTCATATATTCTACGTTGAAACGTAAAAAGTCAATTAATTCACACGATGCATCAATTTCTGCTTGATGAATAGTTTTTGATTGAGCAATCATTGTTGCGGCATTAATTTTTGCACGATAAGGTCCTGCAATTAATTCTGCTGCTTTTAAGAAAATTGCTGCACGTTGTTCCCAAGGCATACTTGCCCATTTTTCACGAGCATTTAAAGCAACATCAATTGCTTTTTGTGCGTGAGTTTTGTCCCCAACATGATATTGCCCAACAACGTGTTTGTGGTCGTGTGGAGGTGTCATATTAACCGTTTTACCTGTTCTAACTTCCTCACTTCCGATGTACATTGGCACATCAACATTTCCGTTAATAAATTCTTTGTATTGTTTTAATACTTCTTCACGTTCTGGCGAATTTGGTGCGTATCCCTTTACTGGCTCGTTTACAGCCACAGGAACATTGAAAAATCCTTTTCCCATAGTTTTATATCTGTTTTTAATTCTTAATTATTTAGTCGGTAAAGATATAATATTTATCTCTAAATTTGAAAAAAATAATTCTTTTTATTTATTATAAAAATGATTTTAATTCTTCAATCACTTTTTTACTATTTCCTACAAAAATTTTGTCATTAACCACAAAAACAGGTCGTTTTAAAAAGGTGTATTCCTCTAAAATGTATTGTTTGTAATGGGTTTCTGTAAGATTTTGTTCCTTTAAATTTCGCTCACGATACAATTTTGCTCTTTTATTAAACAAAGCTTCGTAACTATTTGTAAATTTATATAATTCATCAAGTTGTTTGGCTGTAATTGGGTTTTGTTTTATTTCTTGTTTTTCAAATTCGTCAATATTGACTTCCTTTAATATACGTTTGCAAGTGTCGCAAGTCTGTAAATAATATACTTTTTTCATTGGTTGATGATTTTTTTAAGACTGCTAATATAGTATAAAATTGAAATATTTTAAATTCATTCTTATTCTTTTGTACCTTTGTAAAAGTTTTTTTATAAATTAATATTTACATTATGAATTTACTTTTCTTAGATATTGATGGGGTTTTAACGTCTGATGATTTGCCTATTAACAATAATTTGTTATATCCATTTTCGCCTACTTGCGTTAAGTGTTTAAATACTATTTTGCAAAAACACAAACTAAAAATTATATTAACATCTTCGTGGAGAAATGTTTTTGATACAGAAAAACAAAATCAAATTTTTAAGGAAAATGGTGTTGTTCAAATGCCTTATGGTCAAACCAAAGATTTAGGTTACGAAAATAGATTGCAAGAAATAAAAACTTATCTTAAAAACCGAAAAATAGAAAATTTTGTTATTCTTGATGATATGGATATAAAAGGGTTAAATTCTAATTTTGTACTTATTAACCCAAGAACAGGTTTAACCGAGAAAGATTTAGAAAAAGTAGATGAAATTTTAAAATAAAAAAACAACGACATATTTTGACTTTGTTATGTCTTACATTTGTGAAAATAAATAATAAATTACTTAATTAAATATTATGAAAACAAAATTAAATAAATGGGCAGAAGAAGTTATTAGTTACTGTAACCCGATTGCTAAAAAGAATAATTTAGAGTATTATCCATTTCAATCACCTATTAATGTTGAAAATACAGAAATATTGATAGTTGGAGTAAATCCAAGAGGGGTTGGTGATTACAAATGTCAATCAACTAATCCAAAATGGGGATTTAAAAATGGTATTATGCCAGTAGAAAGGCTAATTAATGGTAATCCTTATTATGATAAGGATAACTTATGGCAATTTTTGAATAACCTTAAACAAATTAAATTCTTTGATGATAAGATTGAAGGTGGAAAATTTACTTATATGAATTATTTTTATTTCGCAACAAATGATGCTAATGAAATGAAGAAGATAAATGGGTTTAATGATATAAAAGATTTTTGCGTTAATAAATTAAGTGAATTAATTGATATTCTAAAACCTAAACTAATTATTGTTTTAGGTGTGGCAGATGGTTTAGATTTAATCACAAAAAACACAACTATCGTAAAAAAGAAACATCGCCTTCTTACCAAAGGTTTACTTAATGGAATTACACTCTATGGGATTAAACATTCATCAAGAAATTATGCTTATGATGAAAGGGACGTTTTGGATAAGTATTTGAATGATATTGTAAAAAATAAGAAAATAGAAAATTATCAAATACCTATCAAATCTCATTATAAGAATACAAATAATGACTTTTACAAACATATTATAGAGCAAATAAAAAAGGAATTTGATTTAGAACTAGAAAATGATAAAGAATATTCTTTATTGTTAAATAAAGATTTAATAATTAGAATATCGGATAAAAGTGCTGGGACTATCGGAATAAGACACTTAAATTTTCATGGTTCAAAAAAATATACTCAAAACCACAATTGTTATATTCATCAAACGGAACTTTTGCAGTTATTTGAAAGCAATAATAATTTCACAAAAGGTGAAGTTTGGCTTGGAAATATTACATTAAGAGATTTAGGAAAAACAGAAGAAGATGTAATTAATAAGTTAATTAATATTTTAAAAAATATCATTCACAAAATAAATGATATTTTTAACTCTAACTAGTCTTAAAATAAGTAAGACCTCACAGGTTTTAAAACCTGTGAGGTCTAGTTATATACTCTTTCTATATATCAATTTTTTAGAAAAATGATAACGAATTACTTCGCCTCAGCGTATCTTCTTTCTACTTCGTTCCAGTTGATTACATTAAAAAATGCTTCAATATAATCAGGACGACGATTTTGATAATTTAAGTAATAAGCGTGTTCCCAAACGTCTAATCCTAAAATTGGCGTTCCTCCACAATATCCTTCCATTAATGGATTGTCTTGGTTTGGTGTTGAACAAACCTCAACTTTTCCGCCTTTATGAACGCACAACCAAGCCCAACCTGAACCAAATTGTGTCGCTGCTGCCTTTGAAAACGCATCCTTAAATGCTTCAAATGAACCAAATTCTGCCTCAATAGCATCTTTTAATTCGCCAGATAAACGTCCTTTGCCTTCTGGGTTCATTACTGTCCAAAATAACGAGTGATTATAAAAACCTCCTCCATTATTACGAACAGCACTATTGTTCATATCTAAATTTGTTAAAATATCTTCAATAGATTTTCCGTCTAAATCTGTTCCTTCAATTGCTGAATTTAATTTTGTTGTGTATCCATTGTGATGTTTTGTATAATGGATTTCCATTGTTCTTGCATCAATGTTTGGTTCTAACGCATCGTAAGCGTAACCTAATTCTGGTAACTTAAAAGCCATACTTTTCTTTGTAATTTTATTATTTTTCGCAAAATACGACAAAAAAATAGGATAAGCAAAAACTTATCCTATTGAATATCTATTGTATTATAAGTTTTATTTATACTTAGGCTTTTCGTCTGCTGAATATTTATGCATAAAACTTTCGGCTTTTTCAACTAATTCGGTACTTCCACAATAGAAGGGTACGCGTTGGTGTAATTCAGTTGGCTCAATATCTAAAATATTTGTAAATCCGTCCGAAGCCTTTCCGCCCGCTTGCTCACAAATAAATGCCATCGGATTACATTCATATAATAAACGTAATTTTCCGTTTGGAGTTATTGCTGTGGCAGGATAAATATAAACACCGCCTTTTATCATATTTCTATGAAAATCAGATACTAACGAACCAACATAACGAGCCGTATATGGACGTTTATCTTCTGGAACTAATTCTTTACAATGTACTAAAAAGCGTTTCATTCCTTCTTGAAAATGTGTAAAATAACCTTCCGAAACCGAATAAATTGTCGCTGTTTTTGGTATTTGAATATTTGGGTGAGACAAATAAAATGTTCCTATCGCTTGGTTTAACGTGAAACCATTTACGCCACTTCCTGTGGTAAAAACCAAAATTGTAGATGTTCCGTAAGCCACGTACCCCGCCGCCACTTGTTTACGTCCTTTTTGTAAGAAATCTTCTTTTGTTACTGGTGTTCCGATTGGCGAAATACGTTTGTAAATTGAAAAAATTGTCCCAACAGAAACATTTACATCAATATTTGATGAACCATCTAATGGGTCCATTAATAGTACATATTTATTTTTATGCGAATTGTCAGTGCCAGAAACTACTACAAAATCGTCTTCTTCTTCGCTGGCAATTCCGCAGACAATTTCCCTATTAATTAAGGTTTGTTTAAATAGGTCGTTTGCTAAAACATCAAGTTTTTGTTGAGCCTCACCTTGAACATTAACTTCGCCCGCAGCCCCTGTAATATCAACTAATGCAGCCTTTCGTATTTCGTGATTTACAACCTTTGCGGCTAATCGGATTGAACTCATTAAACGAGTTAATTCCCCAGATGTTTTTTTAAAATCGTTTTGTTTGCTGATGATAAATTCACCAAGAGTTGTGTGTTGTTTTTCCATTTTTGTTATTTGAAAGTGGCACAAATTTAATACTTTTGACATTATTTTCAAATAATTAAGAATTAATTTTTTTAATTTTGAATGATTTTAAAAACATAAATATCAAAAAATGAGAATTTTTAAATTTGGAGGAGCATCAGTAAAAGACGCAAAGGCAGTAAAAAACGTTGTAAAAATATTGCAACAGGAAGGTTTTGAAAATACTTTGGTAGTTATTTCGGCAATGGGAAAAATGACTAATGCTTTTGAAAAAGTCGTTGATGCTTATTGTAATTCCTCTAAAAAATTAACAGAGCGTTTGAATTTTGTTAAAGAATTTCATCAAAAAATATGCGAAGAATTATTTGATGAAAATCATCAAGTTTTTTCTAAGATAGAAACTTTCTTTGACGAACTTTCATTGTTTTTTAAGACAAATTCATCGTTAAATTATAACCTTATTTATGACCAAGTTGTATCGTTTGGAGAATTACTTTCAACTACGATTGTTAGCAATTATTTGAATGAACAAAATGTTGAAAATACGTGGCTTGATGTAAGAAAATATATCAAAACTAATGCAAATTATCGTGATGCAAAAGTGGATTGGGACGTTACCGAACAAAATATTTCAAAAATTAATAAAGATACATTATATATTACGCAAGGTTTTTTAGGTGGAAATGAAAATAACACAACGACTTTGGGACGTGAAGGTTCGGATTATACTGCTGGAATTTTCGCCTATTGTTTAGATGCAAAAAGTGTTACAATTTGGAAAGATGTTGATGGCGTTTTGAATGCTGACCCACGAGAATTTGACAAAACCACGTTACTAAAAAATCTTTCATATAACGAGGCAATTGAAATGGCGTTTTATGGAGCGTCAGTAATTCATCCTAAAACTATTCAACCTCTTGAACGCAAGAATATTCCGTTGTTTGTTCGTTCATTTAACGACGTTGAAAAACAAGGGACGTGCGTTAGTGATAAGGGAAGTTTAGAGAAAATACCTTGCTTTATCGTTAAGAAAAATCAAATTTTGATTTCAATTTCTGCAAAAGATTTTTCATTTATGATGGAAGATAACATTAGTGAAGTTTTTGATAAATTACATAAATATCAACTAAAAGTGAATTTAATTCAGAATTCTGCAATGAGTTTTTCGGTTTGTGTAGATGATAAATTTGGACATTTTGATAAATTCTGTGCAGAGTTAAATCAAAATTTTGAACTAAAAACTACTAAAAATGTAAATTTATTTACTATTCATAATTTTAATGATAATGCAATTGAAGAAATTCAGAGTAGAGGTGTCACAATTATAAAACAAGTCAATAGTGAAACTGTTCAGTTAGTTATTAACAAATGTTAATATTTTTTATTGTAAATTTGTTTTTTATGTAATTTTATACAAAAAAACACTTATTTTATACAAAAAATTTTGTTTGTTTGGTGAATTTATATATATTTGTTGCGTGTAACATAATAGTGTAACCAAAAAATATAATTTAATGAAAGCTAAAATATTAGGTTTTTTTCTTGTTTTGATAGGGGTTTTTACGTGCTGTAAAGACAATGAAGTTGTTGTCGAGAAATTCGTTGAAGTGAGAGATACTATTACTATCATTAAAAAAGATACCATCACCATTATTAAAAGAGATACTGTTTATATTGAAAAAAAGGATGATAATAAGGATAAGGTAAGTTTTGATTACAACAGACGTTTTCGTAATAATATTTTGGTTGGTGAAAAAGTGAAATTTCAAATAACGGGGATAACAGATAAAGACTATAACAAAAACATCATTTATAAGATAAAAACTGGCGGAGATGATGCTACGCAACATCAAGTGTTTGGTGAAGATTTTACTTTGCAAAATAAAGATGGAGCTCAGATTGATGATAATTTTGTAATAAGAGACAAAAATAACATACAACCACTATATTTTATTCCTAAAAAACCAGGTACATATGATTTGAAAGTGTCATTACAAAAATATGACGTGAGCAAGGGAGAAAATGTTGGAGAACCTGTGATAGAGTATATTGCTTTTTTTGCAGTTAAAATCACTTTTGATATTTCTGTTGAAAAGAAGAAAGATGGAGTTCTTTATAATGATTATCTTATGTCGTTTATGTTTTCAATAGATGATGGAGAAAGATTTAAAGATAACTATTTGAGTAATGAAACGTTTACTGAAAATTATACTTTTAGAACAGAATATGAAGGAGAAAAAATAAGTGAGAGTGAAAATGAAGATTTTGTAATAAATAAAAAGTTTGCTTTTAAGAAAAAGCCTATTGAGTTTAAGTATAGTAAATACAAAAGTATTGATGAGGCTAAAGAAAAAGAATTAGAAAATCACCCTAAAACAGTTAATATTACTGTTATACAACATCTTAAAACCGGTAAAAAGAATATTATTGAATATAAAAACGTGAATATATATTAACAATTAAATACTAGTATAATGAACAAACAGTTAAGAAAAGGGTTAGTCCTAATGGGATTAGGATTAGCATTCGCTTCTTGTGATAATGAAGTGAAAACAGTAGAAGATCCAAAGGATCCAAATAATGGAAAACAGGTAGTAACACCTGAGGACAAAAGATTAGATAATCTTAAAGATGTTAATTTTGACGATATCAAAAATCAACCAGATGAGGTTGTTGAGACAAAAGCAACTGATGAAGTTGTTACTGACCCAACAACAGGTACTAACAAATATGAGGTATTGACAAAGATTAAAAAGTCATATAGAGTAAAACCTTTGGCTATTGTAGAAAAAACATTTACTGACCACACTTTCCCAGGAGTTATGCTTAAAGGAGATTCTTTCCTTGCAGGTAAATTAGACCCTGTAGTATTAGAAAAAGGGTTTAACGATATTACTTTATCAACAACTTTCAAAGGTAAAGTAGTAATATCAAAGGATGTTGAACCAGGAAAAGTAAGTGATTTTAGAAATTTCACTAATGACTTAATTGCAAAGCAAGATGGTAAAATTGATTTTGATTATGTACCTGCTAAATTACAATATGATAGTAGCTTGGTAATGGATGAAAGTTCATTGAAAAAATCATTAGGAATTCACTTTGATGTTGATGTAGAGGCGTTAAAGGGGATTGTTAAAGTTAATGGTCAGTTAGGATATGATTGGACAAAAACGGATAAGTCAGCGAAGAAAAATATCGTTGTATCTTTCCGTCAAATTTTATATTCAGTTTCTGTTGATACAAAACATTGGACTAAATGGTTTGAAGGAGAGGTTAAAGCAGAAGATTTCGGAGAATATGAACCAGTTTATATCAGTACAATAGATTATGGACGTGCAGGTTATGTAGTTATTCAAACAGATGAAAAAACTGAAGAAATAGCTCATAAATTTAAGTTAGGTGTAGAGGCTGCTGGTAATATAGAAGGTGTTACTGTAGGTGGTGGTTTAGGTTTAGAGTATAACCAAAAATTAGAAAAATTATTTAAAGATAAGAAAGTTAAAGTTGTAATCTTCGGAGGTTCAACAGATTTAGTTGTTGATATTAATGATTATGCTTCTTTCAGAAAATATATGAGAATGTCTGATACTAAAGAGTTAGTAAAATCAGCTGCTCCTATTTCTTATAAAGTTCGTAGATTAAGAGATAATACAGAAGTAGAAGTTTATGACAGATTTACAGATTTCGTTTATGAAATGAAAGATAAAAAATAATATCTTATTTTATAAAAACAAAGAAACTCACAAATTTAGGTTTGTGAGTTTTTTTATTGGTTTTTATTTAAAATTATTTTATATATTTGTAGATATCTAACTGAACTATATGGGATTAGTAACATCAAAAGAACTGGCAAAAGCAATAGGTCTTGGGAAACTTGGTTTTTTAGGAACGTTTATAGGTTGGGGATTGATGCAAATATTACGCATTTCCACGATTAATAAAATTTATGACAAACATAAACATAAGAAGGATTTAGACTTTTTAAATAGTTTGTTAAAAGAATTTCAAATTGAATTTGAAATCCACGAAGACGACTTAAAACGTATCCCAAAAGATGGTGCATTTATTACTGTTTCAAATCATCCGCTTGGAGGTATTGACGGAATTTTATTGCTTAAACTTTTATTAGAGCAACGTTCTGATTATAAGATAATTGCTAATTTTCTATTGCATCGTATTGAGCCTTTAAAGCCTTATATAATGCCTGTAAATCCGTTTGAAAATCATAAAGATGCAAAGTCAAGTTTAGCGGGAGTTAAAAATGCGTTGTTGCATCTTCGTGAAGGCTATCCGCTTGGAATATTCCCTGCTGGTGAGGTTTCTACCTATAAAGACGGAAAACTAAAAGTTGATAAACCTTGGGAAGAAGGTGCGGTAAAACTTATTAAAAAAGCAGAAGTTCCTGTAATTCCTATCTATTTTCACGCTAAAAATAGTAAGTTGTTTTATACTTTATCAGGAATTAGCGATACGTTAAGAACCGCAAAATTACCTTCGGAATTACTATCGCAAAAACATCGTGTTATTAAGGTAAGAATAGGAAAACCTATATCAGTAAAAGACCAAAAAGAGTTTACGGATATGTCTTCGTTTAATGAATTTTTGCGTAAAAAAACATACATATTAGCAAAACCATTTGAACAAAAACCAAAACCTATTTTATCAATAAGTGATTTTAAAATTCGCAAACG
>PDWJ01002938.1_pt1 | contig 17004 bp, 11 predicted proteins | sample 1430881 | NCBI WGS metagenome assembly PDWJ01 (sample SAMN01162460, study PRJNA174530) | Oral metagenome, whole genome shotgun sequencing project. | biome: Marine environment; feature: Marine mammal; material: Swab sample of the gingival sulcus; isolation source: swab sample of gingival sulcus...
GATGTCAAATTCTTTAAGAATATGCTGTAGGCGTGCTTCTTCCCCTTCTGTGCCATAGATTGTATCAAAAAAGCGTTTTTCAAATAATTTATGAATCACATTGCCTCGTATGCTCCCGAATGAAGGCTCCTGTCGAGTGTCTTCTTTCAGGTGTGGAAGCAGTTGCCACAGAAGTTTCTCATTCATGTCCAGTACATGCTGGAAATAAAAGCGGCGGGGACATTGGAACAAGACATGCAAAGTCGATGGATTGAGTGAGTAAACGGTGTTTTCATGCCCTTTGATTGGTTGGAGGTTTTGCCGTAAAATTTCTGAAAGCTGATTTGGATCGCCAACATTCTGACCGGCTTTTTGCCGGCAGAAATGGCAGCGATTTTGTGGTACGCCGGTATTCTTACCGGTTTCCTGTTGCCAGGGATGACGTTGAACCAGTGCTGTACGAATTTTAATCTGTAATGGTTTCTGTTCTTCCTCATCACCTGAAGTGGGTAGCGTGATCAGCTCCTGCCCTTGAGCAAGCATGGTCTCTAACGAGAAAATCTCCTTCAGCCAGGAAAGCCAGGATTGTTTCGGAATCTTCCCGGAGATCGTACCAGAGAGTATGAGATGGGATTTGGCGCGGGTACAGGCCACATAAAGCAGGCGTTTCATTTCGGCATCGGTTTTTTCTGCATTCAGCCGCCTCAAAAAACCCCGGAACAACGTATCGGCCGGGGCGTAATTCTGTTCCGGATTGGAACCTTTGACCCCGGCAACAACGGCCGGCATATCCTCATACCGGTATGGGGCCGGAATAGCGTCGAAATAGACCGATTCTCCGCTGCCGTAGTTGAACGGGCGTTCGAGTTCCGGCACAAATACGACCGGGAATTCAAGTCCTTTAGAGGCATGAATTGTCATGAGTTGCACTACATTCATGCCTTCAGCGTGAATCTGCGCTTCGCCCTCCCGTTCTCCAATCTCCATCAATTGGTCGAGATAAGGCACAAAGTCCTGTAAGGACTGAAAACCTTCATTCTCGAATTTCCGGGCAATATCCAGCAGTTTTTCGACGTTCTCGATGGCCTGGGTCGTACGGACATCGCTCGCAAGAATGCCGTACAAACCGCTTTCTTCGATAATCCGGCGTAATAAATGGGTGATCGGTATTCTATGACAGATCGTAGTCCAGGTTTTGAGCTGCGTGCAAGCGCGAAGAAACACTCGCGGTTCGAGCTCATCCGGGATCAACTCAATGGATTTAACATGCCGCTGAAGTTTCTCCCAGAGCGTTTCCAGCTTAAAAGAGTGAGCCGATTCTTTCGATTCGGTGCGAATTCCCGTCGCCGCATACCATAATTGATCGTCGGAGACCCCAAAAAGCGGCGAACGCAGGACGCCGGCCAATGCAATATCCTGGCGATTGTCCACCAGAAAGCGCAACAGATTTGCCAGATCGTAGATCTCCTGTTGCTCGTAAAAGCCGATCCCTCCGGCGACGATAAAAGGGATCTGATGGCGGCGCAAGGCGACTTCGAATTCTTTCAGACGAGTGCGGGTGCGTAATAAAATTGCAATATCTTGATACCGTAATGGTTTTTCACTCTCTTCTTCCGAGGCGATTTCATCTTTCTGCTCCTTGTTTTCCTCAGGCTTGGCAGCGTTCCCCTCGATCAATTCCAGTATTCGTAAGGCAATACGTTCCGGTTCATTCATTGCTGCCGAATTCGTATCAGGGGATTCAGGCGGAGTGCCATTGAAAAGAAATTCTACCGGAAACAGTTCATCTTCCCCTGGGATGTTGAGTTCATCAGCGCGTTCTTCTGAAGTAGCTTTCCGACCGGCGATGAGTTGCTGATGAGTCACGTCATACGGACGTGTTTCATCCAAATCCTCCAAAAAAAGATGGGAGAAAAGAGCATTCAAAAACGCGATCAGCGGTCCGGTGGAGCGGAAATTTTCGGCCATCACGATCTCTCCGTCTTTTTGATGCTCATGGATGTCGGGCAGGTCGCCGAACTCAGGTATGTTGAGTGGCATATCTCTCAAGCCGCGATCGGCATTGGTTTGCTTCAACGCCTGGCGTACATCGCCGAAGACCGCGACGTCTGCGCCGCGAAACATGTAAATCGACTGTTTTTCGTCGCCGACCACACAGAAACGATTCTGGTGCAACCCTCGCGCATCTTCTCCGAATTTTCGGATAATGTCCCATTGAAGTTGATTGGTGTCCTGGAATTCATCAACCATGATGAAATCGTGGCGTCCAGCCAACAATCGCTGCATATCGGGTTGTTGCAGCAGATGAAGAGCCCGCTCTTGCAGATCGTCGAAATCGAGTTGCTGGCGGACTGTTTTTTCCTGACGATAAAGACGGTAGGCTTCCAAAAAAAGATGGGCTAAGGATTGCTGAACCAGGAAGCCGCTCCGCTCCAGGTCATCGTTGATCGTATAGTCTGGTACATACCGGCTGTACAGAGCTTTCAATCGATCAAAACTCTTTTTTAAGTGACCGTTTCGATTCTCCTCCTTCCAGATTTTGTTCGGCGTAATCATACGAAGCTCTTTTTTAAGCATTGCCAGGGTGGTGAACTGTTGCGCCGGATCGGACTGCTGTCGAAATTCGGCGTCGAATTCGAGAATATTCAGACAGCGCGAGGTGAGTTTACTCGTATCACCGGGAGGGATAAGTGTTTGAATTTTCTTGATTTGTTTTTTCCACTGACCATCTGAGACAAGGTGCTGAATGCCGAAACGTTGTAAGTCGGCAACAAAATGATGCAGTCGAGTAACATAAGTCGGGAAATGTGTTGCTGCAATCCCTTCGGCCCAGGGCAGGCTTTTTTCGCGACATTCGAGCAGATCGATCAGGATCTTCCGTAAAGCCGCTTGCGACCAATATTGGGCCAATAGCCGGATATGTGGATCATCGGATTCTGCGCGCTGTTGGATCAGATCTCCGCACAGGCGGTTAAGGAGAATATGCTTGATCGCTTCGTCGAAGACGTCAAAATTCGGATCGATTCCGGCCTCGATCGGGAATTCTCGTAATAATCGCTGGCAAAACCCGTGAATGGTTGAAATCTGTGCCAGGGGAAGCTGTTCCAACACATCTTCCCAGCGTTGGGGATCGCCGATTTCACTCGACAGGCGTTGAATCACACCATGTCGAATGCGAGCCAGCATCTCGCCGGCCGCCTTTTCGGTAAAGGTGATAGCGGCAATGCGGCGAACCTGATAGCCGTTGTTCTGCAAACACCAGAGATAGCGTTCGACCAGCACGCTTGTTTTGCCGGAACCAGCTCCGGCTGTGACAGCGATATTACGAGAAATATCACAGGCGAATTTTTGAGCATCGGTAAATTTCATAAAGGAATCGATTCTGGAATTCGGGAAGAATAGACAGTATCGACAAGGAGAATTTGGGCGGATAGGCAGGATATTTTGAGCTATCCTGTGCATCCTGTCAACATTATGTCCGATATTGCCTACGGCATTCATTTACGGCACGACACGTTGTCATATTCTCACATATATTGAGAAACAGGAAAGAGAAGCATTTGTCAAGCAGAATCTTCGATCCGGATTTTTAAAAGAAGCAGAGCTTTTTCGGACTATTTCATTCAGAAAAATATTGACATGCTGATAATCGTGTATTGTTTCGGAGATCATGTTATGTCTGTTGTCGAATAATCATGACCAAAATACTGTAAGATTCTTGGACGTCTCCGGGAATCTCATTTGATAAGGAGAAGAAGAGCATGATGACTGAGCTTTCCCAGACACACGAAGCCGAGTTGTTCAATGAGTTGCAAACAATAAGGCGCAAGTTTCATCAATATCCTGAAATAGGCGGTCATGAGTTTTGGACCACCGCGCGGATCTGCGAATATCTCGATGCGTTAGATTGCACCTTACTCTATGGCGACCAATTGTATCGCGATTTTCCTGCACCGGAGTTACTGACGCTCTGGCCTGATGAACTTCCCAAAGCGGATAATGGCGACGAATGGATCGGAAAACTTCATGGGCGAACAGGTGCTATCGCGATCATACAGGGCAAGCAGGAAGGACCGACCTTCGGATTTCGTGTCGATATCGACGGCCTGCCGATTAAGGAATCTCATGATCCGTCCCACCGTCCTTACGCAGAGGGTTTTCAGGCCATGAACGATAATATGCATGCCTGCGGGCATGATGGGCATATTACGATCGGGCTGGGACTGGCAAAGACTCTGGCGTCGCATACCGAAGAGTTGAAAGGGCGTTATTACCTGTTTTTTCAACCGGCAGAAGAGACCATAGCGGGAGGGAGAATTTTTGCGAGACTCCCATATGTCAAAGAACTGGACTACTTTTTCCCTCTGCACGTCGGCCTGCTCGGAACCCGGCAGATCGTCTGCGGTCTGTCGTTTCTGGCTGATAAGCGCTATAGTGTCTCGTTCAGAGGAAGAAGCTCTCATGCCGGAGGCTCGCCGGAACAAGGCAAAAATGCGCTCCTGGCTGCCTGTCATGCCGTGACAGGATTGTATGGTATCTCTCGCCATAGCGGCGGACGTTCACGAGTGAATGTAGGGGAATTCAGCGCTCCGAATGCATCGAATGTCATTCCCGACGCTACACAATTCGAACTGGATTTGCGGGGGGAAACGAATGAGATTTGTGACTATTTGAAAGACCAGGCTGAACATATTATCGAGGGGGCAGCGTTGATGCATCAGGTCGAATTCGATATGCAGTTTCTCGTTGACGCCGAGATGGCCGAAAATTCTCCCGAATTACTTGCAGCAGTGAGGCAAGCCGGTCTTGACATTGGCATTCAGTCTGATGCGATCGTCGAGCGCCATCTCGTATCGGGAAGCGAAGATGCGACCTTTATCATGAACGAAGTCATCAGGCACGGCGGACTGACGACATACATCGGACTCAGTTCACCGACATACGGCGGGCATCATCACAAGCAATTCGATTTCGATGAGACGATCCTGCCGGAAGGCGTTAAGCTTTTGTGCCAACTTATTCATAACCTCACGCACGATATGTAGGACCCAATTTCGGAAAGACCTTTCTCATCTCGTCTGTCTTGAGCTTGTCGAGGGTCTGTAATTCAGCAAGTTCGCCCTGTACGGATTTTGACGGCCTTGCTATTCGTCACACGCCCGGGCGCAGAGGCGTGGAATTGTGTTGGTTAACGTTTCCTCTGTGTTTTTGTGTTTCTGCAGCACTTTGGGCTGTTGATCTTGTGAAGATATGAAACAATTCAAGCAAATTGCCATCCCCGAAGGAAAGTCCAGACTGGCAAACGATCTCGATCGCATTCAGCCATACTCTGCGGCTGAAATCATCACGTACGACACGAATCCGGACTCTGAATGCGAACTGCTCGAGCGGGTCCGGGCAGCAGATTGCATTATCATCGGCTCTTACTCGAAGCTGGACGGCGCGATCATTCGCCAATGTCCGTCACTCGAATATATCGGATTGGCAGCCACGCTGTTTACGGGGCAGGGAGCTAATATCGATTTAGAGGCTGCCGCCGAGCGCAAGATTGCCGTGACAGGAGTTTCCGATTACGGCGATTATGGGGTGGTCGATTTTGTGGTGAGCGAGACCATTCGTTACCTCAAATATGGAACTCGGAACAGAGAGCTCAGAGGACAGCCAGTCGGAATCATCGGGGCTGGCACAGTAGGTTCTCTGGTTGCAAAATCCCTGAAGGTGCTGGGAGCGGAGGTCTCTTACTATAGCCGTAGTTCCAGACCTGATTTAGAACGAGATGGCATCCATTACGCCCCGCTTCACACACTTTTGCAAAGGGTTTCGATCCTCTCTGTTCATGTGCCGAGAAATACCCAGGTGTTAGGAAAAGAGGAACTCGATATGTTGACAGACGGAACATTGCTTTTTAATACGTCGGTTGGGCTGCCGATAGAACCTGAGGCAATGCGGAAATGGCTAAACAACCCTCGTAATGTGTTTGTGGCTGATCGTGACGGAATCGGCTATCTCGAAGAAGAGTATACGAATTTCCCAAACATCACATTCTATCCACGCAGTTCCGGCTTTACCGAGGAAGCCGAACGGCGCCTCGCGGACAAGGTTGAACAAAATCTCAAAGCGTTTTTGACCGGGAAATAAGTTGACAGAATTTTCGATTGAGCACGAAGTAAGCTCGAGATCGTTCTGCATGATTGACAATCAACAATTGACATTGGAGAAGAAATTATGGAAGAGACAAAAGTCTTTCTTGACGTTGAAACTGATGATGAATTTTTAGGACGTATTGAGATCGAATTGCGTCCGGACATTGCCCCCAAAACCGCTGAAAATTTTCGCGCCCTGTGTACCGGTGAAAAAGGCTTCGGTTATAAAGACAGTACCTTTCATCGTATCATTCCGGAGTTTATGCTCCAGGGCGGAGATTTTACGAATCATAACGGCACTGGGGGAAAATCGATTTACGGCACGAAATTCGACGATGAGGATTTTACGCTGAAACATACAGGGCCGGGTATCCTCTCGATGGCTAATGCCGGACCCAACACGAACGGCTCGCAGTTTTTTATCACGACTATTCCAACCCCCTGGCTCGATGGAAAACATGTGGTCTTTGGCAAAGTGACCGAGGGCATGGATGTGGTCAAAAAGATCGAAGCCCTTGGCTCTCAAAGCGGCCGTCCGACCCAGCAAGTTCGAGTGAAGGATTGCGGAGAGCTTCCGGCAGCATAATCTCGTACACCGTGTGGGAAAGACGTATCCATGTTCTCTCACAGATCACGCGGAGTGTCACAGAGCGTTGCTCCGTGTGCGCTGTGATCGCTGTGAGATGTCTCGTGTTGTCTGAAACACTGTACGATCTCGTTCACCGCAGAGAACGCAGAGGATGCAGGGGGATGCTTTTCTCTGCGCTTCCCCGCGTTCCCGGCGGTAAAAGTATGACCAATAACGATGTGTTACGGCGAGTGCGCTATGCCTTAGATATCCCTGATGCGTTGATGATCAAAATTTTTTCCCTCGCCGATCGGAAAATTGACCGTTTAACCGTTCAACGACTTCTCAAAAAAGACGGCGACGACGGGCATCTTGCCTGTTCAGAAGACGATTTGACCGCCTTTTTAGATGGGCTGATCGTTCTCAAAAGAGGTAAGCAGGAGAAGAGGCCCGGACGGCTTTTTACGCTGGATGCTCCACTCGACAATAATATGATTCTCAGAAAACTGCGGATTGCCCTGGAGTTGCGCGACGATGAGATGCTTCAGACCCTGGCCTTAGCTGGCTTCGACGTGTCGAAGTCCGAGTTGTCCGCGTTATTTCGCAAAAAAGGACATCGGCACTATAAAACCTGTGGTGACCAATTTCTCCGGAATTTTCTGAACGGCCTCACCCGCCGCTATAGAAACCCCTCCTCGCAACGATGACTCTCAGCCTCAATTCGCTCCGAAAAGAACTGGCGACGATCTATTCCTCTTACGACAATGAGCTGCAACACTGGATCGACTCATACGAGCGAGGAGTCTCCTGTTACAAAGGTTGCCGCACGTGTTGCAATATGTCGGTCGGTCTCTCATTACCGGAAGCCTTTGTCCTGGCCGATTCTCTCTCCGATGCCGAATATGAACGGGTCGCAGAGTATGCCCGACAGGTGTATTATTATGCGGGTGTGACAACCGATTATCTGGCAGATTTTCGTACGGCAGGACCGGGATGGTGTCCCTTTCTGGATGAAGAGAGCGGAGCGTGCAGCATCCACGAACGTCGTCCGGCGAATTGCCACCATGTCTATTCTAATTTGCCGCCAAAATATTGCGACAAAGATATGGAACGGCTCCTCGAACACGATGCGGAAAAACGACAGGAATTCCTCAGTCAACTCGATCCGGATATCAATGAGTATGACCTCCCGATTATCGCTCCACTGGAAAAGATTTTCAGTGAAAAATATCAGTACTACCTCATCATTTTGGCGGCCAGGTATTTCAACGTGATCGTACAGGGCGAAATGTCGTGGCTGATTCTGTTGGCGCGGGAGTATGATTTGTGGAACATGGTGACGGGAGCAGACAAACAGCTCTCAGATTTTTATGAACAATTGCAGGTAACCGGATTGTATCACGAGAATCTTTTAACCGGTTGCGAAGAAGTTCTCCCAGACATCAAAGAACAGAGTGCCTGCATTGATTTTGCGAACATTGTCTCGCTGTAAGGCAGGCTGTTTGCCGGGACGAAGAACTTACCAGGCAAATGTTGACAAAGTTCCGGCTCGGGGAGTGAGCCCCGAATTTTAAAGGAGTTATCATGAGCGTGCGTTCACCTGCGCTGGACATCAGAAGCCCCTTGACCTATCCCGTAGCTTCGCAAGCAGAGTTTCTCATATCACAAAGACGCAAGAACACAAGGAGGGTATATGTATATGTCCAATGCTTTACCACACATTTCGACCAATTTGCCGCGATGTGCGAACGCCTGTCAGGGGTGTTCGATGAAATGAGGATGAAGAGCAAAACAGAAGAATTTTTTCAAAAATATTTGACTGAACACGCCACATTTTATACGCATTCCTTAAAGTCTTATACATGGTTTCTGTTGAAGTCCGATCGTTGTTCAATCTGCAAATAGAGCAAACACCCATTATTATAAGGAATTGTCATGAACAGGACGCTCTCACGGCATGATGAAATTTAGAACGAATTGACAAGGAACGATTGACAATGAACAATTCCAAAGGAGTCGTTATGCAAAAAGAACAGGTACGCGTAGAAAGAACGTCACTCGAAAATTTTTGTCAACACGTTTTCGAGAACCTCAAACTGTCCGAATCAGACGCAAAAACAGCCTCACTCGTATTGGTCGCCGCTGATGCTTTGGGCATTCCTTCGCATGGCGTCGGTCGTCTATGGCGTTATGTAAATGGCTTGAAAACCGGTTTGATGCTGCCGGATGTTGCACCTGAAATACTGGTCGATACGCCATCGTCACTTGTGGTGAATGCCCGCGGCGCAATGGGAGCTCCTGCCAGCGTTGACACAATGAAACAGGTGATTGAGAAGGCCAAAACGAATGGATCAGCATTTGGCTGCGTGCGCGATTCGAACCATTTCGGCATTGCGGGTTATTACGCGAGAATGGCTTTGCAAGAAGATATGATCGGGATCGCCATGACAAACACTGCAGCTCTAGGCGTTCCGACCTTCGGACGCCAGGTCATGTTTGGTACGAATCCGCTGGCTTTTGCTGTTCCGGCCAATGAACAGCCGCCGTTTGTGCTCGATATGTCAACAACTGTGGTCACTCGGGGAAAAGTCGAAGTGTATGAGCGGTTGGAGAAAGAACTGCCTGACGGTTGGGCCGTGGATAAAACCGGGAAATCGGCGAAAGACGCTCGTCCATTGCTTGAAGATATGCAGAATCGGGTCGGTGGTGGCATCTTACCCCTCGGCGGATCAGGCAAAGATTTCGGCGGTCATAAAGGTTTTGGTCTTGCCGCTCTGGTCGATATTCTCTGTGCTGTCTTGTGCGGAGCGTCATTTGGACAAGGGGTGTTCGATACGGCTGAATCATCCGCCCGTGTCAGCCATTTTTTTGGAGCGATTAAGATTAGTTGCTTCCGCGATCCGAAAGAATTCCGGCAAGATATGGATCGAATGTTGCAAGAGTATCGTGATTGCCCGGTTGCCGAGGGTGAGGAGCGGGTCTATTTTGCTGGCCTGCCGGAATACGAAAAAGAGCAGGAGAGCAACCAGATCGGTGTTCCGGTTTTACGGAAAACTTACGACAATATCTGCGGAATTGGCGAAGAGTTTGGGATTGAAAAGCCAACCATCAAGCATTAGCGTTGAAATCTGACAGGTTTGACAGGCGTAAAAGTCTGTCAGGTTTCTTATATCAGAGGATTTTTCATGCGTATCGGAAAAGATTATATTGGCGTTGGCGTCGGGGCAATCGTGTTGAATGATGAAGGAAAGGTTTTTCTCGCCCAACGAGGACCCCAGGCTGTCAACGAGAGAGGCTGCTGGGAATTCCCTGGAGGACGTGTCGAATTTGGCGAGAAACTCGGCGATGCCATCCAACGGGAATTCCTGGAAAAGTATGGAATGGAGATTGAGGTGAGCGAACTGTTTTCCGTCTCAGACCACCTCCTGCCGGATGAGGAACAGCATTGGGTTTCACCGACCTTTCTTGCTCGTCATGTGGGAGGTGAGCCGACAATACGAGAGCCAAAAAAATGCACGGCAATCGGCTGGTTCTCGTTCTCAGAAGTTCCCGCACCTCTGTCGGTGATTTCGCAGGATGATCTGCATGCCTATCTTGAAAAATATGGTCTGGAGGAGGATATGTGAAAAAAGAGATTTCCTTTCTTTTATTTTCTTGAGTTATTTCAAGGTGAAAATTATTTTGTCGCCATTATTGCTTCGGTGGCAAGTTGTATTCTTAAAACAGGCTTCAAACAGTGTCAGGTGGGGAGTCAGTATTTCATTCTGCAAACATATTATTCATAAAAAAGCATCACAACCCTGTACCACAAAATTAAGAACGAGGAGGAATCCCATGAAAGAACTTGATAATCTGTGTATTAATACCATACGAACCCTTTCGATGGACGGTGTTCAAAAAGCCAATTCCGGCCATCCCGGCGCTCCGATGGGAATTGCCCCAATGGCGTACACGCTGTGGATGCGCTTCATGAAGCATAATCCCAAAAACCCTGCCTGGCCCGACCGCGACCGTTTCATCCTCTCCGGAGGCCATGCGTCCATGTTGATTTACAGCCTGTTGCACTTGACCGGTTATGATTTGTCTCTCGATGACCTGAAGCAATTCCGCCAATGGGGCAGCAAGACGCCGGGACACCCCGAATATGGCGTAACCCCAGGATTAGAAGCCACGACCGGCCCATTAGGCCAGGGGATTTCGATGGCTGTCGGAATGGCGATTGCTGAACGCATGTTGGCAGCACGGTTCAACCGTCCAGACCATACTATTGTCGATCATTATACCTATGCGATTGCCGGTGACGGCGATTTGATGGAAGGTGTGTCTGCCGAAGCCTGTTCGTTGGCCGGACATCTGAAACTCGGTAAACTCATCTGCCTCTATGATGATAACTCGATTACGATCGATGGCAGCACAGATTTGGCGTTCACGGAAGACGTCGCGAAACGATATGAAGCCTATGGCTGGCACGTACGAAAAGTTGAGCATGGCGACGACCCACAAGTGATTGCCTCAGCCATTGAAGCAGCTCAAAAAGAAACCGATCGGCCTTCGCTGTTGTGTGTCAAGACGCACATTGCCCACGGTAGCCCGAACAAACAAGATACCGCAGGAGCCCATGGCTCTCCTCTCGGTGATGAAGAAATCAAACTGACCAGGGAAGCTCTGGGCTGGCCGAGTCAGGAGCCGTTTTTTATCCCGGAAGACGCTCTGAAACAATTCAGAACATGTCTCGACAATGGGGCCAAAGCTGAAAAAGAATGGAACGACGCCTTCGCAGCGTATGCTGAGGCAAATCCGGATTTGGCAAAAGAGTGGGAACAATTCGTCTCTGGCGATCTGCCTGAAGGATGGGAAGCGTCATTACCGGAATTTCCGGTTGATAAAGCGCCAGCGACCCGTGCAGCGTCAGGTCAGATTCTCAATGCTATTGCTGATGTAATCCCGGCTCTGGTCAGCGGCTCTGCCGATCTCGCTCCGTCAAACAACACATATCTCAAGGATCGCGGTGATTTTAGCGCTCAGAATCCTTCTGGACGAAATATTCGTTACGGTGTCCGCGAACATGCCATGGGAGCTGTGATGAATGGCCTGGCATTACACGGATTTATTCCTTATGGTGGGACATTTCTGGTGTTCGCCGATTATCTGCGTCCGACCATTCGTCTGGCAGCGCTGATGGAACAGCGAGTCGTCTATGTGTTGACTCACGACAGCATTGGCCTCGGCGAAGATGGGCCAACCCATCAGCCGGTCGAACATCTCGCTTCGTTACGCGGGATGCCGAACGTCGTCGTTTTTCGTCCTGCGGAAGCGACCGAAACAGCCGCTGCCTGGAAAGTCGCTCTTGAGCGCAAAGACGGCCCGACCGTCCTCGCTTTGAGCCGCCAGGGCTTACCGATCCTCGATCGCAGTCAGTATCCTGCTGCCAGCATGGTTGAAAAAGGCGCATACGTTCTTTCCGATGCCAAAGACGGCAAACCGGAATTGATTGTAATTGCAACCGGTTCGGAAGTCAGTTTAGCATTAGAAGCCCAAAAAGTACTCGAAGCTAAAGGTACGGCAACCCGTGTCGTCAGCATGCCGAGTTGGGAACTCTTCGATGCGCAGCCACAAGCCTATAAAGACGACGTCCTTCCTGTTGAGATCACGGCACGTCTGGCAATTGAAGCCGGTTCACCGATGGGCTGGGAAAAATACGTTGGACTGAAAGGTGACATTCTCGGGGTGAGCACCTTTGGCGCATCTGCACCGGCCAGTCTTGTGATGAAGGAATTCGGCTTCACCGTGGAAAACGTTGTTGAAAAGGCTACAAAGCTGCTTGTGTAGTTTGTGTCTTTCACGAAAACCTGAAAGGTTTTCAAAACCTTTCAGGTTTTTTTGTATAGGTCGAATGAGAAGTTTCGACGTAGAGCTATTTGGAAAGCAATCTCTGTGATATTTACACGTAAGAAATTTAGTCTGATCGGTGCAAGAGCTCGTATTAAGAAACTGTTTCATCTTCTCGTGGATCTCATTCCGGTGTTTCATTCTCCGGCGGATCTTGAGGATATTGCTACCTATGTCGGTTATCTTCTCGAACTCAACTCCGAAGCCAAAAATTTTAAATTTTCGGAAAATGAAGTGCAGCAATTATTAGTTTTCCATGAACGACTGCGAGAGAACATTCCTCAAGATGCTCAAATAAAAAGCCGACCATTCACAAATGATGAAAAACGGCGAGTCGCTCGAATATTGCTTGAACTTCGCTATTTTTTGGCAGAAAAAATTCAGCAGCCCATTAAAGAATCTTCGCTGATCATCCTGGAGCGTGATTTGCCTCCGACGGAGCCGCTGGTCTGGCCTAAAGATCTTGTCGTGGTGCTGGATCACCTGCGGAGCCCGTATAATGTCGGCGCGGTAATTCGGACCATGGAATGTGTTGGCCTGAATCGTGTGCTCAGTGTCGGTTATACCCCGCGCTTGGACAGTAAACAGGTGCTGCGCTCGGCAATGGGATGCGAAAGTGCGATGAATGTTGAGTACACCGACGATGGAGTGGCCGCTGTTCGACATTTGAAGGAACAGGGCTTCCATGTTTACATTCTGGAAACCATTATCCCATCCACCTCAGTGTTCGACCTTCGGCAGACCTTGCTCCATGATGGAAATATCGCCTTAGTCATCGGTAATGAAGAAATGGGCGTCGATGAATCGATGATTGCCCTTGCCGATCATTTCATCCATATTCCGACCTTTGGCACCAAAAATTCTCTGAACGTCTCGATTGCGTTTTCGATCACGATTTATCAGTTTTGGTCGGTCATGTTGGGTACATCATAATATTTTTTCATCTCAAAAGCACAGAAAGCACACAGGTTTTCAGCTGTAAGTGTTCCGATCACTACTTTTAAGACTGCATCTGCCTGCATCGCAGTTCATCGAAAGCCGCATTCCTGGAATGGATTATTGTTGATTGATCTCTGGCCGGACTTTGAGCACGGTTTCCTTTCGAATCGAAACAGTGCCGGATTTTGCGCCTCGGGGCTTACTCACATAACGCGCCTGAGTACATGAAACGGCAACCACGCCGCCATTACGAGCCTTACTGTGATATGCGGCAATCGCCGCAGCGCGTTTGAGCGTATCGCGATCCGGTTCTTGATCAGATTTCCCGCGCAAAATAACATGGCTGCCCGGCATACCGCGCACATGAAACCACCAGTCGTTCGGTTTCGCAATTTTTAGGCTCAAACGGTCGTTGTCGGCATCAGTTTTTCCTGCCAGAACAGTCCATTCTCCCGGCAATTCATACTCAAACATCTGAGGCTGCCGCTGCCTTTCGATTCGTTCTGCTTTGGACATAGTGTGTAGAAGAGGGTTTCGACCCCCATGAGGACGTGACATTATTGTACGTGTCCAGTAAAATTTCCAGAAGCTGTCTCCACCGCTGAGATATTGAGAATTCCATAGGCATCGCTGTGCCTCTGTGTCCCGGCGGCACATATACGCAGTATGACGAAATTCCTTGAAGATGTCAAATATTTATTCTTGCATTTCTCGCGGTATGTAAATTTTATGGAAGGTCGTGATGATGAAGAAGGATTGTGTATGCCATGCAACTCTCAGAGGAACCCCATGAAACCTACCATGAAAACTGCTAAAGCCCGTTGGATTTCCAGAGACTCTCTGGTGTGGGATGTTGAACAGAGCGACGATTGTACCCCCTGTTTATATTACGATCCGGACGGGACTCTGCTCATTTGTGATGGAGAGATTGTGACGGGAGAGAACGGTCGGGAATTCGAACTATCGTTCCGTGGAGTTGTCGGCGAAAATGATTCGATGTATGATCGAAAGCTTGCGTACCTGCCGTCTTTGCATGGACGAATGAGAATTGACACCGGTCAGGTCGACGCAAGAGAGCTTTTAGACGGTGCGCTCGCAATCGGGATAAAAAACAGCGCCGGAAAGCTTCTTGATGCTACATCGATTCAGACTGCCGGGATTCTTGACGATTTCTATGCGTATGATGGCGAGCTTGGCGTAATCTTTAACGATGAGAGTCCCACATTACGTCTTTGGTCTCCGACCGCTCAATCTGTCAGGCTCCATCTTTACACGACCCCGGTCGATAGGAAAGAAATTGACAACAGCCCTTTTCTTATGGGGAAAAAGTTGGATAAGCATGGCGTCTGGACCGGAGTATGGGAAATCGAAGGTAAGCCGGCATGGAAAAATGTTTTTTATCGCTATGAGGTCAAGGTGTACACCTTTTGGACCGGAAAACTTGAAACGTTTTTCGTCACTGACCCTTATTCTGTCAGCCTTTCCACGAACAGTACGCGTAGCCAAATCGTGGATCTGAACGACGTTGACTTACAGCCGAAAAATTGGACATCTCTGCAGAAACCGGTACTCGAGGCTCTTGAAGATATTGTACTCTACGAATTACATGTCCGCGATTTCAGCATCTCAGACCAGAGCGTGCCGACAGAATCTCGCGGAAGATTTGTCGCTTTTACCGAGTCAAACTCCAACGGTATTCGTCATTTGAAAGGTTTGTCCGAGGCAGGACTGACACATGTGCATTTGCTGCCGGTCTTCGATATTGCCACGATTGAAGAGGAGCGCAGCAAACAAATCGACTTGAACGATACTGTTGAAAAATTACAACAGTATTTATCAGCATCGCAGGAAGATCTGACAGGTTTTGAAAATTTGTCAGATCTTCCTGCTCATAAAAGCATCCGTGAGTTGTGTGAAGAGGCTGTCGCCACTGACCCGGCTTCCGAATTACCGCAAAAAATCCTCGTGTCGATTCGAGATCAAGATGGATTTAATTGGGGATACGATCCGTTTCATTACGGTGTTCCTGAGGGCAGTTATGCCACCAACCCCGGCGGAAGCATCAGGATTTTAGAGTTTCGGGCGATGGTCAAAGCCTTGAGCGACATCGGCCTGCGGGTTGTCATGGATGTGGTCTATAACCATACCCACAGCGCCAGAGATTGTAAAAAATCCGTACTCGATAAAGTCGTTCCTGGATATTATTACCGCCTGGACGATGAAGGAAACATTCAGAATACGACCTGCTGTCCGGATACGGCCACCGAACATGTCATGATGGAAAAGCTGATGCTCGACACGGTGAAACGTTGGGCTGTCGCCTATAAGGTCGATGGCTTCAGATTTGATCTGATGGGCCATCATACACGCAGCAACATGCAGAAGATTCGTGCCATGCTCGACAGCCTCACGCTCGAACAGGATGGTGTGGACGGCACAAAAATTTATGTGTATGGTGAAGGCTGGCAATTCGGTTCGATTCAGGAGAATTTGCCGACACCGCGCGATCCGGACGACATCACCGAACAAGCAGCTTTTACGCAGACGAATGCAGCCCGCAGCGGCATCGGTACCTTTAACGACCGCCTGCGTGATGCCCTGCGAGGTGGCAATTTCGATCAGAGCACCAAATCGGATCAGGGCTTTGCAACCGGGCTATATACCGATTATAATACCTGCTTTGAAAATGTGATGACTCCCGAATCGCTGGAAGATCAGAGAACAGTATTATTGACAGAGACCGATGTGATTCGTCTTGCGCTGGCCGCAAATTTGCGAGAATTCGAATTCACGAATGCTGACAATCAGAGTGTAAAAGGGAAAGATATACGTTATCGGGGAGGAATCGCAGGTTATACGGCGCAACCTCGTGAGTGTATCAACTATGTTTCCGCTCATGACAATTATTGCCTGTGGGATCAGGTTTGTGCCAAAGCGCCATTCCGGACAGCTGGACGGCAGCCGGAAACAGCAAGTGCTGAAGAACGGGTGCGAATGCAACAGCTTGCCCTGAGCATTGTTATGCTCGCCCAGGGCATCCCGTTTTTTCATGCCGGCAGCGAAATCTTACGTTCGAAGTCAGGCGATGGTGACAGCTATCACTCCGGCGATTGGTTCAACAGCCTCGATTTCACCTATAAGACGAATAAATGGGGCTATGGCCTGCCAACCAAAGAAAAGAACGAAAACGAGTGGGATTTCTGGAGAGCCCGCCTCCGAGAACCGGGAATCGCCCCGTCAAGAGAGCAGATTCTGACAACGCTGGAATATTGTAAAGCCTTGTTGCGTGTCAGGCAAAGTTCCCGACTTTTCCGCCTGCGGACTGCTGAAGAGATTCAAAGACGAGTACGTTTTCTCAACGCCGAGCGGGGAGCGTCGCAAATTCCGGGCCTGATAGTAATGCTTCTGCGTGATAACCTGAAAGACGACCCTGAAATCGATCCTGAACACCGGATGATCGTGGCGTTCTTTAATGCTGATCGAGTA
>PDWJ01002941.1_pt1 | contig 16979 bp, 17 predicted proteins | sample 1430881 | NCBI WGS metagenome assembly PDWJ01 (sample SAMN01162460, study PRJNA174530) | Oral metagenome, whole genome shotgun sequencing project. | biome: Marine environment; feature: Marine mammal; material: Swab sample of the gingival sulcus; isolation source: swab sample of gingival sulcus...
TCACCGAGGTCGCCGTCATCAGCCTGGCGGGCATCGTCTTCTCCAAGTCGATCAAGTGCGGCGGCGACAAGATGGACACCGCGATCATCGGCCACATCAAGCGCAAGTACAACCTGCTCATCGGCGAGCGCACCGCCGAGAACATCAAGTGCTCCATCGGCACCGCCTACCCGACCGACGAGGTCATGACGATGGAGGTCAAGGGCCGCGACCTGATCAGCGGGATCCCCAAGACCATCACCATCAACTCCGACGAGGTGCGCGAGGCGCTCAGCGAGCCCATCTATCAGATCGTTGAGGCTGTGCGGCACGCCCTCGAGGGGACGCCGCCCGAGCTCGCCGCCGACATCGTCGACAAAGGCATCGTGCTCGCCGGCGGCGGGGCGCTGCTGCGCAACATCGACATCCTGCTCCGCGAGGAGACGGGCCTGCCGGTCATGATCGCCGATGACCCGATGAGCGCCGTCGTCCTCGGCAGCGGCAAGGCGCTCGACTCCCTGGCGCTCCTCAAAGGCGTCGCCGTCGAGGGCTGATGCGCGAGTTCCTCCAGCGGCACAAGGCCGCCATCGCGGCGTTCTTCGCGCTGACCATCCCGCTGTTCCTCCTGTTCGTCCACGGGCGCCACCCACGGAAGACGACGGTCATCGAGGCGGCGCTGATGCAGATCACCGCGCCCGTGCAGCGGGCCGCGGGGCGCGTGCTCGACGGGCTCGGCGAGCTCTGGAGCGGCTACGTCGCCCTCGTCGACCTGCAAGACGACAACGAGCAGCTGCGCCAGCAGGTGGCTCTGCTCAAGCAGCGCGCGGATCGGGTGTCGGAGATCGAGCTCGAGAACGCCGAGCTCCGGCGCATGCTCGACTTCAAGAAGGCGCGCCGCGAGCTCGTCACCGCCGGCGCCCACGTCATCGGCAAGGACGTCTCACCCTACGCCCGGGTCCTGCGCCTCGCCATCGACGTGGGGCAGGGCGCCGCGCTCCGCGAGGGGATGCCGGTCGTCAACGCCGACGGGCTCGTCGGGCGGATCCACCGCGTCTCATCGGGCTACGCCGAGGTGCTGCTCACGGTCGACGCCCGCTCGCAGGTCAACGTGAAGGTCTTTGGCAAGAGCGTCACCGGGACGGTCACCGGCACGAGCTCCCAGCGCAACTACGTCGCGCGCATGACCTATCTCCACAAGGCCGAGCCCCTGGCCGTCGGCGACCTGCTGGTCACCTCGGGTCACGACAAGGTCTTCCCGCCCGGGCTCAAGGTCGGCTACATCCGCGATCTCGACGAGCGGCAGCGGGACTTCGAGTACGAGCTTCAGGTGACGCCCGCGGTCAACTTCAGCGACGTCTCCGTCGTGCACGTCATCACCGACGTCCTGGACCAGGCGGCGGCCGCGGGCGCCGGTAGGGTCACGCCATGAGGGGGCTGGCGATCATCCTCGCGGGCTTCCTCCTGCTCGCCCTCGAGAGCCCGCTGCTCCACGAGATCGACGTGGCCCAATACGTGCCGGACCTCGTGCTCATCATGACGATCTACGTCGGGCTGACCTCGAGCTTCGGGCGCGGCCTGGCGGTGGCGCTGACCCTCGGGCTCTTCAAGGACGCCTTCGCCTTGGGGACGCCGATAGGCATGTACCTGGAGGTGAGCGCGATCGCCTTCATGGTCAGCTACCGGCTGTCACGGCGCGTCGTGATCCGCGGGCCCGTCGGCGCGATGCTGGTCTCCTTCGTCTTCAGCCTGGGCGCGTCCGTGGTCGAGCTCATCCTCAGCCTGGTCTTCGTGCGCAGCTTCGGCCTGGGGCTCAGCGGGCCGGGGCTGCTGTTGGCCTCGATGGTCCCCCAGGCGCTCTTTACGGCCCCCTTCGGGATCTTCGTCTTCTGGCTGATGGATCGCCTCGACAGCTTGACGACGCGCAAGAGCGACTCGGTCTTTTTGTGAAATAGGGTCTGGGCTCACCTGTTGAGCGCAGTCCGGGGCGCCCGCGCGGGGCGGCAGCGTGTGAGTCGAGATGACCGTCGTTCCAGACAGCGAGAGCACCAAGCTGCGGCGCCGCTTCGGCGTGGCGGCGACGGTGTTCACCGCCCTGTTCGTCATCTTGATGGGGCGCTACTTCTGGATCCAGATCGTGCGCGGCGACGAGTACCGCGAGCGCGCCCGGGTCAGCTTCACCACCAAGGAGCGACTGCCCGCGCGGCGCGGCGAGATCAAGGACCGACACGGCGAGGTCCTTGCCCACAACGTCGCCCACCACAGCCTGACCGTGCTGCCTCACGCGCTGCGGGACCCGCAGGTGCGCGGCGCCGTCTTGCGCCGCCTGGCGATCATCCTCGAGCTGACCCGCGAGGAGCGCGAGGCCCTCGACGCAGAGGTCGTCGCGCGCATCGACGACAAGCGGGCCTGGCAACCCGTCACGGTGGATGAGGAGCTCGTCTCCACCCACTGCCCCCACGACGGCACGCTCCTCGACCTGGACACCGGCCCGGGAGCGCAGCTGCTCTACTGCTCGGAGTGCGGCCTGACCCACGAGGCGATCGACGAGTCGGCCGCCCGCTGCCCCTACGACAAGCGCAAGCTGACCTGGGATTCGGCGGCCCACCAGAGCGCCAGCTGCGGCAAGTGCAAGCGCAGCTTCGTGACAGCGCCGATCTGCCCCAACGACGCGAGCCTGCTGACGGCCGTCGAGCACAACCTGAGCTGCCAAAGCTGCGGGCGCCGCTTCACCAATGAGGTGGCGGTCCTCGCCGCGCACCGCCACGAGCTGCCCCGCATCCAGATCGCGGCCCGCTTCGGGCGCGAGTACCCGCGCGCCTTCCACGCCGCGCACTTGGTGGGCTACATCAACTCCGTCACCCGCGAGGACCGCGAGAACCACCCCGGCGTCTACGCCCTCGATGACAAGATCGGGCGCAACGGCGCCGAGCGCGCCTTCGAGGCCGAGCTCCGCGGCGTTCCCGGTGAGGCCGAGTACTTCAAGGGGGCCGACAAGAGCCTGCGGCGCGGCTTCCGGGCGGCCAAGCGCGGCTACGACGTCTGGCTCACGATCGACTCGCGCCTACAGCAGGAGATGCGCCAGGCCCTGCGCTACCATCGCTCAGGGGCGGCCGTGATGCTCGATCCGCGCAGCGGCGAGGTGCTGGCGATGTATTCGACGCCCGGCTACGACCCGGGCGCCTGGTCGCGGGGGCTGTCCAGGCAGGAGTGGGAGTCCATCAAGGGCAACCCCTACAACCCCATGATCAACAAGGCGCTGACGCCCTATGCGCCAGGCTCGGTCTACAAGATCGTGACCTCGCTGGCGGGCCTGGACCTGGGCCTGACGACGCCGGAGGAGACGATCCACTGCCCCGGCCACTACGACTACGGTGGGCGCCGCTTCCACTGCCACTACCGCGCCGGGCACGGCGCCCAGGACATGGTCCAGGCGCTGAAGAACTCGTGCGACGTCTACTTCTACCGGCTGGGCGAGCGCATCGGCATGGACCGCCTGGCGCACTACGGCGAGATGTTCGGCTACGGCCTGCCGACGGGCATCGAGCTGAGCGAGCGCACGGGGCTGGTGCCCACGGAGGGCTGGTACGAGTCCACCGCCCTCGGCTTTCAGCCCGGCCACACCCTGTCGGTCTCCATCGGCCAGGGCTCGCTCATCGCCACGCCTCTGCAGGTCGCGCGGTCCTTCGCGGCCCTGGCCAACGGGGGGCGCATGCTGCGCGCCCGCATCGTGCGTCAGTACGTCGACGAGCAGGGCGAGGTGGTCCAGCGCTTTCTGCCTGTCGACGATGGCCGCCTCGTCGGCACCCCCGAGGAGCTGGCCGTCATCCGCGAGGGCCTCGTGCGCGTCGTCAACGACGGCAACGGCACCGGCAAAGAGGCCGCCCTGGACGAGATGGTGGTCGCCGGCAAGACGGGCACCGCCGAGGCCGCCGAGGGCCGCCGCGGCGCCGATGAGGAGCTCAAGCGCTGGCTCAAAGAGGACCACGCCTGGTTTGCCGCCTACGCGCCCGCCGATGATCCCCAGGTCGTCGTGGTCGTCTTCCTCGAGCACGGCGGCTCCGGTGGCAAGCGCGCGGCGCCCGTGGCCAAGCAGCTGTTGCAGTCGTGGCTGCGCGCCGGCTACCTCCGGCCACCCACCGTCGAGCCCGACCGGGGCGCGAGCGCCGAGGGCGTCCGCGGTCAGCCGCGGGGGCGCCCGTGAAGCGACGACACCCCATCTTCCGCGACCACTTCACGCTGTTCGCGGTGCTCGCGGTGATCGGCCTGCTCGCGGCGAGCCTGCTCGCCCAGGGCAACGCCCACTTCTACGCCGGAAAGACCTTCTTTCAGCGGCAGACCATCTGGATCGTCGTCGGCGGCGTGGTCTTCTTCGCCGCGACCGTCATCGACCTGAGGCTCATCGAGCGCGCCAGCTACCTCTATTATGGGCTGGTGTTGGCGCTGCTCGTGTTGACGCTCGTCATCGGGACCAGCCCCACGGGCGAGTTCAAGCGCTGGATCAAGACCGGCTTCTTCAACATCCAGGCCTCGGAGTTCGCGAAGCTCGCGGTCATCATGGCGCTCGCGCGCTACCTTCACGGGCAGAAGGAGCGGCTGCCGGGCGAGGATGAGCCTCGCCGCGGCGAGTACCGCGCCAGGGACCTCGCCAAGCCCTTCCTCATCGTCATGGTCCCGCTGCTCCTCATCCTCCCGCAGCCGGATCTCGGGACCTCGCTGATGCTGCTCTTCGTGTCGGTCACGATGCTCCTGATGGAGGGGGTCCACCGGCGCGCCACGGTCACCGCGCTGCTGGCGGTCCTGCTCGTCGTCCCGGTCGCCTGGAAGGTCGGGCTCATCCAGCCCTACCAGCAGGATCGGATCTGGCTGTGGGTCGACCAGGACTGGGACAAGGTCGACGAGGACACCGGCAAAGTCGTCGAGACCCGCACGACCCAGGTCGAGCAGGCCGTCTGGGCCATCGGCAGCGGGGGCCTGGCGGGGCAGGGGCACCACCAGGGCAACAAGGCGCGGCTGAGCAAGCTGCCCGAGATCCACACCGACTTCATCGCGCCGATGCTGGCCGAGGAGCGAGGCTTCCTTGGCGTGACCGTGCTCCTGTTCCTATTCTGGGGCGTCGTCATGTGGTCGCTGCGCACCGCCCAGGACTCGAGGTCGCGATATTGCAGGTTGGTCGCCATCGGTATCGGCTCCCTCATCGGATGGCAGGTCTTCATCAACCTGGGGATGGTCTCGGGGATGCTGCCGGTGGTGGGGCTGCCGCTGCCGATGCTGAGCTATGGGGGCAGCTCCATGATCATGCTGATGGCGTCCCTGGGCCTGCTGTTCAACATCGCCATCAAGCGGGGGCGGCTGTGAGGCCGCGGTGGATCGGGCCGGCCGCCGCGCTGGCGCTGGCGCTGGCGCCGGTCCTGCCTGGCGCCGCCGGCTGCGAGGTCGACGCCTCGGATCTGGCGAGCTTCCTGGACACCCCCTACGGTGACGTGACCGCCAAGGTGACGACCCTGCGCGACGACCAGATCGAGGTCGTCATGAGTGACCTCATGCTGCGGTTTCGGAGCTACCTGGCCCTGCGCGAGCTGGTGCCCTTGTCCGCGCTGGCTCCCGAGGCGTGTCGCAGCGACGTCGAAGGCGGCTTCGATCGCCTCGCGTTCTCCGCGGATGTCAACTGTGTCTTCGGTGATCGCTACGCGCCGGCCGACGGCGTCATCCGGGTCACTCAGCGCCTGCTCGCCCAGGAGCCCCAGGTCATCGAGCTGGTCGTCGACTACCACCGGGTCGTCGTCGGCGAGCTCGAGGTCGACGGCCGCGAGCGCGTCGAGCAGACCGACGCCGTCGGCGGCGCCTCGGTCCGCGACCTCGACGTGGTCCAGGACGGCTTCGACTTCGACTATGAGTTCCGCCTGGGGCTCCTCGACGACGACACCCCGGTCTTCGACTACCGTGTCGGAGCGCCCGACGGCGGCGCCATCGCCCGGATCTCCAACCCGAGCTCCGTCGGCGGCTTCGTCACCGTCCTCCTCATCGGGATCGACGGCACCCTGGAGTGTGAGGTCCGCGACGCCGCCTGGGCGCCCGGGGACGCGGCCCGCGGGCTCTGCGACAACGGCGCCGTCTTCGGCCTGCCGTGATCCGGCCGCAGCGCCGAGCCGTCGCCCGCGGTCTGCGCGGCTCGAGGCGCCCGCCGCGCGCGCCATTGACATCGGGGGCGGTGTCTCTATTGCTACTGCTCTTCGGCGAGGAGCATGAACGGTTCTCGCCCGGCGGGCACACCGATTTGAGCCCGCGAGACCTTGCAAGGGCGCCTAGCGCTGCCCTGCGACCCAAGGAGACGCCCATGGCCGGCGCCAACGTCCACGAGTTCACCGACGCCAACTTCGAGGCCGAGGTCCTTCAGTCCGATCTGCCCGTCCTGGTGGACTTCTGGGCGATCTGGTGCGGCCCCTGCCGTGCCATCGCGCCGATCGTCGATCAGATCGCCGATGAGTTTGCCGGCAAGCTCAAGGTCGGCAAGGTCGACACCGACAAGAACGAGCGGGTCGCCGGGAGCCTCGGGATCAGCTCCATCCCGGCGGTCTTCGTCTTCAAGCACGGCGAGGTCGTCGAGCGGATCGTCGGCGCCCGCCCCAAGGCTTCCTTCATCAAGGCGCTCACGCCGCACCTGTAGCCACTCGCGCCGACCGCGCTTCGGCGCTCATGCCGCAAGTGCTTTGCGCCCTGGGCGCGCCGCGGTATAGCCGCCGCCATGTTCGCGCCGCTCCTCGCCGTCGCCGCCGCCAGCCTTGCCATTGCCACGCTATTCTATGTGACGCGGCTGGTGCGCTTTCAGACAGCGGCCCCCGTCGCCGGCAACGTCATGATGGGTGTGGCGCTCGCGGCCCTCGCGGCGGCCTGCGTCGCGGGCCTGACGGCCGTCCCCCTGCCGCTGACCAATGGGGGGCTGGCGGTGCTCGTCGTCAGCTTCGCGCTGGCCTGCCTGGCGCTCTTCGCCCAGGTCGTGTGGAAGCTGACCGTCGCCGCCCCGGTGGCGGCGCCGCTGGTGACGATGGTCATCCTGGCGCTCCTGATCCGGACGGTCCTGGTGGAGCCCGCGCCTCCATCCTCGGGGGATCGCGCCCTGACCATCGTCCACGTCAGCTCGACGGTGCTTGGCGTGCTGCTGTTTTCGCCCGCCTTCGTCCTGTCGGGGCTGTTCTTGCAGCAGTCCTACATGCTCAAGACCAAGCAGCTCAACAGGGTCCGGGTCCCGAGCCTGCTGACCTTGGAGCGCGCGGCCTGGAGCCTGCTGTTCATCGGCTTTCCCTTCTACTCGGTGGGTATCGTGCTGGGCGCGATCTGGCAGGACCAGATCCACCTTGGGGTCCGGCCGCGGCAGCTCATCGCGGGGCTGTCATGGGCGATCTACGCCTTCGTCATCTACCGGCGCCTGGCCACGGGGTGGCGCGGGTCCCGCGCGGCGGTGGCCGTGGTCGCGGGCTTCAGCGTGACGGTGTGCGCCGTGCTCCTGTACACGCTGAGGTGACGGCGTGCCTGTGATCGTCTTGGGGCTGAGCCACAAGTCCGCGCCCGTCACCATGCGCGAGGCCGTCGCCGTGCCGAGCGACGCCGTGGCGGAATACGCCAAGCGCTTCGCGGCGCGCCCCGAGATCGACGAGGCGGTGGTGCTGTCGACCTGCAACCGGGTCGAGGTCTGGGCCGTCCCTCACAATGGGCACGCCGCCAACCTGCCACGGGTCATCGAGAAGGTCCTCACCGAGGGGCGGGGCGTGGAGCCCGCCGAGCTCGACGCGCACACCTACGTCCACCAGGGCGAGGCGGCGATCCGGCACCTGATGAGGGTCTGCGCGAGCCTCGACTCGCTGGTCGTCGGCGAGGCGCAGATCCTCGGGCAGGTCAAGGACGCCGTCGCGACGGCTCAGCAGGCCGGGGCCATTGGGCCCGTCCTGGACCGGACGCTGCAGGCGGCTTTCCGCGCCTCCAAGCAGGTGCGCACCCGGACAGGCATCGCCAAGGCCACCGTCTCCATCGGCTCGGTGGCGGTCGACCTCGCCAAGCGGATCTTTGCGAGCCTCGAGGACACCCGCGTGCTCCTCGTCGGCGCAGGCAAGATGGGGCGGGTCACCGCGCGATCCCTGGCGTCGGCAGGCGTTCAATGGGTCTACGTGACCAACCGCTCCTACGGGCGGGCCCTCAGGCTCGCGGACGAGTACGGCTGGCACGCCCGCAAGTACAGCGAGCTCGAGGACCTGCTCGCCTCGGTCGACGTGGTCTTGACCTCGACCGGCGCGCGCCAGCCGATCATCGACGTCGCGCTGGCCAAGCGGGTGGTCCGTCTGCGGAAGTACCGGCCGCTGTTCATGGTCGACATCGCCGTGCCTCGAGACATCGCCCCGGCGGTCGCCGACCTGGACACGGTCTACCTCTACAACATCGACGATCTCGAGGCGATCAGCCGCGACAACCTCGACAAGCGGCGCGCCGAGGCCGACGACGCCGAGCGCATCGTCGACGAGGCCGTCACGGCCACCGCGACGTGGCACCGGATGCTCCGGGTGAAGCCGACGCTCGCGGCGGTCCGCGCGCACGCCGAGGCGCTCGCCAAGGCCGAGGTCGACAAGGCCCTCGGCAAGAAGCTGTCGAGCCTCGACGACAAGCAGCAGGCGGCGGTGCGCGCGACGGTGCGCGGCGTCGTCAACAAGCTCCTGCACCCGGCGATGATCGTCCTGCGCGAGAGCGCGCAGACCGGCACCGGCGTCGAGATGGCCGCGGCCGCGCGGGCGCTGTTCGGCGTCGAGGTCGGCGACGACGCTGGGCACGACCAAGGCGGCGAGGGACAAAGCTAGATGGCGAAGCTCATCATCGGGACCCGGGGGTCGGAGCTGGCGCGCTGGCAGGCGCGCTACATCAAGGCGCGCCTCGAAGAGGTCCACGAGGGGCTGACCTGCGAGCTGACGATCATCAAGACCCGCGGGGACGCGATCCTCGACCGCCCGCTGGCCGAGGTCGGCGGAAAGGGCCTGTTCGTCAAGGAGATCGAGGAGGCGCTCCGCGACGGCCGGGTGGATCTGGCGGTCCACTCGATGAAGGACCTGCCGAGCGAGCTGCCGCCGGGGCTCGTCCTCGGCGCCGTGCCGACACGGGCCAACCCCTTCGACGCCTGGGTGCGCCCCAAGGGCGCCGAGCCGCTGACCCTGGACGCGCTGCCCGAGGGCGCCGTCGTCGGGACCTCGAGCCTGCGGCGCGCCGCCCAGCTCAAGGCCGCGCGGCCGGACCTGAGGATCGTCGGTGTGCGCGGCAATGTCGGCACCCGCCTGCGCAAGCTGGACGAGGGGCAGCGGGGCATGGTGGCCCAGGTCCTGGCCTGCGCGGGCCTAGAGCGTCTCGGGCTCTCCCAGCGCATCACGGCGCCCCTCGACCCCGAGGCGATGCTCCCCGCGGTGGGGCAGGGCGCCCTGGCCGTCGAGATCCGCGACGATGACAGCGTGGTCGGCCCCTTGGTGGCCGCCTTGGACCACGCCGAGACCCGGGACGCGACGGCCGCGGAGCGGGCGTTCCTGGCGCGGCTCGAGGGGAGCTGCCGGATCCCCATCGCCGGCTGGGCGACCGTCGACGACCAGGGCGTGACCCTGCGCGGCCTCATCGCCGATCCGAGCGGCAGGCGGGTCTTCCGCGACGCCCTCAGCGGGCCACGGGGCGAGGCGGAGTCCCTGGGGCAGCGGCTGGCCGACAAGCTCCTCGGGGCCGGTGGTCGCGAGGTGCTCGCGGCGCTCTTCGCCATGGACGCCGGGGCGTGACCCGAGGCGCGCTGGGGTTGGTCTCCCTCGTCGGCGCCGGCCCCGGCGATCCGCGGCTGTCGACCCTCGCCGGCCAGCGCGCCGTCGCCCGCGCGGACGTCGTCTACTATGACGTGGCAGCGCTGGGGACGCTGGCGTTGGCCGGGGGCGAGGGCGCGCAGGAGTGGATAGCATTTGGGGCCGACAACGCCCGGACGAGCGTGCTTCGGCGCGCGGCGTCCCGCGCGCGGGCCGGCGCTCGGGTGTGCTGCCTGGTGGCGGGGAGCGGGGCGCCCGAGGCCGCGGCGCTGGCCGCCGTCGTCGCGGGGGTCCCCTCGGAGGTCCTCCTCGGCGTCGAGGGGCCGTCGGGCGCGGTCGTGCGCGGGCCGCTGGTGGCGCTCACCCGAGACGTGCCAAGCGATCTCGAGGTCTTCGAGCCCCTGGTCGCCCAGGGCGCCCGGCTCGCTTACGTGCCGTTGACCGACAAGCACGCGACCCTCGGGGCCACGCGGCTCGAGGCGCGCTTGGTGGCGGGCGGGTTCACGGATCTGGTCGTCACGAGCGCCCACGGTGTCCGCGCGCTGCAGCGGGCGCTGGTCGCGACCGGGCTCGACGGTCGGGCGCTCCACGGCGTCACCACCTGGGCCCTCGGGCCGCCGACGGCGCGGGCGCTGCGACAGGTCGCCGGGCTCGCGGCAGACCTCGTGCCGGCGAGCTTCTGTGGAGATGGGCTCGTCGCCCTGGCGCGCGAGATCGGGGTGACCGGGCGGCGCTTCCTGTTCCCGGCGGCGGCGGCGGCGCGGCGGGTGGTGCCCGAGGGGTTGGCCGCCCTCGGGGCCGAGGTCGATGAGATCGTCTGCTACGAGACGGTGCCCTCGCCGCGTGCCGCCGAGCTGGTCGCGGGAGCGCTGGAGCTTGGGGTAGCGCTCTTCGCCGTGGCCAGCCCGAGCGCGGTGGCCGTGCTGGACGGCGCGCTGTCGGAGCTGGAGGTGGATCGCGCGACGATCACGCTGGCGGCGATCGGGCCGACGACCGCGGAGGCCGCGCGGGCCGCGGGGCTGGCCGCGCCGATCGTGGGCGACCCCCATACGATGGGCGGCCTTGCGGCGGCCGTCGGCGATTGGCTGGCGCGCGGGCGCGCGCAGGCAGGTGGCTGATGCTTCAGTACTATCGACGGATCCTCGACGACTGCGAGCCCTACGTCATCGCGCGGCAGGCGCTCTGGGGCGGTCTGGACCTGGCACCGCTGGGCGTCGAGGTCCCCGTGGGCAACGTCTTCGACCCGCAGCGGGTGGCGCACGGGCCGTTCATGCAGCTCGTGGGGCGGCTGGACGAGCTGACCTACGGGCCGCTGGCGCTGAACATGCCGTCGTGGGTGTTCTACGACTGCGCCGTGGTGCCGGGCGCGATCTTCGGGTTCGCGCGGCGGGCGGCGGCCCTGCCGCCGTGGGCGCGCAAGACTCTGCGCGTGCCCGACGACTACGAGGGCCTGGTGCCGGTGTCGATGTTCATCGCGATCCCCATGGCCCACCGCAAGGCGCAGCTGGTCTTCACCCTGTGCTCCCTCAACGAGGTCGCGCCCGGGGCGGCGCCCGAGGGGCTGTGGCGCCTGACCCTGGCCGCGGGGACGGCCGCGCTGGCGGTGGACGTCATGGTGGGGACCGTGCAGTGGCGGTCGCCGCAGCTCGGCCTCTACGCGACGCTCGGGCCGCTGAAGCTGCTGACGGCCTGGACGCCGGCGCACGACGTTCGCGAGACGGCGACCTTTTATGTGCAGGTCGATGACGAGGCCCGGGGGCGGCTCCTGCGCGGCGACCTCGTGCCGTCGTCGGAGGCCGAGCGCTTCGTCGACGCGGACGACCTCGGCGCGCTGCGGGCGCTGCAGTCCGAGGTCGAGGAGGGGGTGGATGTGTGGGTGATCGGGCCCGCCGAGATCCGCGGGAGCGACACCCGCGTGCCGCTGACGACACGCCTGGCTGCGGTCAAGCCCATCGCGGGCGATGAGAGCCTGTTTCACCAGAGGTTTCAGGGATGAGCAGGGCGATCACCACCCGCAACGACGGCATCTTCGAGCAGCTGTCGACCTACGTCGTCGCGACGCGGCCGAACATGCAGGAGCTGACGCTGTCGCCCTTCGGCGTGCAGACGCGCTGGGTGGTCGACCCCCAGCGCCTGTCCTCCGCGGTCTTCCTGGAGCTGCTGCAGCGGCTCGACGGGCTGACCTTCGGCCCCGAGGGGATGCCCATGGACAAGTGGGTCTTCTACAACTGCGCCGAGCTCCCGGGCTTCATCTACGGCTTCGCCTCCGAGGCGGCCGCCATGAGCGCCTCGGAGCGTGAGATGATGGGGGTGCCGTCGGGGTACGCCGGGCCGGTGCCGTTCTCGATGTACATCGCGATCCCGATGCACGAGCGCGGCTGGTGGTTCGGCCACAACCTGTCGAGCCTCAACCGGACCTTCCCGCACCGGGGGCTGCAGGGGATGGGGACCATCACCAAGGCCATGGCGCTCAAGGCTTACGGGGTCCAGCGCTTCTTCGGGGCGACCCAATGGCTGTCGAAGGCGCTCTACATCCACACCGCGTTTGGGCCGCTCGAGCTGCACACCGCCTACACGCCCGCGCACAGCACCGCCGAGACCCTCACCTATGGGTTCGAGGTCGACGACAACGTCATCCGCCACGCGGCGGGAGACCCCGCGGCGGTCGTCGACTACCCCGAGGCGGACATGCGCCTCGACGGCCGCGACGTCGACGCGATGTGGGCCCTGCAGGCGCGCATCGAGGCGGGCGAGCGCTTTGCGCTGGTGGGGCCGCCCTCGACGGTGGGCGACACGGTGAGTCACCCGATCAGGACGCTCGACCCGGCGGCGTAGCCTCGGCGCCGCGCGGGAGGCAAAGGACCGGCGGCTCAGCTCGGCGGCCGGCCCCCGGGGTGGTGGTCGTCGACCGGGTCGTGGTGGATGAGCACCTCGGCGTTGGGGAGCTCCGCGCGGATGAGCTCGCTGACGCGGACGCCGGCGCGGTGGGCCTGCCCCAGGGGGAGGCCGTCGGCCATCGACAGGTGCAGCTGGATGAAGATCCCCCGCCCCGACGCGCGGGTCTTGAGGTCGTGAGCGTCGCGCACGACAGGCTCGGAGAGCGCGAGCGCCAGGATCCGCGCGCGCACCTCGTCGGGCAGCTCGCGGTCCATGAGCTGGTCGATCGCGCCGCGCGCGATGTGGACCGCCCCGACCACGATCACCGCCGCGACGACCACGGCGAAGGCCGAGTCGGCCCAGGCCCAGCCGAGCTCCGAGGCGAGGACGATGCCGGCGATGACCGCGAGGTTCATCAGCAGGTCGCCCGCGTAGTGGAGGGAGTCCGCCTTGATGGCCAGGGAGCCCGTGCGCTTGGCGACCCGGCGCTGGTAGCCGAGCAGCGCGGCGGTCGCGAGGGTCGACAAGACCATCACGACGACGCCGAGGGCGCCGCTGCGGAGCTCGACGGGGTCGATGAGGCGGGCGATGGCCTCGAGGGCGACGAAGCCCGCGGAGCCCAAGACGAAGGCGGCCTGCACCAAGCCCGCGAGGGCCTCGGCCTTGCCGTGACCGAAGCGGTGTTCGCGGTCGGCGGGCTTGAGCGACAGGTTTACCGCCCACAGGTTGAGGCCCGAGGCGAAAGAGTCCATCAGCGAGTCGACGGCGCTCGAGGCGATGGCGACGGAGCCGGTGGCCAGCCACGCCGCGGTCTTCACCGCCACCAGGGTCAAGGCGACCGCCACGGCGGCGCGGGTCACGCGCCGCAGCTCGGGGCCGTGAGCCGCTGGGGGGGCGGGCGGGGCCACCGAGGGGCCTCTACGGAAGCAGGAGGGTCGCGCCGCGCGTCTTGCGCCCCTCGAGGTCCAGGTGGGCGGTCGCGGCGTCCCTCAGCGCGTAGGTCTGGCCGACCTCGACGGAGATGATGCCCGCGCGCAGGGCCGCGAAGAGCTCGGCGCACATGCCGAGGAGGTCCCCGCGGTCGGCCCCGTAGCTCAACAGGGTCGGCCGCGTCAGGTAGAGGCTGCCCTTGGTCGCCAGGATGCTGGGCGCGATGGGGGGGACGGCGCCGGAGGAGTTGCCGAAGCTGACCATGACGCCGAAGGGGCGCAGGCAGTCCAGCGATCGCTCGAAGGTGGCGGCGCCGACGGAGTCGTAGACCACCGGCAGCCCCGCGCCGCCGGTGAGATCGCGCACGCGCGCGACGAAGTCCTCGCGGGTATAGACGATCGGGTGGGCGCAGCCGTGGCGGCGGGCGAGCTTGGCCTTGTCCTCGCTGCCGACGGTCCCGATGACCGTGGCCCCCAGGCTCGAGGCCCACTGGCACATGAGCAGGCCCACGCCGCCTGCTGCCGCGTGGACCAGGATCGGGTCGCCGGGCTGGACCCGGTAGGTGCGCCGCAGCAGGTACTGGGCCGTGAGCCCCTTGAGGAGGACGGCGGCGGCCGTGCGCGCCTCGACGTCGGCCGGGAGCCTCACGCACGCGCTGGCCCGCATCGTCCGCGCCTCGGCGTAGGATCCCAGGGCTCCAAGGCAGTAGGCGACGCGATCGCCTACGCGCAGGTCCAGGACGCCGGCGCCGACGGCCTCGACGATGCCTGCGCCCTCCATCCCGAGGGACGTGGGAAGCGGCACCTGGTAGAGCCCCGATCGGTGGTAGGTGTCGATATAGTTGAGGCCGATGGCCTCGTGGCGCACGAGGACCTCCCCCTGGCCGGGGGCAGGCACCTCGACCTCCTCGAAGCGCATGACCTCGGGGCCGCCGTGCTGGTGGATCCGGATCGCGTGTGCTCTCATGGGCCGCAGCCTGCGTCGTCGCGCGTGCCGTGGCAAGGGACCGCGCTGCAAGGCTACCGCGCCGTCGCGTCGTTGGGATCGGGTCGGATCTCCAAGGCATTGCAAAGGCGACCAGGGCGTCGTAGGTGTTTGGCGTGACCCCTCCCCGGCCCCCACAGCTCCGCGCCCGCCTGGCGACCCACCGGCGCGTGGAGGCGTCGGCGGTCCCGGGGCGGAGGAACGATCGGCGTGCGGGCGTCCTCGTGCCCATCGTCTGGGACCCTGACCCAGTCGTGATCGTGACTTTGCGGCCAGCGTCGCTCCGCCGCCACGGCGGCGAAGTCTGCTTTCCGGGCGGGCGCCCCGAGCCCGGCGACGCCGATCTGTGGGAGACCGCCGTCCGCGAGGCCCGCGAGGAGCTGTCCATCGTCGCCACCGAGCGCCTCGGGCGGCTGTCATCGATCCCGCTCTACACCTCGGAGTTCCGCCTCGAGCCCTTCGTCGCCCGGGTAGACGCCTCGGGGTTGCGGCCCGATCCGGCCGAAGTCGCGGCCGTCTACCGCCTCGACCCCCGCGACGTCTTCGAGCGCGCCGAGCTCGAGGGCATCGCCTATGAGCACGACGGCGTCCGCGCCCTGTCGCCGCTGTTCGAGCTCACCGACGGCACCCTCATGTTCGGCGCCACCGCCCACAGCTACTGGGAGCTCCTCGAGGTGATGGCCCCGCTGTACCGTGCGACCCTTCCGGGCCTCGTCGAGAGCGACCTGAGCTGGCCCGACGTCCTGGGCGGTCGCGCGCGGTGAAGGACCCCGGCGCTGCTGCTGTCGACGGGATCGCACGCGCCCGGAGCGCTGATGACACGCAGGTCGTGGACCTGGCGATCGGCGGCGACGGCGCCTGCGTGATCTCTCTGTCCGACCACGTCTGGCGGCCGTCGGGCGACCGCGCCAGCGCATCGGGCTTGCGGGTCTACGAGGGACTGCGGTATCGCGGCACGTCCGCGCGGCCGGAGACAACGACATGAGCGCCATCGCCAAACGCTGCAGCCAGATGCTTGGGATCGTCCCTGGGACCACCGTCGCGCTCTCGGTGGCCGACGACGAGGTCGCGGGCGCCGTGATGAGCCTGTTTGGGAGCGCGGGGGTCGAGGTCTGCCAGCAGGGGGCTGACATGGGCCTGGTCGAGCTTGCCGAGGCGCCCGGGCACGCGGTCGACCCTGCCGTGCGCGCGCTCATAGAGCGCGTCGCTCCCGGTGGCGCTGTCGTCGCTTGGCTGCGCGCCGAGCTCGCCGGCCATGCAAACACGCTGGCCGCTCACGTCGGGCCGATGCTCGACCTCGAGGGGGTCGTCGTCGAGCCCCTCGGACCGGGCGACGGCGTGCTTGTCAAGGGCGTGCGTCGCAGGCGGCTGGACAACAAGAAGACCAAGCGCCTACGCGGCATGGGGCACGACATCGAGCCGTCGGTCCTGGTCGGGCGTGGCGGCCTGTCCCCCGAGACCGTCGCTGCGGCCCGTGCTGCGGTCGAGCGCCACGGCCTCATCAAGGTCAAGCTCACCCCGCAATGCGAGCTGGACAAAGGCCGCGCCGCCGTCGAGATCGCCTGGGGTACGGGCAGCAAGCTCGTCCAGCGCGTCGGCAAGACGGCGCTGATCTACCGGCCGGACGTCAAGCTGGATCCGCCGGTGTCGCACCGTCGCCGGTGAGGCTGGAGGCTCACCGCCGCTCCTGGCGCCTCTGCTGGGTCTCGCTCGAACCGGCGGTGACAGACGCGGGCTAGCGCCCGAGGGGAAGCTTCATACCGTCGTAGGCGACGTCGGCGCAGTGGCTCATGCGGCGGACGGCGGTGCTGGCGAGGCTATGCGGGGGGGCGGCGCGGCCGATGTGCGTGAAGATCACGCGGTCGTTGCCCCACTGGACATAGCTCGGCAGGTGGTTGATGGCGCCGCGGTGGGTGGGGAGGTCCTTGTCCCAGCCCGCGGCGTCGACGACGAGCAGATCGTTGTCGTGGAAGAAGGGCTCGGCGGCCTTGTCGATGAGCTTGACGTCCGAGGCGTAGCAGACGCGCTTTTTCCCGGTGTCGAAGTGATAGGCGTAGGTCGGGGGCGCGTCGTCGCCCGGGGTCGTCTCGACGGCCACGGCGGTGATCGACAGATCCTGGGCCGCCAGGGGTTCGCCGGGCGTCAGGGGGACGTGGACGAGCTGCTTGAAGGGGCCGTAGCGCGCGACGATCTCGGCCCACAGGTCGGCCGGCGCGTAGAAAGGCGTCTTGCCGGTGACCCACCGGTCGAGGTTGCCGAGGCCGCCGGCGGCGTCGCGGCTTGCGTTGGTGACGACGACGCCGGTGATCGACAGGGCGAGCTCGGCCTGCTCGTCGAAGTCGTGGGTCGCGTCGATGAAGATGTAGGTCGCGATGTGTTGCATCAACGCCGACGAGCGCC
>PDWJ01004120.1_pt1 | contig 16976 bp, 16 predicted proteins | sample 1430881 | NCBI WGS metagenome assembly PDWJ01 (sample SAMN01162460, study PRJNA174530) | Oral metagenome, whole genome shotgun sequencing project. | biome: Marine environment; feature: Marine mammal; material: Swab sample of the gingival sulcus; isolation source: swab sample of gingival sulcus...
TTCAGCAGAAATTACTGTTGAAACCGACTGAATTTTATCCACAGCCAAAGATAGACTCCATGGTTATTACGATTGATTTTACCAGGACATGCCCAGGCACTGTACCGAAAGAAAGCTATAACTGGTCATTGATGCAGAAACTGGTTCGCACTGCCTTCAGCCAGCGCCGCAAGACACTCGGCAATACGTTGAGCCATCCAGTAATCTGGGATCAGCCAGGTAGAAGGGACAAGGAGTTTTATAAGAAAAAAGCCCTCGCCGCATTGTCAGCAGCAGATATTTCACCTAAAGAACGACCGGAAAATCTCACCATCAAAGATTTTATCAGGTTATCTACAGAGATCACTCAACTCTTAACATAAAAATGTCTACAATCCCCAATCGTGCCCTTATCGTTTTCCACAAAAACGAAACACCTCGCTGTTGTTTTCCGATTTTTCGGATAAATACATACGTAGCTGCTGTTTTCCGCATATATGAGTGTGGAGAATTGCTACCTGTGTATCAATAACTTGTTTTCCCTTTTCTGGCATTTTATATGCATTTGTTATCCGGGATGTAACTACCTTTTTATATTGAAATTTTTTTTATTTGACGATATCTGTGTTTGGGCGATTTGTAGCAAAATGTCGACTATACTGAAAGACAAAAATAGAGGAATCAAAATGGTGAAAAAAGTATCTTTTGTTATATTGTTTTTGCTTTTGCTCAGTGGCCAGGCAACAGCATTAACGGTTACCTTAATGGATTCACCACAAGGTTTTTCCCAATCATTGATTGGTTCCATTTTTTTCGACAGTGAGACGTTTCCAACGGTAGACACTACTCATGGCGTAAATGGAACTGCAGTTGAGTCAGAAGATGACTCTGATGACCTGACTGCTGTTGCTGGCCAGAATATTCTTCGTCCCATTGTGCTTGAAATTGACGCCACCGAGTTTGAGTTCGATAATACTGCAGTTGAATTTGACGCCACTACGCTTGAATTTGATCCCACAATCGCTGAAACGAATATTTATTTCGATAACTTTTTTGTTTCTGACAAGTACAATCAATATACCAGTGACAAGTCAACCCCCAATAACGATGTTTGGCTTCAATGATACATTCATAGCTGCCTTTTCACAATTGTTAACAACAAATCAAAAATATCGTCTAAAGATGGCAATAACCGCTATCGAGAATTATGCACTTGAGGATGATTCTCTTAAAGCTGCTTCCCGGGCCAAACAACCATCAACGCTGAATCTTGAACCTTCTACCCTGTTGTTTTTTGGTGTTGTTGGACTCGTTGTCATAGCCGGAGGAAGGAGAAGGAGACGAAGGAAATTATGATAGCTTTTGGGGAATACGAGTAGCCATATCACGCATTGTGCTTACCTCTTTTTATTAGTACATTGTTTATTTTTAGTTTACGTTTTTTTCAGGCACATTATATTAGCCGCCTTTTATAGCGATGAAAGTGTGTTATGGGCCGTTGAAAAATATTTCCCCATTCATGATCCGATGTCAAATACAGTGCAGAAAAACCCGATGCAGTTCAAACTAGCTGATGTAGAAATACCCGAAATACAAGTTCCCAACGCTCCCGAAGCACCTGAATTAAGCGCAGAAGAAACTGGAGAACTAAAAGATAAGATCAAAGTTCTGCTCCAAAAGGAGAATGCAGTTCTCGTAGCACATTATTATACAGATAGTGCCCTTCAGGATCTCGCTGATGAGACGGGAGGATGTGTTGCAGACAGCCTGGAAATGGCACGTTTTGGAACGGAACACCCGGCAAGTACCCTTGTTGTTGCTGGAGTACGTTTTATGGGTGAGACCTCTAAAATATTAAACAACGAAAAGCGGGTTCTCATGCCGGATCTTAATGCGACCTGCTCTCTTGATGAAGGCTGTCCCCACGATATTTTTGACCAGTATTGCAATCAGTTTCCCGATCACACTGTGGTTGTTTACGCCAATACAAGTGCCGAGGTTAAAGCCCGAGCTGACTGGGTCGTCACCTCCGGTATTGCTCTAGAGATAGTTAAACATCTTGCAGAAAGGAAAGAAAAAATTCTCTGGGGGCCGGACAAACATCTTGGTAGTTACATACAAAGGCTCACAGGTGCCGAAATGATTTTCTGGCCAGGTTCTTGTGTCGTGCATGAAGAGTTCAAAGCTGTCGCTCTTGAGAGATTAAAGAAACTCCACCCTGAAGCCGCCGTCCTGGTTCATCCAGAATCTCCTGAATCTATTATTGAGCATGCCGATCTTGTTGGTTCAACAACAGCTATGATCAAGGCCGTTGCCAATATGGAAAATGACACCTTTATAGTTGCAACGGATGCAGGTATTTTCAACAAAATGAAACAGGCCGCTCCAGACAAGATATTGCTGGAAGCACCTACCGCCGGGGAAGGTGCAACCTGTCAAAGCTGTGCGAACTGCCCCTGGATGGGAATGAACTCTTTACAAAAACTCTATGACGTTCTGAAAAATGGTACGAACGAGATAAAGGTTTCGGCAGATTTAGCCCAAAGAGCGCAGATCCCCATCAGGAGGATGCTTGACTTTGCCAAAAGCATAAAGAAATAACAACACAATAGTTTTTTCTCTCAAAAACCGGTTCAGGATCAAATTCAATTTGATCCTGAACCGGTTTTGAGTATCTCTACAATCCTTAACAATGCAGCCATTGCCGATACGATGCAGCCTGGGATAACCAGCTGTAGGCTTGGGTCAGTTTTTTCCCTTCCTTTTTTGTCAGCCTCCTTGCAGGATATAGCAGCAAATCTATCAGTTTCTTTTCCAGTTGCCCCTCTTTATACAAATAACGTTCAGGAAACAGTTCGGGATAGGACAACCTCGCAGGTAGAAGAGGTGTGCACCCTGCCCTGACAGCCTCGATGACAGAAATTCCATAAAATTCATGAATGGATGTTGATATTACAATATCTCCATGGGTGAGCCAATCGGCATATTCCTTGTAATCCTCTGAATAACCAAAGACTAAAAGCTCATCAGCAAACATCTTTTCTGCTTCAGAGAAACAATCGGGAATATTGCAAAAATTTTCTCCAAGAATCACAAGTTTGAAAGACACTCCCCGATCTTTAACTCTTCGCAACACTGCAAAAAATTCTTCAGGATTTTTATCATGTTCCCAGCGATGATTCCACACAATAACAGGAGCATTATATCTGTCCGGTTGTTTTAGTCTATCACTATTACATTTATCAATTTGGGTAAAATCAATCCCGGGATAAAGAATAGATGATTTTCGCAAAATCGAATCCAGCAACAGCGGATTCTTCATATCAGAGGCAGCTTTTAACAATTTGCGACATCCGGCTGCAAAAGTTTTTTGATTATACAAAGAATTAAAAGCTATTTTATCCGCAGCTAATGCAGAATTAAAATTGATACAGGTAAATTGATAAACACCAGGATCATTTATTCTGGCAGGATAGACAAACTGATTTTCGTGAAAATAGAGATAAAAACAAGAATTTAAATTCCAACCATCCAATCGTGCAGCTAATATTTTTAAAAGCGGCAAATCAATAAACGTAGAACAGAGAACAACATCAAACCATCTGCCCTCAGGTTTGCGCTGTTCTAATTGAGTCGCAACCCATGGTGCAGCGAGCTGCATCCGCATTTTCCACTTTCTGGCAGGCAGAGTAATTAAAGTGAATTCAGCGTCTATATGAGCGGTGAGACCTTCAAGAAAATGTCTGTGAGAACCTCCGTAATATGGTTCCACAATGAGTATTTTTTTCATGTTTCAGTCTTGTTTCCGTGACTTCAAGTGTAACAGAAGTGCTAACATCATCTGTTGACCAGGTTACCGGAGGCCGTCACCTCTTTATTATCTTTTAATTATGATGTATTCCTTCAATTTTTCTAAAACACATGCCAAGTGAGGAAAAAGTACTTTAGTCACGAGAGTCCTGTCCTAATTATAAACTTTTCTAATTAATTTTTATGTGCTCAATCCTGCACATTTTAAAAAAATCTGAAAGAATCATCAGTGCTCTGGTCTTGATAGATATATTTTGTAATATCTTTTTCGAATAATGATACATTTGATATTCTTTTACTAATTTCACATCAAGATTGAGTTCTCGTAAATATTCGTCAATTTTATTGATATAAAAGAACATAGGAGCACCTTTATTCCCAGTTCTTTTCACTAGTTTATTTGATATTTTTAAAGCTATTTTACTGTTGCAGTCAAAGACCGCTTCTAAAGAAACAAACTTGTTTTTTATTCGGAAGAAAAACTCATAAACATCTTCCTTTTTGAAATAATAAAAAACACCTGAAATAATTAACAGTGTTGGAATATTTTTGTTTTTTATTTTTTCAAACCATTCTTCAACATCAAAAAATGAGCAACTAATATATATATCGTTTTCTTGCTCAGGAATCAGTCTTTTCCTTTCTGCAATAACTGAGGGTAAATCAAGTTCATAAAAAACAGCTGTCTTACTTCTTACTCTATAATAAGAAGTATCCAACCCTGCTCCAATATTGACAATATTACATTTTTCATGCTTTTCAATAAAGGACTTTATTTCCAAATCCATGTTGTAATACCTCGAAGATGCTGCCAAACAAAAATACTCGTCACATTTTTCAAGAAGAAGATTCTTCGGGACTTCTTTTTCTAACTCAAGCGCCTTTTTATCACATAAGAGTTCTTGAAATTTCTTCGATGTATAAATATTACCCACCAATGGTAAATACAATGTACTACTTATGCCTTGTGTCTCAATCATATTGATACCTGATTGTTTATAGGGTAGAGTTTAGAAGCTGCAAAATTTTACAGCAATGAACTTCAAGTTTCCCGCAAATTTGTTGCAAATAAGGACATTGAAAATACTGCGAGTCTCCCGCAGCCTTTGAAGCAGTTTTTAAACCTTGTTATAATCGTAATTCCATCGTTTTTCTAACGTGGCTTTGGTTAGATGCTTTATCTTTAAAACATTTTCACCTACGCCTTTTTTCCCTTTTTTTTGAAAATACCAAATTACGAACACAAAAATTATTGCGATAAGAGTCAAACCACTCTGCCAACCAAGAAAACCAAATACAAAACTTATAAGAGCAAGCAAGATTAAGACCCTTGTGTCAAAAGATGCTTCTGTACCAAAATGTTTGTCGAATTGAAAACCTGTTAAATCAACCTCGAATTTATTTCGATAATTTTCCATAAAGTCATATGCATCATCTCCAGTGATACCAAGATCATCTTCTATTCGAGTTTCATCAGATAAATTCTCTAACGGTTCGTTCCAATATGATGCTATGAATTCTTTTATTTTTTTTGAAACATTATTGCTCATAATATGGGTATAACTACTATTTACAAACAAAAAACTACTCAATATATAATTATTGCATACAACAAGATTCTTGATGTAAAAATGCTTCGTAATAGTCTGGAAAAGTTTAATTGATGTTATCCTGATCCATTCTTAACTCTCTAGTTTTTGAGCTGTAAGATTTTATCCAGAATCAGATGGGCAACCTGTTGCTTTGTGGTATGAGGGAGCGGCTTTTCATCCTCTTTGGAGATGAGAATAACCTTGTTGAAATCAACCTCAAAACCGGCATCCTTTGAACTGATATCATTCACAACCACAAGATCCAGATTCTTTTTTGCCAGCTTACGCTTTCCTTCTTCAAGCAAATTCTCACTTTCTGCTGCAAAGCCCACAAGTATCTGTTCTTTTTGCTTTTTCTTGCCAAGTTCCAGGAGGATATCCGGGTTTTGTTTTAACTGGAGGCTCTGGCCAATACGCTCTTTCTTTACTTTCTGAGCAAAGTATTTATCCGGGCCATAATCAGATACGGCCGCGGCCTTGATAATGATAGAAGAATCTTTTGCGGAGATAAGCACAGCCTCACACATTTCACGTGCAGACTCCACTTTAATTGTTGTAACCCCTAACGGGGTAGGCAGTGCCGTCGGTCCCGTCACCAGAGTAACATCCGCACCTCTCATTTGCGCAGCCTTTGCGAGGGAGTACCCCATCTTCCCGGAAGAGCGATTACTTAAAAACCGTGCTGGATCAATAGCCTCTCTTGTGGGGCCGGCCGTAACAGTAATTTTTTCTCCAGCCAGATCCTTGGGAACAAGACAATTATCAATATGATGCAGGGCAACATCCCACTCCACAAGGCGCCCTGTCCCTTCTTCCTTGCAAGCCATGGTTCCAGAGGCAGGTTCAACAATCTCATATCCATACTCCCTCAGTTGCTCCATGTTTTTCCTGGTTGCAGGATGGGAATACATCGCAGGGTTCATAGCTGGAAAAATCAACACCTTGCATCGGGCAACAAGCAGGGTTGCTGCCAACAGGTTGTCAGCGCTTCCCGCGGCAAGTCTGGCAATAGAACTGGCCGAAGCCGGAGCAATAATGACAAGATCAGCATTCCGGCCCAACTCGATATGGGCCATGCTGTCGGCCGCCTGCCTGTTAAACATATCCGTATAAACCGCATTCCCGGATAAGGCATGAAAGGTCAGCGGAGCAATAAATTTTTCTGCATTCTCCGTCATAACAACTGACACCTGGGCGTCATTCCTGGCAAGTTCACTTACCCAGCCAGCCACTTTAAAGGCAGCCACAGAGCCCGTTACACCAACAACTATATTTTTCCCTGCAACACTGTTTTTCATTGCGTCCTGATAAAAACGTTACCCTTGCCACAGTGATTAATAAGCACCGTTATTTCTCCTAAATATACAAAGCACTGTCTTGATGATTATCTTGATATCCGTCCATAAGGAGTAATGAAGAATATACCAGTCATCCATTTGTACCCGTTCCTGATAATCGTCCACATTTGAACGGCGTCCTACCTGCCATAAACCGGTAATTCCCGGTTTCATGGAGCAATATCTGCCGGCGCTCTCCTTATAGAACCCATTTAATTCGTTATCAACTACCGGCCGTGCGCCAACAACACTCATATCCCCCCGGATGACATTAATGAATTGTGGAAATTCATCCAGGCTGGTTTTACGCAAAATCCGGCCAATTCGGGTAATGCGCGGATCATTTTTTAACTTGTAACTGCTCTCCCATTCTTTTCTCATTTCCTCATTTTCAGCAAGGATGTGTTCCAGCTTTTTATCGGCACCAACTACCATTGTGCGAAACTTCAAGCAGTTGAACTTTTTTCCTGCAGCAGTGACCCTTTTATGCCTGTAAAAGACAGGCCCCCCATCACTCAACTTAATCAACAGGGCTATCAAAAGAGTCAGAGGTAGGGTTCCAATGAGTGCCGCCAAAGAAAAAACAAGATCAAAACCCCGCTTCCACTCTGTATTAGGGTTAAAGTTAAGAATCAGCATACTGCCGAGAGATTGCATCTCCGAATGATGCAGTCCGTAAAGATAGAGATCTGGAACAAGAAAAATCCGGGCACCAAGAGAGCGGCATTCCCTTAGTATTTTGAAGATTTTTTTCTCGGCACGCATGGGAAGAGCAATATACACATAATCGATATCATGAACGGAAAGATAAGCATTTATTGCTGCAATATTTCCCAGAAGTGCTTTCCCATGAATCTGGGTTTGCCCTGTCTCATTAATCTTGTCATCAAAATAACCAAGTACTTCAATCCCGGCCCACGGCATGGCTTCAACTTCATTTACCAGTTTAAGACCAAGTTCACCTGCCCCGACGACCACGGCCCGCCGCAAATTTTTCCCTTTTGAACGAAGCAGCCGCAAAATCTTACGAGCCAAAAGATGAAGGATAAAAATCAACACTGGCGTTGTTACTGACCATATCAAAAAAACAACCCGGGAATAGGCATGGGAGATCTTGAAAACAAAGAAATAGAAAAGCAGCAAGCCAATCACGGCTCCCCAGGCTTTGAGGATAACAAGAAACTCCAGAAAAAATTTCCATCCCCGCCAGGAACGATACAGCTGAAAGGACTGGAAACTGATAAAAACGAGGACAGCGGTAATAATTACCAGCCTTGTATAGTACAGACTCCAGGGTACTCTGTACCACATAACCAGAAGCCACAAATAACCGATAACCAGAAAGCAGTCAAAGAGATGCAGCAGACGAGCCATCAGGGAGCTTTGCTCCCGTAAATTCGTTGATAACATAGTCTTTCAAACGCTTTAAATTAACAGGCCATAAACAAATAATTGCAGGAAACAATACCTCACTGTTTCCTTTGCCACCATAATCTATGCATACCTAAATTTCTTCTCATCACTCCCGGGAGCCTTTTATAGTTTCGACCAGTTTTATAGCCGATATATTTGCACCCACAGCGGCAGAACCAGTCGGGAATGAGATGGTATTGTTTTTTATCTATCAAATACAGCAAGGCAGAGCGTGCATAGTCCGAACCAACGCCTTCTGCCACACCGTAGGTCTCAAGCAGCCATTTTTCACTGGTATGAAGCACTCCAATATCAAAATAACGCCGAAATTCTTCCAATAAGCTGTAATTATGGCTATGCACCACTTTTGCCTCTGCACAATAGCATATTTTATAGCCTTTTCGAAGTAATCTGCCAACCGTGCAAGTATCTTCCCCAAAAATAAGGCCATCCATAAAATACCCACACTCCCGAAGAGCGTCCCTGGAATACGCGGCAAAGGAGTTGGAAATAAAGACAGTTTTCAGCCCGAGTCGTTTTCGGTCTTCAAAACTGCGAATTGTCGAACGGGCAGGATAGTTAAAAAGGCGCAGATGAGCAGAGGCAGCAGACGCATCCGCCCTCGGTAATTGACGGCCATAAGCGCAGACTACAGATTCTTTGCCCTGAGCTATGGCTGAAACAAGTTTCCTCAGGCTGGAGGTGGTTGCCAGGATCGCATCCTGAGTCAAAAAAACCAGGATATCATATTGCGCTTTTCTTGCGAGAAAGGTTCGCGTACCGCCATGATCAAAATCCTGCCTTTTAACAGAGTAGACAGTGGCACCGTTTTTCTTGCAAAGAGCATAACTCGTATCCGTGGATTCGGAATCAGAGACAAGAATTTCTGCCGGTTGAATATCCTGCGCTCCAAGAGCCGCAAAAAATTCTGGCAGATATTTTTCTCCGTTGTATACAGGAACAATTAACGAAAACTTACAATCCATAGACTTTTTTCAGACAGCAGAAAACTCATCCTTATATTTTGGCAAATCGTACCAGGAGATATTTTAGTATTGCCCAGAGAATATACACCGAAGGGTGTTTCCTATAGAGAAGAATTTCATTCCAGGCTGACACCAGGCGCAGTTCATATGGAACCGCTTTCCTGTTCCTGCTCCAGCCCCGTCCATGAAACGCCCTTAATTTCGGAGTAAAAAGAAGCTGCCATCCCATTTTTTTTATACGCAGGCTAAGCTCAATATCTTCCTTATATAAAAAGAAATCTTCATCAAAAACACCCTTATCCGCCTCAACAAGCCCACGCACACACCCGCCTTTCATCAGAAGTAAAGCACCGCACAGAGCCGGTACACTCTGTTCATACAAATCAGGTGAGCCAACAGGTGCCCCTTGATAACGGTCATACCATCTGCCAAACCATTTTCTGAAAATCCCGGTAGAGTCAATTTTTCCGGTAGGTTCATTACGGCCATAATCCCAACCCTCAAGAACGCCGCCAAGCATACCCGTATCCTGCCTTGCGTCCAGCAAGGAAATCCCGTTTTTTACCCAGGACGGGGAAAGAATTACATCGGGATTTATAAAGAGAAAATAATCATCAGCTCCAGCACCAGCCTCCAGCAGATAATTGACCCCCATATTGTTAGCCCGGCCAAACCCTATATTTTCAGTAAGCAGTACGGAACAATGAGCATCCTCAAAAGCCATGAGACAGGCGGTATCTGCCGAACCACTATCTACGACGACACATTGAGCAGAGACGCTTTCTTGCTGTTTTAAACTTTCGATACAGGAAGATATAACCCTTTCGGAATTATGGGTTACTATAATCGCGTAAACCTTTTTCATATCATGGCTGGCCTGAATTTGTCACAAATCCTCACTAACTCCTGGACTCTCAGGCGGCTGCCGGAATTTGAGCCACCAGGAAACAATCACACTAACCAGCATGGCTGGAGCAAATGCCTCAGCCACAACAACTAATGAGAATCTCAGCTGCAGGCTCCAGACCTTCAGCGATGACTTTCATATAAAAAAAATACCCTGCAATAGGCCTGGAGCAACATGTTGCCCTTCCCTGCCTCCTCCCTGCGCCTCATAATAGATTGTATCGCGGAAAACTCAGCCTCGGTGATTTGCCGACAAAACTCACTCACAGAACCCTGAGCAGAATATCCAAAAACCATTTTCCTCTTTACCCAGAATTTTCGGAACATGAGAACAGCTTCGCCAATACCGGCAAAATAGGCGGCAACTTGTCGTTTTTTTAAGCAAAAAACAAACCACATAACCTGATACACAAACATCGCCGGAAAAAAACGAAGAAGCATTGCAAGGCTATAGTTTTTAACAAGTAAATTAAGATTGTTTCGCGTTGAGAGTCTTATCGTCGTACAGTTTATTTTCGAACCAGTGGTTGCACTGCCGATATGGTAGACAACGGAATCTGCCAGAAACATACATCTCAATCCGGCACGTCTTGCTCTGAAATTCAAATCAACATCTTCAAGATAAGCAAAAAAATCCTCATCAAAAACATCTATCTGTTCAAAAAACTCCCGTCGATACAACGCAGCACCGCCACAGGCACCAAAACACTCACTGTCAATGCAGTATAGTTCGCTATCCCGCTCCATGGTGCCGATCCTGTAGCCGACCCCGCCGCGAAACGCTGCATCCCCTGCCCCGTCAATAACAGTCCTGTTATTAAAACTCAGCATTTTCAGGGCAAAAAAATGGTAGTCAGGATAACGTTTCACAGAAGCAAGGAGATTTTCAATACAGTCGGGAGCAACCTCCATATCATTGTTGAGTAATAGTACAAACGGTGCTTCTGACTGTCGTATACCCTCGTTTACAGCAACGCTGAAACCTCTGTTTTCAGTAAAAGCAATAACGCTGACATCGGGAAATTCTGTTTCCAGTAAAGAAAGGGAGGTATCAGTAGACCCATTATCAACAACAAAAACCTGAAAATCCCCGCAACTCTGCCGGGCAAGGGAACGAAGACAATGTTCCAGCATTTTTGCTCCATTCCAATTGGGAATAACAACAGCAATGGAGCGGTTATCATCCCTCATGGTCGGATTGAGCTGTTATTTCTGGTTTCTTTTTCTGCCCCGCAATTTCCTTAACAAAATAGATAGGCTTGTTTTGGGACTCGTGGTAGGTCCTCGCCTGCAATTCTGCAATTAACCCCATGCTGATAAACTGAACTCCGATAAAAATGAGTAAAATTGCAAGAAAAAGTAAAGGTCTGTCCGAAAGTGGGACTCCCATAAACTGGCGCTGAAAAGTCATAATAAGGGCAATCAGAAAACCAAGTCCACCGCTGACAAGCCCCATCAATCCAAAGACCTGGATCGGCTTGGTTGAATAGCTCAACAGAAATTTCACGGTAAAAAGATCAAGGATAACTCGAATTGTCCTGGAAATTCCATATTTGGAAGTACCAAAACGCCGCGCCCTGTGATTCACCTTAATCTCGGTAAAACTAATCCCTACCGCACTGGCAAGGGCTGGAATAAAGCGGTGCATCTCTCCGTACAGTCTGACGTTCTTGATAACTTCCTTACGAAAGGCCTTCAGGCTGCATCCATAATCATGCAAACCAACACCGGTTGTTTTGGAGATAATTTTATTGGCAATAATAGATGGGAGTTTGCGGTTAATAAAAGCATCCTTACGGTCGTGTCTCCAACCGGTAACCACATCATAGCCCTCTGCTATTTTTTTAAGAAAAAGAGGGATATCTGCCGGGTCATTTTGCAGATCGGCGTCCATGGCGATAATAATATCCCCTCTCGCATAATCAAACCCCGCTGCCATGGCCGCAGTCTGCCCAAAATTTTTCCTGAAGCGGACGGCGACAACGTGATCATCCTTTGCCTGCAAATCTTTTAAGATAGAAAAGCTGCTATCCGTACTACCATCATCTATAAACAGTAGCTCATAGTCTGCATCTATCGTTGTGAACACATCACAAAGTTCCTGATAGAGAATTGGAATATTCTCTTCTTCGTTCAAAAGAGGCAAAACAACTGAAATCAGCACAATTTTCTCCAATATATTTATATATTTTTTTGATAATTTCTCGTAAAGACCTCAGGAGTAATTATCTGGTTTCCTTAAAATTTAACACATTTCCCTGTTTATAGAAAAGATAAGTGAAGAAACCAATTACACCCATTATCAAGAGTTTCATCCGCAATAAAAGCCCCATGGCAAGAGATTCCGCTCCGCCCACACCGACAAGTAAAAAATAAAAAACAAATACAGATTCAAAATACCCCAGATTTCCAAGCAAAGTCACAGGGATATGAGCCACAAGCATAATAGCGGGAACAATGGCACAGATGTCAATCATGGGCACATGAACATTAAATGCCTTAAAGGCCGTATATACGTTAATCCAGGTAAAAAAGTAAAACAAAGCGGTTAACAGTATCAATTTGACAAGAAATCTTTTATCACTCTTGATCGCATCGGTAGCAATGGACAGCTCTGTCTTCACTCTGCCCATCTTCTCAAGAACGGTATCATACAGAGCACGGCATCTGCCACTCAGACGCAGCATTGTCTGCCAGTTTTTTCTCTCGGCCAGGCTGTTGATGCCGCTGAAAATACTATCCGCTATACGGTTTGGAATCCTGAAAGGATCTTTTGCCCGCCAAATCCAGATTGTAACAAGAGCAAAACCAAACCCGGCACAGGCAGGAAAGAGAATATACGGATTGGAATAGAGCTGCGGCTTAAAAAGCGGAGCAAAGAGTACAATGAGAAAAAGAAAAAATACCCCGGAAAATCGTTCAACAAAGACAGCAACTGCGGAATAAGACTGATTTTTGATTATTTTCCCTGCATAGTAGGAACGAACGACATCCCCCCCCACTGTGGATGGAAGGATATTTGAGAAAAAATAGCCTACAAGATAAATCTTGAAGAGTTCATAAAAACTGATTTTCTGTTTCAGGTCGAGAATCAGTTTCCATTTTGCACAACTCGCCGCTACCATAAAAAGGGTAACGGCAAAGGTTATTACCATGTAGTTCCAGTTGATCTGTGAGAAGACCTCTGCCAGTTCATTCCCCTGCACAAAGGACAAGAGGACAGAGAAAAAGGCAAGGCTGACGACTATTTTAAGAACGAGTTTTATAATTCTAGCGGAAGAAGCCATGAAAACTTTATACTGAATGTTAAATCATAGGGGATAACCTGGGAAATTGACAAAGACTCCCTTACTACCACACCAGACTGGTAAAACAAGGAATTATTGTACTTCCTCCCCTTTTTTCTGTTTCCTGAGCCAGCTGCCGGCAACTTGTCTGCTATGTGCGTTTATTATTGCCGGTTACTTTTTGGGGCGATTATTTGCCTGAAAATATCGGGAGTATTTTCCGCTGTAATCTGGTGGCAGTCAGTGTACAGAAGATCAATTACCGGAGCCGTTGAGCCATATTTGCGCAGATAATACTGAAACAGCTCTCTGGAATCCTTACGTATCTCCCTGGAAAATTCACCGTATACATTGTAGATAACCGCTGCAATCGGAATATTTCTGTACCCCGCAATCTCAAGGAAATTCAAGGTATGATTTATGGAGCCAAGCCTGGGAGTTGTTACAAGAATTGTGGGGATTTTCCTCTCTTCCAGATAATCTGCAAAGGTATAATCCTCGGTTATTGGCACAGAAAGGCCGCCAGCCCCTTCAATCAGCAGGACATCATACTGCCTTGACAATTCCATTGTTGCCCGGTCGATGACGGTAATATCAATGTCATGCCCATCACGTTTTGCAGCCAGATGAGGGGAACAGGGTGTTGAAAAAACGTACGGGCAGGTCAGACCGCATCTATCAACCTCAAGTGGCATCTTTTGCAATAATACCGGTGGCTACAGTTTTCCCGACATCGGTATCAATACCGGTTATACAAAAGCTGTACCGGGCGTTGAGCTTCATATCTGTTTATTCTGTTGTCGGTTTTTCAATACCGGGCCGCCTTGCAGCAACAAGGTATGACGAATAGCTCACAGGCAGGCCGTGTTTTGTGGCAAACCTGTCCTGGTATCCCTTTGCAAATTCCTGCAGACTCTTTCTTGTCCAGCGGATGCCCCCCACCCCGCCAACTCCGGTTTTTTTTATATGTTTTAAAATAGCACGAACTGTATCAAAATAAAGCACTCTATTACAGGTTACAAACCACTCCGGGACAAAGTTTCCGGCCAGCATTGCCCGTAGTTCCTCTTCAGTCGGATAGTCCAGACTGCTCCCCCGAAGGGAGCTTATCTCATGCATGGTTCCTGGCCCAAACATCGAAAACAACAACACCCCTCCCGGGGACAGGGCAGCGGCTATTCTGGTAAACAGTCCCGCAAGATCCTCAATCCACTGAAAGGTAGCAGACGAAACGACGAGATCAAGGGAACCGGGAAGCTCGACAGTTTCAATATCTCCCGGCAGAGCGCAAACCCGCTCGCATCTATTCTCTATACGCTGGCAGGTGAGCTCCGTAAACTCGGGAACAATGTCATTCCCGAAATACGTATCAACAGAAAGATGCGTACACATCCGCTCGGCAAGATACCCCGTACAACACCCTATTTCCAGACAATCGATAACCCGATCCGTCTCCTGCTGGTCCCTGAGATAACTCATCAACTGACAGGCTATTTCATTTTGCACCTGAGCAGACTCTTCATAGGTGGCGAGACTTGCTCTAAAGTTTTCTGCAACCCTCTTTTTATCTATTTTACAAGACTTCAAAATTTTATAAATATTCTGCAAACTTTATTGGAGAGGAGTAGTTTACCAACTGCTCCCAGCTTTGAAACAAGGGGAATACATAGTGAAAACCGGAGATTATTTCAATCCTGCAGCCTTCCCAAAACCTTTTCTGGTTTTCTGTCGGGATAATACAATCGGAATCGGCAATAATTATCTTTCGATAAACAGCCCTTTCGGCGGATTCACAGCTTTTTTCCCGATACCAGTAGGCGAGTTCATTCTTCTGAGATTGAAGAGTACGTTCCAGCGGTAAGGAGAGAAAATGCCTGAGGTTAGATTTCCCCCTGCACATGCGTCTGTAGAATTTTGCCCGGGTTTCTTCATTAAAAGTATCAAGTGTATTTTTAAAGATCTTTTCAGGGATGCCAAACCTGTCATCAACGGGACAAAGAGTGCCATTGACAGCGACAGTCGCCGCAAAACTGTCTGCACAATCAGCAAACAGTAACTGCCCGGCCCAGACTCCCATGGACCAACTCACAAGAGAACAGCTATCGTACCCAGCAGGCAATTTTTCTACCTGCTCCCGCTGAATATTCTGGTAGTCGCATAGGGAAACAACATCATACTCAGCCGATGTCATGTGGCTTACAACGGAGTGATCCATTCCCCAGCCGTTACAGAAAATAATCAGTTTACTCCTCTCTTCCTTACAGAGCCAACGAATACCCACAGCTACTCAACGCCCCCCTTACATCCGTGATACAACTACATCCGTCACTGGTTGTAATTGTTCCCAATTCATATTGGCGGTCAGAGAGAACCGTAAACGACTCGTCCCCTCCGGTACCGTTGGCGGACGAATCGGCAAAAGCAGAAAACCATCCTGCTGAAGCTGGCTGGCAATATGTTCAGTCCGCTGATCCTCTCCGATAATTACCGGAATAATATTGGTATCACCTCGTGTCTCAAGTCCATTTTCGATGAAGGACTTGCGTAATTTTTCTGACAACATCTGCAATCGCTCACGCCGGGAATACATCCCCATCATTTCCCGGAAGGCAAAAAGGTTCCACGCCCCAACCACGGGGGGAAGTGCCGTAGTGAAAATAAGGGATCTGCTTTTGTTCAACAGATATTTTTTTATAACCTCAGGACAGATAACATAGGCACCGATTGAGGCCAGGGCCTTGCCAAAGGTGCCAATTAGAATATCAACCTGATCAAGCAAGTCTTCACGCTCGGCAACCCCCAGCCCCCGGCGGCCATAAAGCCCGGTTCCATGGGCCTCATCAAGATAAAGCAAGCCATTGAATTCGTTTTTCAGCTCCACTAGCGCCGGTAAATCAACGGTATCCCCATCCATACTGAATACGGATTCGCTCACTATGATCAGATTTTCAAAATCATTTCGATATTTATCAAGCTGCCATCTCAAGTGGTCAAAATCACAATGGTTATATCTTTTAAAGACGGCCTGACTGAGTTTCAGCCCGTCGATAATTGACGCGTGATTAAGTTTATCTGCAAGGATGAGGTCTTTTTTAGAAGTTATGGCTGGTAAAATGCCAATGTTGGCATGATAACCGGAGTTAAAAAGCAGCGCCGCCTCCTGCCTGTAACTTTCTTTAAGTACCTCTTCTAACTGCTCAAACTGAGGCGAGTTTCCGGTAAGCAGCCTGCTTGAAACTGACCCCGTGCCAAACAATTCACCTTGTGTTTCATCACTGAGTTGGTCATAAAATTTCTTTTGCAGCTCTGAGTCTGCTGCCAGACCTAGATAATCATTAGAAGAAAGGTTGAGACATCTTTTCCCGTTAAGCTCCACATAACATCCTTCTCTTGCCGACAAAGGAGGAAGCGTACGGATTCGCCCTTTTCCTTCAAGCTGCTCCAGTTCACGCGCCAGGTGATCAAGCATTTCTTAATCCTTCTGCCTTGATAACAACTCGCAGTGCATGGAGCAATTGGTCCAGTTCGATATCAGAAATCACATAAGGCGGCATAATATAAACAAGCTTGCCAAAAGGCCGCACCCAAACCCCCTGTGCCACAAAGGATTTTTGAATTTCTCCCATAGTAACAGGCTGCTCCAGCTCCACAACACCAATCCCCCCA
>PDWJ01002942.1_pt1 | contig 16974 bp, 17 predicted proteins | sample 1430881 | NCBI WGS metagenome assembly PDWJ01 (sample SAMN01162460, study PRJNA174530) | Oral metagenome, whole genome shotgun sequencing project. | biome: Marine environment; feature: Marine mammal; material: Swab sample of the gingival sulcus; isolation source: swab sample of gingival sulcus...
CTGGAAGTTGCCGCTGCGCTGGTAAAAGCCGGCCATGTATCAATCGTTATTTCTGCCGGCGGTGCAATGGTCGAAGAATTAAACGCACAGGGAAGCCATCATGTCACTTGGGATTTAGGCAGAAAAAACCCGATAACCTTTGCTGAATTTTTAAAACTCCGACAATGGCTGGAACAACATAAACCAGACATACTGCATGTGCGCTCCCGTATGCCTGCCTGGGTATGCTGGCTGGCCTGGAAATCACTGCCCGCAAGCAGCCGCCCCCGATTAGTCACAACAGTACACGGCCTGTATTCTGTTTCCAGGTACAGCGGCATCATGTGCAGGGGCGAGCGGGTAGTTGCTGTATCTGAAACAGTGAACGAGTATATTCTGAATAATTACCCCTGGATTGATCAGCAGCGCATTCGCCTGATTTATCGTGGCGTTGATCCGCAGCAATTCCCCTACAATTATCAACCGGATGCTGAATGGTTGGCTGCCTGGTATACTGCTTATCCACAAACCAAGGGTAAAAAAATTATTACATTGCCAGGTCGGTTAACACGTTTAAAAGGCCATAACGAATTTATTGATCTGTTGGGCCAGTTAAAAGCTCAGCGCAACGATGTTATCGGGCTGATTGTTGGGGGTGAAGACCCGAAACGGAAAGCTTATGCCCAGTCCCTTAAAAGCCGGATTAATGATGAAGGCTTAAACGACACGGTTATATTAACCGGTGCCAGAAATGATATTGTTAATATCTATGCCATCAGCGACCTGGTGTTATCGCTATCAACCAAGCCGGAATCTTTTGGCCGCACGGTGCTGGAATCACTGCGGTTAGGCGTACCCACCTTTGGCTATGCTCATGGTGGCGTGGCAGAAATATTAACCGCTGTTTATCCGCAGGGATTGGTTCCTGTTGCCGATAACACTACGCTTTTCGATCAGGTAACAAAACATTTGGATGATCCCGTAAAACCCGAGTCATCCAACTTATTTACCCGGGAAGAAATGCTGGAAAAAACGCTGGCGCTTTATCATGAGTTGCTAAAACAGGATTGAACAGCCTGTTATAAAAGTATGTTTTTACGGCCAAGATAGGATTGTATTTCACTGCATTCATTCAAGCGATCCAACAAAGGACGACATATTTTCAGGTCGATATTATTGTAGGATTGCAGCGCCTGTTGGTCGAGTATTTTTAATACTCGGCTAACATCCTCACCATAAAAACGCAGGCAGTATTCTGTCAGCCGTAAATAATCGTAAACTTTCTGAGACTCAAGCTTAAACTCAGGCTTGGCATAATATTCAAAATCAACCACTTTATATGTATCAGTTTCTGTGTCGTAAAAGATATTTTTCAACGTGGCATCAAGGTGACTAAAGCCTTTCTGGTGTATTTTCACATACAGATCAAGCACCGATGAATAAAAGTCGTAGAAGTCGATGTCACCATTTTTGAGTAATTGATCTGCGCTTTTTCCGTCGATATAGCGGCATACAGTAAAATTATCTTCAGCTATCAGCAATTCAGGGGTTAACTGATCAGGGCCGCAAGCTTTATACACTTGAGTTTCGTGCTGTATGCGCTTACTTTTGCTAAAACGATCAATAACAAACGGGTTTTCTTCGTGATCAACAATAGCTAACCGCATCATGGCAAAAGGTTTATTGCTTTTAAACAATAAAAAATTAATATCTGCACCACCAATAGAAGCTAGTGAAACCTTATCAGCATTCAGTTTATTTTTAACATGGTTTTTGTATTTATTGATGTGCGGATAATTCCTTAAATACAGCGCTATTCTTTTTAAAGCTCTTTTCATACGGCTTCCAAAAATTCACGAAATTCCTGTTTTTTCTGTTGGTATATTTCCTGAAATCTAAGAAATCCCTTTTCCGCAAACAGATCAATCAGCTCTCTGTTTTCAATCAGATTTTCTAGTGTTTTAGCCAGATCATCCGATGTGTTATCACAAGTAACCAGGTCATCCTGATGATAAAATTCCAACAGTGCATCACTTTTCATGGTAACAGTGCATTTTTTACAGGCTGTAGCCTGATAAACCTTATTGGGAACCACACTGCGTGCTTTTTTGCTATCACCAAATATTCCCAAAATAATATCGTTATTTCTTATTATTTCCGCCAGCGCTATTTCGTCGATAATTTCTCCATTCATATCAACCTGATCAGTGGCCAGCTGCTCTTTTAAGGCTTTCATTTGTGAATAGGTTTGGCCGTTACCTAACAGGGTTGCCTGAAATTTCAGCCCGTTTTTTTCCATTTTATCAAGCGCTGTTAATATTTTTTCTATCCCATGTAACGGAATAAAAGATCCATAAAACAATATTTTTACCACCGGAGTTTTTTCCTGCTTTTCTGGCGGATAATAAATACGGGTATCAGCCAGAACAGGTAGAACCATATGTTTTCCGGTGTATTTGCCAAACAGACTTTGCCAATAATCAAAGTGGGATTGTGTATCACTAAGAAGATAATATGAAAACCTGAAATTTACCCAATCCTGCATGTATTTCAGCCATGCCCGGGGATTCATTTTGGTTATCTTTTTTCTGTCGTATACATAGGTATCATAATTAGAAATAAAGAAATCATTGATTATTTTTTTTCGTTTGGAAAAATTTTTAATAAACTGATTCTTCGAGAAGGGAAGCAATATAAATATATCTTTTTCTATCTGTATTTCTTTACAGAAATTTATAACTATATTGTAACGTGAATAATCTTTTTTGCGCCGGTAAAGGTAATGTATCATGCGATCGTCTTACTTGTTTGATTTTTACACATTATGCCACTAAAATTTCTGCTTTTCATTATATGCTACTAAGGTCGAGGTAATACTGTGAACCCTTCAATTTCACGCTGGGGTTATTACTGGCCTTTACTGCTTGTGTTCATGGGTGCCTTTTGTCAGCCATTAGGCGTATCTATTGAGCTGATGAATCTGTTTATGATGATCCTTGGTGGCTGGTATCTATGGAAACGCCCAGCCAGCACCCACAACCCGGCCATTAAATTATATACACTTATTTTCGCCACTATCTGGATACCAGGCTGGTTTTCCTTGCCCGATGCGGTTGATCTGGAAAGAAGCTTAGTCACACAAATTGGATATATCCGTTTTTATCTGGCTGGCATATTTGTGATTTTTACGCTTGATTCTCGAAATAAAAATTTGGCTGTGGCTAAAGCTCTGGCGTTCTTACTGGCTTTTTGGATGCTTGATGCCTGGGTGCAAATGTTGTCCGGCCATAATATTTTTGGCATGGAGCCCGTACATGCAGGCCGTATCAGTGGGCTGTTTGGCAAAAAGCAAATATTAGGCTGGATGATTTTACTATACGCATCCGTTTTGGGTGCCGTTTTAATTGAACATAAAAAGATGAAATGGTTGTGCCTGTTCGTGCCAATCATTATTGCAACGATCTTTTTAAGCGGCACGCGCTCTGCCTGGGTCGGCAGTGTATGGGTTAGTATGGTGCTTGTTGGTGTGCTGCTGCACTGGAAAATCAAACCAAACAGAAAGGTTCTGCTTATGGCTTTGATTCTGGTTGTAGCTTTTTTTTCCATGCTGTTTCAACAGGAAAGATTCCAAGATCGCCTGAATCATACCAAAATTATCAATCTGGATTATGAAACGCTCGACCGGGTAACGTCTTACCGGCTGGTTTTGTGGGATACAACCCTGGATCTGATCAAGGATAACTGGGTGAATGGTGTGGGCGTTAAAGCTTTTAGATATGCATACCCTGCTTATGCCAGTACCAACGACCCTTTTGTGATGGTTGAATCCAGCGGGCGCAAAAAAGGTGCGCACCACGCCCACCAGATCGTGCTTGATACACTGGCCCATAATGGCCTGATTGGGTTGTTTGGTCTGTTCCTGTTTTTTGGTATTTTATCCAGGTTATTCATTAAACTTTTATTGTTAAAAGAATACCTGCCAATGGCTTATGGTTTAGGCGTGTTAGGGGTGTTGTTCCCATTAAACTCCCACCCATCCTTATTTTCCAGTTACTGGGCCCAGGCTGTCTGGTTCGTTATTGCGCTGATGCTGGCAAGCTGGAATGCTTACCAAAATAACCCCAAAAACCCTTCAAAAACTAACGCCAGCTAAGTCTATACACAATCTCCCTTAGACTTTCTGGTGTTTATCATGTCCCTGGCTGTTATTCATTCCCGCGCATCTGTTGGTATGCACGCCCCCAGCGTTACTGTAGAAGTTCATCTTTCCAATGGCCTGCCCGGGTTTACAATCGTGGGGCTGCCAGACACCGCCGTTAAGGAAAGTAAAGAGCGAGTGCGTAGCGCCATTATCAATTCAGGCTTTGAATTCCCGGCAAAACGTATGACGGTGAATCTCGCTCCTGCCGATTTGCCTAAAGATGGTGGCCGCTTTGATTTACCCATTGCCCTGGGAATACTGGCTGCATCGGAACAAATTCCGCTAGAAAACCTGTCGCAGCATGAGTTTTTGGGTGAACTCGCGCTTTCAGGCACTTTAAGGCCCACCCGCGGCTGCCTTACGGCGGCTATTGCCAGCAAAAAAGCGCAGCATTCTCTGTGGATTCCCCAGGAAAACAAGGAAGAAGCAGCGCTGCCCAGCGATGTGGTGATTTACCCTGCCCACCACCTGCTGGATATATGCGCGCACTTTAACCATAAAAAAATCATCGAGCCCTTTACGGTGAGTGAGCAGACCAGAAAACCCAAACCGAGCATCTGGGATATGGCCGATGTAAAAGGCCAGCACCTGGCAAAACGCGCGATGGAAGTGGCCGCAGCTGGAAAACATAATCTGTTGATGATTGGCCCGCCAGGGGCTGGTAAATCCATGTTAGCCGCCAGGCTGCCCACCATATTGCCAGAGCTGACCGAAGCAGAGCAGCTCGACGTTGCTTCAATTTATTCAGTGGCCAGTAATAAAACGGAAGTTGCCTGGCAATCCCGACCGTTTCGCTCCCCTCATCACTCGGCCTCCAGCACCGCCATTGCCGGTGGTGGTTCCAACCCCAAGCCAGGGGAAATATCGTTAGCCCATCAAGGGGTGTTGTTCCTTGATGAGCTTCCTGAGTTTAACCGCAAAGCGCTGGAAATATTAAGGGAGCCGCTGGAAACCGGGGAAATTGCCATTTCTCGCGCCCAGGCACAAACCGTTTACCCTGCTAATTTTCAGTTGCTGGCAGCAATGAACCCCTGCCCCTGTGGTAAACCGGAAAACCCGCCGGAAGGCTGCAATAACCCGAAAAACTGTACCACTCGCTACCAGGCAAAAATATCCGGGCCATTACTGGATCGTATTGATATTCATCTAAGAATTGATGCTCTACCGCTTTCAGCCCTAGCAGAAACAGACACCACCAGCAACGAAACCAGCCACACCATTAAACAGCGGGTTGAACAGGCACGCCAGCGGCAATTAAAGCGCGCCCGTAAACCTAACCATGATTTATCCTCTAAAGAAGTGGCTACCTATTGCAAGCTCTCCACCAAGGATCAGAACTTTATTACCAAAGCGGCGGAAAAACTGGAGCTATCTGCCCGCGCCTATCACCGGGTATTAAAAGTGGCACGCACCATTGCCGATTTGGAACATTCAGAGCAGATCACCACCAGGCACCTTTCTGAAGCCTTGTCTTACCGGGCGGTGTTCTAATTGTTTAGCGCATTGAACACACATGCAAACAACATCATTTTCCTTTAGGATAACCGCTGCTACCAACAATAAAAACACGATGGTTATCTTATGGCTGACACCTGGATATTGTTAAGAGGGCTGGTGCGCGAGCAGCGCCATTGGGAAAGTTTCCCGGAGTTATTACGCAAGCAAAATCCGGGGAAATCCATTATAACGGTTGATGTGGCAGGTAACGGGGAGCGCTTTGCAGAAACATCCCCTGCCTCGATTAATGGTTTAATGGAATCTGTACGTTCCCGCTTACAGGAAACACAACTGCCACCCCCCTACAATCTGATTGCCATCTCCATGGGTGCCATGATCGGACTGGAATGGCTCACTGAACACCCCGAAGAAACCCATAAGGCCGTCCTGATGAACACCAGCCTAAGGGCGTTCAATCCTTTTTATCAACGATTGCAGCCACAAAGTTACTCTGTCATTGCCAAAGGATTATTTTCCCGGCAGGTTTACAATCGTGAAAAAAGCATTCTTGATATCACCGCTAACCTGTATAACAACCGCGCCGAACTTGCTGAAAAATGGGCCGGGTACTATCAGCAACACCCCATATCAAAAGCCAATGCCATACGCCAGCTTACCGCCGCTGCCCGCTATAAAGCGCCGCGCCACGCACCGCATCAGCAGGTATTGGTGTTGAATGGTGCAAAAGACCGGCTGGTAAGCCCTGAATGTTCTCTTAATCTGGCCCGGAACTGGCAGCTGCCCTTGCGGCAACATCCGCAGGCGGGACATGACCTGACGCTGGATGCCGGCGACTGGGTAGCACAACAAATACAACGTTTTTTTGCGCCCCAAAGAAAACGGCTTTAGCGCCAACCCCATTAATTGACCAGAATCACCACGGCACACTCAAGAGCCTCTAAACTGCTATTATGGTTTGATAGCATTAACGCGAATAATTAGCTTTTTCATACTTAACAGGTGAGGTGCATGAGCATACACTTTGACAAACTCCATATCGGCGACCAGGCGCGTATTCTCGGCTACTCCGATATGCCAACGGCCTACCGCAAAAAGCTGATGAGCCTGGGGCTGACACCGGGCACAGAATTTACAGTTAAACGCAGCGCCCCCTTTGGCGACCCTATCGAAATCACCTTACGCGGATTCAATTTAAGCTTGCGCTCCAATGAAGCATCGGGCCTTGTGGTGGAAAAACTATGAACACAGATTTTACGATTGGCCTGGTTGGCAATCCCAACTGCGGTAAAACAACGCTTTTTAACGCCATTACCGGTGCAAAGCAGCGGGTTGGAAACTGGCCCGGGGTAACTGTCGAGAAAAAAACCGGGGAATTCAATTATGCCGATAGTGCCTATACACTGGTGGATCTTCCCGGCACCTATTCGCTGCACGTATCCCATGATGACAGCTCGATTGACGAGCAAATCGCCCAGAACTATATCCTTTCGGGGGATGCTGATCTGGTGATCAATATCATTGATGCATCCAGCCTGGAAAGAAGCCTTTTTCTTACCACCCAGGTGATTGATGCGGCCATCCCGATGGTGGTTGCCTTAAACATGATGGATGTGGCCGAAAAACAGGGGACTCGCATCGATCCAAAAGCACTGAGCGAAAAACTCGGCTGCCCCGTGGTGCCGATTGTTGCCAGTAAAAGCGAAGGGCTGACCGCACTGTTACAGGTTATTGAGCAAACACTGAAGCAAACAACCGCAGCAGCGCCCCCTTTTCGCTTTCCCGAGCCGGTTAACGGCGCTATTGAACATATCACCGCGCTGGCAAAAGAGCATGCCGACACCAAACTCAATCATCAACTGTTAGCCACGGCAATATTGGAACGGGATTCCCGCGCTCTGGAGCATTTTCCAGAACATTTACATGATCAGCTGAACGATACCGTTAATCAGGCCGAGAATAAGGTGAACGGCCGCCTGGAAGACTTTATCGTTAACGCCCGCTACGACTGGGTGAATAAAGTGGTAGCCGCCAGTACCCAATTCAATACCAGCCTGAAAGCCAATCTATCAGAACGGCTAGACGACATTCTGCTTAACCGCTGGCTGGCATTCCCAATATTTTTGGGCGTTATGTATTTAATGTTTATGTTTACCATTAACATTGGCAGTGCCTTTATTGATGCCTTCGATGGCGTCGCTGGTACCATTTTTGTTGATGGCTTCGCCCACCTGTTAAGTTACACCGGATCACCCACCTGGCTCACCACTCTGCTGGCCAATGGCGTTGGTGGTGGTATTCAACTGGTGGCTTCGTTTATCCCGGTGATTGCCTGTTTGTTTTTATTTCTGTCGTTTCTGGAAGATTCCGGCTATATGGCCAGAGCGGCGTTTATTGTTGATCGCCTGATGCGCTCCGTGGGTTTGCCGGGGAAATCATTCGTACCGCTCATTGTTGGTTTTGGTTGTAACGTGCCTTCTGTAATGGCTACCCGTACCCTGGAAAATCAATCAGACCGCCTGATGACAACCATTATGGCGCCTTTTATGTCCTGCGGGGCGCGGCTAACCGTTTACGCGCTGTTTGCCGCTGCATTCTTTCCCCATAACGGCCAGAACATTGTGTTTGGTTTATATATTATCGGCATTGCTTTGGCGGTATTTTCCGGGTTTATCGTGCGTAAATTCATGATGCCTTCTGATTTATCGCCTTTCATTATGGAATTACCGCAATACCATTTACCCACACTAAAAGGCATTTTAATACGCACCTGGCAGCGCCTGAAAGGGTTTATCGTGCGTGCTGGTCAGGCCATTGTGGTGGTGGTTATTCTCTTAAATTTTATTAATTCCATTGGTACCGACGGCAGCTTTGGTAATGAAGATTCCGAAAAATCTGTGCTAAGCGCGATTGGTAAATCCATCACCCCGATTTTTGAACCCATGGGAGTTGATCACGATAACTGGCCTGCCGCCGTTGGTATTTTTACCGGCATATTCGCCAAAGAAGTGGTGGTTGGCACCCTGGATACGCTGTATTCACAAATGGGCAAATCCATGCAAGGCGACACCGGCGAAGAAGAAACGGAATTTGATTTATTCGCGGGCCTTAGTGAAGCACTTGCCACGATTCCGGCCAACCTGGCAGACGCCCTGAGCACCGCCAGCGACCCGCTGGGCATTAACATTGGCGATGTGTCTGATGCCACGACCGCCGCCGAAGAGCAGGAAGTGGAGCTGAATACGCTCACTTTAATGAATCAGCTGTTTGATGGCAAAGCCAGCGCCTTTGCCTATTTGTTATTTATTCTGCTGTATATCCCCTGCGTGGCAACCATTGGCGCTATTTATAAAGAATCCGGCGGCTACTGGGCGTTTTTCTCGGCCACCTAGACTTGTGTCACCGCCTATGCGGTGGCGGTATGCTTTTATCAGGTCGCCACATTTACAGAACACCCTGGAAGCTCATCTATCTGGATAGCCAGCATGCTGGCGATGATGGCTGCCTGTTATGCCGGCCTGATTATTAAGGGCCGCAAACAAACAGTGAAAGACAACTTAATTCCGGTCAGGAATATTTAAGGGTTGCTAAAAGCCAAACAAGCGGTGGCCCTTGCACTGTGGCCACCGCTTGTTTGGCTGGAGTATCTGACTGAAGTATCTGGCCGGTTATCAGCGTTCCAGTTGCTCGATAAAAGCTTCAGATTCCGCAATGGATTTTTCCATTTCACGTACCAGCCTGGTAACGTTACCTTGAATGCCGGAAAGCTCGCCTTTTAATGAGCTGATAGCCTGGGCATTCAGATTATGCTTTAAATACAACACCTGATCCCTGAGTGCAGAAAGTACCGGCTGCATTTTGTTTTCGGCACGGCGCATGGCAGTCATCAGTTTTTTATATTTGCGTTGCGTGGCATTTAATTTGCGCTGGCTTTTGGCTTTTAAGTCGCGATTTGAATATTGCTCCAACTCGCCCTGCCATTCTTTGAAAAGGGCTTGCGCTACGTTTTCAATGGCATCAATGCGTTCAGTGACTTCCGTTGCAGATTCACTGGCAGTTTCGTATTCACTGCTAATCGCATCGTATTGATCCTGCAAACTGGTGCGTTTAACATTCAACACCGTTTGAAATTCTTCCAATGCCGACTTAAACGTTTCTTTTGCTTCAACCTGTGCATCGCGGGCTTTTTCTACCCGATCCACCAAAATATCACGCTTATGAATGCCCACTTTTTCCATAGCATTGTAATAAGCTGATTGGCATGCCGCTAAATAAACACACGCCATCACCAACAGCGATTTTTGTATGACTGCTTTCATTAAATGGTTTCCTTCTTCCTGTCTTTCATTATGCCTTGCTATGATTGACTGCTTTACTTACGGTGCCTCTGCTACAAATACCGCCCTTACAGGAGCAGGATAGCCTTCAATGGTTTGAGTTTCATCATTCGGATCTAAAAAGTCCTTTAACGATTGAAAGGTCATCCATTCGGTCGCTCGCTGCTCGGTTACCCGGGTAGGGCCAATATCCACCATACGAACGTTCTTTAATCCACATTTGGCCATCCAGTGTTCCATGGTGGGCGGGCTTGGCAAAAACCAGACATTCCCCATTCTGCCATACCGCCCTTTGGGTACCAGGCTGTACCCCGGCGGGCCGTCCACAACAATGGTTTCCAGTACCAGCTCGCCACCGGGCCTGAGCAGATCCCGCAATTCCAGCAAATGCTCCATGGGCGATTTTCGATGGTACAACACCCCCATAGAAAACACCGTATCAAAAGCACGCATTTGCTTTGGCATGTTTTCAATACCTATGGGCAACAGATAAGCAGGATGTTGCCCCAGGTATTTTTGCAACGCCAGAAACTGGCACAGAAACAGCTGCGAGGGATCAATCCCTATCACCATACCGGCACCAGCGCCTACCATACGCCATAAGTGGTAGCCACTGCCACAACCTACATCCAGCACTTTACGATGTTTTAAATTTGCAATATGAGGGGCAAGCCTGCGCCATTTCCAATCTGAACGCCATTCGGTATCAATGTGCAACCCGGCTATTTCAAATGGCCCTTTCCGCCACGGATGAAGCTGCATCAAGGCACTTTTCAGTTGCTCGCGGGTGGCATCATCACAACTGGTATGATCACCGGCAGTAACACGATCACTATTCAGGTTAATGGTATCAATAGCAATATCAGGCAGGCGGTTCAGCCCTTCCATCCAGCGGCCCATATCGCCATGTCGCCCTGGCTGTAACGCCTTATCAATAGCGGCTTCAAAGTCAGCGGCCCAATGGCCCAGACGGGTGCGGCTGATATGATCGAAGAATGCCTCAAACTCAATCATTTAATGGCTACCAGGGAAACAAAATTGAAGCACTGAAACCAGACTTCCACCCGAGAAAAGCCCGCCGCTGTTAAACGCTCCAGATGCTGTTCTTTGGTATCGGGTATTAATACATTTTCAATGGCCTGGCGCTTCTGGCTGATTTCCAGATCGCTGTAGCCATTGGCCCGCTTAAAGCTGTGGTGCCAGGCCGTTTGCAGTTGTTGCGTGGTGGCTTCGGGGAACACAATTTTTTCTGAAAGCACCAGGGCACCGCCAGGATTCAGCCCGTTATAGATCGCCGTTAACAGCTCAAGCCGGTTTTCCGGTTTAATAAACTGCAACGTAAAATTCAGTGCAACCAGTGATGCATTGCTGATCAGGGTATTTTGAATATCTTCACAGCGCACTTCAACAGAGGTGATCGACTGGTCCTGTTCCAGGTTTTCCCGGCAGCGCTTAACCATGGCGGCAGAATTATCCACCGCTATCAGCCGACAGCCAGATGCCTGCACCTGACGACGAATCGCCAGAGATGCCGCCCCCAGCGAGCAACCCAGATCATAGATATGCGAATTATCAGTAACATATTCTTTGGCAAACACACCCAGCATCGCAATCACCGTTTCATAGCCCGGTACCGAGCGCCGGATCATATCAGGGAACACCTGAGCGACTTGTTCATCAAAGACAAAATCAACCAACCGTTGCCGGGGTTGAGCGTAAATGCGATCTTCCGTCATAGGGCGAGCCATTTAAACGATAACAACAAAATGGGGTGGCATTTTATAAAATACCACCCCATTTTAAAACCGGGCTGTGTTGCTGGCCTGATTTTCCAACCTGTTTTTAAAGGAACCCGGTATCAAAGGTTCCGCGATCCCTTATAAGCAACTACCGTTCAGCGGTTACGATCAGCTGATCAAAGTAATCCGCCAACCGGGCAAGCTGTTCATCATCAAGCTGTTTAAACACCTTGTTAACCACCATATGGCCTGCTCCACGGCAAGTGGCAACGGAGGCATCACAGATTTTACGAAGCACAAAATTAATCTCCACCAGGCGAATGGCTTTTTTCATAAAACCTTCAATAATCACATCGACTATTTCCATCATTACACGGTGTAATTCCGGCATCACGGCTTGAGACTCCCCCGCTTTCATGCTAGCAATCAGCCGCTTCATCTGCTCATAAAATTCCTGACTGATTTCACAGCCAACCGTATTCGCACCGTTAGAGCAGGTGTCAGCCCGCAAGTACACATCATCGATATAACTCACCAGGCCCAGCAGTTGGTCGTTATTGCGCTTGGCCAGCAATTTGCTAACCAATAGTATCGAGGCTTTGCCAATGGTATCGGATGCACCATGAACCATTTTTGATGCTCGGGGCGACAGTCCAACGGCATTGGCGGTCTGGATCAGGAAAGAATCCAGAAACTCCGGTAAAAAGTACTTTATCAATTCATTCATCATGGGTGCATAGGGTTGCGCAGATCCCGCGGCCCTGTTTGCCAATACTTCTTCGGCACCCACTGTTAATTCATCAGAGGCTTTAAACCCTAAATAGTAGTTTGTTGTCATTATTATTTCCGCTTATATGAGCATTTAACCGGCTGGCCACAGCTATTATGCGGCCACAAAAGCACCAGAATAAGACAATCGACTATCAAGTCAAGCCGCAAAACACATTTGTAACCAAGGCTAACATCCACGCCCGTTACGGGTACAATAGGCAGCCCTGTTTTATTGGTGTGTAGTATCCGTGAGCAAACTCAACCCCAGACAAGCCGAAGCCGTTGCCTATATTGATGGCCCTTTATTGGTGCTCGCAGGAGCCGGTTCCGGCAAAACCAGTGTGATTACCCGCAAAATTGCCTATTTAATTCAGAAGGTGGAAATTCCCGCCAATAAAATCGTGGCGGTGACTTTTACCAACAAAGCCTCGCGGGAAATGAAAGAGCGGGTGACGCAGCTGATGAGCGGCAAGGAAGCAAGAGGCTTAACGGTATCCACCTTTCACAATCTTGGCCTGAATATGATTCGCCGCGAGCACAAGCACCTTGGCTTAAAGCCGGGCTTTTCCATTTTTGATGACCAGGACAGCAAGACTCTGATCACTGAATTGCTTTACAAGGAAACCGCGCTTTCCAGTGATGATGTACAGCTTATTCAGCATATGATTTCCAACTGGAAAAATGATCTGGTATCGCCTTCGCTGGCACTTTCGAGAGCAGAAAACGATACCGAAACCCGCGCCGCTTATGTGTACGAAGAATATAACCGTTGTTTGCGTGCGTATAATGCAGTGGATTTTGATGATTTGATTTTATTGCCAACACTGTTGCTAAGAGATAACGAAACGGTTCGAGAAAAATGGCAACATCGGGTGCGCTATATGCTGGTAGATGAATACCAGGATACCAACAGTTCTCAGTACCTGTTAGTGAAACTGCTGGTGGGAAAACGCGCTGCCCTGACTGTGGTGGGCGATGATGACCAATCCATTTATGCATGGCGCGGTGCCAAACCGGAAAACCTGGCGTTGCTGGCAGAAGATTTTAGCCAGCTGAAAGTTATCAAATTAGAGCAGAACTACCGCTCTACCCGGCGCATTCTGAAAGCGGCTAATGAGGTAATCGCCAATAACCCCCATGTGTTTGAAAAAACCCTGTGGAGCGACCACGGCTATGGCGAGGAAATCCGCATGATTCGCTGCCGCAGCGAAGACGCCGAAGCCGAACGGGTTGCCCAGGAAATCATTAATCAGAAAATACAAAAGGGCCGCAGCTACAGGGATTTTGCAGTGCTGTATCGCAGCAACCACCAGGCCCGCCTGATGGAAGTAAAACTGCAAGCCTATCAGATACCTTATAAACTCAGTGGCGGCCAATCGTTTTTTGGGCGCACCGAAATCAAAGACATCATGGCTTACTTTCGACTGCTGATAAACCCCGACGACGACAACGCCTTTTTACGCATTGTGAACACACCCCGCCGGGAAATCGGCCCCAGCACCCTGGAAAAACTCGGCAACTATGCCACTGAACGGCAGGCAAGCATGTTCAATGCATGTACCGATCTGGGCCTGGAACAACTGTTAAAAACAAAACAGTATGCCGCTTTACAGCGTTTTGCCGGCTGGATTGAAGAGATAAAACAAAACCTGGAAACCAGTGATGACGCCATGGCGATTGTTAAACAAATGGTACGCGATATTGATTATGAAAACTGGTTAATGGAACAATCCAGCTCCTTAAAAGTGGCCGAAAAGCGCATGGAAAACGTGTATCAACTACTGATTTCCATTGAAAGCATGCTGGCTAAAGACCCTGACGCCACGGTTGAATCGGTGATTGGCAAACTGGTACTGATTGATTTACTGGAACAACAACAGGAAGAAGACGACAGCGACCGAGTGCAACTGATGACCCTGCATGCCTCCAAAGGTTTGGAATTTCCTTTTGTGTTTATGATGGGACTGGAAGAAGAAATTTTACCGCACCGCAACAGCATTGAAGAAGACAATATCGAAGAAGAACGCCGCTTAATGTACGTTGGCATTACCCGCGCCAAAAAAGAACTGACCATGACCATGGCGGGCAAACGCAAACAATATGGCGAAGAATTCGAAACCACTGCCAGCCGGTTTCTGGATGAACTGCCGCCTGAAGATTTAATCTGGGAAGGGGCTCCGGGCACCGGAAAAAGCCAGGAAGAAAAACAGGCGCTGGGCAAAGCCCATTTGGCCAACCTGAAAGATTTATTGAATTGAATTCAATTCCGCTCCAGATGGTGCCCCAAGATTCGACGCACAGCCTCTACACCGATATCAGCTTGATCTGATTTACTGTACATCGCCAGTAAAGTCACACTACTTTCTGTTTGAATGTAATAGATCACGCGATAACCACCAGTTTTGCCCCGGCGTGCATCACTATTTTTAACACGCGCTTTGTAAACGGTATAGCCAGTTCCTTGTATCTGATCGCCTGGCGTCTCTCCCGCTTCAAGCTGCTCTAATAAGCTTGTTAAATCGCCTCTTATAGAACGATAACGGCGCCCCAAGCGCCGTACATGCTGTCTAAACTCGTCAGTAAAGTTAATATTCATTAGTCGGTTTCGATATCATCCCATAAGGCGTCAATAGGGTGCGTTTTACCAGCTTTTGCCTGTGCCCAGCTACGTGCAAAACTCTCTTCTAACGACTTTTGTACAACACCCTGACGGAAGGCGTGAACGATATCAATCAAGGCAGGCATATATTCGTCCGGCACACCTTGAAGCTCTTCATTTAGTCTGTCGGTGTAACTTTGTGTTGCCATAATGTAGCCTCGTTATTATACGTATTCTCTTAATATACCTTGTTTTCTGCTTTTCTTCCGCTCTTCCGCACCCTCTAGCTTACTTTCAGCAGAGTATTGCCCTATGTCGGCAGAGATCTTCACCACCCCGAAAATAGAAAAGCCCATGTGTATCAACTCCATGGGCTAAAACTGGGGCCCCTGCAAAAGCAGAAACCCCACAAACAAGCTGTTTTATAAAGCCGATACTTATTCCAGCGGCAGCAAATAAGACACTACAAATTTAAGGTCGGTGTCAATGTCCGCTTCTTCATCGGAATCTACCACTTGACTGAGTACAAAGCTCAAATGATCGTTATAAGCATACCCAAGATCTAAATGAACATAGTTGTCGTCGTAACCTTGCCCATCAGCTTCTTCTGGATCAGCATAACCCAGCGTGGCGGAAAAGTTACCGGCAACCGCATCCAGCGTGTAGTATTCATACCCCTGCGCACCAGCGATATTATCGTAGTAACTGAAAGCAACCGGGCCATAACCAAGCGTTAAGACTATTTCAGAAAGGCCACCAAAGTTATCGCTGTTATTATCGGTTTCGTCGGGCAATGAAGGATAAATATAGTTCCAGACACTCAGATCGTAACTGAAGTCACCCACTTCACCACCGTAGCCTACGTATAAATCATATTCTGTGCCCAGCTCGGCATCACCTGAAGAGCCCCAGATACCGCCATAAAAACCGCCAGAACCAATAACAATATCACCGGAAATCGCGGCATTACCATCACCCAGATCCTGACCGCGCCATAAGTACATATTGGCAATAGTAACTGAAGCATCCACTTCAACTTCAGCGACAGCGACAGGGGCAACACCCATTGCGCCTGCGGTAAGCGTGCCAAGAGCAGCCAAACGAACAGCTTTTGAAGTTTTATTAAACATATTAATCCCCAAGTAAGGTTTTATATTGACCAGGCTTACAGCCCTCTTAAATTCATTACCCGGTGTTTAGCATATTCCATGCCAGCACCTTGATTTGGTTATTTTCAAGCCTTATTAGAAGCACAAGTGAATAAGACTCGAATCCAATATAGGTCATAGAGATCAACTGCGCCTTATTTTAGTGCGCTGACCATAACAAGATGCACCAGAAGAGCGCTAAAAACTATTGCGCTACCATCCAATCCACCACCTGCTTTAGCTGTTCATCGCTACAGGTAACGCAAGTGCCTTTGGCTGGCATGGCTTGATATCCATTGATTGTCACTTGGTACAGGCGAGGCATATCGCTGCTGGCATTTTTCCAGAATGCCTGATCAGAAAGCAAAGGTGCATTAATAGCACCGGTATCGTGGCAGGCGAAACAATAGTCGCCATAAATAACCGCAGGATCGTTCAGGTTCGCTGTGTCATTTGAACAGGCAGACACACACAATATCAATGCAGATAAAAAAGCCCTGACTGTGATTGCAGCCAGGGCTTTGTGAACAGCTATTCGCATCAGGAATTACTTGCTCTGCTCAATCATAAAATCAACAGTCGCTTTGATTTCTTCATCAGAACAGCCGCCACAGCCGCCTTTGGGGGGCATCGCATTAAGGCCGTTAAGTGCATTGGCATAGACAGCATCGGTACCTTTTGCAAGTCGTGGTGCCCACTGATCCGCCTGGCCGGGTACTGGCGCACCTAGCACACCTGCACCGTG
>PDWJ01002943.1_pt1 | contig 16972 bp, 15 predicted proteins | sample 1430881 | NCBI WGS metagenome assembly PDWJ01 (sample SAMN01162460, study PRJNA174530) | Oral metagenome, whole genome shotgun sequencing project. | biome: Marine environment; feature: Marine mammal; material: Swab sample of the gingival sulcus; isolation source: swab sample of gingival sulcus...
CAGCATTCCAGGGTTGTAGGCAATGATAATTGCGTATCTTTCCAGGGAATGAAACTTCAGATTCCGTCTGATCCGCAACGCTTTCATTATGTAAAAGTACCGGACAGTTTATTTATTTTAAAACCGGACAATTCTATTTGTTGACAACACTAACAAGGCGGTGGATTTGGGTTGCCTGATTATCAGAAATCTTCCGCCGTAAAAAATCTGTTCCCGGACAAAAAAAATACGATTTTGGACAAACAGAATCTTTTTAACAATGGTACACTTTGTCCTTTTCAAAAAGAGGGCTTTTTCATGCTGACAGAAAAACACAAGCGAAATTTTATGCTGGGGCTGCTGTTTACCGCCAAAAGTATTCCCCCCGTTTTTTTTCTTATGGGTCTGCCCATTATTTTGCGGCTTCAGGGACACAGCCTTTCTTCCATTGGTCTGTTTCAACTGGCAAGTCTGCCGTATCTGCTCAAATTTTTCTGGGCACCCATTCTGGATAAAAACAGCCACAGGGAAAACCATTATAAATCCTGGATACTGGCAACCGGCATAGCCGTTGGGGTCTCGGTCTTGCTGCTGGGCTTTTGGGGGCCGGACAAAAACCTGCACATATTGTTTGGCATCATCATGGCTGTCAGTCTGCTGACCGCCACTCTGGATATTGCCATCAGCTCCCTGTATATCAAGCTGCTTTCCTATGAAGAACGTGGGCTTGGGGCGGCTGGCAAAATCCTTGCCGTGAATATTGCCACCATGTTTGGCAGCGGACTTCTGGTCATGGTGTATCATCACCGGGGCTGGGCAATGCTGACCAGCATCACAGGAGGGCTTGTTCTTATTTCCCTGTCAGTTCTTGTCTTTCTTGAGGAACCACCGGACAAAGAAAATGCCCCGCAATCATCAGCCATCCCCTGGGCCGGAATCTGGGGCTTTTTTGCCCGTGTTGGCATGGTCAGGTGGATGATGTTGCTGGTATGCAAATCCACCAGCATTACCGCAGTATTTTTTATCATCAGGCCGCTTTTGGTGGACCAGGGATACAACCCCGACACCATTGCCTTTCTTACTGGTATGTTTGCCGTGGCAGTAGGGGCGTTGACCTCAATGGCCGCAGGAATGAAAAAAATCCAGCAATGGATTCTCAGACGCAGAGTAACCCTGCTTACCAGCGTTGCCTTGAATGCGGCGGCAGTGGCTCTGTTTATGTCGGTGTATTTTCTGGGAAGCCCGCTCTGGCTGGTATATCTTGCCATAACTATTATCAATGTTGCCATCTCCTTTGTCTCTGTGGTCAGCGGCACTCTGGTCATGGATTTCAGCCAATCCGGTTCCGAAGGTATTGACTATTCCCTGCAAATGACCGCCATTCACGCGGGCGGACTTGGCATGGCTGCCATCAGCGGCATCATGGCAGAATATATGGGTTATGGAAATTTTTTCATCTTCCACACTATTCTTGGCTGCGGACTGATTTTGCTTACTGCGATACTGTTTCGGGGCGACTGGGTACCAAAAAACGAAAAATAATTGTTCCCAATCTGAATGTTTTTCCTGCCGCCATTTTCCAAAAGACATTTCAAGCCTTCCACTACGAATTTATATTTCCTGACTTCAAACAAACCTGAAAAATAATTTAGTTTGACATAATTTCATGTACATCGTATCTATTTTTTTATGTAAAGATTTCATCTGAGTTACCTGTGAAAGAAAGGAAATATATTGAACAAGCAATCCCTCCAACTTCGCCAGCAGCAAATACCCGGGCATCAACAGGGACTTCATTCCCCTGCCCCTGTTGATTTCCTGTCCTGCTCTTCCCAGAAAGACTCACAGGGAATGGTTTCCCTGCAAAAAGGGTTGAGCCTGTTTCATGGTCATGTTGACCTGCAAAAGGATATTGTTGTGGAGGAAGAATCGCCCTGGCCGGTGCTGGAATTTGGCTGTCTGCTTTCCGGGGCCATTGAGGGAGAGTCCATAACAGATGACCGGGAAAAACGCCATTGGGGCGGACAGGACGGTCATGCCTGGCTCTCCTATTGCAAGCGTGCCCAAAGCACCATCACCTATTTTTCCGGCAAACCCATCCATGTTGTGGTTTTTCAGATTGTTGCACCTCTGCTTCCCACCCTGTTTCTTGATACAAATGCCCTGAACTGTGTGGAACAGCTCAACAACCAACTGGCAAATTCCCACGGCGTAAATTTGCTTTTACAGGAAATTATCGCCCATATAAAAAACAAAAAATTTTGCCTTGACGAACTGGACAGGTTATATCTAACGTCAAAATCCTACGAACTTTTGTTTCAGTTACGGCACAGCCTGACTGAAGACAAACATCAGGTCTCTTTATCCGCAAGCCGCAGCAAGACCCTTGAGCGGGCTGTGCGCATGATTCAAAAAAATCTTGATGCCCCGTTGTCGCTGGAACAGGTTGCCAGGGAAGCCGGAATCTGCGCCACGGGATTGAATGCCGGATTCAAGGAAGTTTTTGGAACAACAGTATTTGGCTATATTCGCCAACAGCGTTTGGCCAAGGCTAAGGAACTTATGGAATACCGGGGAAAAACCGCCTCAGAAGCGGCCTGGGAATCAGGCTACCAGAGTGTAAGTTCTTTCCATCGGGCTTTTTATGCCCAATACGGTGTGGCACCAGGCAAATTCAGCAAAAAATATCAGCGTCTTTAGCGTAGATATTGCCTGCCAGAAAATCGCCCTAAAAAAAACAGCCAAACAGAGTCTATACGCAAGAATGTGGCATGAACAGCAGGATGTTACCCCTGCGAAGTAAAGAAATAAACGATGTCCGTTTTTATATGAAAGTATCTATAATTTACTAAATTACTTTCATTCTTGGTTGTGGAGCAAGTCTGGTCATTGACAGACCAGATCGGCCCGTGATCGTTATTATAAAAGTATCCTACATCCACCGCCTGGTTTTATAAGCACCTGACTTCCATTTCATTTCGCTGATTTCCTGACCAGCAGCAGGATACCAGATGAAATATCCGGGGTAATGGGGAAGATAAAAAAATGAACTACTTTTGCAACAAAATCAAAGTCTGGTCGTTATCACGATTCACACGCAAGGAAGCAGCCAGGCAGACAAGATTCAGGGTCTGATCCAGATTTCGCATGTCAAAGGCACCGGAAATCCCCTTTTTTCCCAAGTCCTGATCCTGTAATTCAATCTTTATTTCATGGTACAATTCCAGTTCTTTCAAGACCTTTGAAACAGGAGTATTGTGAAAAACCACCTTGTCCTGCTGCCAGGCCAGAACCTGCTGAATATGAGACGTCCGCACAGGGACAAGTCTTCCATCAGGCAAAATATCCACCCCCTGATTCGCTGTCAGGGTAACGCTTTTTATCCGCATATCTCCCGATCCTCTGGGAGAATCTGTTACCCTCACTTTCCCCTGTTGGACATCCACGGACACCTGCCCTTCCCGTTCCTTGATATTAAAGGAAGTGCCCAGCACCCGGACAAGTCCGCCGGATGTTTTGATTTCAAAGGGACGGTCAGCATCGGGAGTAACTTGAAAAAAGACCTCTCCATGATGCAGGGTTATCTTACGCAATTTTCTGCTCATCTGAACGGACAAGGCGGTTTTTACATTCATTTTCAGGATGGAGCCATCTTCAAGAATAAGGTCTTTTTGTTCTCCATTCCCCGTATAACAGGCAACTGGCTCTTGTGGCTGCTCAAAAAACGTTTCCCGGAGAAAAGGGATACAACAAAACAACGCCAGGGCAAAGGCCAGAGAAAAAATAGGCTCCAGTCCGCCGGAAAACCACGGAAACATTCTTCTCTTTCTACTGGATTTGTCGGCATTGCACAAATCAGCATCAAAGGCATGGGAGATATTGTCCTGGCGGGTATCTGCGGCATACAAGGGCTTGAGACATTCCACGGCATCCCAGGTCTTTTGGATTTCGGAAAATGCCTGGGCATTGGCAGGATTTTCCTCCAGCCATGCGGTCATTTCCGCCTGCTGCTGCGGTGTAAAATCAGTATCCTGGGAACGGGCAAACCATCTGGCTGCACATTCCAGGCGATCTTCATGGGATGTATTCAATATCTTGACTCCTGACTGCTGACGGCAATGTTTTTTTGGTATTATCCCCAAGTGGTATCTGGAACAAAGAAAAACCAGAATCAATGAAAAACGGGGCTCTCTCATATAATACAAATGAAATACCTGCGCAAATCCCCTAATTTTTTTTCAGTATCAATATCATTTTTGTCATTGGTCATTGCCTGGACAAACGGGTTCGTAATAATAACAAAGCCTTTACTATATGATTTTCAACGGTCTTTTTGGATATGCCCAATTGGACGGCGATCTGCTGATGAGAAAATCCCTGAAACCTGTGCATGATAAACACCTGACGACATCGGGGCGAAAGGGATTCAACAATCTGCAAAATGGCCTCTTCCCCCTGTTTTGCGGCAATGCTTTGTTCGGGATCAGGTATGGAAGAAACATGGTCGTCCATGCCCATTGTCCGGGGTACGATCATTTGATATTTCCCTGCCTGAGAACTTCGCAAAATTTCCCGAAACAGATTTTGTGCGGTACGCCACAAATATCCTGAGGGAGAATCAAGGCAGTACGCCTTTTCGTTGCGCACCACCCGGAGAAAGGTCTCCTGGGAAGCATCAGCAGCATCCTGGGTGGATCCCAACCGTTGGTAAAAGAAATTATAGATACTGTGATAATGGGCTTTATACAATTTGCCCCACAGTTGTTCCTTTTGATCCATTGTTTATTATAATTGATGATTCATGGTGTATGGTTTACCAAAACGTATTATTGCAGCTGACCGTAAAAAACTTTTCCTTTCCTGTCAACAGCAAGATACCAGAAGAAATAATGGTGTGAATTAAAAAAGAGAAATATCCCTGCCCTTCTCCCACAGATCAGATGGGATAGATTTATTGAGAGATGTTGTCAGGATTTCAAGGAAAAGGGTTCTGGGTATGGGAGAGGCACCAAGGCTGATGAGATGGGGGGACGGCAATTGGCAGTCAATGAGATCAAAGTCATGGTGCAACAGGTATTGGCTCAATGCAGCAAGGGCAGCCTTTGAAGCATCAGACACCAGACTGAACATGGATTCGCCGAAAAAACAGCGGCCAAGGCTCACTCCGTAAAGCCCCCCAACCAGTTTGTCTTTCTCCCATACCTCCACGGAATGGGCAAAGCCCATTTCATGCAGTCGAATATAGGCATCTATCATTTCCGGCATGATCCAGGTGCCGGTTTGCTGGCGGTTGTCTGCACTGGCACAGCCAAGAATGGTGTTTGGAAAATCTTGATTGATGGTAATGGCAAAGGGCTTCTTGCGAAGTTTTTTCTTCAGGCTTCTGGAAATTTTCATGTCAGAGGGAAACAGCACCATACGAGGATCAGGAGACCACCAGCAAATGGGTTCGTTTTTTGAATACCAGGGGAAGATGCCGTTTTCATAGGCCAGAATCAGGCGTTGGGGCGCAAGATCGCCGCCAACACATAAAAGCCCGTCTTCACGGGCAAGATGTGGGGAAGGAAACACCAGATCCCCGGAAAGCATGAAAATGCTCATCTTTCCTGATCCACCATCGCAGCATCAAAGGGATTTGATCTGGAATTGTAGCTGGTTTGCCTTTAGTCCAATGGACAATTTGCCGCCCTTTGCCAATTTTCCAAACAAGATTTCATCGGAGAGTTTGTCCTTGATTTGTTTCTGGATGATTCGCTCCAATGGCCGTGCGCCAAACTTGGGACTGTATCCCTCATTGGCCAGAAAAGTACGAACCTTGGCAGAATAGCCCATGGAAATATCCCTGGTTTTGAGCATTTGTTTCAGCTCTTTCATGTTTTTGTCCACGATTTTTTCCATGACCTGTTCGGATAAATGATGGAATTGCAGGATGCCGTCCAGACGATTGCGAAATTCCGGGCTGAATGTTTTTTCCACAGCCTTGTTTTCCTTTGCAGTTCCCCTGGTTTTCCCGGAAGAACCAAACCCAATGGTATTGGCCGTAAGTTCCCTGGCCCCCACATTGGAGGTCATAATGATAATGACATTCCTGAAATCTGCGGTTTTTCCGTTGTTATCCGTAAGGGTGGCATAATCCATGACCTGGAGCAAAATGTTGTAAATGTCCATGTGGGCCTTTTCAATTTCATCCAAAAGCAGCACACAATGGGGATGTTTTCTGATGCCGTCGGTAAGAAGCCCTCCCTGGTCAAAACCAACATATCCCGGAGGCGCACCAATGAGACGGGATATGGTATGCTTTTCCATGTATTCGCTCATGTCAAAGCGCAGAAACTCAATGTCCATAAGAGAGGCCAATTGTTTTGCCACTTCGGTTTTTCCCACTCCCGTAGGCCCTGTGAACAAAAAACTTCCCACGGGCCGCTGGGGAGCGGAAAGCCCTGCCCTGGAGCGTTTTATGGCTGTTGTGAGCATGTCAATGGCCTCATCCTGGCCAAAGACCACCTGGGCAAGTTTTTCAGACAAAAATTCCAGACGGTTCCTGTCAGAAACCGTTACATTGGATATGGGGACTCTTGCGATTTTGGAAACAATGTGTTCAATATCCCTTGGGGTAACGCTTTTTCGTTTGCTGCCGCTTTTCAGCCGGATATGGGCGCCTGCCTCATCAATGACGTCAATGGCCTTGTCCGGCAGGAATCGGTCATTGATATATTTGTTTGACAGATAGGCCGCAGCCTCCAGGGTTTTGTCCGTGTAGGCAAGGCCATGATGTTCCTCGTAAAAAGGACGAAGCCCTTTCAAAATCATGCCTGTTTCTTCTACGGTCGGCTCGGCTACTTCAATCTTTTCAAATCGGCGAGAAAATGCCCTGTCCTTTGTAAAATGATTTTTGTATTCTTCGTAGGTTGTGGTTCCGATACACTTGATGTCGCCAGAGGAAAGGGCTGGCTTCAGAATATTGGAAGCGTCCATGGAACCGCTGCTTGCAGCTCCTGCCCCGACCACGGTATGAATTTCATCAATTACCAAAACGGCCTTTTCTTTTTTGACCAGGGCTTCAATGACATTTTTCATGCGCTGCTCAAATTCGCCCCGGTATTTGGTTCCGGCAATCAAGGCGCCCATGTCAAGGGAAAACAATTGACAGTCTTCCAGGAGTTCGGGCACCTGCTTTTCCATGATTTTTAAGGCCAGGCCGTCTGCAATGGCGGTTTTTCCCACTCCAGGATCGCCCACCAGCACAGGATTGTTTTTCCTGCGGCGGCACAGCACCTGCATAATTCTTTGGGTTTCCTCTTCTCTTCCCACCAAGGGATCAATGCCTCCGTTGCGTGCCTTTTCCAGAAGATCCGTGGTAAACATTTCCAGGGGATTTTTTTTCATCTGCTTTTTGAGAGGTCTGGCACCCTGGGGAGCTGGTTTTTCAGACTGACGGGTATCAGGAGCATTTCTCTCTTCTTTGGCATAGCCTTGGGAATGGGAAATATGACGGAGTAAATCCAGGCGGGTAATTCCTTCTGATTCAAGATAAAAAGCTGCATGGGAGTCTTTTTCCTGAAAAATAGAAGCCAGAATATCCCCCAGGCTTACCTCACTTTTATCAGCCGACCGGGCATGGTTGATGGCTCGCTGGATCATTCTCTGAAACCCGATGGTCTGCTGAAGAACGTATTCTTCCTTGATATCCATTCTGGTCAGTTTTTCATTAAAAAACTTTTCCAGCTCCTCTTTAATATGTTCTGGACTGCCTCCGCATTCCTGAATAGTTGCCGACCCGTTTTCATGGTTCAGGATGGCATACAAAACATGCTCCACACAGACATATTCATGACGGCGCTTTTTTGCTTCCCGAACGGCAAAACCAAGAGCAGTACTCAGTTCCTTGCTGATCATAGTGACGATTACTCCTTTTTTATGCTGCACCTGGAAAACATTCCCGCAGCGGGTACGGGAATTTTATTATCTGCTACTGCCATCTTTTGATGTACATTCCAGCAAATTTCCCTTCAGATGAGAGCGCTTCATAACCAACCAAAATTGCTCTCATTATTTATTTCTGGCACGTCTAAATGGTAAATACCCAGTCGACCCAGGCCACTAATGGACATATTAAGCATGAATCGACATTGATTTTCAAGACATTTTCAAAATTGATACTTTCTGGACTGCCGATATTCAAGCACGGCAACGACCCTTGAAAGGGAAAAGGTAAGAATAAAATATAAAAGGGTAATGGTAATCCAGACTTCAAAGGTCAAAAAGGCGGCATTCATAATCTCCATGCCCTGAAAGGTCAATTCCTGAATGGAGATAACACTGACAATGGCAGAATCCTTGATACAGGAAATAAATTGCCCGGCCAAAGGAGAAATTACCCTGCCCAGCGCCTGGGGCAGCACCACAAACAAAAAAGCAGAAGAACGGCTCATTCCAAGGGAAATGGCAGCCTCTGTCTGTCCTTCTGGCACAGAACTGATGCCGCCCCTGATGATCTCGGAAATATAGGCGCCCTCGTAAATCCCAAGGGCAATAATGGCAGACAAAAAGGCATTGATCTGCTGGTAGCCGGTAAAAAAAATACCAAACAGGCTCTGTACCAGGCGGCCCTGATTTCTCAGCCATGAATCCATGCCCAAAAAATCCAGAATCTGGCTGGAAACAAAATAGTAAAACAAAATGACCAATACCAGGGAGGGAATATTGCGGATGAATTCCACATAGCAAAAAGACAGAAAGCGCAAGATTCTGGCCCTTGCACCGGACATTGCCGCAGACATGGCACCCATGAAAAATCCCGTAACAATGCCCCATATACTCAGTTTTATGGTGGTAAAAAGCCCCAGAATCAGAATATTGACATGAATCTTTCCTGAAACAGAATCCCGAAAGAAAAAATACCCCCAAAGGGATTTCCAGTCCCAGTCATAGGCAAGCATCCTGTCCATGCGGAACAAAAACCAGCCCAAAAAGGCCAAAAATACAATCAGGGCAATCCAGTCAAGCAATCTGAGCCGGGGAGGCCGGGAACTGTCCAGAGGGGTCTTTTCAAAGGTACCAACAGCAAAGGAGGAAAGTCCATCTGACCAGTTCCGTGACACTTTCATATTCAAATGACATCCGGTTTATTTCACCAGAGGTTCCCAATCCTTTGACTGAAACCAGTAGGCAGAGCGTTCCTTTAAGAAACCATTTTCCCTTTTGCTGCGAATCCAGTTGTCAAAAAAGTTCAAGGTGTCCACATCTCCCTTGCGCAGGGCAAATCCAATGGGTTCCCGTGTAAAATTTTCCTTTAAGGGGACAAATAATTTATCGGGATATTTCAAGGCATGGAACCTGGGCATGGGAGCGGAAGACACCACGGCATGAACCCTTCCAAGGTTTAATTCCTGGAGGGCCTGGTTCTCATTTTCAAATGCCTTGAAACTTGCCTTTGGCATGTATTTCCTGGCAGCCTGTTCTGCTGTGGTGCCCATGCGTACGGCAATGATAACGTCTTTTTTATTAAAATCTTCAAGACTGGAAAATCCCTTGGCCTTTTTTTTATGGGCCACCATGGACATTCCCGAATAATCATAGGGAATGGTAAAATTGACTTTCATATTTCGCTGGGGAGTGGAACCCATACCGCCGATGATGACATCAAATTTCCCTGTCAAAAGAGCAGGAATAATGCCTGACCAGGCTGTGGGGACAAATTCCACTTTGACGCCCATGTCCTTTGCAAGCTGCCTTGCAACATCAATTTCAAATCCCACCAGGTTTCCCTGTTTGTCTTTCATGGCCCAGGGGACAAAAGTGGACATGCCCACCCGAATCACGCCCCGTTTCAAAATGGTTTCCAGGGTGCTTTCAGTGGCGGCTACGCTGATACAGCTTGCAAAAATCAAAGATATGGTCATCATTATCCAGATACTTTTTTTCATACATTCTCCTTGGGTTTTCTTTTCAAATTTATATGAAAGTTTCTATAAGTTACTAAATTACTTTCATTGTTCGTTGTGGGCTGATCTGGAGGATAACATACCCAGTCGGCCCGTGGCCGTTATATTAATGGACAAATTGTGTTTTTCTCTCAAGCTGACGAATGAGAAAGGACAATATTGCGTTGACAACAAGATAACATAATGCCACAAGCAGCCAGATTTCAAAAGTTAAAAATGTCCGGGATACAACCTGCTGGCCCTGCATGGTTAAATCATAGATGGAAATGGTGCTGACAAGAGCCGAATCCTTAATCAGGGAAACCAGCTGCCCTGCCAGCATGGGCATGATCTGGGGCAGCATCTGGGGAAGAATGATTTTCAGATACAGGTGTTTTTTGGTGAATCCAAGACTTTTTGCCGCTTCAATCTGTCCTTTTGGCACATTGGCAATGCCCGAACGGATAATTTCCGAAGAATAGGCCCCCTCAAAAAGCCCCAGGGCAATCACGGCAGAGGCAAACGCGGAAAGGCCGATAACAGGAGCAATCACAAAATACATAAAAAAAATCTGGATGAGCAAAGGAGTATTGCGGATGGACTCCACATAGGCCAGGGCAAAAAAACGAAGAACCGGATAGGAGGACAACCTTGCAAGGGCTGCCACAATCCCGGCAAAAAGAGCAAGACAAAGACCTGCACCAGAAATTTTCAGCGTAACAGCCAGCCCTTTTAGCAGCAATCCCGAACAAAGCTGACCATTTTCAACGGAAAACAAATAAGGCCAGACACGATACCACTGCCAATGGTATGCCACGCCCTTTTCAGACAGCAGAAAATATCCAAGAAACATCCCGACAGCCCCAAGGGTCAAAACGATTATTTTCTTCCAATGTCTTGATCCCCCATTCCCTAAAAATATACTGCCCAACATCATGAAATTATTACCCATTACCGAAGTTGACTGTCCTTGCTGCCCCGACGATTATAAAGGCTCAATGCCGATTGATTTTTTTCCAGTTCAGACTGGCATTCCACACATAACCGCACACCTGGAATGGCTTTTTGCCGTGCTTCGGGTATGGGTTCCTCGCATTGTTCACAGAATTTGCGGCTTTCTCCTTTTGGCAGCCGCTGTCTTGCATGCTGCACAGCATCCTGAATACCAGCATCAATCTGGTCCTGTACCGCTCCGTCCTTTGCCCATCCTACTGCCATGCCATCTCCTGTTTTAGGGAAAAAGGATTTTAAAACTCCATCGTATCTGTTATACCATGCCATACAACAATGTTTGTCCGCAATAAAAATTTGTCCTGAAACATTGAAAGGAGGATATATCTTTATGGAAAGCCATGTAAAAGAACATTACAGTTCAGCAACCCTGCTTGCCAGAATTGAACAGGCTCTGGATCAGGCAGGAAAAGACCGGGAACACCTGACCATAAAAGATATTGCCCCCATGGATCAGATGCACTCCTGCGGAATCCCGGCCACATTGAACCTGCTTGAAAAGGCAAACATCCCTGCCAATGCACGAATACTGGACACAGGCTGCGGACTTGGCGGCTCCTGCCGGGCCATTTCCAACAACAATAAAGAATGCAGCATCACAGGACTGGATCTTTCCGAATCCCTGATTGAAGCGGCAACCGTTCTTACCGGATATACAAAACTGGATGGGAACATCTCCTACAGGACAGGCTCCATCCTTGATCTTCCCTTTGAAGCAAACAGCTTTGATGCGGTCTTGTGCCAGCATCTTCTGGTCAATATCAGCGACACCCAAAAGGCACTCAGCGAATGCTACAGGGTTCTTTCGCCGGGTGGCCAACTGATTCTCCACGAAATTACCAAAGGCCCCGGCCCTGATCTTCTCATGCCTGTTCCCTGGGCAGACCGTCCTGAAATTTCCTGCATCAAGCCTTGGCAGACCTATGAAACCATGCTGTCTGACATTGGGTTTATCCGGGAATATGAAAAGGATCAAACCCAGATGGCAGCCACCTGGTGGCAAAAGATTCACGAAAACAAGCAAAAAAATCAGGGAAAGGTTTTTCCCATTAGTGCAGCCCTGGTATTTGGAAAAAATGCAGATGAGTTTTCCCGCACCATGTCGGAAAATTTCAGCAATAAAGCGGTTTGCCTCATGGAAGCCATCTACAGAAAAAATTAAGATAAATCATTTGGATTTATGATCGACGAACCCAAAAAATTCATCCAGCGCCGCCGGGAAATGGTGGAACACCAGATCATGGGACGGGGCATTACCGATCATCAGGTAATTTGTGCAATGGGGGAAGTGCCCAGACAATTATTTATCAGCGAAGCCCTCCATGATTCTGCCTATGGAGATCATGCCCTTCCCATTGGCGAGGGCCAGACCATTTCCCAGCCCTATATCATTGCCCTGATGACCCAGGCCCTTTGTCTGACCGGAAACGAAAGAGTGCTGGAAATCGGCACAGGTTCAGGGTATCAGGCAGCTATATTATCCCGCATCGCCTACAGGGTATATACCGTTGAACGAAACCACGCCCTGTATCTTCGCACAAGAAAATTATTCGATACCTTGAGATACCACAATATTGCCACCAAATACGGAGACGGCACCAAAGGCTGGAAAGATGAAAGTCCTTTTGACTGCGTAATCGTAACCGCAGGGGGAAACCAGATTCCTGCTCCTTTGGTGGATCAGCTTGTCATGGGAGGAAGTCTGGTCATACCTGTGGGAAGCCAGGAACACCAAGAGCTGATCCGGGTGGAAAAAACAAGAACCGGCATCAAAACCATCCACATGGGAGAATGCCGGTTTGTCAAACTCATTGGCCAGCACGGATGGAATCAGAATCAGCCCTGATCTTCCGGCACAAAGGCCACAGCACCATCAATGGCAGAACAATCGCAGAACAGCATGACAAGACGGTCCATTCCCAGGGCAATTCCAGCGCAGGGGGGGAGATTTTCCAATGAGGCGAGGAATCTGTCGGGCAAGGGCAAGGCAGGCATTTCTCTTGCTACACGAATTTGGTTTTCTTCTTCAAATCGTTTTTTCTGGACAACGGGATCTGACAATTCCGTAAAGCCATTGGCAAGTTCCAGACCTGCGATATAGAGTTCGCAACGCTGTGCCACATTGGGATTGTCCGGTTTTAAGGCAGCAAGAGAAGCAAGGCTTGGCGGATAGTCAAATAAAAAACAAGGAACATTCCGGCCAAGGTTCGGTTCAATCTCAAAGGCCATAATCTCATCATAATCCCCGTCTTCCAGGGCCATGCTCATGGATTTTTCAGCATACATTTCAAAGGCTTTTTCCACGGGAATTTTCTCCCATTCCTGGGAAAGATCTATGGTTTCCCCCTGGTACGATAAAGACATTTTTCCATGTAATTGTATGGCAATATGCCTCACAAGATTCTGACATTGTTCCATAAGATCAAGATAGGTGTGGTGTTTCCCATACCATTCCAGCATGGTCATCTCCGGCAGATGCCTGGGACTTCTTTCCCCTTTTCGAAAACATCTGCAAATCTGAAACAAGGTATCACACCCGGATTCCGAAAGAGTTTCCGCCAAAAGACGTTTCATGTACAACTCCGGCGATGCCTGGAAAAACAATGGCCCCACCTGATCTTCTGTTATGGAAAAAGGATCAATATGGGCCTCCGGGATAATGGCAGGCCCCATGATGGGGGTATCCACTTCCAGGTAGCCGTTGGTATGAAAAAAATCCCTTACACATCGAATGACATCTGATCGGATTTTTAACTTTTTGTAATCGCTGGTCATTTTTATATAACGGCCACGGGCCGATCTGGTCTATCCATGACCAGACTCGGCTCACAACCAAGAATAAAAGCATTTAAGTAATTTATAGAGACTTTCATATAAACGGCCACGGGCCGACTGGGGATGCCATCCTCCAGATCAGCCCACAACAAACAATGAAAGTAATTTAATAAGTTATAGAGACTTTTATATAAAAGATATTAAATTACTTTCATTATTTTCCGACCAGATACGTTCCCTGGGAACAATCCTGGAGATAGACCTTGTCAAACTGTGCGGAATCTGCCTTTTCAAACCATTGATTTCCCTGATCTGCACAGGCATTGCAGGCGTAGAGGGGAATATGCACACCCAGAATATGTTTTCCAGACTTTGCCGTGGAATCAATGGCAAAACATCCACCGCAATCCTTACAGATGCGAATTTTTTCGGTCTGGTGTTCAAAAATATTGTCTGTGTCGTAAAAAATATCCCGTTCCCGAACCTGGACTTGTCCAGGGCTTCCTGCCTGTTTTCCCATGACATGACGCTGGCCCCAGAAATGGTTGATCTGATCAATGACCTTTTGAATCTGGTCTGATACCCTGGCAGACTGGACAAGGCTTTGGGGATCATAATCCGGTTCCACCACCCCTTGGTAATCAATGCCTGCCATGGCAAGAATAATTCCCATGTTCACATAGGGCAAGGCTTCTTCAATGGAATATCCCCCTTCCAGCACGGCAATATCAGGATTGAGCATGGTAGTAAGCCTGGCATAGCCCTGGGCGCAAAAACTCATATTGGTCAAAGGATCTGTGTAATGATTGTCCTGGCCCGCCGAATTGATAATGATTTCCGGCTGAAATTCCTCCAGAATGGGCAAAACACAATCTTCTATGACATGGAGATAGCCTTCCGTGGAAGTTCCCGGCGGCAGAGGAATATTCAGGTTGGTTCCCAAGGCATTGGGGCCGCCCAAATCTTCCGGGAAACCCGTTCCCGGATACATGGTGCGCCCGTCCTGGTGCAGAGAAATAAACAAAACATCAGGATCATGCCAATAGATGTCATTGGTGCCGTCTCCGTGGTGGCAGTCCGTATCAATAATGGCAATTCGCCTGGTTCCATATTGGGCACGGATATACTCGGACATGATGGCTTCCACATTGATATGGCAAAATCCCCTGCCCCCATGCACCACACGCATGGCATGATGCCCTGGAGGACGCACCAGGGCAAACCCGTTTTGGATTTCCTTTGTCATGACTGCATCGGCAATGGTTTTGGCCCCGCCAGCACTAATCATATGAGATTCAGTGGTTACGCTTTTTTCGTCCGGCACACAAAAATGAACCCTTTGAATATCCTTGGTAGAAATCAGCTCTGGCTTGTATTCAATAATTCCGGGAATATCAAAAATGCCCTCTTCAATGACCTGGTCCTGAGTATACAAAAGCCTTTCTTCCCGTTCGGGATGGGTAGGATCAATGGCCCAGTCAAATGCCGGGAAAAATACCAGTCCTGTTTTGCGGGATGCTGTTAACATGGTGAGTTTTCCTGTAAAAATGTTTCATACCCTTTGATCAAGCCGGGTTTTACCTGGGCCTTGCATCGAAATAACCGGCCCTTTGGCGAAAAGTTCCTGACAATATTAAATTTGGCAAATTCCACCATTTCCATTTCCTCCAGATTTTCTGGTTCTGCGCCTGATTTCAGAGCCTTTTTTTGCAGCAAATCAAAGGCTGTCGCCCGAAATTCCTCCTCGGTAAAGGAAGATGAAATACTCCTGGAAAAATCTTCTTCATAGGCCGCCATCATCCCCTGCTCGGTATCGGCATGCAGGGAAACTTCGCAGGTGGTTCGGGCACAGGCAGCGCCAATGGCATTGGCAACAGAGGCATTGGGAACCGCCACAGCGGGAATATGGTATAATTCTTCAATCTTTTCAGCAAACTGGACAGCGGGCCCGCCCAGAATCATGACAAGATCAGGACTTAGGGAATATCCTTCCAGAAATTCATGCACGGTATATACGGGCTGGGAATTGATCTGATCCACCATTTCAAAGGTCTTTTTCATCATGATATTGCAGGACTGACGAAAAATCTCATCTGCTGCTTGATGGGCTGTAAGACCCAGTTCCTCCCCAAGACGGGTAATGCCCTCCAAAGATTTTTGGGTATCTCCCAGGGACAGTACGCCCAATACGTTCATGGCATCCGTGGGTGTGGGCAAAGGCCCGCCCGCAGCAAGGGAAGGCCCCTTGCGCTTTGGCCCGATCTTTAGCTGGCCGTCCTTGACCCTGCATGCGGAATCGCCGCCAATTCCCTTGGAATCCGTACGCAGGGAACGAATCAGGCTCTTGTATTTCCCCCGTTGGATGCCCATAGGTTCCAGCAGCGGTGCCTGGTCAACCAGAAAAGAGATATCCGTTGTGGTACCTCCAATATCCAGAACAATGGCGGTTTTCCCCTTTGGAGCGTGGGGAATGGACCCCATTATGGAAGCAGCAGGGCCGGATAATACGGTCTGGGCAGGAAAATTCATGGAGGCTTCAAGATTCATGGTTCCACCGTCAGCCTTAAGAACCTGAATGGGAGCGGTAAATCCCATCTGGGCAAGGGATTGCTGCACCGCCTCAAAAAAGGACTTATGCAAAGAAAACACGGCTGCGTTCAAAGAGGTGGTGGCAATTCTTCTGGGAAAATTCAAATTTCCTGATACATGGTGCCCTAAGAAAATCCGCTGAAATTTCTTCTTTGAAAACAGACCTTTTTGCAACAGGCTCTGGATTTCAAGCTCATGGGCAGGATTTCGGACACTGAATTTTCCAACAACTCCAACATATTCAATGCCTGCTTCCTTTAATTTCCCGGCAATTTCCTTGATCTGTTTTTTGTTCACAGGAGCCTTTTCCACTCCCCTGTGATTAATGGAACCTTCCACGACATAAAAATGTTCATCCGTTCGAAAATATTCAGGATCAATTCCAGGACCGGGAACCACAATCATACCCGTGGGCACAGGCACCTTCAGAACAAGAGCATTGGTTGTCAGGGTGGTGGAAATAACGATTCGATGAACCTGAGCAGTTTTTTTCCCATCCAGAAGGCGGGTAAAGCCTGATAAAACCGTCTCAAAAAGATCCTCAGGCATGGTGGGTACCTTGACTTGATTCACAATTCCAGCCTCACTAAGAAGAACGCAGTCTGTATGAGTGCCGCCGACATCCAATCCTATTATCATGGAATCCCCCTATGAATCTTTGTAAATGACGCTTATATATAACGGCCACGGGCCGA
>PDWJ01002945.1_pt1 | contig 16966 bp, 13 predicted proteins | sample 1430881 | NCBI WGS metagenome assembly PDWJ01 (sample SAMN01162460, study PRJNA174530) | Oral metagenome, whole genome shotgun sequencing project. | biome: Marine environment; feature: Marine mammal; material: Swab sample of the gingival sulcus; isolation source: swab sample of gingival sulcus...
TACGATAATCTGACATAAAGCAAAGATAAAAAATTTATAGAAACTAAAGTAACTGCAATGAAATTGCAGGGTTTTAACCTTTAACTAGAAAATAAAAAACATATTCCTCTTATTGGTAATAATTGTAATGACAAAAAATTTATAACATTAAATAAACCTTGGTCGTTTGTAAAAAAACTTAATTCAATTAATAGTAATTGTGAATTAAGCTGGATGAGAGCATTTTCTACTGCTCTTTTTTTAGAACAAGAATTTGAGAAAACACATTTAAAGAATAATATTGAAATAAGATATTATGGCGGGAATGTTAGTTATGGGAGAAATTATGATTTGAATAGAAAAATTGAATTACGAATTGAATTAATGGCAGGAACTAAAATAAAGCCTGCAGAAAATAACTAAGTTTTCGTTGGTGCAAAGCATCAACACTAAAAAACCGTTAACACCAATCAAAAAAGCAATAATCGCACATTTCAATGAACAATTTCAAATAAATTTTGCTAAATATATTGTGCATTTTGTATTTTTGTGTAATAAATGAAACTGCCAGACACTGTCTGATAAATTATGATGCTTATGGAATTAACAAAGAATACAGAATATTAGAGAAACTTTTCAATCATCGAAAGATAAAATCGTTTCTGTTGTTAATTCTGAAATACTTTTGACTTATTGGGAAATAGGCAGGTATATTGTTGATTTTGAACAAAAAGGGAATATAAAAGCTGAATATGGGAAACAACTAATATTAAATTTATCAAAAGATTTATCAGGTAGCTATGGGAGAGGGTTTAGTAGAACTAATATTCAGTATATGAGATTATTATATAAATATTACCCAAAAAGCCAAACACTGTCTGGCGAATTGAGTTGGTCTCATTATATTGAACTGATTTCTATCGATGATAAATTCGCACGTGATTTTTATGAAAATCAGGCAATCCTAGAAAAGTGGTCTATTAGAGAATTGAAACGGCAAAAGAAAACAGGCTTGTTTCATAGATTAGCCATTGGAAAAAATAAAGAAGAAGTATTAGAATTGTCAAGAAAAGGACAGATTGTTCGTACAGAAAATGACTTTGTTAAAAATCCACATATTTTTGAATTTATGAACTTTCCTGAAGATTACAGATATACGGAAAGTGATATTGAGAAAGCTATTTTGAGTAATTTACAAAATTTTTTATTGGAATTTGGTCGAGGTTTTGCATTTGTGGGAAGGCAACAGAGGATAACTTTGAATAATAGACATTTTTTTGTGGATTTGGTTTTTTACCACATAAAATTGAAGTGTTACATATTGATAGATTTAAAAATAGGGAAGGTTGTACATGAGAATATTGGTCAAATGAAGCTTTATTTGGGCTATTATGCAAAAGAAATAAGCGAAGAAACAGATAATGAACCAATAGGAATTATCTTATCAGAAGAAAAAGATGATGTGATGATAGAATATGTAATGTTGAATGACACTTCAAAATTGATTGTTTCAAAGTACCAATTGCTTTTACCTGATATTAATGAGTTAAAAAACAAAGTGAGGGAAATTATTGATAAAAAATAAACAGGTGGTAACAACTAAGTTTTTGTTGGGTGCGAAGCTCCAACAATGAAAACTCAATTGAATGGAACCGTTAACGCCAAGCAAAAAAAGATAGTTGTACATTTCAATGAACACTTTTAAATAAATTTTGCTAAATATATTGTGCATTTTGTATCTTTGTGGAAAATAGTTTTATTGTAAAAGATGACATCGAATATGGTTATCTCAATGTAATTCCACTTTGGGTTTTTGGATTTAATTATTAAAAAAAAGAAATAATGCCAGGCATTAACATTTTGCATAGTACTGCAATTATTTTTCATACTATTTTACAACACATATTTTTTATATAAAATATTATATTTTAAATACATTAGAAAATGAAAAAAAGTGATAATGATTTAAACTTACTCCCCCATTACTTCAAAAAAATTGGATTGGGACTATTGGTATTAGTTATTATTACGATAGTAAGTGTTGTAATATTTGATATTCCTGTAGATAAAAATTTGACAAAAACCATTGCTCAAACAGTAATATTATTATCACTACTCATCATTGCTATTTCCAAAGATAAAATTGAAGATGAATTAACTTTACGATTACGCTTAAAAGCACTTTCAGCAAGTTTTATAAGCATCGTTGTGATAATAATTATAGAACCGTATTTGAATTATATTTTCCAGGGAGAATTGACCACACATATCGTTAATTTTCCGTTAATGATAACTGTTTTTACCCTGTATTTTATATTTTATTATATTGCAAAATTAGGTCGGTAATTTATAATGGGGTCAGAAGACGGAAGTGCATCAACCGGTCACTGCATTTCGACTTCGCTCAATAACCACAGAACCAAAGCAATGTATTGAGTTTATCGAAACATGGAACCTAGGGAAATTAAAAGATAATCCCCTTTGGAGAAGTGGTGTCATTTTTATAATTATTATCAAAAAATTATTTAACCACAACTACAGTACCTCTAACAGATTTTTGTTTATTTTCATTGTCAATATATGAAACTTGATAAACATAAACACCTTGTTGAACGATTTCTCCATTATATTTTCCATCCCATCCTTCTTCAGGATTTGTTGTATGAAAAATCATTTGCCCTCCACGGTTAAAAATAGAAAACGCATAATTGTCTAAATCAATTCCGGTAAAAATCGGTTTAAAAATAGGAGATGTTGTGCTTGAAGGCATAAAAGCATTAGCCAATCTAACAATAGAAGGATTATTTGAAGTTACAATGTTAGAGTATGTCTCAAAAACATAATCAGAAGCATTCGAATCACCTAATTTAGAAATTGCTTTTACAATATATGACCATTGATTTAAACCTTCGGTTAGCTCTGTAAAATCAGTATGAGACATCGCTTGATCAAAAAATATAGTTGCGATAGGTTCTTCTTCAAAATTAAAATTACCATCAGTCGATCGATATATAAGATACTGATCAAATCCACCACCCTCATATCTATTCCAGGATAATTCATTTCCAATATCTTTAGTGTCAATATCTAAATGTATTGTTTTTGTTGTATTTTCAGAATATATTGCGATGTTATCACATTCATCTAATAAAGCAGCCTTATAATAATAGCTTTTAAGATGTGGTTTTGCTGTTAAATCAGTCCATTCTATCTCCTTATTACCATTCCAGTTTAATTTTGCCACTTGAAAAAAGTTTTCATTGTCTTCTGACCTTAAAATAAGAAAATTACTTAAACCAGTAGGGTCACTTACTTTGACAATGGTTTTTATAGAATTTGTACCCGGAATTACTGAGCTATATAATATTTGGAAAAAATCCGGTAGATTAATTTGTTCTGTTGTTATTGATTTTTCACAAGAAGTTGATGTCGCATTACCATTATCGCTAGTTAAAAATGTTCTAATAAAATAAGTGTATTCTTCACCATATTCAACATTTCTATGAATAAATTCTTCTTTATCCTTATCAATTTCTCCTAGTAAAACAGGTAACTCATCTGCTTTAGATACAAATACTTGGTGTTTTACAATTTCTTGGTGAATAGCTAAACTCGTAATATATTTTGATATCTTAATCGTAATAGACTTGTCACACTTATCCCATATTAAATTTTTAATTTTTGTTAGTGCTTGAGCGTATTCAGGAAATAAATTTCCTGTTTCTCTACAATTATCAACCGCTACAAGAATAAGTTTATCTTGATTCTCACAAGGACTGATACTATCACTATCTATGACTGCATAAGAAGCTTCTATATCATTAATTTCTTGAATATTATAAAATCCCTCAGTTCTTTTGTATATTTTAAATGATTTTAGGGTAGAATCAGGAATTGTAGTCCAACCCATCACTAATTGATTATTGATATAGCTTATACTATCAAGAATAGGAATAGTTGGTTCAGGATCTATTTCTGTAATGGGTTCGTCCGGAAAATCACCGGATTCTGCAATTAACACGTTTTCACTATATAATTCAGCCTGATAAATCACATTTCCTCCCTCTTCACAATGTACAGAATCTACATAATGCACATTGTCAAATTTTAATGTATGTAACCATTCAGGTGTAGTCATTAAATCTGTTTTATAATATATTCGAATAGAATCCCAAATTGTTTTATCCGTATGGAAAGTCAATGGAATTAATCCGTCTATGTTATTGTTATCTAATTCAATAGTAATATACTGACTTTTAGATAAAAGAACACATGATAAAAAAAACAGAGTGAGAAAATACTTTTTCATAACTATAATTATTATTCAGAAACTACAAATATAGGCTAGTTTCCTAAAAATTAAACAGATTTTTTATATTAATATTGTACTTTGTGTAAAAAAAGACCTTTTGCCGGCACTGAAAATCCGGCTTTCGACCTATTTTTTTCTTTTATAATTTGATGAAGCATTTCTATATCAATTTTACCTAAACCAATATCTATTAATGTTCCAACAATAGCTCTTACCATATTTCTTAAAAAACGATTAGCTGTAATTTCAAATATTAACTTTTCTCCTTCTTCTCGCCACTCAGCATGATAAACCTCACATAAATTGTTACTGGTTTGTGTATGTAATTTTGAAAAGGAAGTAAAATCTTTATATGTGGATAATGCACGTGCTGCTTCATTCATTTTTTGCACATCTAAGCTTCTTTCAAATACCCAAACAGTATCTTGTTCAAAAGGATTTTTAACTTTTGAAATATAATAATGATAGGTTCTGGATTTTGCATCAAAACGCGCATGATATTTATTATCAACCTTATGAATTTCAGATATATAAATATTATTATCAAGAAATCTATTTAGCTTATAACAAATGTTTTTTAAAACCTCTTCCGATATATTTTCAGCATCAAAATGAGCATAAAACTCATGGGCATGAACACCGGCATCTGTACGTCCGCATCCAACGATGTTAATCTTTTCCTTGAGCAATAATGATAAGGCTTTATTAATTTCTTCTTGAACGGTAGTAGCATTGGGTTGGATTTGCCATCCATGAAAAGGAGTGCCATTAAAACTTAATTTGATAAAATATCTACTACGTGACATTATGCTTTTTTTGGGTGTTAGGTTTTAATCAAAAAAAAATTAGTAATGTGCAATTAATAATTATTTAAAGACCTCAGAGGTTTTTAAAACCTCTGAGGTCCTTGCCTTCTTTGGCTGTTGGCCTTTAGCTATTTTAGATGCAATGCTTTGCATCTCTATATTGTCAGATTAATTCATCATTCACAATTTACCATTTATAATTCCTAACTATCAGCCTTTTTACTTATGAGACTCGTTATATTCTTTTAAATAATCTTCCCATTTAGTATCAGTATCTTGCAAATCATTTCCTAAATAATCAAGAACAGGAATAATTTGATTAGGTTTTAGATATCCTTTTAATATTGTCAAAGTATTCAAATCATTATTTAATAATACAAATGAAGGATAAGAAAGTCTGTTGTTTAGCAATTTAGCCGCTAATTGATGAGCAGATCTTCTTCCACTTGGATTTGTATTTACATATTCTTGCCCATTAAAAGTAATCGGCTCTTTCATTTCTGCATCAAATTTAACAGCATAGTAATTTGCATTAATAGATTTTATCACTTCCTGATTAAGAAAGGTGCTTTTATCCATTTTTTTACACCATCCACACCAGTGAGTGTAAACATCAACAAAAATTTTCTTTGGATTTTCTTTTTGCAATTCCAATGCCTCTTCCATAGACATCCACTTTATTGTCTCTTTTTTGTCCTGACTTTTTACGCTCATTGTTGCTATAAAAAGTACAAATAATAAAACAACTGTTTTTTTCATTTTTTTAGTCTTTAAATTTTTACCTTATATAATTATTTCTTTAAACGTCAAACTTCATTTTATTCATTTGTCGTCCCAAATCCTTTTCTTTCAGACTTTCTCTTTTATCGTAAGTCTTTTTACCTTTTGCTAAAGCTATTTCTAACTTTGCCAAACCATTTTCAGCAACGAAAAGCCTAACGGGAATAATTGATAAACCTTTTTCTTTTACTTTGTTTTCAAGTTTCTTTATTTCTCTTTTATTCAATAATAATTTCCGATCTCTTTTAGGCTCATGATTTTCATACGAACCATAGCGATATTCGGATATATGCATATTCTTTACAAAAACCTCGCCATTTTTTACTACACAGTAAGATTCTTTCAAACTAACCTTAGCTGTACGAATGGATTTTATCTCTGTTCCTTTAAGCACAATACCCGCTACAAACATTTCGAGTAAGAAATATAAGTATTCTGCTTTTTTATTTTTTATTTCAATATTTTTATGTTTCATGATTTTGCAAAAGTACGAAATACTATGTTACAAAAGGCTTTTTAAGCCAATGCTTCGCTAATTTTATGATTTTAGTATATATAAGAAGGTATCAAATTATCCCCATTTTTTCCATTAAGAAAGTAGCACTTTTATTTTTGCATACACCCGGACGAAGTTTGTAATCAAAATAGAGGTTATCTGATACGAAATCAACTTCAAAACATTGGTTTTCAATTCTATTATCATATAATTCAGATAAATTACAAACCTCCAAATCATGGGTAGCAATAACACCGGACACGTCAAAATTCATCATCTTTTTAATGATTTCTATTGTCCCTTTGTGTTTATCATCAGAATTTGTGCCTCTGAGGATTTCATCCAATAGCACAAAACTTGGCTCCTGTTGCAGGTATTCAATAATTTGTTTCAATCGTTTGACTTCCGCAAAGAAATAGGATTCACTATCTGTCAAAGAATCTTTTTGTCGCATGGAAACCAACAAAGGCAATGGATGAACGTTGGCTTTGGTGGCACAAATTACCGAACCCATGCCCGTTAATATCATATTGACGCCAATGGTTCTCAAGAATGTACTCTTTCCGGACATATTAGAACCGGTAAGAATAACAAAATCATTTGGTTTGAACTGAATGGAATTACACACTCTTTTTTCCTTTCGAATTAAAGGGTGCCCCATCTCTTCCATGGCAATTTCCTGCTCCGAATTTATCTCCGGAAAGACAAAATCCGGATGATTATACGCTAAATTTGCCAAGCTGTTTAAAAACTCAACCTCACCAATAACCGATAACCAGTTTTTCACTTGATGACCGTTCTTTATTTTCCAAGCTGTAATTCGTTTTAAGATATGAATATGATACAAAAACGTACCATTAAACAACAATGCCCCAATTAAATTTCCGATAGAATGCAATCCTGAAAAGAGTTTGGAAAGTTCTGCAAACTGTTGGCTTGCTCTTTCATTATCGGCACTCAATTGTTGTTGCAATCGTTGCATTTTTTGGCTCTGAAAAGTTTCTTTTTCAATGTTTTGAAGCAACAAACCATAATGCTTGAAAGTTTGAATGATTTTATCAGATTCAAAGGTTTCTTTGAGGATTCGCTTCCTTTGGGTAGATAAGACCAATAAATTGCCAATAAAAAGGTATATCGCCAGATTGAGATACAAAGCATTTCCTGTAAATAACAACATACCCAACACTACAAGCAATATTGATGGCAATATGTAAGAAAGTACCACAATGATTTTTGGGATTTTAGATTTTTGGTCGGTTGCCCAAGTAATCAGTTCTTGATAATTCTTTTCACTATCATCAGCAAATTGAGCCAAAGCCAACAGCTCATGTCGCCACTCCACGCTGTTTTTTATATCTTGAATTGCATCCTGATTTTCCAGTATTTCTTCCGGTTTTAACATGGAACTCAAACGCGCTGCCAACCGTTTTTTTCCTACAAACGTTGCTGTTCGGTTAAGGTATTCAAACAATGAGTTTTTTCCAAATACATCCAAATCATGGGTGTAAAAATGTGTCTCATCCACAAATTCGCTACCATTATCAAAGATATTAGTCTGCCCTTTCAAATGCTTCTGTTCATTCTCTACAATTGTCAATAAGGCTTTCCTCAGTTTCCTTGCCCATGAATTTTTCTGATGTAAGGTTAGAAGCATGAAAAACAACACCAACAATCCCAATGATAAGAACAAGAAATTATAGTTATATTGTTGATTTAAAAATTGATACATTGAAATTATAAATGCAACAATGGTTAATAACCTTGCCCATCCAAAAATCTTATTTCGTTTGCTCAAAACAGTAATAACATCAAGATGTTTTTGATGCAGTTTTTTATACATATTTAATATCTATCTATTTTTTTAACCGCAAAGGACGCAAAGTTTTTACGCAAGGAACGCAAGGTTTTTCAGACCTCAAAGGTTTTGAAAACCTTTGAGGTCTCTACTTATGACATCGCTTTGCGGTTAAAATAATCTAATTTTAGATGCAAAGCATTGCATCTCTACGGTTATTTCAATTAGCAATTAATAATGAGTAATTAGCAATTTTTTGCTTGTGTGCTTTTCTCTTCGATCTTCTGTCTTTAAATTTTTTCATTCACAATTCACAATTCATAATTCACAATTCCCTAAACTACTCTTCTCCCATTTTAAACAGCACCATTTTCTTGGCTGCTTCAATGGCTTCTTGCAAACCGTTAGGATCTTTTCCTCCGGCGGTAGCAAAGAATGGCTGTCCACCACCACCACCTTTGATAGCTTTGGCCGCTTCACGGATAATGGCTCCGGCATTAATGTCTAATTCTTTGACTAAATTATCGGAAAACATAATGGTTAAATTGGCTTTTCCACCTAAATCGGCACCTGCAATAAATACCAAATTCTCCACTTCACCTTTTAATTGGAAAGCAATATCTTTTAAATCACCGGCATTATCGCAAGGTATAACCGTTGTAATGAAATTCACACCTTTAGTGGTGGTTACATTTGATTTTAAATCATTCTTTATCAAAACCAAACGCTCTTTTAAGAACACATCTAACTCTTTCTTTAATCCGGAATTTTCATTCATCAAATCTTCGATATTTTTCAATAATCCCTGACTGGATTTAAACAACTTCTCGATATTACGCAGTGTATTCAACTTTTCATTGATATACAACTCCGCTTTATCTGCTGTTATGGCTTCAATTCGGCGTACTCCGGCAGAGATTGCTCCTTCTGATATAATCTTAAACAATCCGATTTGTCCGGTGGCAGCCACATGCGTTCCACCACAAAGCTCTACTGAATCGTTAAATTTCACAACCCTTACTAAATCGCCATATTTTTCACCAAATAAGGCCATTGCTCCCATATCTACGGCTTCCGACATCGGAATATTGTCTTTGATTTCCAAGGCAATATTTTCACGTATCTTTTGATTAACCAATTGCTCTACTTTTGCAATTTCTTCATCGGTTACTTTCTGAAAATGAGAGAAATCAAAACGCAAATGGTCAGGTGTAACTAACGAACCTTTTTGCTCTACATGCTCTCCTAATACTTCACGTAAGGCATGGTGCATCAAGTGAGTTGCCGAGTGGTTATTGGCAGTAAGTGTACGGGTCTTTGCACTAACTACTGCTTTAAAGGTTGCAGTAACATCTTCGGGCAATGCCTTAACGATATGTACAATTAAGCCATGCTCTTTTTGGGTATCAACAATAGAGGTTTTCTTTCCATTGGCTTCAATATAGCCGATATCGCCAACTTGTCCTCCGCTTTCACCATAAAAAGGTGTAATATTAAATACCAACTGGTATTGGTCTTTTCCTTTCACCGTCATTTTTCTGTAACGGGTGATTTTTACTTCGGTTTGCAAATGGTCATACCCTACAAACTCCTCCACATCATCATCAATCAATTCAATCCAATCTCCGGCATCTATTGAAGTAGCTGAACGTGAGCGGTTTTTCTGCACCTCCATCTCTTTGTCAAATTCCCGACGATTAACTACTAAATCATGTTCTTTCAAAATCAATTCCGTTAAATCCAATGGAAAACCATAAGTATCATAAAGCTCAAAAGCCACTTTTCCGGGAATGGTATTGTAATTTTCCGCTTTTGTGGTTGCTATGATTTGGTCTAATAACTTAATTCCATTTTCCAATGTGCGTAAAAATGAGTTTTCTTCCTCTTTGATTACTTTTTTGATTAATGTTTCTTGCTTTTTCAACTCAGGGAAATTGTCTCCCATGACTTCAATTAATACCGGCACAAGCTGATACATAAACGGCTCTTTGAACTTTAGGAAAGTATAACCGTATCGTACCGCCCGGCGTAATATTCGACGAATCACATAACCGGCTTTATTATTTGATGGCAATTGCCCATCTGTAATGGCAAAAGCAATGGTACGTATATGGTCGGCAATTACACGTAATGCAATATCAGTTTCTTCATTAGCCCCATAAGTTGTACGGCTCATTTTTGCAATGGTATTAATGATTGGCTGGAATACATCTGTATCATAGTTTGATGTTTTGCCTTGTATCGCCATGCACAAACGCTCAAAACCCATTCCGGTATCCACATGCTGATGTGGAAGTTTCTCCAAAGAGCCATCAGCTTTGCGCTGAAACTGCATAAATACCAAATTCCATATCTCAATCACTTGCGGATGGTCTTTATTAATCAATTCCTCTCCGGGAATGGCTTTACACTCCTTTTCAGGTCTTAAGTCAATATGAATCTCCGAACAAGGACCACAAGGACCAGTTTCACCCATTTCCCAAAAGTTGTCCTTTTTATTTCCATTAATAATATGATGCTTTGGCAAATGTACTTCCCAATATTCAGCTGCCTCGTCATCACGCCCTAAATTATCCGCTTTACTTCCCTCAAAAACTGAAGCATATAAACGTTCTTTTGGTAATTTATACACTTCCGTCAATAATTCCCAAGCCCAATCAATTGCCTCTTTTTTAAAGTAATCGCCAAAAGACCAGTTTCCTAACATCTCAAACATGGTGTGATGATACGTATCGTGTCCTACCTCTTCTAAGTCATTATGTTTCCCTGATACACGCAAACATTTTTGCGAATTAGCCACCCTGCTATTTTTAATGGGTGAATTTCCTAAAAAGATATCCTTAAATTGATTCATCCCGGCATTGGTAAACATCAACGTAGGGTCATCTTTTATAACCATAGGAGCAGAAGGAACGATTTGGTGTTTTTTACTTTCAAAAAAACTGAAAAATTGACTTCGTATTTGATTTGAGTTCATAGAATAAGTTTATTAATATCACATTTTTTATTATAAAAGCTACAAAATTAAGTTATTTCATTAATTTCATAACTAATTTCACGTAATTATTTTATTGTTTATGATTTTAAATGGTAATTATAGTTTAAAATACCATATTATCCATAAGGTAATAAAAATAGCATCTGATTAAAAAAAATGGCAATAAGTATTATAGTTTATGGCAGAAAAAAACAAAAACTATTTTTTGACTTTTGTTATAAAAATCTCATAATATTTGTGTTATATAGATAATATGTTTACCTTTGCGTATGTAATAATGTTGTTCGGCATACAATAGCTGTTTTTTGCCAACGCTAAAACTTAAAATGAAATGCTAAAAAAAATTACATTAAAAGGCGAACAAAAAAAAGTGCTGTTTTTACCCCCAACTAATCCGATTCAAATTAAAGGAGTTGCAGGAAGTGGAAAAACAACTGTTGCTCTTTATAGAGCAAAACATCTTTTAGAAACTCAAGCGAATCTTTTCAAAGAAACTAAAATTATTATCTTTACATACAACAAAACTTTAGCTGCATATATAAGAGACATCAAACCTTACATAAATGGAGGTTATCAAAAAGATAGTGATGAGATAAAGCCCAAAACGCCAGACGGACTAAATGTTCAAATTGTAAATTTTCACAGTTGGGCATACCATTTTGCAGGTATTCAATATGGACAAACTATAATGCAAAGGGCTCAAATAGAGATTATTGAAGATGTTATAAAAGGGTTTACATCAAGCATATCAAACATTCTTGATAAGAGTCCAGAATTTTTTCAAGAAGAAATTTCTTGGATGAAAGGAAAGCTTTTCAAAAGTAAATTGGAATACCTTGAAGCAGCAAGAACAGGTAGAGGAACTTCTGACCGTGTTACAAAAAAAGATAAAGAAGTGATTTGGATTGTTTATGAAAAATACAATCAAGAATTAAGAAACAGAGGAAAGGTTGATTTTGATGATTATGCCATACTTGCACTTCGAAAAATTGAAAGCAACTCAAATTTTGCTCCACCATATACTCATATAATAATAGATGAAGCACAAGACTTAAACAAAGCTCAAATACTTGTAATTTCCAAATTAGTTGATAATGAAACCAACAGTCTTTCCATAATAGCTGATGCAGCTCAACGGATTTTCAAAAGTGGGTTTGTTTGGAGTGAAGTAGGTATAAATGTTCGTGGTGGTAGAACAATTGAATTTAAAAAGAATTACAGGAATTCGGTTCATATAGCAAGAGCAGCATTGTCACTTTTAGACAAGGAAACTGATAAGTCCGAATTCACAAATGTTGAAACCGCTTTAAAAGGAGGAGAAAAACCTAAGGTAGCATATTTTTCTGACTTCGAGAAACAGCTTCATCATCTTGACTGCCAATTAACTGTTTTAAGAAACAATAATAATATTCAAAGTACGGTTGTACTTCATCGTTTGAGAAATGGAGTTTCTCAAATCAAAAACTTTCTTGACAACAACGGATTTTTAACAGAACTAGTAAAATCAAGTCAACCAGTTAATTATGGTAGTGATAGTGTTAAAATTTGTACTATGTCTTCAATAAAAGGATTAGAGTTCAACAATGTCTTTATTCTTGACCTAAACGATGATATAATTCCTTATCCACCAGGATTCATCGAAGAAAACGATGAATTTCATATTTCTACAGAACGTAGACTACTATACACTTGTATGACAAGGGCTAGAAATAAGCTATTCCTTTTTTCAAGTGACAAAAACAACCCTTCTCGTTATCTAAAAGAAATTGATTCTGATTTGTTAGATGATATAAGTCTAAAATTTAACTCAACCACATCATTCACATATGACGATGATGATTTATCTTTTTAATTGCTGATATGAGTGTAAAACCTGACCATATAGATTTTAAAAATGAAATAGCCAAACGGGGCATAGAGTACTTGATTCATTTTACACCAACAATCAATTTATTCAGCATTCTTGAAAATCAAGAACTGATGAGCAGAGCAAAATTGGAAAGCCTAGATATTGACCAATTTGATATTTTGGATTATGTGCAATTTACCGATGATGTAAGATATGATGACAAAAACTACATCAACCTTTCATTATCTGCACCAAATACATTTTTGTTTTCTCGATTTAGACAAAAAACTAAAGATGATTTCACTATTAAATGGTGTGTCCTAAAAATAGACCCAAAACATATTTATGATGTAAACTCGCTTTTCGCTGTTACTAATGCGGCATCAAATGCAGCAAAAAGACAATTTGGTATCACAGGTGATATTGAAAAATTCAGAATGTTGTTTGACGAACAGTTGAATATCAACACTTTCAACGAAGTTCGTACTCTAAATAGAAACGGAGTTCATCCAAAATATCCAACAGATGTTCAAGCAGAAATATTAGTGAGGGATAGTATACCATCCGAAAATATTATTGAGGTCTGCTTTGAATCTGAAGAAAAACTAGCAGAAGCAAAAGCTGCTATGTCATCATTTAATACAAGTAATTTTGTTGTAGATAAAGAAATATTTTCACCAAATCGTTTAAAATGAAAGCAGAAACAAAATACAAAGGAAGTTTAAAACTAGCTGCTATTGGAGATGCTTTAGGTTGGATGACTGAATTTGAAAAGTCAAAAAATACACTTCGCAGAAAGTTTGGTACAGACTACATAAATACGTTTTATGATTGGGAAAAGACTGTTGGTAGTAGGTTTTATGGTTATGTGGACAAATTAAAAGCGGGGTCTTATTCAGATGATACACAGTTACTTCTTTCTGTTGCTCGGTCAATTAAGTTAGATGGTTTTGTTGACCAACAATATTTCGCAAAAAAGGAACTACCTGAATGGTTACTCTATTCAAGAGGAGCTGGAAGAACGATAAAAAATGCTGCACGAAAAATCAAAAGAAAGTCTGCTAAATGGAACAAGAATTTTTTCACTTTTAAAGCAGGCAAGGCAACAATTAATTACCGTGAAAGCGGTGCAAATGGTGCAGCAATGAGAATTTTGCCAATAGCACTAGCAAATTTTGGAGAGCCTAATAAAATCAAAGAAGAAATATTTGGCAATAGCATCATCACTCACGGACATCCACGAGCAATTTTAGGTGCAATGCTATATGGTTATTCTATTGATACTATTCTGAGATTTAATTCAGAAAATTTCAATTCAACATCATTCTTGACAGAGTTAGGTAAGGATATGCATCAAAAGTTCTCAATTGATTTTCTATCTAACCAAAAATTTTCAAGTTGGGAATCAGAATGGAACAAAGGCTCTCAAAAACCATTTAAAGACTTATTCAATGATATTATCCAAGAAACCCAAGAATATCTTAGAGTCACTTATAAACTATTGATGAATAATATATCTGACTTTGATGCATTAACCAAATTAGGATGTTATAAAAATGAAACAAAGGGCTCAGGGACATCAACAGTAATTGCAGGAATCTATTTGACTTGCAAATACTCAAATGAACCATTAAAAGGAATCGAACAAGCTGTTAATTTAATAGGAACGGATACAGATAGCATTGCAGCATTTACAGGTGGTTTGCTTGGAGCTTTGCATGGACAATCAATAATTCCACCTAAATGGAAGTCTGTTCAGGACTCTGACTACTTAGATGCTATGTCAATCCGCTTGCTTGAAATATCTGAAAATCGAGCTAATTTTAAAGTTAATAAACAAAATAGTGATTTTTTATCCATTATGGAAACTGACAGGGACATATTTGAGATAAACCAAAAGGTATTTCTCGAAACGTTAGGGGTTGGAAAAATAAAATCTATTGACAGGCAAAAAGTCTTAACAAAAGGAAAATACAATCTAATATTTGATGTAGAATTTGAAATTGGTCAGTTTTGCAGGTTTGCAAAACTATTAACTATTGAAGAAGAAAAAAAATCGAATTTATTCACAGGTAGTAAAAAAGATATTGATTTGCTTAATGGACTAAACTTAGACTTTAGTACTAAAGAGCGAATTGAAAAATTTATGAATAGTTTAAAGGAATCAAATAAAAAAGAATTTAAAGAAATAATCAAACTGATTGAAAAACGAGCATTTGCAATTCACTCCAATAGTCCAAAATTATAAAAGAGTATGTCATGTCTTTACCCATACTGACAAGAGAATGAAAAAATATAACAGCTTACAAAGAACTGAAAAAATTTGTATATCTTACCAAAAAATAGGTGCTTTTGGAAATAAAACATGAAAAACACATCAATATCATTAGGAAATTATTTTGTAAGAAGTCAAGTTTCATCGGGAAGGTATAAGAATGTAAGTGAAGTTGTCAGAACAGGGCTTCGTCTTTTAGAAGATGAAGAAAGTAAAGTAATTGCTTTAAGAAATGCTATCAAAGAAAGTTTAGATAGCCCTCGAGTTGAAAATTTTGATTTTGACAGCCATCTTTTAGAGCTTAAATCAAAGAGAAATAATGGCTAAATTTGGATGAGAAGCTTCAATAATGAAAATTCAGTTAAACAGAACCGGATTATTTAGTTGTCAGAGTAGGGCTTTGTCTTTTCAAAATAAAACAATTCCCCAAACATGAGAAAAAATAAAACTTTGGGGAATTTCTATTATCTTTGTAGCCTAAAATAGATAATGATATGCCAAAGATTTTAAGAAAAAGTCTGCTTGATAAACTTTTTGTTTTGAAAGACAAAAATTTTATAAAAGTTGTAACGGGAGTTCGGCGAGCTGGGAAATCAACTTTGCTGTTACAGTTTCAAGAACTATTAAAGGAAAAAGATGCTGGAGTGTCACTTATTTCTATAAATATGGATTTGCCGGAATATCGCGTTCTTGCTGAAAAAAAATGGAAAGAAATTTATGACCATATTAAAACATTATTGCGAGATAATGAAACAAATTATGTTTTCATTGACGAGGTTCAAAATATTCCTGAATTTGAAAAATTACTTGAAGGATTGTATGTTACTTCCAATATTGATTTATATGTTACAGGTTCTAACGCTTACCTTTTGTCAAGTGAGTTAGCAACAATACTTACAGGCAGAGCTTATGAAATCAATGTTTTACCATTCTCTTTTGCTGAATATTTGGAATTTACAGGGAAAACAGCAATTCCTGACCGTGTTTTTGCCGATTATATGCGAACAGGAGGTTTTCCTGAAGCCGTTGGATTTATTGAAGCGGGAGAAAGTTATGCTTATGAATATCTGAAAACTGTTTTTCAAAATATTTATGAGAATGATATACAAAGACGGCATACAATATATTATGAAACTTCTTATAAAGAAGTGGTTTATTTTCTAACTGACAGCATTGGTTCAACCATTTCCGCAAGAAATATTGCAAAAATTCTTACAGCAAACGGCAAGAAGATTGACCATAAAACAGTATTAAAATACATTGATACTTTAGTAGAATCCTATCTGTTTTATAAGGTAAATAGATACGATATAAAAGGAAAACAGCATCTTGCAACTCAGGAAAAATACTATCTTGTGGACTTAGGTTTACGATATGCATTACTTGGCAAAGAGCTTACGGCTGATGTAGGACATTTATTGGAAAATGTAATATATCTTGAATTACTTCGTAGAAATTATCAAATTTGGATAGGAAAAACAGATAATCTTGAAGTCGATTTTGTTGTGAGAGACAAAAATGGTTATACAAAATATATTCAAGTAGCATATACTGTAAAAGAACCAAAAACACTTGAGAGAGAACTTGCTCCGTTTAATAGGATTCCTGATTTTAATGAAAGATTACTCATTACAATGGATTACGAAACAGGAAATCATAACGGAGTGAAACAAATA
>PDWJ01002947.1_pt1 | contig 16960 bp, 13 predicted proteins | sample 1430881 | NCBI WGS metagenome assembly PDWJ01 (sample SAMN01162460, study PRJNA174530) | Oral metagenome, whole genome shotgun sequencing project. | biome: Marine environment; feature: Marine mammal; material: Swab sample of the gingival sulcus; isolation source: swab sample of gingival sulcus...
CCCATGTTGTAACCAGAACGCAGCCGGTTGTGATTTGTGTGCTCATTCTGCTGGCCCTGTCGCTGTCTGCCGGGTTGGCATATCAGGGAATTACTCATGACGAAGAGATAGGAGGGTTTCGTTTGGCTGCTGAGCGGATTGCAGCGAATCAGCCGCTGCTCACCGCTTCGGATGTTGCCGCAGACAACTTCCATGCCGGCGATAAAACCCGCGCTGATAACGATAACCGAGGCGCAAGCCTCAAAGAATTTTCCCTGGCTGTCACATTGAAAAGCGACTGAGGCATGCCTAAACACCAAAACACTACAACACCAAACCTCAGGTTTTTATGAAACTGTTGTACATCACCAATGCCCGTATTCCGACTGAGAAAGCGCACGGCATCCAGATCATGAAAATGTGCGAGGCCTTCCAGCAAGCAGGACTCTTTGTCGAATTACTTGTGCCGTTTCGCGTTCAGTCATCACGCATGAAAGAGGTGAAAAAAACACTGTGGGACTATTACGACGTGGATACCCCTTTTCACATCCGCCATATTCCTGCATTGGACTTCATTCCCCTTGAAGCCATTCTCCCTCAAAAAATTGTGTTGGGCTTATATTATATTCAAAGTCTGCTCTTCTCTTTGTTCGCGCTCTTTTTTACGTGGAGGGAACGAGATGCTTTTTATTATTCACGGGATTTACAAACGCTGTTTCTGCTCTGTTTAACAAAGCATCTTCATCGGAAAGCCATCTTTTACGAAGCCCATGAATTACACGGCATTGGTGAGGCAACGGGTGTATTTTCGTCACTCTCCCATCGAATCATGTCCGTGATATTAGATCGGGTTGACGGAATGATTGCGATTACGAAACAGTTACAGGCTGGTTATAACAAGCGTGGAATCGATGAGGGAGATATTCTCGTCGCGCCTGACGGAATCAGCGCAAAACGTCTCTCCGTTTCGCCGGACAAAGCAGCGGCACGACAAAGGCTTCAAATTCCTCTTGACAGAAAAATCGTTTGTTATACAGGACATTTGTTTCGTTGGAAAGGCGTGTACACATTGGCTGATAGCGCCGCATACCTGCCGGAAAACTGGGAGATCTATATTGTGGGAGGGATGGAGTCGGATGTGGCGGCATTACAGCGATATCTCGGGGAATCAGGGGTGCGGAATGTCGTGATAACCGGCTATATGCCGTATAACGCTGTGTCGTCGTATTTGAGCGCAGCCGACGTGCTTGTGCTGCCGAACAGCCAGAAAGCCCGCATTTCGAGGGAATACACGTCACCATTAAAATTGTTCGAATATATGGCGGCCCAGCGTCCGATTGTAGCGTCAAATCTTCCATCGATCCGTGAAGTGCTCTGTCATCAACAGAACGCCTGGCTTGTCAACCCCGATGATCCTCAAGCATTGGCAGATGGAATGATAACTGTGATGAATAACGTACAGAAGGCCGAGCATCTGGTCAACAATGCATTTCAGGATGTTCGAGCGTATACCTGGGAGCGGCGGGCGCAACAGATTTGTGAATTTTTTGCTCGGAGAATGAAATGAACGTAAAAACGATCCGTGGGCTGCTATTGCTCATTTTAGGCATGACGTTGATAAAAGGCCTGATTTATAGCATCGTCATTCCCTTTGACCGTGCTCCTGATGAAGATTTTTATTTCCGGCAGATCAAGGCCAAACAATTACAATTGAACCAGGCTTCGGATGCGGAAAAGCAACAAGTTGCCGTTGAAGCTGAACGTACCTGGTACTCTCTGGTCAATTGGGGAAACACCAGAGAGCGTCCTCTCAAAGATTTTGCCCATGCGAAACTTCCAGGAGCACCATCGTCGTTTAAACCCTATGTCGGAAATAATGACATCTACTATCTTGTGATGGCGCAAGTGTTGAATGTATTGAATCTCGATTCGATTCGTACGGAAATATACCTTGCCCGGGGTTTTTCTATACTCCTTGGAGTGGGCATTGTCTTTCTTGCCTTTCTTGTCGCCAGGGAATTATTCCTCAATACACCATTCCTGCTCATCGGTATCCCGCTGTTTATTGCGCTGATTCCACAGTTTTCAGCAATGAATGGCTCGTGCAACAGCGATAAATTGGCGGAGTTTCTGGCCTCATTATTTTTTTGGTTGATGGTCAAAGTGTGTAAGTATGGTATGAAAGTTCATCTTGTGACAGGAGCTTTCCTGATTATGGGAGCAACCGTGCTTAGCAAGCGTACCACTACCTTTGTTCTGCCTTTGCTGGTGTTGGTCGTGTTTGTCTATTTTTGGAAATGGACCATTGGAATACGTATGCATCTTGTCCTTTTCGTAAGCGGAGCGATATTGGTTTTAGGGGGATATGCCTTGCTTTGGAATGAATGGTTTTACACACTCGTGAGCGAAAATATTATTTGGCTTCCGCCTGTGGAGGATCTGAAGAACTATCTCTTTCGTCCGGAGCTTTTCACTCTTGATTCTGTGAAGTTCTATGCAAAATTTTTCATTTTACTTCACTGGAGTTTTTGGGGATTGTTCGGTTATATGACAATTCATCTTCATCATTTCTGGTATATCGGAGCGGCTTTGTTTCAGGGGGTTGCCATCTTCGGCTTGATGAAATCGATTGTCCGGGTGAGGCATAAACGCATTATGCCAGAACGATGGGTCGCCAAAACCCTTTATTTAATGGCGGTGAGTATTGTATTGGTCGTTGCCATTATGTTCATCCGATCGGTTCTGTTGCGGGATGTTCCCTTTTTAGGCCAGGGGCGGCGTTTATTCGTTGTGATTATTCCAATCAGTGTCCTGACGATGCTAGGGCTTGAGAATGTATTCCCCCCTAAATACCAGAAAGCTCTGGAGTGTTTGATGATTGTCGGCTTCACGATTCTCGATGTCGTTTGTCTCTCAAATTATCTGTTGTTGCATTTTTATGGTATCGCGTTTTTTTAAAAGGACTGCGCTAAGAGAGGTAAAAATCACATGACTAAAAAATATCTCATTTTTTCGTTCATTCCTCTTGTCATTCTTCTTTTTCTCCTTGAAGTGCTCGCACGGATGGTGTTCTTTCAGCAGTCCGGTGAATATCCTCTTGCTTTGCTTCAGGTCTTCAATAAAATTCGCTATACTGTTGATAAAAAACAGGTTGAACGCCGGGCGCGAAATGTGCTGATCGAGGCCGGAATTCCGAAAGATGAGGTGAACGCTCTCCCAATACACGAGATCTGGCCTCGCTATAAAATGGCGTTTTTTTATCCTGAAGCCGAGGATGTGCTAGAATATTTCCGGGAGCAGTACGAAAGGTATTTTCTGGAATGCATAGAAGACGTTGAGGCTGCCGGCGCGCAATTACTTGTCTTGAACGTGTCGGATGATATCCCGGTTCGCGCATTTTTTCGCACATTAACCGCAAAATACCACATCGCCTACCTCGATGCTGTAGAAGAACTCGAAAAATATCCCAGACATTGGGTACATCTCAGTCCGGAGGATGAGCATCTGTCGAGATTAGGCCATCAGATTGTTGCCGAATATGTTGCAGAAGCTTTAAAAGATTATCATGAAGTCCGCTCAACAATTCATTTTGAAACGAGACCGGTAAGACTCGGAAATCTCCCGAAGAATTCCGAACGCATGTGGGAAATGGAATCCAGCTTGGCTTACCGTGTGATCACTAATGCCCAGGGATTCAGGATGCAGAACGATTTGGAATTCCCCAAAACCAAACAGCGTATTCTGGTGTTGGGTGATTCGTATACTTTTGGCCCGTTTTTACCAAATGCACATCTCTATACAACGATGCTTGATCGCATGATGCCTGATGCTGAAGTGATCAACGCCGGCATTATGGGCTACAGCATTCCGGAAGAATTAGAACTCTTTCGACAGCGCGCGAAATATGTCGAGCCGGATATTGTTATTCTTCAGGTCTATACAAACGACATTCGTGATTTATCCTTTCTGAAACGCATTGCTCCAGCCTCTCAGGTCGAATTGTCGGACGTCGAAGCACAATTGATTGCGACCTTCTGGCAGAAAATTATGGAGGGAGGTGTAGAATGATAAAGATAGGGCGTACCTGGCTGTCAATCGTGTTGCTCATTGCGAGTCTGCTGGGAGCGGGAGGATTGTATCTGTGTTTCGGGAGTGGTGTGTTTGTCGGCGACCGGCAGAATCAAAATGATAATGCGGTGGAAGTCGGAATCTGGACATCGGATGATACCTTTGAACAAACATTTATTGCCCTCCATCCCAATCTCTCTCGTCTCGACTTTTGGGTCGATTCCTATCATCCCTGGAGCAGCCCGTATTTGGAGTGCCGGATATCGGAACTCACTAGCACAGATCATGCAAGTGAGCTGACGTACGACATGATACGCCGCCAAAGCCGGGAAGTGCATTCGGTGAAGATTTCCGGTTGGTTGATTTCCGGTCATATGGCCAATAGCTGCTCCTTTGAACCGATTTCTGATTCGCAGGGAAAACAGTATGTGTTCTCTCTCCGATCCCCGGCTCTGAAAAAAGGCGGAGGGTCGATTCTACTCTCTAGCTCGAAGGATCGCTACGATCGAGGCTCTTTTTTCGTCAACGGCGAGAAAAAAGACGTTGATTTGGCGTTCCGGGTGCTCTATCAACGTCCATATCGGCAACTTATTCGATCTGCTCTCAATCGGCTTGTTCTGCGAAAACCCTTCCCACTCTCAAAGACCTGGTTTGTTTCTCTTCTTTTTTTGATGTACCTGGGCCTTGTAGGAGTACTTCTCTATTCTTGTTTTCTTTATGCCTAACAAGCTGTGTTACTCTAGAGACGCAAGAGGAAAAAATGTGTCTAAAGTTGTAAGCGGCTAAAGTACGAGGAGTTATGACAACCTTCACTTGAGCTCACTTTCAACTTTAGCTCACATTCGTTCGCTGATTAAACGGCGTCCATACTGAGCACTCTGGAAGCAAAGGCGTAACCGCCGCAGAGATTCCGGATATTGGTCCAGCCGTTATTTTGCAGGATTTGCTGAGCCACATAGCTGCGGTAGCCTGTCTGACAATGGATGATGACCGGCTGATCTTTGGGGATCTCGTTCATCCGTTCGCGAATTTCATCGAGCGGAATATTGATGGCTGTTTCAAGATGCCCATCCGCATATTCACGTGTTGTCCGTACATCGATGAGGACAGGCGGTGTCTCACTATTCAGCTCTTCGAAGAGGGTCATAGGAGAAACACCTTCACTCAGGCCGCGACGGGAGTTTGCGGTAATAAATCCACTCATGATGGCAATGTCTTTGGCCGATCCGAAAGGCGGGGCATAACAGAGATCGAGATTTTCAAGATCTTCAACGGTCATCCCACCCAAAATTGCAGTCGCTAAGACATCGAGGCGTTTATCGACCCCATCCTGTCCAACAGCCTGGGCTCCTAAAAGACGTCCGTCGGCAGGGTCGTACACCACCTTGAGAATCATCAAATGTGCGCCGGGATAATAGCCGGCATGGTTCAGACCGAGCACGTAAGCTGCCTTGACGGAAATATCGAGCCGTTTGGCAACCTTCTCGGTCAAACCTGTGCCTCCGGCCACAACGCCGCATACGCGAGCAATAGAGGTCCCCAGCACCCCTTTCATCGTGAGCCAGTGTTTCTCTTTTTTGTCTGTGTCTTTCAACAGATCCAGCGCCGCATTATTTCCGGCAATGCGTCCTTCCTTGTTGGCCGGTCCGGCGAGTGGGATATTGACGGGTGTATTGGTTGGTAAAAAGATGGCTTCACTGTTATCGCCAGCAGCATAGACTCCTGGAACTGAAGTGCGCTGCTGAGCATCGACAGCAATCGCGCCGGTTTTGCCTAAATCGACTCCGATCGATTGGGCCAGTTTGACATTCGGACGCACACCAGTTCCGATAATGGCGACATCAAAAACGACTCGCCGCCCGCTCCGTAAGATCGCTTGGCTGCGCTCTCCTTGCTGTTCGATGCGTTCGACCGCATCATTGAGGATAAGTGTCGCGCCCGAATCGCGTAACGCCATTTTGATCGGCTGGGTCATCTCCGGATCCAGCGGCCCCATGACTTGCGGCATGGCTTCGATCACTGTTGTATGGATGCCGCGGTGCATCAATTGTTCGGCACACTCTAAGCCGATATAGCCGCCGCCAATAACCAGCCCGTGAACACCAGTGCCTTCCATATCATGCAATGGCCCGTCCTGTATCTGCCGCATCCCTTCCATGTCATGGGGTAAAATCGCGCTCAGGCGCTGCATGATGGCGTCGACTTCTGGGACCGTGCGGCAAAAGAAGATATGAGGGCCATCAAGACCTTCAATCGGAGGAATTATCGGAACCGTTCCCGTGGCAAGGATCAGACTGTCATAACCTAATGTCCCACCCTGACCATCTGCGTTGACAAATGTGACTTCTTGCCGCTCCGTCGAAATAGCCGTAACTTCCGTATTCAAGCGAATATCGATCTGAAAGCGTTTTTTGAACACATCAGGATTAGCGACAAACAGTGAATCGCGGTTGGCAATTTCACCACCGACATAGTATGGTAACCCACAATTCGCAAAACTCATATACGAACCACTTTCAAACAAGACGATTTCGATGTCTTCATTAACTCGACGTGCTTTGGCAGCGGCTGAAGCGCCGGCAGCAACTGCTCCCACAATAATCAGTCTTTTTTTACTCATTACGTATGGCCTCCTTGATAGTGAGAAAAAGAGCGTAAGAATTTCCAGACACAGCAATTCGGTACGCTTAATAAGTGTATGGAACAGAATTTTGAAAGTCTATCATAATAATACGCCTTTTTATGGGAAGGTTCTTCTTTTGTCAAATTGCATTTCTCAAAAATCTCCTGGAACGTCATGCTGATGGTAGCGAGTGCATTGTATGATAAGAATCGGCAAAAAATTTTGGTGAATGTCACATTGTCAAAATAAAAATTTGTGAAATTTATTGAGATAACGAATGTAAAATCAATCTGTTATCCCATTTAATGGTAGCAACTGATTATGTCGGGAGAGAATCGGTTGACAAGAATGACTTTTCGGAAAATGATGATTATACTCGTGTTGTTACCTGAATTTCAAGTATCGGGAAGATGTTTTTGATGAAAAAGGAGGTTTCCTGGTGAAAGAAACGATTTTACGTGAACATGCTCAAGAAATTTTTTCTGCTGGTTTGAAAGCTGTCGACCCTGTCGATGCCATCAAGCAGTATGTTCGATGTGACGGTGACATTTTGTTTGTTGATACATCACGTTACGATTTGAACAATTACCAGAATATCTATGTGATTGGCGGTGGCAAAGCTGGCGCATTGATGGCGAATGCAGTCGAAAGTATTCTCGGCGAGCGTATTACCCAGGGAACGGTTAATGTGAAATATGAGCATCTTGCCCCCACAAATACGGTAACCATTCATGAAGCCAGTCATCCGGTTCCCGATGAGGCCGGCGTTGTCGGGACTCGCCGCATTATCGAACTTGCCGAAGCGGCCACAGCACACGATTTGATTTTGTGCCTCATTTCCGGCGGTGGTTCTGCACTGTTGCCAGCTCCCATCGAAGGCATTACGCTGCAGGAAAAGCAAGACGTCACAAAGGTATTGTTACGTTGCGGAGCAACGATTAATGACATGAATACGATTCGGAAACATATTTCGGCAGTGAAAGGCGGACAACTCGCCAGAGCTGCGTTTCCAGCGACATTAATTTCGTTGATGCTGTCTGATGTGATTGGCGACCCTTTAGATGTGATTGCGTCAGGCCCGACTGTGCCGGACAGCCATACCTTTAAAGATTGCATGGCGTTACTTGATAAGTTCGAAATTCGGAATGAGATTCCGGCATCGGTTCTTGAACGACTTGAAAAGGGAGTACGTGGAGAAATCGCCGATACTCCGAAAATAAGCGATCCTATTTTTGAAAAAACGCAAAATGTGGTTGTTGCCAGCAACGAATTTGCGGCAAGAGCTGCTGTTGAAAAGGCGAAAGAACTTGGCTACCATACGATGCTGTTGTCAACGTTCGTTGAAGGTGAGACAAAAGAGGTCGCAAAAGTTCATACTGCAATTGCCAAGGAAATCCTTCAATCCGGCAACCCACTCGCCGCGCCGGCCTGTCTTCTTTCAGGAGGAGAAACGACTGTAACGATCCAGGGTGAAGGGCTTGGTGGTCGAAATCAGGAGTTTGTCTTGGCCGCTGCGTTGGAAATTGCCGGAATGCAGAATGTCGTGGTGTTAAGCGCCGGAACCGATGGCACTGACGGCCCGACAGACGCAGCCGGGGCTATTGCCGACGGGCAGACAATTCAACGGGCCGGGGAACGTCAACTTGATCCGGTTGTCTATCTGAAAAATAACGATTCTTATCATTTCTTCGATACCTTACAGGATCTGATCAAAACCGGTCCGACAAACACCAATGTGATGGATTTACGAATCGTACTTGTTGCGTAAACGGGCTGCGAGTTACAGGTATCGAGTTGCGCATTGCGCGTTACGGGGTGCGCGTTGCGCGTTGTAAAAACTCGTCACCCGAAACTCGTCACCCCAAACCCTCATGCCCCAACCGCTGAAAATTTTGCTTGTGTCCTCAGAAGTTGCTCCCATTGTAAGCACGGGAGAACTCGGTCGATCTGTCAAAGGATTGGCAAAAGCTCTCAAGAGCCTCGGAGTCGATGTTCGGGTGGTGATGCCTCGATATCGGAAAGCCAATGTCGGACTGTTAAGCCTTGTGCGTCTCGTTCCTGAAATGACGATTCGCACAGTAGAGCGCTTCAAAGAAACGGCTATTTATCGTGATGAATTGCCTGGTGAGGTGCCGGTTTATCTGATTGAAAAGGATAAATATTTTGAGCGTGATTATCTCTATGGCCCGCCTGAGCAAGGCTATCCTGACAATGCGGAACGATTCTGTTTCTTTAATATTGCCTGCCTGGAAATGTTTACGCAAATCGGATTCTTCCCAGATGTCGTTCATTGCCATGATTGGCATACCGGTCTGATTCCGGCCTATTTGAAAACATTGTTTCGTCACGATCCTCTCTATGCACCAATGAAAACGGTTTTCACTGTCCACGATCTTCGTCATCAAGGATGTTTTCCCAGGGATGTACTTTCGTTGACCGGATTACCTGATTCGGTCTTTACTCCGGAAGGGCTCGAATTCTACGACAATTTGTGCTTTTTGAAATCCGGCCTTGTGTATGCTGATATTTTGACAACCGAAAGTAAACATTATAGTCAGAATATTCAAACAAAGGAATACGGACGAGGTATGGAAGGGGTCTTTCAGATGCGTAGTAAAGATCTGTATGGCGTCGTGAACGGGGTTGAGTATAAGCAGTACGATCCGGGGGCTGATCCGTACATTGCCGCCAATTATACCAAAGACGATGTTGCCAACAAACAGGCGTGTAAGATGGATTTATTAGAAAGTTGTGGTTTGAAACTCCAGGCCGCGATGCCGATTGTGGCGATGATCGCTCCATTATACGAAGAAAAAGGGATTGATATATTGCTTGACGCCTTCGATGAGATGATGACCCTGCCGATACGCTTTATTTTTCTTAATGATACGGACTATCGAAATACAGACTATTCATCAAAACTCAGTGAGTTCATGGGAAAATACCGGAAACATGTTCGATGCTATCTCGAATATGACGAACGGCTCAAACATAAGCTCCTTGCTGGAGCTGATATGATTGTGTTTCCGTTCCAGAGTGAACCGTGTGGCGTGAATCAGATGTATGCCTTAAAATATGGAACGATTCCCATTGTGCGGGCGACTGGTGGTTTAGACGATACGATTGTGGAATTCAGCAGCACTGAGTCAGGAAAAGGTACGGGATTTAAATTTACGGACTATACGTCGCAGGCATTTTTGACGGGTCTGCGAGAGGCGTTAGCTGTGTATGAGAATTACTCTCTTTGGGATTTATTGCTTGCAAATGCGATGCGGGTGAATTATTCTTGGATCTATTCTGCGAAAAAATATCTGGATTTGTATAAATTGATTCTGAATCGGAAGATAGCCGGTTCTCCGAATGGACACTGAGGTCAATGGGGAGTATCATAATGTATGAGACGTTATCATCCCCTCCGATGATACGCGTAAAAGGCGGATTCCTGAAGTCTCTGGAAAAACATGTGGCTGTCATTCGGGCGTTCGGATTCGAAACGCAAGTAGACGTGTTCCAATCTGCTGCAGCATCTGCTCTCGCTGTTCCGTTGACCGTGCTGATCGAGAATGTTCGCGGCCAGGAAGTGACAATCACGCATCAGAACGGAACGGTTCGGCACGTTATTCGCTCGGAGAGCTCGATTCTGTTCGAACTAACGGATTGTAGCCGGCAAACCCTGACTATCAAGTATTCCCACCCCACAAATGCATTCGATTTTTTCTTCCTGGGAGATGTGCATGGTATGTTCCATCATCTCCGGGAAGTCATTCAGGCAGGAAACACGCTCGATCCGCTGTTTATCATGTCAAACGGCGATATGACCCACAGCGGTCATCTGGAGGATTATCATCGCTTATCCGATCTCCTCGGAACGTCCCATGTTCCAGTCTTTACGTCGATCGGAAACCATGATAAACGCGCCCGTGGAGGACGGGCAAACTATCGTAAACTCTTGTCGCCATTGTATTATTCGTTCGCCATGCGAGATACAAAATTTATTGTGCTCGATAGTTCACGCAAACGTGGTTTGCAAAAATTTCAATACGCATGGTTGGAACAAGAGTTACAACAGGCAAAAGGTATGCGGACTTTTGTGTTTTTGCACCGGCCTCCGGTGTGTCCGAAATATAATTATCTTGCGTTTTCCGCATCGTCGAACGCCTGGAAGTTTCTTGCATTAATGGAACAATATCATGTGGAAATGGTGTTAGCTTCGCACATTCACGTCTTTACCGAGTTTTATAAACGGGGCGTTCACTACATCATTACCGGAGGTGGGGGCGGAGCCCTCTGGCAGCCGGCGAATATTCATCATTATCTGCATGTATTCGTGAAAAAAAATGGTGTTGATGTGAAGGTCATCCCACTTCCCACCCCAGAAGCAAAAATGAGCCAACGTTTGAAAGATGTCATTAAGTTTAATGTGGAATATCATATTACAAAGAAGAAACATTTCAAATTCACCAATGGCCTTGGAGCGTCAAAGCGTATCAACAGATCGACATCTTCTGAACGGTTTCGAATCCGGCGGCGCGGGGTGTAGGGGACATTTCTGTTATGGCGGATGAACGTAAAAGGCCGCGAATTGCTCTTGTGTCAGGATCCGGCGGGATTAAATGTATTGCCAGTATCGGATTGATTGTTAAAGGTGTTGCATCGCGAGCGAATCGTGCCGGATGTGGTGATTGGCAGCAGTGGAGGCAGCTTGTTTGGAGCCGTATTTGCTTCCGGTGAACATCCTGAAGTGATCGAGCAAAAAGTGCTCCGTATGTGGAAGAAAAAAGAATTTCGCGATATTAACTATTTCGATCTCCTGAAGCTGTTCTTTCCGAAACTCTTTCGCTATAATGAGATGTTTGGAATTATTCGGGGAAACCGCATTGAAAAGATCTTTCAGGAATATTTCAATCATTTGACCATCGAACAGACTTCGATTCCATTACAAATTGTGGCGACTGACTTTTTTAGTGGTGAAACGGTCATTTTAGATAAAGGGTCGATTGCAGCAGCGATCCGAGCCAGTATCGGCATTCCACTGTTTTTTCAGCCGAAAATAATTGGAGACAACATATTGACAGATGGCGGAGTCAGTAATCCGCTGCCCATTGACGTCGCTATCCGCTATGGGGCGGACGTGATTATCGCGATGGGATTCGAGACTCCAACTTATTCCAGCATTGATTCCCCGGTCAAGGCCTTGTTACACCTAACGGGGCCTTCAAGCAACAATCTACAGATTGCCAATCATGGGGTACACACGATGGCCCATCATTATGAAATTGTGAGGGTCTATCCCGATTTTCAAGGGGAGTTTCATTTCTTTGATGTGAACAAAAATCCCGATCTGATTGCGATCGGGGAAGAGGAAACCGTACAAGAATTACCGAATATTCGAGGAGCTATCGAACATTTCGAGGCGTAACTGTGAGAAGTGCGCTGAATCAACTCACGTTAACAGTGAACTCAAGTCAGGGACCTTGTAGAATTTTTAAGTACTTTTACCGTAAGTTCACTGTTAACGTGAGCCGCTTTTCAGCCTTCGACGAGAAATGTATCGGCCTGCTTTAACAGTTCGTAAAATGTTGTGGAACAGGCTTGACCTTCCGGGGCTTCATGGGTATATTCGAGGCATGATTTCCAATTCCTGGAAAGATAAAAATGGGGCAGGGTCGTGGGACGGGCATTTCCAGGCTCGGCTGCTCGAATCAGAACCTCCCCGTTTGTAATTTCGATCCATTCCCCATTGAACCCGGTTTGTTCCGTGGATACATTTTTCGCATATTTCTGGTTTTTTTCAGCTTCAGCGACTGAACCTACCCCGTTTTGTATAGAGGCTAAACTGGCAACTGCGATGAGAATCACCACAACCAATCCCTGTCTTTTTCGAGTTCCTCTTTTCATTCTTTCCCTCCCTTGAGAATGTGAATGTTTTTTGTACCACGAAGACACAACGAGCACAAAGGGGAATTCAGTCAGGACGCCAAAAAGTTTTTTGGAAGCCGTTTTGAGCAACTCTTGGTGCCTTCGTGCGGACATTGAAAGAAGTCATGTACCATTCTTCAACGTGTCCTGCTTTATGTTCTTCGTGCCTTTGTGGTTTTATTCATGTCGTAAAAACCTTGACCGTTCATATTTGCATTTCTACTATTACATACAAAATAAGTGCCGAAAAAATGCTTCTTTTTGAATGGAATGACATGGTGTGTTAAATCATTTTTTTATAAGATGTTATATTTTTGCTGCCTTTACAGGGAGAAACAAGACTCCATTTCCTAAGCGGAAATCCTCCGGGTAGGGTGGGAAATAGTATTTCCTGAAATTGCCGGTCGAACGTTCTGTTCGATCTCGATGTAAAAAATATGCTCAACACTTCACAAATCAAAGAAAAAGCATTGGAACTAGGGTGCCATCTCGTTGGCATTGCTCCGGCAGCTCGCTACCCTGAAGCTGAATATTACGTTCAATGGGTAGAAAAAGGATTGGCCGGAACAATGGAGTATATGAATCGAAACGCTGCGAAACGGGAAGATTGTCGCCTGTTGTTTCCCTCAGCCCGCTCTGTGATTGTCTGCGGTCTGTCCTACCATACCTCTGGCATAAGTCCTTCAGAGACAGATTCTACAACCGGGTATATTTCCCGTTATGCTCGTGGAGATGATTATCATGTCGTCTTGAAAAACAAATTATTTGCTCTCGATGAGTTTATCCGGCAGGAATCGACGACTCAGCCTGACACGAAAATCTGTGTCGATACAGTCCCCATTTTAGAACGCTTGTATGGATATTATGCTGGTTTGGGATGGATCGGCAAGCATGGAGGACTGATCAATCAGGACTATGGATCCTGGTTCTTTTTGGGAGAAATTCTGATTAACCTTGATTTGGAATACGATGCTCCGACTGTCGACCGTTGCGGCGATTGCCGCCGCTGTCTCGATGCTTGTCCGACCGGAGCGCTTATCGCACCCCGGATTCTCGATGCTCGCCGCTGTCTGTCCTATCTCACCATTGAACATCGAGGCATCATTCCGGAGGAATTACGGCCATTACTGGGGAATTGCGTGTTCGGCTGTGATCGGTGTCAATTCGCCTGTCCCTGGAACCACCACATGAAAGGGACGAATGAAGCTGCATTTGCTCCGCGAGAACAACTACGTGCTCCTGAATTAGAGTGGCTGGGAACGTTGAGGTCTCATGAGTTCAGCAGGGTGTTTAAGAATAGCCCTGTTAAACGCACAAAATTATCAGGGGTCGTACGAAATGTGGTTATTGCAATGGGAAACTCTCGAAATTCCGCCTATATCCCATTGCTGCAACAACTAGACGGCACTACTGATGATGTTGTACAGACTCATGTTACCTGGGCGCTTGAGCGGTTAACGAATGCTCGTCCATGATTTCAGAACTTCAAGCATAGGTTGAGCGCTTCAATGAGGCCTATCGCTCAGTTCGTTATGGCATATGTCGCAGGATGGCTTCTATTTGAGCTTTGGCCGGATGGTCGGGCTGATACGTCAACGCATCTCTCAAATAGATTTTGGTTGCGCGAAAATCCCCCTGCTCAAATGAAAGCTCAGCGAGTCCAATCAAAGCAGGCACATAGCGTGCATCACATGTGAGGGCTGTCGTGAGGGCCTTGACCCTGTGCTGAAACCATTTGTTCTCAAGCGTGATCCGAGATTGCTCGCGATACGCCATGCCGAGTAACGTATATCCCTCGGCAGAACGGGGGAGGCGGGAGAGTGTGTGTTGATAGCTCTGAATACCAGCCTCAACCTTCCCTTCTCGGAACAGTTTTGTCCCGGCAGCGAACGGAGATTTTTGCGAGCGCGATTTTTTAGAGGATGCTTCTTTTTTGACCACCGGAGGAGGGGGTGATTTTTGTGAGGCTTTTTCCTGACGTTCACGTTCCTGGGCCGCCTGTTCCGATTTTTGGCGTTCACGCTCCTGGGCCGCCTGTTCCGATTTTTGGCGTTCACGTTCCTGGGCCGCCTGTTCCACTGCATTTCTCTTCACAGTACGGATGAGTTGTTGAGCCGGGCCGTAATCGGGGTGAATTTCCAACACTTTTTCAAGTTGGCGAAGCGCTTTTTCGTCGTGCCGTTGTTCATGGAATACGAGAGCCAGATTCGTACGGGCTTTCACATGATGTGGGTCGGTTTCTATGGCCAATACATAGTATTCGATCGCCTGCTGGTTCTTCTTCTGACGATGAGACACCACGCCCAGGGCATTATACGCATCGGCATAGGCCGGATAGTATTCGAGCGCTTTTTCCAGCGCACTTTCAGCTTCGATATATTTGCCTTGTTTGCCATAAAACACGCCTTCATGATACAATTCCCGTGCCATCCCACGCCTTCTCCGAGGATCAGTCTGACCGTGGGTTCTCGAGGAACAGAAGAGAACAAGACTTCCCAAACAAAGCAGATAGAGTAGAGTACGATATGGAGTCCCTTTCATAATATGTTACATCCTTTCAATCTCAGGTAATTTTACTGGAACCTCGATCTGAAACATGACCCCTTGTGACGGAGCGCTTTCACAATTGATCGACCCATGGAGTTGTTGCGTTACCAGGTTATACACGATGAACATGCCCAGCCCGCTGCCTTTTTGTTGTCCGCCACGAGTCGTAAAGAACGGGTCGAAAATTTTGAGCTGATGCTCAGGGGCGATCCCTTTGCCATTGTCACTATATTGAAGCTGAAGCGTCTCACCATATACGGCCAGACGAATGATGATTTCCCTCTGCTGCTGTGTCTCATCAAAACCATGAATGAGCGAATTCATGATAAAGTTCGTGAGTATTTGTGAGTATGCGCCCGGATAACTTGTAATTTCCAGGTCATTTGGGCAATGGACCGTAATGTGAGGAGAGGCGGCTTTGAGTTTCGGCCCCAAGCTGAGCAGCACATCATGAATATATTCCTTCAGGCGAAATGTGCGATATTCTTGCGATGATTGGCTGACAGACACTTGTTTGAAGCTTTTGATCAATTCAGCGGCTCGATAGAGATTGGACAGGATCATATTCGATGATTCTTGCGCGGTTTTTAGATATCGCTCTAAATCAGTACGGCGCATACTACCTGAGTGATAGATCTTTTCAAGGTCTGTTGTTTTAAGGGAAAGATGAGAGGCCGCGGTGACACCAATACCGATCGGTGTATTGATCTCATGGGCGACACCGGCAACGAGTCCTCCTAAAGCTGCAAGTTTTTCCGATTGGATGAGACGATTTTGCGTTTGCTGCATCGCTTTCAGCACCTTTTTCAACTGTTTGAGGGCCACTGTTTTCTGCTCGACCAAGCGTTCGAGCTGTTCTTTATACGTTCTATTTTCCTCCAGAATGCGAGCGCGTTCAAGACCTTTTTCAATCGCCAGTTCAAGAATTGCCATATCTTCGATCGGTTTTGTGAGATAATCCCAGGCGCCTAAACGGAGCGCTTCGATCACATCCTGAATGTCTCCCGTACCGGAGATAACAATCACAGGGACGACCGAACATGTGGCTTTTATGCTTTTCAGAACCTCTAATCCAGTGATGTCAGGCATTCGTAAATCCACAAGGACGACAGCAGGGTGTTTTTCATGGAACTGGCTAAGCCCCTTCTGTCCGTTTTCTGCCTGGTAGACTGTATAGCCTGAATCCTCGAGGTAATCGCAGATACTCAACCGAATCATCCGGTCATCATCGATGCACAGTACCGTTTTGTTTGCCATGTTGCTATCCTGTTTCTTGTGAAGAGTCTTTCATGGATGCCATCTTTTGTTTTCCCTGAAAATTCATACATTTTGAACGTGTTTTTGTCCAATACATCTTTCGTGGCCTTTTGTGAGGTCGATGGTACAGGTTTTTCGTTCCTGAAACGGCAAGGAGATCGTTAACGTTGTCCCTTCCCCTGGTTTCGTATCTACCGCGATTTTCCCTTGATGGTGTGTTGCAATGATGAAATAGGATACCGATACCCCGAGTGTTGCAATGATGAAATAGGATACCGATACCCCGAGTCCGGTTTCTGCTCCCCTCGGCTTTGTCGTATAAAATGGATCGAACATTCGTTTTTGGGTCTTGCTGTCCATACCCGGGCCATTATCTTGAATCCGAACGATTAATGATTCATCGTCGCATGTCGTGTGGATAGTAATCGCCGGTTTACGGTCTGCCGTCAGGTGGTTGGCCGAAATGGCCTGAACACGGTCCCATCTTTTGTGACTCCAATAAGAATTGGAAGATGTTCGATTTGTCTGAGTACGTTTAGTGGTTCCTCCAAAAAGCGTTCGACTTCG
>PDWJ01002948.1_pt1 | contig 16954 bp, 16 predicted proteins | sample 1430881 | NCBI WGS metagenome assembly PDWJ01 (sample SAMN01162460, study PRJNA174530) | Oral metagenome, whole genome shotgun sequencing project. | biome: Marine environment; feature: Marine mammal; material: Swab sample of the gingival sulcus; isolation source: swab sample of gingival sulcus...
TATTGCCCTGAACATGATCAAAAAAGAAACTTCTGTAAAAAAAAGCATCGAGGCCAAACGGCTTAGGGCCGGATGGGACAACGATTACCTGTTGAAAATTTTGAACGTTTGATTTCCAAATGCGGTTACCCTGCCTGCTGAAATCACTTGAATTGATGTGCGCTGCATTGTAAATATAACTGAATTGCGCTATCGGCTAAAAACGAATCGCTTCCTTCAGGATGAGGGGCACAGCAGATATCGGGATTCTTATAATGCAGTGGTGCACGATAGGAGAAACACATGTCCGGACATAGCAAATGGTCGACCATCAAACACAAGAAGGGTGCCGCAGACGCCAAACGCGGTAAAGTTTTCACCAAACTGATCAAGGAAATCACCGTGGCCGCTCGTGCCGGCGGTGGGGACACAGACGCCAACCCGCGCCTGCGGACCGCTGTCGCCGCTGCCAAGGCCGAAAACATGCCCAAGGATAACATCGAGCGGGCCATCAAGAAAGGCACCGGCGAACTGGAGGGCGTGAACTACGAGGAGAATTCCTATGAAGGCTATGGACCCGGCGGCGCTGCCATCCTCGTGGAATCGATGACCGACAACAAGAATCGCGCCGTGGCCGAAATACGCCACATTTTTAACAAATACGGTGGTAACATGGGCGAGAACGGATGCGTGGCCTGGATGTTCGACAAAAAGGGATATTTTAATGTGGCCAAAGCCGCCGTTGGCGAAGACCAGCTCATGGAAGTAGCCCTAGACGCCGGCGCCGAGGATGTCCGCGAAGAAACAGACAGTTTCGAGGTGATCACCACTCCGGAGGACTTCGAAGTGGTCAAAGAGGCCCTGGAAGGGGCCGAGATCCCCTTCAGCGATGCCGAAGTGACCATGCTTCCCCAGAACATGAGCCCCTTGGAAGGCAAAGACGCCGAACGCATGATGAAGCTCATGGAAGCCATGGATGACTGCGACGACGTCCAGAAGGTTTATACCAATGCGGACATTCCCGAAGAGATGGTGAATGCCGCATAGATCCGGGCCCATTCATACATGGCCAATTTGTAAAGCCGGAATCACCAAACGGCGATTCCGGCTTTTTTCAATTTTCCGGCACGGTTGAAACGAAAAACGGCCCCAAGGCGTTATCCCGTCCGGCCCTAATCCCCTTCACCCGAAAAACGAGATACCCCGAACCAAATACACCATCGCCACCGCTATCGCGACAGCTCGATCATCCGCGTCACCGCCTGCAGGGCCGGTTCACGAATATCTTCGGGCACCTTGACTTCACCGGTCATGTTCTTCAGGCAGTCGAAGATATCCTGCGGCGTGATTTTTTTCATATCCGGGCAGACCATACCCTCCGAGGCTGGATAAAAGGTCTTTTCAGGGTGTGCCTTTTTTAATGGATACAGCAACCCTATCTCCGTGCCCACAATGAACGCATCCGCAGTTGATTCACCGGCGTAACGGATCATGCCGGACGTGCTCACTGCCACATCGGCCAGGACCACGACCTCGGGTCGGCATTCAGGGTGGGCCATGAACACGGCTTGCGGGTGGGCCGCCCTGGCCGCTTCCACATCGGCCACTGTCAAGCGGTCGTGGAAAGGACAGCACCCTTCCCACAGATGAATGGTCTTGTCCGTGTGCCGGGCGGTATTGCGGGCCAGGTTACGGTCCGGGAACATGAGCAGTTCATCAACGGGCAGGCTGTTGACCACCTCGATGGCATTGGCCGAGGTACAGCAGATCGTGGACAGGGCTTTGACCGCAGCCGATGAATTCACATAGGTGACCACAGGCATGTCCGGCGTGGCAGCCAGGCGCTTTCGCAACGCCGGGGGGGTGATCATGTCTGCCATGGGACAGCCGGCATCGGCGCGTGGCAACAGCACGGTTTTTTGCGGCGACAAAACCGATGCCGTTTCGGCCATGAATTGGACCCCGCAGAAAACGATCACCTCGGCATCCGTATCGGCGGCCCGAATACTCAGCTCCAGAGAGTCTCCGCACAGATCGGCCAATTCCTGGATTTCGGGGGGTTGGTAGTTGTGGGCCAACAGCACCGCATTGCGTTCCTCAAGCAGTTTTCTGATTGCATCTTTCATCGTCCATTCCCTCGTATAACGCAGACATCAGTCGAATCGGCCATTATTGATAAACGCGTAAAAAGCTTTTTAAGGGTTCATCTGCAGGATATCCGCCCCCTCCGGCACCTCAAAACGAAACATGGATTCCGGCTTTGCTTCGAAGCGGAGGTTTTTGAGTATGATCCGTGTTTCGTCGCCGTAGACGTTGGTGGTGATGATTCGGATCAGGTCGAAGGTCGCTTTGGATACGTCCAGGTCCACGGTCATGAGGTCCGCAGACGATTTGTTGGGCACCATCCGCAGGTGGTACAGTTCGGGGTCATCAGACATTCCCAGGGATATATGGAATCGCTGGCGAACAGTTTTGATATCGGATATAAATCCCGCCCCCTTGCCGTCTCCGAACAGGGCCGGCGCTTTGCCGACGAGCACCTGGTTTTCCAGGGGGCGGTAGACCCACAACGCCTTGCCGTCGGTAATGATGGTCTGGGGATCCGGTGCGAGATATTCCCAGCGCATCTTGTCGGGTTGCCGGACCATCACCGTGCCGGAAGCCACGTCCGTCACAGCCATGGCCTTGAGAATCGATTCCTGGTCGAAATCAGCGACAAACCCGGTCACATTGTAGCGTGCCTCCACGCCGGCGACAATGGTGTCGATGGCCTGTTCGGTATCGGCCGCCAAGCACAGCGAAGACAAAAATACCATGACCGCAGCGATCGACGATACGCACATAAGCATAGATGGCCTCATGATCTATTTCCCCCTGTTGCCGTTCCGGAGCGCCGCCAGTAGGCACCATCCGGTAAAAGTAGTTCTGACTACTCCATTTATGCGGCTTTGTAAACCTGACGAATTCGTAAAAAACCGATATCTGAGTTACGCTTCATCCCTCGTCACGGCGCAGTACCTATGTACGCTTCATTTTACGGGATTCGCAAGCCTTGATCCCGGGCTTTTTGCATAGCCATCCAAAACCAGCCTTAGGATGCTTTCAAACATCGGTATTTGCCCATGTGTATTTTTTGCAAAATTACCGGGCTACCGTATGCGGTACGAGAATGCACCGGGGATTCAACCCATCAGAGATTGAACCACGGCGGCGGCCGAGTCGAGCTCCGAAACCTGGCGGGCCGGCTCCTCCATGGGCATGACGATGGTTTCGGTGCGGCCGAAGATACCCATACAGATCTGATCGATCAATTCCATTTCACGCAATGTCTCCTCACGGGAAATATGCGGCATCCGTACCCCCTGGAGCATGAGGGTCTCCATGGTGGAGCGGCGCCGCTGTTTCTCGAAGCGCATAAGCTGCTGCAATCCCCGGAACAGGACTCGCTTGCGATCCACCAGCAAATCGAATATATTGGCATTATGGGGCTGCCCGGCCAGCAGCGGCAGAATCAAGTCCAGGCAGGCCAGGTAGTCGGGACCATCGTCGGGCAGACGTTCAAAAAATCGTATTAGAAAGAGGCGCGGGCTGCCCGAAAGGACCAGCCCGCTGTTCCTGAGCCGCACCCGGACCTGGGGCCGCCTGTCCGCCGATACACCGGCATAGATGGCCGCGGCCACCTCGGTATCCAGCTGCCAGTCCACCTTCAAGCGGGTCAGATATTGGGCTTTGACGAATTCGGGCAGAATAATTGGGGTCAGCGGCCGGCCATCGGGAAGACAGATCGTTGCCCGGATGGATTCGTCGATCAGCCGGCACTGCAGATCTCGCTGGGTCTCGCTTCCGCCGGCGATTATCAGCAGGGGATCGATATGGATTTGAAAAGCGATGTCCGGATAAAAGACCAGATCCAGCAGACTGTCCCGTTCGCAATCGCTCTCGTCGCATAGAAAAGTAGCCAGCCGCCGGGGATCCGGGCTGAACAGGTTGGCGTCGACGTATTCGAGAATGGTCCGGTTCAGCCTGCCGCCTTCCTTCAACGCGGCGACGATGGCGGTGAAAAGGGCCTGCCGGGTTTCATCAATTGAAGCATCCATGCCCTGATTTATACCAGGCCATGGAAAAGAAAGGCAAGCCTCAGCTCAGTGCCGCACAAATCGCCCCCAGGCCCCGGTCGAGGACCTTCATCTCATCGCCCACGACGTCCAATTTGCCCGCGTTGGCGGCCTGTTCGATGCTTTTGGCCGCTTCGTGAATGTCCATGATACCCATGTTGCCCGCCGCACCACTGATGGTGTGGGCACTGCGGGCAACCTGTTCGGCGTCGCCAGCGGCCAGGGCCGATTTGATCGTCGCGATATCCGTCCCGCCGGTTTCGCGAAACAACTCCAGTAGTTCACGGTATTCGTCTTCCTCCAGCCCCAATTTTTCGCCCAGTTCCTTGATATTCATGCCGTCTCCTTGTTAAATACATTTTTTTCGATAATGGTGAATACCGCTTCACGTTTGATCGGTTTGGTCAGGTAATCATTCATGCCCGCCTCCAGGCACATTTCGCGATCGCCTTTCATGGCGTGGGCCGTCATGGCGATAATGGGCACACCATCGAACCCCTGCCTGCGGATCGCCTGGGTGGCCTCCTTGCCGTCCATCTCCGGCATTTGTACATCCATGAAAATCAGGTCGAAGGAATCCGGATCGGCGATATAGGTTTCCACCGCCTCTTTACCGTTGTTGGCCACACTGACCTGATAGCCGGCCTTGCTCAGCATGAGGGTGGCCAGTTTCTGGTTCACCAGGTTGTCTTCCGCCAGCAAAATACGGATGGAGTGTTTGAGATCCTCGCGGACCGAGTACTGGGTGTGGATTTTGTCCGGTGTTTCGACTGGTCGGCTGGCCAGTTCCGCGCGATCCCGAAGCACTCGGCCAATCATTTGAAACAGCTTTTCGCGCCGTACCGGTTTGCTCAAAAAACCGTTGAAGCCGGCCTGTTCGCAACGCTGGGAGTCCCGTTCCAGGGAACTGGATAGAGCGATCAACGGCAGTCGGTCCAGCTCGGTCCCGTCTGAACGAATCTGCTTGGCCACGTCATATCCACCGGTATCCGGCATCTGGATATCCGATACGCACAGGTCGAAGGCATTGCCGTCGTCAAGGGCCTGTTTCAGTGTCGGGAGCACATCGCCGCCACGATGGACCGTACCCACATCCATGCCCGCTGCACCCAGGACTTGCTGCAGGATCCGCACATTCGCCGCGTTGTCGTCCACCACCAGCACCCGCTGGCCCTTGAGCGTTATCGGTGCCATCCGGCGGGCCTGTTTCTCCTCACACTTGCCCAGCCAGGCCGTAAAGTGAAAGGTGCTGCCCTTGCCCACACGGCTTTCCACCCATACGTCGCCGCCCATCAGGTTGGAAATCTGCTTGCAGATAGACAACCCCAGCCCGGTGCCCCCGTACCTGCGGGTGGTCGACCCGTCGGCCTGCTGGAACGGTTCAAAGATGACCCGCTGTTTCTCCTCGGGAATCCCGATTCCGGTATCGCGGATGGTGGCATGCAGCTTGACTTTATCCGCAGATTCCTCTTCGACCTGCATGGAGAGTTCGATTTCTCCGCTCTCGGTAAACTTGGGCGCATTGCCCAGCAGGTTGGTGATCACCTGGCGAAACCGCAACGGATCGCCCTTGACCATGGCCGGCATATGGTCGTCAATCCAGCAGAGCAGTTCCACCGATTTTTCACTGATTTTGGGACGCATCAGATCGCAGACATCATAGGCCAACAGTTCGGGATCGAATTCGATCTCTTCAAAATCGAGTTCCCCGGATTCAATTTTCGAAAAATCAAGAATATCGTTGATCAGGGACAGCAGGGCCACACCGCTGCGTTTGATGGTCTGGGTATAGTCGATCTGAAGGTCATCCAGGTGGGTATCCAGCAGCAGATCCGTGAATCCGATAACTCCGTTCATGGGCGTACGGATTTCATGGCTCATGTTGGCCAGAAACTGGCTTTTGGCCATGTTGGCTGCCTCGGCGGTATCCTTGGCCTTTTTCAGTTCCTCCTCGGCCAGCTTACGCGCGGTGATATCCTCCACGGTGCCGGTGTAGTGACCGCCAGTATCAGAAAAAACAGGCTCCGAATGCACATGTATCCAGCGGGCCTCGCCATCCGGCCGAACAATGCGGCAGTCCATGGTGAACCGATCCATTTGCTTCAGCGCAAACTCCCATTTTTGGGATACGGATTCCCTGTCCTCGGCATGCAAATAATCACGCCAATCCCCGGTGAGGCTTTCCACCAGACTGAGTCCGAATATCTGTTGATAGCTGGTGTTGGTGTACAGGCAACTGCCCTGTTCATCGATCTCGAAAACTCCGAAGTGGATGGTCTCCGAAATCAGCCGGAAGCGCTCCTCATTGCGGAGGGCCGATTCCTGCGCTTCTTTGAACAGCCTGTTTTCCTCTTCCAGAATCTTGTTTTTTTTGACCAGTTCAAGAATCGTTTTTGTGCCGGACATTCAGCTTGTCCCCGTCTATGTGCATACGACCATGTATGCATCTTGATATAATATACTGAAAGCGAATGCGGCAATATCGATCCGCTTTTGGTGCATTGGACTGTGAATCGTGCATGGGTCGTATATCGGTTACCCCGTGAAGGAACTTTAGCGCTTACCTTATCTGTTGCAATCATACAAATTTGCCTATTTTTAGACAGACACTATTTAGAAAACGATGTCTTGACGGATTCGTAAAAAATCCGATATCTGTAACAGGCTTCATTCCTCATCGCTGTAGATTGCCCTATGTACGCCTCATTGTTCGGGATTCAAAAGCCTTGATATTGAATTTTTTACGAGTTCATCAATCACCCATACAAGAGGAGAACGGATGTCAACCGGAAAGCCCGCAATCAGCGGATTCATCCCATGGCCGGAGTTGATTCGCGGAACATTGATCCGGCGCTACAAGCGCTTTTTGGCTGACGTTGAACTGGAAAACGGCGAGATTGTCACGGCTCATTGTCCCAATTCAGGCAGCATGCAGGCCTGTTGCCAACCGGGACGGCCGGTGTACCTGTCCTGCCACGACAATCCCAAACGCAAACTCAAATATACCTGGGAACTGATCCACATGCCCGGCTCCCTGGTGGGGGTCAACACCCAAATTCCCAATCGCTTGACGGCATGCGCCATCGAGGCCGGCGACGTTCCGGAGTTGAATGGCTACGACAAGGTCAAGCGCGAAGTCAAAGCCAGCAGCAATTCTCGGCTCGACATCCTGCTGGAAGCCGCCGACCGTCGCCCCTGTTATGTGGAGGTCAAAAATTGTACCCTCGTAACCGATGGCCTCGCCACCTTTCCGGATGCCGTGACCATAAGGGGCCAGAAGCATTTGGCGGAACTCCAGCGCCTGGTTGCCGCGGGACACCGCTGTGCCATGTTCTTCCTGGTGCAGCGCATGGATGCTGGATCCTTCGCGCCTGCGGACACCATCGATCCGGCCTACGGCAAGAAACTTCGCCAGGCCGCCGAACACGGTGTGGAGATCCTTGTTTACGATGTATTCATCGACCTGCAGGGTATCCGGCTGAATGCCCCCCTGCCCTGTGCGCTGTCTCCGCTGACCGGACAGGAATGATGCCGACGCCTGCCCGCTGTGCTTTACCGGGTCTTCTCCTTTTACTCCGTGAACAGGTACAATTTGCCTATTTGTGGATAGATACGATGTCTTTTTTTGTGCATTACTCAAAAATTAGATTTGAAATCCTTTGAAATTTGCACTACTATTGTAAATAAAAGGTGAATTAGTGAAAAAATTCCTGTGGTAAAGCCCGGGATAAAATGGAGTGACCGTCTTACCGGTCCGTCTGTTGTTTAACGGGAAAGCTTGAACCCCACAGAAACATTCAGGACGGATACCAAACATAAAGGATACAGCGATGAACAGCGAGTCCCCTGGGCGCAAAGTGCTTCTGGTTGACGATGAAAAAATGGTCCTGGACGTGGGCAAAGCCATCCTTCAACGACTGGGGCACGATGTCTATACGGCCATGAGCGGCCAAGAAGGCCTGGACCTGTTAAAAGCCCACCAGGCTGATATCGGCTGCGTTGTGCTTGATCTGACCATGCCCGGCATGGACGGAAAAGAAACCTTCAAACGCATGCTCGAAATGGTCCCCGATGTCCGGGTAATCATCGCCAGCGGACTATCGGCTGACCAGATTATGGGGCAATTCACCGAATCCGCCCCCAGCGCCGTTATTCAGAAACCCTACCAGATTGCCGATCTGTCAGACACGATTCAGTCCATTATGGGCCGTCAATCCTGAATGCTTTCTGCCAGATTATGATAAATTAAATTTGGCCTTAATCTTGAACACGTGTGTCGCCGGCAAATTGAGGATCCGATAGACTCCGGTTCGATGCGCAATACAAGACAGGTTTTCCCGGATCTCGGCCATGGAAGGCGCGATGAAGGTAAACCATACGTTGAATGCATTTTCGCGCATGTAGTTGTGGGTTACGCCGGGATAGGCGTTTACCGTCCGGGCAAAATTGGCGAGATGTTCCTCCGGCACCTGGGCCGCGCACAAGGTGCTGACAAACCCCACTTTAGCGGGAACGAAATTTCCCCCGATGCGGCGGATGATCCCCATATTCTTCAGCCGGGCCACTCTCTCCAGCACCTCTTTTTCGGTGGTCCCCAATTCCCGGGCGATGCGCTCATAGGGTTTGGACGTCAGTGGGAAGCGCGTCTGGATCCGATTCAGAATTTTTTTGTCCAGATCATCCATCTCAAGACACTCCTTTTATCCCCAAACGGTTTTATCAGAAATGGTAGCTTGTGGTCCGGACCAAGGCCACAGCGAGATTGAAACCGCAGGCGCAGCAGCGCTAGGTTGGGGATTTCAATACAGAGAGAACCCCGGCCTGAGCCGAAAGATGCCGTTTTCGACAAATCGTGTTATACTTTGCCATAACTGTGCAAACCCGGCAGCAAATTAACTCCAAAATAAGTAAACAACACTGCCGTAAATCCCAGAATCGACAGATAGGCAATTTGCTTGCCCTGCCAGCCGCGCATCAGGCGAGCGTGCAGAAGCGTGGCATACACGAACCAGGTGATCAGGGACCAGGTCTCCTTGGGATCCCATGACCAGTAGCTGCCCCATGCGGAATTGGCCCACACCGATCCGGTGATGATGCCGATGGTAAGAAAAAGAAAACCGAACAGCACCATCCGGTGGGTCAGCTCATCCAGGATATTCAATTTGGGAATATGGCCGATGATGCCATCCATGCGGCCGGTCTTCATAGCCCGGATCAGATACATCACACTCATTCCGAAGGCGATGGCGAATGCCGCGTATCCGAAGAAACAGGTGACCACATGGGCAATCAGCCAGTTGCTTTTCAAGGCCGGCACAAGGGGCTGAATGCGGTCGCTGATGTTGGGCGACATGGAGGCATAGGCCATGGCCAGAAAAGCGATGGGCGTCACAAAGGCACCGATCAGGGCATTTTTATACTTCAGCTCGACGCACAGATAGATAATACCCGCCGTCCAGGCAAAAAAGACCAGGGACTCATACAGGTTGGACAGCGGTGCATGACCGATCCCCATACGGTAGGATTCCACCCACCGCAAAAGGATACCGATCGTCGTCACGGCCGCCGCCAGGGCGACGATCCAACGGGCCGGCAGGGTTAGCCGGGGTGTTTTAAATATCAGCGCAGCCAGGTAAAGCATGGCTGCCAGGCCAAAAACGAAGGTTGAAACGGACAATAACTGTGAACTGCTCATAAGTGTTGTCGCTCTCCTTTTTTCATCAACTGATCAGCACCTGGCTGACGGAACAACCGGGTCAGGAACGAAGATGAAATACATTGGTTCAATTCATACAATTTTCGTTCCCTGATGCGTTGTCATATCGGCAACCATCTTTTCAATTATATTTCCCATGGCCAGCTTGTTGCGGTTGGTAATCCCTGAAACGGTGATCCGGCTGCTTTTTTGAACGGCTTCGATAACGATGCACACCTGCTGGTGTGAAAGATAAAAGGTGACGAAGCAGCCCGTAATCATCAGGATGAAGCCGGTGTAAACCAGCCAGACACCGGGATCGTGGGTTACCTGTAGTCCGGTGTAGTAGCGCACTTCGGTCGGCTTGGGCGAAAACGTGTCATGGGACTGATTGGCGACGGAGATGATCATTTCGCCGCCGCGCATCTTGTCGAAATTGGCAAATCTCAGGGGAAGCAGGATTTCCACAGGTTTTCCACCCGCAGGCGTGAGAATGCCTTTTAAGGCCGCCCCCACATTCATACCGCGAAAGTCCGCTTTGGGCTCGAATGCCGTTATCAAAAAACGCCCCATCCCTTCGGGGATGTCCACGGGCTCACCGATCTTGGCCTCAAGGCTGTACTGCATGCCCGACTCCCGTCCAGTGATGGACAGGATATACGCATCGGACGCTTCGGTTGGCATCGGGTCCGGTCGGGGCATGCTCTCCGGCGAAATTTTGCCGTAACTGGATTGAAAGATATTGATGCCCCGGTAGCGCAGTGGGTCGTTGACCACGATCTCTTTTTCAAGGACCGTTTTCCCCTCTTCAATGATTTTCAGGGAGGAGCGGTACTCCTTGGGCGCCCCATTGTCATACAAAGAGAGGTTGAAATCATCGCATCGAATCTGGAAACCGAGCCGGTGAATCATGCCGGTGTTGCGAATCCGTATGGTATCCGTGGCCTCTCCCTCGGCAATATTGACGAACCCCTCGAAACCGAAAAAGGAGCCCACCAGGCCGCCGATGAGGAGCAGGACCACACTCAGGTGGACGATATACACACCCAGTCTGGACAAGCGTCCCTTCTCCCCGTATATGGCAGCCCCGCCATCGCTGCGGCTGACGCTGCAGAATCCGAAGCGGCGCTTCATCATCGGTTCGTATGCCGCCACCAGATCTTCGGTATTACGTTTGTCGGTAAACGCGTGAGCGTCGGACCGCTTACGGAAGCGTTCCGGCCGAACCGTGGGGCGGCGGTTGAAAATCAGTTTCCAGCTACTTTTCAGACGATCGATGGAACACACCACGATGTTGATGGTCAGGAGCAGCAAAAGGCCCTGGAACCACCAGGAATGATACATATCAAAGATTCCCAAGGCACTGAGCAACTGATATAGAAAGGTACCGAAAGCGTTCAGATAGGATGCCGGATTGGCGTTTTGGGGGACCACCGTGCCGATGATCGACGAAATGGCCAGCGAAAGCAGCAGAACGATGGTCAATTTAACGGAACAGAAAAATTTCCACAGGGGTTTCGCGTTTTTCAACAACAACTCCTTGTCGGTTCGTGTGGTTGGCGGTGAACCATTTGTCAAAAGATGGCGCGAAGCGCTCTCCGCATTCGACGTTCGATGTTCAATACCGGCCGGCATGCAAATTCGGAAATTTGCACAAGCAGATATTTAAACAGAAAACGGACGTTTTAAAAAGGGCATTTTTTACGAACGGGAATATGCCCCAAACCAAAAGGTGATATTCTGGTCAATTAGACATTCGTGTTTCCCAAAAAATGGTTATGTTTTAGTTAACATATATGCTAAAAAGAACATCATGGATGATTTCAACACCCTTTTGGAAGGATCCGCCCAAGCCCATGGCCACCTGTGTCCCGGTCAGTTGGTGGGCGTACGCATGGCCATGTTGGGATGCCGGCTCATCGGCCTGGAAAACCCCCGGGAACTGCCCCATATCAAGCAATTGATCGTCTATGTCGAAATCGATCGTTGCGCAACGGATGCGATTGCATATGTCACCGGAGTTAAACTGGGTCGTCGTTCATTGAAATTTGTGGACAACGGCATCATGGCCGCAACCTTCGTCAATCTGGAAAACGAATTGGCCTTTCGCATCGTCTCCACTGAAAAATCACGGGACCTGGCCCATGTATATGCTGCGGATTTCGGTGACACCCGGCAGCAACAGCTTCAAGCATACATGAAAATGTCCGATGAAGACCTGTTCACGGTCACACCGGTTCAGGTGGCCGTTCCTTTTCATGACATGCCGGGACCATCCCATTTCAAGGCTCGCTGCGACAATTGCGGAGCCACGGTGCGGGATAAAAAAGAAGTGTTGATCAATGATCGTGTGCTGTGCCGGCCTTGTGCTTACGGCACTTACTATCGGCCCCTGGACGCCGGCGGCTGTTTGAAAAATGCCTGAGGGCCACCGTTGCTAAAGTTTTAAAAAGAGGATCGTTATTATGTGTCAATCCCACAGTGCTCGCCAAAGCGACGATGGAATGACAAAAATCAAGGTGGAGGATGCCATCGGCATCCGTCTGGCCCACGATATCACTGAAATCCGACCCGGCGAATTCAAGGGACCCTCGTTTAGAAGGGGACACAGGGTGCGTGAGCAGGATGTCTGTCGGCTGATGCGCTTGGGAAAAAGGCATCTTTATATTCTCGACCTGGAGGACGACCAGGTGCACGAAGACGATGCCGTGATGGAAATGGCAGCGGCCCTGGCCGGACCGGGTGTGAGTTTTTCGGGTCTGCCAAAAGAGGGTAAGCTACAGCTAACGGCAGCCTATGCCGGTTTGTTCAAAATCAACACCCACGCCCTGGTGGAATTCAACCTCATGCCGGATGTTATGTGCGCCGCCATTCACGACAATGTGCCCGTAACCCGTGGGCAGATCGTTGCCGGCACACGGGCCATTCCCCTGGTGATCAAGCGTCAGACATTGGACGATGCGCTATCCCTGGCAGACAAAGCGGCCCCCATTTTCAGCGTCAAGGCATACCACAGGAAAAACATCCGACTGGTCATCACCGGCAACGAAGTTTACGAAGGACTGATCGAAGATCGTTTCGAAAATATCGTCCGATCCAAACTCCAGGCTTTGGGCGCCTCGTTGCTGGAGACGGTCATTTTGCCCGACGACCCCGAACGAATCGCCGATGCCATTCGGAATATGGCTGCTGCGGACACGGACATGATTATCACCACCGGGGGCATGTCGGTTGATCCCGACGACGTCACCCGCCATGGAATCCGCCAGGCCGGTGTAGATAAGATCTACTACGGTGCAGCCGTACTTCCCGGCGCCATGTTTCAATTGTCCTATAAAAACGAGATGCCCATCATGGGCATCCCCGCCTGCGGACTATATCACAAAACGACGGTATTCGACCTGGTTCTCCCACGACTGCTTGCCGGCGAACGGCTGGACGAGCGCGACCTGGCCCGCTTTGCCGTGGGTGGGTTGTGTCTGGATTGTGAGGTTTGTCGGTATCCGAAATGCCCAATGGGCAAAACCGGTTGATAGGGACGGAGTTTTTATTTCATCTCCACTTCTTAATACAAAATTGGGTCACTATGGAATTGAATCAAAGACTGCTTGATTGCATGGGCCCCGCCGCTGAAGGTGTTACCGTGGATCAAGTCACCATCGGCCTGGGATACACGGCCGTGACCACGGTAAAGGGGGATATCGGCATTGCAGCCACGCCGGTGGCCGAGATCACCGGAAATTGTGATGTGGATGATTACGAACAGCGGCCGGCCATTGATCTGCTGAAACAGATTCTCACCAATGATCCCATGACCCGGACCATGGCCCTGGCTCTGATCAATGCCCTCAATCATCGGCAACGGCAGGATCTGCCCGAAGATGCCGACAACCAGGTGCTCTTTGATCGATTCAATGTTTTTTCAGGTACCCGGTTGGCCATGGTCGGATATTTCCGACCCCTGGTTCGGTTTCTTGAATCCCAAAATATCCCGCTGATGGTCATCGACGATGCCAAGGGCATCGGAGACAAAGCTGCGTTTTATGACCGGCTCAACGGGTGGGCCGACGTGCTGCTGATAACGGCCACCAGTATCATCAATAACTCAACGGAAACCATCATCTCGCATGCCGGACCTGATGTACAAACTGTTTTGCTGGGCCCTTCCACACCCATGTGTGCGCAGGCATTTACCCATCTGCCGATCCACATGCTGGCCGGAACAGCCATCACCCAGCCCGAAAGAATCTTAAAAATTGTCCGCCACGGCGGCGGCTCCCAAAGATTAAAACGGAACAGCCGTAAAATTTTTCAGATCACCGAGCCAGCCCGGTCCACGTCAAAGAGGAACTGCCCCGTGAACAGGTCGGTTTGATGAAGCCGCCCCGAAGGGAGATTGGACAATCGTGAAATGGACGGATGAGGCTGAAGCGGCTGTCAGGCGGGTTCCTTTCTTCGTGCGCAAGCGGGTTCGTACCAGTGTGGAGAAAGAGGCCACTGAAAAAGGTAAAAAACGTATCTCTCTGACAGATGTGAAGGCCACCCAGGCCCGCTACTTGAAAAAAATGGGAAAAGAGGTCAAAGGCTACCAGGTGGATACCTGCTTCGGCAGCGGTGGTTGCCCCCATCGGATCCAGGTCGGCGGCGACCTTGCTAATCGAATTGAAAAGCTCCTGGCCGATGCCGGTCTAAGGGAATTTTTGAAGTCACGGGTAGCCGGCGACTTGAAATTCCATCACGAATTCCGGGTCAGTATCGCCAATTGCCCCAATGCCTGCTCCCAACCCCAGATCAGGGATGTGGGTATTATAGGGGCTGAATTGCCGCGGATTGTCCAGGCGGACTGTCTGGCGTGCGGGGCATGCGCCGACGTTTGCAAGGAAAATGCAATCTCGCTGGCTGAAAACGGTGAAATCAATGCGATTGATACGGATCGATGCGTTCACTGCGGCGCATGTACCGCCATATGCCCCACAGGCACGCTGGAATCCGGCGAGCGTGGATATCAGGTACTCATCGGCGGCAAACTGGGCCGCCATCCACGCCTGGCGGTCGCTTTACCGGGCATCCATACAGCCGATACCGTGATTCAAATGATGGAGGCTTTTATGGCCTTTTATAAGGCACGCAGCACACATGGTCAACGCTTTGCCCAGTTGCTGACGGATGCTGATATCGCTGCGTTTCAGACAAAATGGGCTGGATAGCCCTACCACACAGCGTTCTGTATAGAGGCTGCGTTGATGCGCGAATTCGGGCGCGCAGACGGGCATGCTTCAAGTGCCCGGTAACAAAGCAAATGCGTTTCCCTATGAACACTTGCGGACGTCACTTTTATCCCGTGAATAGGTACCCGATTACAATGTTGGCCAAATGGGTTTTCCCCTGGACGATTTCTGCAATACGGTTGAACATTTTACCCATAGGTGCTATCGTATTTTAGTTGGTCAATGTCAGTCGGATCGCGAAATAAACCACTTCTTTTTCAGACATTTCAATCTCTCGGCAAATAACAGAGTAAAAATGAACGCCCCGACCATCGACAACATATTCTCCAACCCCAATAATCTGGTGCGTATTCTGGACAATATGAAAGATGGTATCATCGCCCATGATTTGAACCGTCGCATTTTCTACTTCAACAAGAAAGCCGAGGAAATTACCGGTTACCCTCGTGAAAACATCATTGGCAAGGACTGCCACGATGCCTTGGGAGGGCCCTTATGCGGCAGTCGCTGTTCCTTTTGCGGAGATCAGCCGATTTTCCTGGACACTGCCGAATACCCTGTCAATATCGTCACCCGGGAAGGAGAACCCCGCCGCCTGGAAATGACAGCCACCATGATGCGTGATGAAAATGATCATGAGTTTGGCGTGCTGGCAACCTTTCGGGATGTAACCGACCTGTTCGAACTGCGTGTCAAAGCCAAGGAGATGACTGGTTTTTCCAATATCATCGGCTGCGACAGCAAAATGATAGAAGTGTTCAGGCAGATTCGGGATGTTTCCAGTTACGACTATCCCGTCCATATTTTTGGAGATACCGGTACCGGTAAGGAACTTGTTGCCAACGCCATCCACAATGAAAGTTTGCGCGCCGGTAACCCATTTGTACCAATCAATTGTGGTGCTCTTCCGGAAGGCCTTATCGAAAGCGAATTGTTCGGCCATGTCAAAGGTGCTTTTTCCGGCGCTATCCGGGAAAAGAAAGGCCGTTTTGAACTGGCCACCAAGGGGACCATCTTTCTGGATGAAATCGCCGAACTGCCCAAAATGCTCCAGGTGAAACTGCTCCGGTTCCTTCAGGAGGGCACTTTCGAAAAAGTCGGGGGAGAAAAAACCGTGTCTGTCGACGTTCGTGTCGTCAGTGCCACCAACAAGGATTTGAAAGAAGAGGTCAGGAAGGGAAATTTCCGGGAAGATCTGTACTACCGGCTGAATGTCATCCCCATCCACATACCGCCCATCCGCCAGCGCAAGTCAGACATCCCGCTGCTGGTCGATCACTTTTTGTTTAAAGCCCCTGTTATCAAAGGCCAGCGGCCGGTGCGCATCTCCAGGGAAGCCATCAACATTTTACAAGATTACCATTGGCCGGGAAATGTGCGCGAACTCCAGAACGCAATTCAATTCGCCATCGTACGCTGCAAAGGCAAAGTGATTCGGCCCGATGACCTGCCCCTTGAACTGAAAAAGATCATATCCGAAAAGCCCAAACGGGGGCCGGTCCGAAAACTCAATGAGGAAAGTGTCCGGGAAGCGCTGATCAAAACAGGCGGTAACAAAGCCCGTGCCGCCAAAGTGCTGAGCGTCGGACGGGCCACCCTGTACCGTTTTCTGGGCGACCATCCTGAGGTATTAAAGGAGAATTAACCCCAACCCTGCCTGATAAAATGATCGTTATACCTCCGGTAAAAACCGAGATAAAAAATAGGGCGTAAGCCTTGATCTCTGCCCAATTTGACTATTTCTGGACGGGCACTAACGCACGGCCAATGGCTCCATTTATGCGGAAACAAAAAGGGGCTCCTTTTGGAAGCCCCTTTCTCGTTTTCGGGTGGATGCAAATTACCCTTCCAAAGCCTGGCGGTCGGCCATATCCATGAGGACGCGGTCGCGGGCCTTGTCGATGCCCAGTTCCTGGCGTTTCTTGTCGATGTGGGCG
>PDWJ01002950.1_pt1 | contig 16942 bp, 12 predicted proteins | sample 1430881 | NCBI WGS metagenome assembly PDWJ01 (sample SAMN01162460, study PRJNA174530) | Oral metagenome, whole genome shotgun sequencing project. | biome: Marine environment; feature: Marine mammal; material: Swab sample of the gingival sulcus; isolation source: swab sample of gingival sulcus...
GCCCAATATCGTGAGCTTGCCGCGTTTGCGGCCTTTGGCTCCGATCTTGATGCTGCGACCCAGGCCAAGCTTACCCGTGGTGAGCGTCTGGTGGAAATTCTCAAGCAGCCACAGTACCAGCCTCTGCCAATGGAGAAGCAGGTAACCATCCTCTATGCAGGATCCAACGGCTATCTTGATTCCCTGCCTGTGGATACACTGGCTGATTATGAAAGTGAACTGTATTCCTATATTGAGTCCAATGAGCCTTCAATTTTTTCTGATCTGGTGGAAGAAGAAGTGTTCACCGATGCTATCAAGGAGAAACTCAATAAGGTACTGACCAGCTTTGGTGATACTTTCAAGGCGACAAAAGGTCTTAACTAATTCCGGAAAGGTCTCGATATGCCGAGTTTAAAAGAAGTAAAAACCAAGATCGCGGGGGTTAAGAAGACCGCCCAGATCACCAAGGCCATGAACATGGTCGCTGCAGCAAAACTGCGCGGTGCCCAGGAGAGAATGGAAGCCTTCAGACCGTATACGGCCAAATTTAATGAGGCGATGTCTAATCTTTCCAGTGGGGCCAATATCAATGCCTTTCCTCTGATGGAAAACCGTCAGGTGAAGAATGTTGAGCTGGTGGTGATCACTTCTGATCGCGGACTTTGCGGATCTTTCAATGCCAATGTCGTTAAGCTCGCTGCGAAAAAGATGGCGGAGTACGAGAATGAAGGCAAGGAGGTCAGCCTGGTTTGCGTTGGAAAGAAAGGGTTCCAGCTCCTGAAAAATAGTGGAAAAGTCAGAAAAAGTTATACAGAACATATGGGCAATTTCCAGATGTTTAATGCGCGGGAAATTGCAACTGATTTGGCGGATCAGTTTCTTAACGGTAAAAGTGACAAGGTTGAGCTCGTTTTTGGCGAGTTTAGATCTGTCGCTGTCCAGAGTCCGGTTAGTGTTCCATTTCTTCCGGTTCAGCCGGTAGCAGATGAGTTGACAGAAAACTCGTCTGCTGGTGGGGATTACATCTATGAACCTTCCAGCGAAGAAATAATGGAAGCGTTACAGCCGCTCTATCTTAATGTCGTGGTTTACCACGCCATGCTTGAGGTTGGTGCAAGTGAGCATGCAGCCCGGATGACCGCAATGGATAACGCGACAAATGCCTGCGGTGATATCGTAAGAAATCTGACCATCGTTTACAATAAGGCTCGTCAGGCTGCAGTTACCAACGAGCTCATGGATATAGTAGGCGGTGCAGAAGCCCTGAAATAATAATCTGTCATCTTGATAATAAAAGACTTTTGAGGAGGGGTAAGGCCCAATGAGTGAACAAAAAATAGGAAAAATTACACAGGTAATCGGACCTGTCGTTGACGTGGAATTTGAGCCCGGAAATCTGCCTGCTATCATGAATGCCTGTATGGTGAGTAATCCTGGTATCAGTGATGAAGAGGATAACCTTGTTATTGAGGTTGCCCAGCATCTTGGTGATAACGTCTGCCGTTGTATCGCTATGGATGCAACTGATGGTCTGGTTCGTGGAATGGAGGTTCGTGATACCGACGGCCCTATCCAGATCCCTGTTGGCGAGGCAGCCCTTGGCCGTATTATGAACGTTGTTGGACGTCCTGTTGATGGTATGGGAGCAATCGAGTCTGACAAGAAACTTCCTATCCACAGGGAAGCGCCTGCATTTACCGAGCAGGATACTGAGGTTCGTGTTCTTGAGACCGGCATCAAGGTAATTGATCTTCTTGTTCCATTCCCTCTTGGCGGCAAGATGGGGCTTTTCGGTGGCGCCGGCTGTGGCAAGACGGTTATTATGATGGAGATGGTGAACAATATCGCTATGCATCATGGTGGTATCTCCGTTTTCTGTGGTGTTGGTGAGCGTACCCGTGAAGGTAATGATCTCTACCATGAAATGAAGGACTCCGGCGTTCTTCCCAAGGCAGCACTCGTTTACGGCCAGATGACCGAGCCTCCAGGAGCCCGTGCCCGTGTTGCCCTTACCGGTCTGACCGCCGCCGAGTATTTCCGGGATGAAGAAGGACAGGACGTTCTCTTCTTCGTGGACAATATCTTCCGCTTTACCCAGGCTGGATCCGAGGTGTCTGCGCTTCTTGGCCGTATTCCATCTGCGGTTGGTTACCAGCCAACATTGGCCACCGACCTTGGTGCGCTTCAGGAACGTATTACTTCAACGACCAAGGGATCTATTACTGCGGTACAGTGTGTATACGTACCAGCTGATGACCTGACTGACCCTGCGCCAGCGACCACCTTTGCTCATCTTGACGGTACCGTTGTTCTTTCCCGTCAAATCTCCGAGCTTGGTATCTATCCCGCCGTTGACCCGCTTGACTCTACTTCCAGAATTCTTGATCCGAACGTGATCGGCGAGGAACATTATGCGGTTGCCCGCGGTGTTCAGGTTACTCTGCAGAAATATAAGGATCTCCAGGATATTATTGCGATTCTCGGTATGGACGAGCTTTCTGAGGAAGATCAGATGCTTGTTTCTCGTGCCCGTAAGATTCAGAGGTACCTTTCTCAGCCGTTTACCGTTGCCGAGGTTTTTACCGGGATGCCTGGTAAATTTGTCAAGGTTGCCGATACCGTACAGGGTTTTAAGGAGATCCTTGAAGGAAAGCATGATGATCTCAATGAAAACTCTTTCTACATGGTTGGCTCTATTGATGAAGCCGTTGCCAAAGACGCGGAATCCAGATAGGCTTCACGTTCTGTAAGTAGATATTGTCATGGCGGGAGTTTTCTTGTTTTTATACACTGCCATGATCCCAAATTTTCTTTAGAGGACAATTCAATGGGACAACAGATTAGATTGGAAGTCGTGACTCCTTCCGGGACAAAGGTTAACGAAGATGTTGATATAGTTAACGCCCCCGGTTTGGGAGGTGATTTTGGTGTACTGGCAAACCACGCACCTTTTCTGTCGACAATTAAAATTGGTACTCTGACTTACGAGAGCGGTAATAAGAGAGAATCTCTTATGGTAAGTGGTGGATTTTGTGAGGTTTCGAATAACAAGATTACCTTTCTCGTCGAGAGTGCCGAGCGCGGCAGCGAGATTGATGTTGAAAGGGCGATGAAGGCCAAGGAACGTGCAGAAAGACGTCTTGCCAGGACTGCCCAGCAAGGTGAAGATTTTAACCGTAAACGGGCAGAAGCTTCGTTGCAAAGGGCTATTTCCCGGTTGAAGGTGGCGAAGCGATAAGAGCCAGAAATAGCAGGTTTGTCCGTTACCGGAAATCAAAAAGGGCTGCTTTCCATATTTTGGAAGCAGCCCTTTTTTTACAGTTTTTTACTCAACCCAGGTTTGCCCCCTGAGTTGTGCGGTTGTACTCTCCATATAAAGTTGAACTCCCTGAACTATTTCTTGAGAGATCATTTTCATAAATAGTGGGTCTTTAAGATTTTTCGCGTCTTTTTTATTTGTTATAAAAGCGACTTCCAGCAAAATTGCAGGCATCTGGGCTCCGATAAGAACATAAAACGGGGCCTGTTTTACCCCGAGGTTCTTGATGTTGGAGTATCCTTTGTTCTGTGCAGCGTCTACTATGGAATTATGAATGGTCTGTGCCAGTCTGGAAGATTCGGTAATTTTGGAATTTTTCATTATATCCAAAAGGATATCCTGCAAATCGCTCATCTGATGGGTTGATGTTGCATTTTCCATCGCGGCAACACGCATGGCCTCTGCGTTGGTACTCAGATTGAGAAAATAGGTCTCAATTCCTCGCACCTTGTTTGAAGGGTGGGCATTGACATGCAGGGAGAGAAATATATCGGCATTTTGAGTGTTTGCAATGGCTGTACGTTCTTCAAGGGGGATAAAGACATCCGTCTCCCTGGTAAGGATGACCTTACAGCCCAGTTTCGCACGCAGTATTGGCGCAAGCTGCTTGGCCAGGGCAAGAACGATGTCTTTTTCCTTTAGACCATACCCCATTGCTCCGGGGTCTTTTCCGCCATGTCCCGGGTCAATGACGATGGTACGTACTCCAAGACCAAGTTGCTGCGCAAGGGAGAGTTTTTCGTTACTGGGGACGCTTTCCACGAGCTTGTTTTGTTTATGTGTGCCGTCCGGGGTTAACATCTTTTTGGCTTTCGTCCTGGCGATGAGTTGTGGGTTACCTTGTTTCTGCGGGTTATGCTTCGCCACGGTTTTGTCTCTTTTGATATTTTTGATGGAGGGCGGAGGGGGAGTCTTTCCATGAACATCAATAACAACTCTGAACGGATCCGGGAGACTGAAGATTTTATAATTTTCGATGGACTCTATATCGAGGACCACTCGAACGGTATCCGGGCTGAACTGGCCGGTTCTTATGCGTTTTAACAGTCCGTCTTCAATGGGGACAGGGGCTCTGTATTGCGGTTCTATGTAACTTTTTTTAAAGTCAATATAGAGACGTGCTGGCCGGTCCTTTGTTTTTCCAAGGAGCACTTCGTTATAATTCACCGGATTGGAAGCCATGATAACTATCCTGGTATATTTATCTGAAGACCAGTATTTAACCGGCAGCACATAGCTGAGCCTGTCGAAACTTTTCGAAGACATCATCGCTTTAGGCAGTGCTATGTTATGTTCCTGTGAAAGTATTTTCAGCTGGGATTCTGCCTGGGGGTACATATCCCCCGTCGAGTAGTTGTTAATTATTTCTCGGAAAAATTCTCCAGCCTTTTGCGGGTTTTTCTTTTCATTGAGATACAATCCCCCAAGTGCGAAATAGGAATCATCGGCAAGCCTGCTTTTAGGAAAGAGCCTGACCACATCCTTGAAGTAGGAGATAGATTCATCCAGATCCCTCGTTTCTGCAAATTTTTCATACATATTGGAGTAAATACGGCCAAGCATGAATAAACAGGAAGGGGCAAGGGCAGATTTGGGGCTTGCCAGATAAATTCGTCTGAAGTTGCGGCTTCCTTTCAGCCAGTTATCTCTTGACGATGAAAGTGCTTGGCTGGTTTGCAGCTGATTATAGTAAAATTTAGCCTCATCATAACGCCTGTTGCCAGGAGCCTCCTGTTGTTCGGGATTCCATTGTTCTGCCAGAAGGGAACCGGGGATTCCTGTAAGCAGTGATAATCCAAAAAATATAAAAAAATAGAAGGAAATTGTGTGTTTCATGGTTGTTATGTCTATGGATTGTAGGTATCCCCATTATACAGAAAAGAGCGGCTCATGGCAAAATAAAGCGGTCATGGATTCAGGATGTCTTACCAAGCAGAGCTTTTAGTTCATACAGGGCTTGCAAGGCATCTCTCGGGGTATAGTTATCGGGATCAATTTTTTCAAGCATTGTACGAAGAGGGTCTGTTGGTGGCGCAAAAAGCGGGAGTTGTTCTGGATGTTTCTCCTTGTTTCCCGTTGGCCTCAACAACTGTTGTCTGCCGTCACCCTCAAGGAAAGAGCCGCGTTCGATGTCCTTAAGTATTTCTTTTGCCCTGGCAACAACGTTATCTGGAACCCCCGCCAATGCGGCTACCTGAATGCCGTAACTCCTGCTGGTTCCTCCTTTAACAAGTTTGTGCAGGAAGATTATATTTCCCTGCCATTCGCGAACGCCAATAGAATAGTTGCGAACTCTCCTGTTGTTTTTTGCAAGCTCAGTCAGTTCGTGATAATGGGTGGCAAAGAGCGTTTTTACGCCTTTTTTGTTCTTGTTAACCAGTGCTTCAGCTACAGCCCAGGCAATGGAAAGTCCGTCGTAGGTTGAGGTACCTCTGCCGATTTCATCCAGGATAACCAGGCTTTTTTCCGTGGAGTTGTTAAGAATATTGGCTGTCTCGCTCATCTCCACCATAAATGTCGATTGTCCCTGGCGAAGATTGTCCATGGCTCCCACCCTGGTAAAAATTTTGTCCACAATACCGATTTGCGCACTGGCTGCCGGAACATAACACCCCATCTGGGCCATGAGGACAATCAATGCTGTTTGGCGTAATATGGTTGATTTCCCCGCCATATTGGGGCCTGTGATGATATGCATTTCATCATTTTTTTGATCCAGATAGACATCGTTTGGCACAAATCTACCCGAAGGCATCATCCGTTCGATAACGGGATGACGACCCTCGGTTATATGTATAATGTCACCATTATCGATGGTGGGACGCCGATAGTTATATTTATGGGCTGTTTGGGCGGATGAAAGTAAAAAATCAAGTTGGGCAATGAGGTTTGCTGTCTTCAGGATACGGCTTGAATTCTCCGCGAGAATTGTTCTGATTTCAGTGAACAGTTTGTACTCCAGTTCCACCCGCCGATCCTGGGCCCCAAGTACCTTATTTTCAAATTCCTTTAATTCCGGGGTAATAAAGCGTTCCGCATTGACCAGGGTCTGTTTGCGAATATAGTACTCAGGAACTTTTTCTGAATGTAGCTTGCTAACCTCAATAAAATACCCGAAAACCTTGTTGAAACCCACCTTGAGTTTACCTATTCCGGTAGCCTCACGTTCCTTGTTTTCCAGATCAAGAATCAGTTTTTTACCGTCACGGAGGATGCTCACCAGTTCATCGAGTTCCTCATTGTATCCTTCCTTTAGCAGATTTCCTTCCCGCAGGGTTACCGGAGCCTCATCATTGATACTGGAGTCAAGCAGCTGATAAAGGTCTTCCAGGATGTCAAGTTCCTTATGGATCTGTAACAGCTTTGTGGTATCACAGGCCTGGAGGCAAGCCTGAATGTCCGGCAGACTGGCCAGGGAGTTTTTCATGGCGAGCATGTCTCGACCGTTCCCGGAACCAAGAGTCATCCGGCTGTTTAGACGCTCCAGATCGTATACTGTCTGCAAGAGTTCACGTAAATCCTCCCGTGCCGCAGTATTCTTGTAAAAGTACGTGACCGCATCCAGGCGGTTGATAATTCTTTCCCGGCTCTGGAGAGGGAAGAGCAGGTTGTTCTTTAACATCCGTGCTCCCATTGGCGTACAGGTGTGATCCAGAACAGAGAGCAGGGAGCCTTGTCGCTGAGCTCCGGCAATAGTTTGAATTAACTCCAGATTTCTCCTTGAGGCATCATCCAGCTGGAGAGTGGCAGTTGTTTCAATGGGGGTCAGTCGCTCAATATGATCAACAGAGGTCTTCTGGGTTTCTTTTACGTAGCCAAGGAGTGCTCCCGCAGCTATTACCCCCTGGGTAAAGATTTCACAGCCAAAACCGTTCAGGTTAAGGACGTTGAAATGTTCCAGCAGGATCTCCTGGGTGTTTTCCTGTAAAAAACAGTCTTCATCCCTGCTGGTTATACAGAGATCAGGTAGAAAGACCTTGATCAGGCTGAGCAGGGACGGTGAAAAGTTTTCACTGTCAGCGATAAGCAGTTCAGAAGGGGAGAGTCTGGTCAATTGATCCAGAACTTGCTCGGGATTGTCATCTTTTTCTACAAACTCTCCTACCAGGAAGTGGCCGGTGCTCACGTCAAGAAAACTGATACCAAAAAGTGTCTTCGCTGCATTAACTGAGGGTTCTTTTGCAGTGATCGAGCAGATGTAATTATTGCTTTTATCATCCAGCAGGGTATCGTCGACTACCACCCCCGGAGAGACGACCCGGACAACATCGCGCTTTACGATACCCTTTGCCTGGGAGGGGTCTTCCACCTGTTCACAGATTGCCACCCGTTTCCCGGCCTGGATAAGTTTTGAGAGATAGGTCTGCACCGCGTGGTAGGGCACGCCGCACATGGGAACCTGAACCTCATCGGTTTTTTTGTTGCGTGAGGTGAGGGTGATATTCAGTATTTTCGAGGCAATAATTGCGTCATCAAAAAACATCTCGTAAAAATCGCCCATCCTGTAAAAAAGTATTGTATCCTGGTGCTGCTCTTTAATGTCTATGTACTGCTGCAGCATTGGGGTAAGTTTGGCAACCTTGGTCATAAATTCTTTTATTTCTGGAGAGTTATTTTTTGAAAATCTGGAAGAAGTTTGTCAAATGTGGCCTCAAAATGTTCGGGGATTGTGCGCAATTCCCCGATAACAGAGATGAAGTTGTGATCTCCATCCCATCTCGGCACTATATGGTAGTGGAGATGATCGGCAATCCCGGCACCGGCGATTTTTCCGAGATTGCAGCCTATGTTAAAACCATCCGGTTGTAGCTGATTTTTCAGAATCTCCAGCGTTTTCTGGGTAAGATGCATGATGTGTACGTTCTCTTCAGGGCTTAGTTCCGTAATGCAGCTGACGTGTCTTTTGGGGGCAAGCAGGATGTGGCCGTTGGCATACGGGAATCTGTTTAACAAGATCACGGCCAGCTCGTCCCGGTAAAGGAGAAGGGCTGCTTTGCTGTGGGGTGCATCCCCTGGCGGTTCAAAAATACAGTACGATTTTTTTTCTGCCTTTCCCAGGACGTGTTCAATACGCCAGGGAGTCCAGAGTGTATTCATAACTGGCAGTGTTTTAAAGGGAGTGGATGGAAGCGGAGAGTTTGTCTCCAGCTATTTCGAGCAGGGCATAGGAACCTGGGGCGCCATAGGGGCCGGTTCCCTTGAAGCTGCCGGGATTTATCATCAGGGTCTTTCCGTAATAATGACAACAGGCTACGTGGGTGTGGCCATATACAATACAGTCAACACCAGCAAAAGTTGCAAAGAGCCTGTCTTCGATGTTGTGTTTGGGGCCTTCCCCATGGGAAATTCCGATCCTGCATTGTTCGAGCTGTTCAACTCGCTCCTTGGGCAGGGTTTGTTGAGCCAGCCTGTTGCACATGTTCCCGCTTACTGCGTAAATTTTTTTCCCGTGAAAAGGTTCAAGAACAGCCAGATCGGTCAAGTCTCCGGCGTGGATTATGGTGTCACAATCGTTGAAAGCAATCTTGCATTGTCTGGAAAAATCTTCATTATAATCGTCAAGATGTGTATCTGATAAAATTCCGATGAGCATAAGCGGCCTTTCATAAGGTTGGGTTATTACCTGCAGGGTTACAGTCGATTGAAATCGGTTACAAAATCCACTATATAGTCTGCTTTTATTCTCTGCACCTAAAAAATCGGGAGCATTTTCTATTTGATACGATGCACCGTCAACTGCGGGTAATCAAGTCAGGTATAACTATTGTCTTTTTTATAGCTTGCCAATAATCAGTTTTGCCAGTTATACTGAGGGATTCTACACTAAACTTATGCGGCATCGCTTCTTGTTCAGGAAATATTGAGAAGCAGGGATGTTAAGATGATAACCGGAAAACTGGAGAAGTATAATGTACAGCGCTTCTGATTTACGTAAAGGTCTAAAACTGCAAATTGATGGAAATCCCTATATCATTATTGATTTTGAATTTTCAAAGCCTGGAAAGGGGCAGGCTCTTTACCGCTGCAAGATGCGGAACATGATTTCTGGAAATCAGCTTGTCAAGACCTACCGTTCCAACGACAAGTTTGAAAAACCTGATCTTGAAGAGAAAAAAATGCAGTATCTCTACAATCAGGGAGAGGAATATCATTTTATGGATGTAAACAGCTATGATCAGCTGTCATTAACCAGGGAGCAGCTTGGTGATAATGCAAGTTTCCTCATTGATAATATGGAATGTGACATGCTCTTTTTTGCAGGCCAGGCGATTGATGTTACCTTGCCAATATTTGTAAATCTCGAGGTGACTAAGGCGGATCCCTGGGCAAAGGGCGATACCTCTGGAACCGATACCAAACCCGTTACTGTCGAGACCGGATATGAGTTGCAGGTGCCTCCGTTTGTTGAAGAAGGCGACAAGATTCAAATCGATACCAGAACCGGTGAGTATGTTACCCGTGTGAAGGAATAGGTTGTGCTCGATTTACAAAGGCTGCATTTTCGTGCAGCCTTCCTGCAGGCCATTCGCTCGTTTTTCAGCCGCCGCAATTTCCTGGAAGTAGATACCCCCGTCAGACAGTTTGTACTTATTCCCGAAGCGAACATCAACCCGATTGAGTCCTCGGGAGGATTTTTGCAGACTTCTCCAGAATTATGCATGAAGCGTTTGCTTGCCTTCGGCTGTGAGAAGATCTTTCAGTTGTGTCCCTGTTTTAGAAAAGGGGAATGTGGGCGATTGCATAACGAAGAATTTTTGATGCTTGAATGGTACCGCAAGGATGCAGATTATCATGATCTTATGGCTGACTGTCGGCAGTTATTACAGGTTTTGCAGGAACAGGTTGTTGCCTTCGCAGGGGAGACGCATACGCCGTTTTTTTCTGGAGTAGATTTGGGCGGCGAATGGAATAAAATTTCTGTAGCCGATGCTTTTTTTCGTTTTAGCCCGATGGGTTTGACCGAAGCCCTTGAGAAGGATCAGTTTGATGAATTGCTGGTTCAGCATATCGAGCCGCAGCTTGGTTTAAAAACTCCGGAGTTTTTATACGATTATCCTGCGATGCTGGGTTCCCTTGCAAGGCTCTCTGCTGACACCCCTGACATCGCCGAAAGATTTGAGATGTATTTCAAAGGAGTGGAACTGGCAAACGGGTTTAGCGAACTGACCGATACAAAAGAGCAGCGAAGACGTTTTGAAAAAGAAATTGAGGAAATAAAAAAAAATCGGGGGGATAACCCTGGAATGCCCGAAAAATTCCTGGCGGAACTGGATAAAATTGGCAAGGCAGCAGGAATTGCACTTGGGGTGGATCGTTTGTTTATGCTCGCTCTCGGGGAGACCTCACTGGATGCGGTCTTACCGTTTTCTGCCGCGGATTTGGCGTGATTCCCTGCTTTCCTGTGTCCTTTTTTTTCTCACTGAATGTGATTTTGCGTGGTGTTGCCCTTGGTTGCCAGACCCTTTTTTCGATGGTTGTTGTCTTTTGTGAAATACTGATTCAAGTATTTTTCTCTCCCGCATTCGTTCGGAATGGTTTTTGGGTACATGAATCCTTTTTTTTGTCTCGGGATCGGTTTCTGTGACATACATCGCTGTTGACAACGTGCCTGGAGTCGGGGTGAAATCCTGAAATTTCTTTGCATCCAGGTTGAGTCTGCGTAAATCCCGAGCAAGGTTTTTAGCATTCTCCGGGGTCGAGCCAGGGTGGGATGTTATGATATATGGGGTAAGTCGTACTTTTTTTCTACCTGTTTGTGTAGATATTTCCCGGCATGCCGTAACAAAGCGTTGCAGTAGATCATGGGGTTCTTTATGCATTAGTTTCAGAATGGCATTGTCCGTGTGTTCCGGGGCAACCTTGATTGTTCCGGGGGTGTGGTGGAGAATAATTTGCTTCATCAGGGCCGGGCTTTTGAGCAGGAGTTCCATGCGCAGGCCTGAAGAAATAAAGACGTTTTTCACATTTTTTAAATTTCTTACCTTTTTTAGTAAATTGATAAATGCATGTTCGTCAATTTGCAGGTTCGGGCATGGTTTTGGGTAAAGACAATCCCGTTTTTTACATGATCCTATGGCACAGCTGGTAGCAAAGAGATTGGCTGTCGGGCCGCCCAGGTCGGAAATGGTTCCCTTGAAATCCGGGGCGTTCGCAATTTGTGTGCATTCCTTGAGAATTGATTTTTCCGAGCGCGAGGTTATTGCCGGTCCCTGGTGTCTGGTTATGGCGCAAAAAGAGCAATTACCGGAACATCCCCGAACTATGGTTACTGAGTGTTCGATCATTTTATGGGCAGGAATTTCCAGTTCCGGCGGGTTAGGTTTTCTGGTGAAATCAAGGGCGTGCAGGGCGTCCAGTTCTTCCGTGGTCAATGGCTTTTGGGCGGGATGCTGCAATACCCAGTGGCTTTGCTGTCTTTGCAGGACAATACGTGACGAATAGGCTTTGCTATGGGCGTCTAGTGCCTGTTCCGCACGCAGGAATTCAAGTTTGTTTTCGTTTATTTCGCTAAGCGAGGGTAGGACCAGCACGTCTCTGGAGTTCTTTGGCGTTGACGTTCCAATTACAGCTTCAAGCTCCTGGTCTGTCAGCCGCAGGCAGGTTCCGTTGATGCCAGCAAGAGATTGTGAGTGCTTGCAGCGTCTTGCTGCCTCAATAATTGCCCGTTCTCCCATTCCATACACGAGGAGATCTGCCTTGGCATCGGTGAGAAACGAAGCTCGCAGCTTTGCCTGTTTATAGTCGTAGTGAACAAATCTTCGCAGGGATGCCTCTACTCCACCCAGTATGACGGGGGTGTTGGGGTAGGCTGATTTGGCAAGACTTGTGTAGACAAGGGTGGCTCGGTCAGGTCTTCGGCGTGATTTTTTCTCTTTCTCGTTTCCTCTCCATGGATTGCCGTTCGGTGAGTAGGCATCATGGTCTCTGACTTTGCCATTACCTGTGTAGTTGGCAACAATGGAATCAAGATTTCCACTACTTATTCCACAGAACAGTTTCGGCGCGGGATAGCTTTTAAAATCGGCTGCTGTTCGGGTTTCGGGCTGTGGAAGAATGGCAACCCTGTAACCCTTGCTTTCGAGCAGGCGGGCTATGAGGGCAATTCCAAAGGAAGGATGGTCTACATACGCATCGCCGGTGACCAGGAGGATATCAAGATTTCTCCAACCACGTTCCCTGCACTCCTTCCAGGAAACCGGAGGAGCAGGGGTGCAGGGAGATTTCGTAACCATTGGTAAATGAAAGGTGAAGCCTGCCTGATGCAGGTGCCGTCCTACATTAGAGCGGAGTTAATAATAAGATGACAGATAATGGATGCAGCATAGCCAAGGAGAATGACTGGAGTCCACTTGAGATGGACGCCAAAGGTATAGATTCCCCTGGCGGCGCCCATGAGTGCGACCCCGGCCGCAGAACCAATGGAAAGCATCGAGCCGCCAACTCCCGCAGTAAGGGTTACCAGTAACCATTGTCCATGTGACATCTCCGGGTGCATGGTCAGTACGGCAAACATAACGGGAATATTATCTACAATTGCCGACAGAATTCCCACCATTACATTGGCAAAGGTTGCTCCGAGATCGTGGTAGAGGACGTTGGAAACCAGGGCCAGATACCCAAACTGTGCCAGGCCGCCAACGCAAAGGATAACACCGTAGAAGAAGAGGAGGGTGTCCCATTCGGCACGGGAAACCTTTTTGAAAAGATCAAATGGATCCGGTCGCTGATGGTAGGTTTGGTGGGCAAGTGGATTGTCGTCTATATCGTAGTTTCTGTGTTCCTTTTTCTTCAGGTAAAAGGAGAAGAAACCAAGGTACCCAAGGCCAAGCATCATGCCTGTTGCCGGCGGCAGGTTGAGAAAATTGTGAAAGGATACCGCGGTAGCAATGGTACACAGGAAGAGAGCAATAATTCTCTTGGCACCAAGCTTCAGTACATATTGATCCCTGCTTGGTTTTGGTGTTGCTTTTGCGATTGCAAAGTTCATAAAGATTGCCGGAACCAGCCAGTTTACAAGAGCCGGGATAAAAATGGAGAAAAATTCAGAGAATTCCACAAGGCCTTTTTGCCATACCATCAGGGTGGTAATATCGCCAAATGGTGAAAACGCTCCTCCGGCATTTGCCGCAACCACGATATTGATACAGGCAATAGATATGAATTTTTTATCCTTGCCGCCTACGGCCATGGCTACAGCGCCCATGAGCAGAGCTGTTGTGAGGTTGTCCGCAACTGGGGAAATAATAAAGGAGAGCAAACCTGTAACCCAGAAAACGGCACGGAGAGAAAAACCTCTTGTTACCAGCCAGGAGCGTAATGCCTGAAAGACGTTTCTTTCGTCCATGGCGTTAATGTAGGTCATGGCCACGAGGAGAAAAAGGAGAAGCTCTACATATTCCAGCATATTGTGACGAATTGCAGCCTCTGCTGCATGGGGATGCCCCATTCCTGCAAAAGTGATGGCTACCATAACCCAGATAAGACCTGCCGCCAGCACTACCGGTTTTGATTTCCGCAGGTGGAGTTGTTCCTCAAATATAACGAGAGTGTATGCCCCGATAAATAACAGTACGGAGAACATTCCAAGAAAAGAATGCGGCAGATCCGAAGTGTCCACGGCTCCGTGACTTCCTGCGCCACTGGCAAAGGCAAGCAATGGCATGAAAACCAGAACCAAAGAGAGAAACAACGTTTTCATAAAATAATATCCTGGTTAAGATTGGAGTAAAAGGGTGTTTATTAAAGAGCCAGTATCTTCATTTTCATTTTTGTGAATAATGTCTGTTGAAACTGTTTTTATGCACAAGAATATTATGAATTGATGGAATTTCTTTAACTGTCCAGTATAACAAGGGAAATTCGATGGCTTTTCGCTACCCGTAAAATAAAGCTAATAAACCGAATTATAACAACAGGTGTGTTTCTAGGCAAGAACAAGGCAGAGGTCTGTTAAAATACCTGCTGGAGTAAGGAAAAAGGGAACCAGCTTATTGAATTATTCAATAAGCTGGTTGTAGAGGAAAACAGCAGAAGATATGGATCAGTGTCCTGTGTCCGGGATGTATTTGATTAATGGACAGTCATCACAGGCGCCTTCTGGAAGATCGGTACCCTTGTGAATGATGTCCACCAGCGCAGCTACCGCGTTCTTGCTGTCTGGATAAATATGCTCCTTACCAATCTTGTCCAGCAGCCCGGTTCTTTTCATTACCTTGAGCACCTGCCCCTTGATTCCACACATGGCAAAGCCGAGATCGGCGCTGCGAATACCCTTGCAAAGCATTTCAAGAGCTTCTTCTCCTGAGGCATCCATATCATTTATTCCCCGGGCATCAAGAAGGATATAGCGAAGTTCCGGTCGTTCTGTCCTGAACCTGGCGACCTGTTCGTCAAGATAGCTTGCATTAGCAAAGAAAAGGGCGCCATCAAAACGAACCACAGAAATATGACGGCAGCCTTTGAGCCTGTAGTCTTCTGCACTCTGGAGAACATTTTCTTCATTCATGGAGAGGCTGGCAACCACGGGTCTCATGGATTTATAAAGGAATACGATCATGGACAGAACAACACCAACCATGATGCCCTTGTCCAGATGTGGTGCAAAATAAAGGGTAACCAGGAAACTGAGAACAGAAATTACACCATCGTACCACTGTGCCTTCCACGCGTGGATAAATCCTTTCACATTTACAAGACCGATAACTGCCATCATGATAACTGCTGCCAGCACAGCCTGCGGAAGATGATAGAGCAGCGGAGTGAAAAAGAGCAGAGTAATAACAACCATTACGGAGGTGACAACGGAAGATATACCGGAAACTGCACCTGACTGCATGTTAACCGCAGAGCGTGAAAATGAACCGGAAACAGCATAGCTGGAGCCGATGGAACCGAAAATATTCGCAAGGCCCTGGCCTATAAGTTCTTGATTTGGATCAAGTTTCTGGCCGGTTTTTGCGGCCATCGCCTTGGCGATAGCAATTGCTTCCATGAAGCCCAGCAAAGAGATGATAACAGCCGTTGGCAGCAGTTTGAGAAAAGAATTGAGCGTTAATTCCGGAATGGTGAATTGCGGCAGACCCTTGGGAATCTCTCCGACAATTGCACCTCCACCCATGAGGAGCAGATTATCTGTATCAAGCGGGGTATTACCTACCTTTATACGCCAGGTCTTGCCGTCGGCTTTCAGTCCGGCAGGGATGCTGCCCCTGGAATAGAAAGGGTTTCTTTCAGCACCGGCAATGCCTTCAAATTTCATCCCCCGGAGTTCTGCTCGCAGAAGATGGGCTTTGTGTTTGGCTTCGTCGATTTGCAGGGCAAGCAGTTCCATCTGACTTTCAAGGCTGATGAGTTCCGCTGTTTTGCTGGAAGATTTTTGCCGTTCGGCATCCATTTTTAGACTAAGCTCAGCACGCTGACTGCCAATGGCCTCTATGGTGGCAACCACTCTGTTAAATTCTATAACCTTTTCTTTTAATTCCGGGCAGTTTATCTGTGAAAGATTTACTTTGATGTCATTGTTAAAATGGGTAAGAGCCGAGATGAGCGTGGTAATGGCTACAGCAATCAGGACATTTGGGATACGCGGATTTATTTTTCTCAGTGTTACCATGATAACGACGGCACCCAGCCCATACAAAAGGGTCGGCAAGTGGGTGTAGTCCATGGCTGCTCGGGCAACCCGGACCATGGTCTCGTAGTGATGTCCCGCCTTGTCAACATAAACGCCAAAAAATTTGGAAAATTGCGAGGAGGCAATAATAATAGCGGCAGCGTTGGTAAAACCGTTTACGACAGGGTGGGAAAGAAAGTTTACCACCAGCCCCAGTCTGAGAACTCCCAGGGAAAACTGGAAGATACCCACAGTGAGTGCAAGCAGGATGGAGTAGGCTATAAACTCTGGAGAACCTGCGGTTGCCAGCGGCCCAAGTGAGGCGGCGGACATCAGGGAGACTACTGCAACCGGCCCCGTTGCCAGCTGGCGGCTGGAGCCAAAGAGAGCGGCTACCATTGGAGGAAGAAATGCCGCATAGAGGCCATAATATGCAGGAAGACCTGCAAGCTGGGCATATGCCATGGACTGGGGTATAAGAACGAGCGCTACTGTGAGGCCTGCGAGGAAATCAATCTTGAATTTGCCGGCATCATAGTCCTTGAACCAGTCAAGAAACGGAAAAATCTTGAGAATCATGAAATCACCTTTTAAAAGATCGGGAGCTTCCCGGTTTGTTTGCTTTCAAAAGAACTTATGTCTTAAATTCATTTATAAGGTTTGGGGTGTATGGTACGTGAGCTAACACCCTTATTCCCCTGCAGTATTGTTTAGTGAACTGGGGCTGGTTTTCCTGAGATTCGGGGATCTCCTCTGGAAACAAATGGTGAGCGATGTCTACGAGGGACGAGAAAGAGAATGGAGCCATTATGGAGAGTTTTATGGTTTTGCAGGCGATGAAATGTCTGCGCTTCGCAAACAGGTTCCATTGGTTTGTTCATTTGTTTTGCCTAATAAAATAAAGTATAACAAAAAAAAGATGTAACCCCTTTACGTTATCAAAAAGCACAAAATGAATTGCTATTCATTTTTATAACAGTTCAGCGTAAATAAACAAAGGAGTAAATAACGAAACAATAAAGAATTTG
>PDWJ01005817.1_pt1 | contig 16940 bp, 14 predicted proteins | sample 1430881 | NCBI WGS metagenome assembly PDWJ01 (sample SAMN01162460, study PRJNA174530) | Oral metagenome, whole genome shotgun sequencing project. | biome: Marine environment; feature: Marine mammal; material: Swab sample of the gingival sulcus; isolation source: swab sample of gingival sulcus...
TGTTTAAAAGTAGGGTTTTGCGGTTGCCATTTGGCGCTTAATTCAACCTGTTTGGCAGGTAAAAACCACTCGTTACTTTGTCCGTTAGGGTTGCTCTCTACGTTTAATGCCAATGCATTGCTGTGTTTGGCAAAGGGTTTGCCGGTATTTATGCCGCCAAAAATCGAGCCGCCAAAGGGTGAGCGGCCAAAGGGTGAGCGGCCGCCAAATGCCTGCTCCATTTGACGGTCAAAATCGGCAAAAGGATCATGGCGGGCATTACTGGTATCTTGTACCTGTCCCCGCAGGGTAAATGGTGCTAAGCTTAGCGTGCCGCTTTGTTGCGGACGCAGAATATAATCCTGTTCGATAATGGTTATTGGTTTGCCTTTAACGGTAATTTGCGAAGAACGATCCTGCCCCTGTGGCGTTAGTTCAAAATCACCGTCAGGAGCAATTAACCGGGCAGATTGTACGGGCTGATCCATTTCAATACGCACGGTTAACGGGATTTCCTGAAAAACATAAAATGTATTGCCGCTGCCGTTAATGCGTACACTTAGATTGATACCTTGTGATGCACCTGATGAATCAGGTGCATGGGCAGCATCCACTACATTAATTGTTATGGCCTGACTGCTTGCTTTGCCGGCATGAATAACCGGGATGGTGAGTTTGCCCGTTGTTTTGGGTGAAAGGCTGACTATCCATGATTTTTGCTGTGAAACGGTACCGTTAATTATTTGAATACTGGTATTTTGCGAGGTACCTAGTAAGGTAAAATCTTTTTGTAACGGGCTTAAATCCGGCGGGGAAGCACTATCATCGGTGGATAATTGCAGCTGGAAACTATCGCCGATAACCACGCTATCGGTATTAATACGAGCGTTTAAGCCTTGGGCAAAAACAGCGTTACAGGCAGTTTGCAGGCTCAATAGTAATAAGAGTAAAAAGCTAAGTTTTATGTTATTCACTATATGTATCCTATATTATCTCTGCTGATAGTGTTGGCGAATACGGGCACGTAACAAGCCGGACGGGTCATCGGGAACACGACGCAATTGTTGTTCAGTTGCTTGATCAAGCGCTTCGGTAGTTGCTTGTTGCAATTTATTATCGGGCTTATTCTCGGATTTTTTCAGTGGTTTTTCCGGTTGGGCTTCCTGTTCTACCTGGTTAGTCCATTGCGGTAAGGCAGACGGGTCGTTATGTTGCTTATCGCCGTTCTGCTTATTGCTATTTTGCTTGTCATTGTTCTGCTTATCGCTGTTTTGCTTATCGCTGTTCTGCTTATCGCTGTTCTGCTTATCGCTGTTCTGCTTGTCATTGTTTTGCTTGTCATTATTTTGCTTATCGCTGTTCTGCTTATCGTTGTTGTGCTTATCGTTGTTGTGCTTATCGTTGTTGTGCTTATCGTTGTTGTGCTTATCGTTGTTGTGCTTATCGCTGTTCTGCTTGTCGTTGTCGCTGTTCTGCTTATCGCTGTTCTGCTTATCGTTGTTCTGCTTATCGTTGTTCTGCTTATCGCTGTTTTGTTTATCACTATTCTGTTTATCGCTATGTTGCTTGGCACTATTGTGCTGCTGCTGTTCATTCAGCCATTTTTTCACCAAATCACGGTTAAATATTGCTGCTTTATTGTCAGGGTCGTTTTTTAAGGCCTTGTTATAAGCGTTTAAAGCAGCCTGTAACTCGCCGGCATGGGCCAGGGCATTACCTTGATTATAAAATTGCTGTAAATCAGCAAATTGCTTGGCGGCAGCTGCATAATCCGCCGCTTTATATTGTGCGCTGGCTTGCCAATCCGCTTGGGTAAAGCGTTTGGCGGCGGTGTTGTAGTGTCCGTTATTAAAGGCTTGTTGTCCCTGCTGATTAGGGGTCTGCCATAAATTATCCCACCATTCGGCAGCCATTGCCGGCTGTGGTTGTATAGCCCCCGCACCTAAAAACAGTATCAAGGCAAACACGACACCGCGGCGAAACAATAGCGGCAGTAGCAGCAGGGCGGGAATCAGCAGCCAAAAACCGTTATCCAGCCAATTTTCAGCTTGAAAATCCTGTGGTTTGCCTTTAGCCGATATAGAGACAGTCGGCGTTAAAAGTTGCTGTAAATCGTTATCACCGGCAACTAAAACGGCATATTTCGCCCCGCCGGCAGCAGCGATTTGCTGCAGGGCTTTTTCATCCAGACGGGTGGTCAGGCGCTGTCCGTCACGCGTAGTAATGGCTTGGCCGCCAGCGGTTTGTAAAACAGCACCCTGGCTGCTGCCGACGGCTAAAACCGACAGTTGATAACCGGCCTGTTGAGCGGCTTTGGCGGCTTGCTGGGTTTTTTCAGGCTGGTCTCCGCTGCTGTCGGCCAGCACGATAATACGTCCGTTAACCGCCTGTCCGCGCTGCAGCAGGCCGATAGCTTCGGTAATGGCTAAATCAAGCCGGTTGCCAAGTACCGGCATCAGGGTGGTGGAAAGTTCCGGCAGCATTTGTGTGATGACCTTGGCATCATGCGTCAATGGAGCGGCGATAAACGCGGTATCCGAGTAAATCACCAAACCGCGCGGCTGTCCTTTTGTATGTTGTAAAATATCACGGATTTTATGTTCAGCACGTTTAAGGCGTGAAGGTTTGATATCATCGGCGTTCATGGACTGAGCCAAACTCAGCACAATCACCGTGGCTTCACCACCGCTATAAGACGGCATGGCAATTTTTTTCCATGTCGGGCCGGCAAGTCCGATAACCGCCGCTAAAGCCGCCAGGCTCAGCGCATAAGCCAGCCAGCGATGGCGGGGTGAGTTATCGCTGCCGGCAATGCTTAAGTATTGCAGTAAATGCGCATCCACATAAGCCGACCAGTCGTTGCCTTTGCCGTGCTGACGGCTGATCAGTAAAAATGCCAGCAGCATAACGGGCAGCAATGCCCATAACCATTCGGGACGTAAAAAATGTAACGCTTCAAACATAATTTTTTCTTAAAACAAAAGCAGGCCGTATTATCAGTCCTGCTAATATGGCCGATAGCAGCAGTGCAAGCCCGCCGGGATAGTAAAATAACGCTTTTTCAGGATGTACGGTCAAGGCTTCGCCGGTTATCGGTACTAAACGATCGATTTCGCGATAGACCTTATCCAAAGTTTGCGCATCGGTAGCGCGAAAATAACGTCCGCCGGTGGTTTCGGCAATGGCGGTCAAGGTGTTTTCGTCCAAATCATTACCGCGGCCAAAAATACTGCGCCGTTGGCTGCCAACACCGATAGTATAAATACGAATACCCAGTTTTTTGGCTAATTTGGCTGCCTGCATCGGTGCCATAACACCGGCAGTATTGGCCCCGTCGGTTAATAAAACCACCACCCGGCTGTCAGTGCTTGCTGCCGGGCTATTAGCATCGACATTTGCCGCCGTATTACCTGCCGCCGTATGATTTTCAGTCGTATGATTTGCCGGAGCAGGGCGTTGTTGTAAACGTTTCAGAGCTACGGCAATGGCATCACCGAGTGCAGTTCTCTGCCCTGTTAGCCCTACCTGAGCCTCACGTAACAATTCACGTACTACGTGGCGGTCAAAGGTCAGCGGTGCCTGCAAATATGCACGCTCAGAAAATAGAATAAGGCCCATGCGGTCGCCTTTGCGTCGTGCAATAAACTCATCGGCAGCGGCTTTGACCACCGCTAAACGATTTAAACGGCCGCCGGCCAGATCACGCTCGTCCATCGAGTCGGATAAATCGATTGCCAGCATAATATCGCGTCCTTGGGCGGGTAACGGGATGGGCTTGCCGATTAATGTAGGGCGTGCCGTCGCCGTAACCAATGCTAACCAAATTAAGTATAACAGTAAAGCACGATAGCGGCGTGATGCTTGCAGCATGCCTGCATGATGGCCAGTATCAGCGTTAAGTTGTGCAAAAAACGGGACTTTTAGGGCGCCGTTTAAGCCTTGTTCGCGGGCCTTTAAACGATAACGCAACAGCAGCGGTACAGGCAGCAATAAAAATACCCACCACCATATAAAGGTTAATCCGTGTAAGTTAGTCATTATAGCCATTATATCCATTAGGCCACCCTCTGAATCCACTGCTGTGCCGCCTGTATGACTTTGTCATAAGCCGGGGGCTGCGCTGACTGAGCATACGGCGCATTTGCTAAAAAGTCCGCAATTTCATCGGCTAAGCGATTATCAGTTAAATAAGTACGCCATGCCGTACCGTGTAAAGTCGCTATGTGATTGCCATATCGTTGTATGGCAACGCGGCGCAACAATGCCGACACTTCCGCCGCCAGTACGGTACTGTCTTTATAGACGGACGGTGGTAAGCTTTGCAGCGCCTGCAGCGCCGTACGTTTTAGACGGGTTTTATAACGATAATAATACCATAGTCCGGCCAGTATCAGCAGCATAGCCAGGGCAATCAAGATTTGCCAGCCCACTGCCAGCGGCCACCAGGAAATCTGCGGGGGCAGGGTGATGTCTTTTAGCTGCTGTAATTGTTCAGGTGTAGGTACAAGATTAGTCATATTGTTCAATGAGATTTTTGACTATTGATGAAATATCTGCGCTAGCTACTACCAAAGAATTATTTTCTAATATAAAGATGAAAGACGGTCAATGATTTTTGTTAAAATGGCGGTCACGTTCGCTCTTAGCTCGTTTAAATATATCAATAATGGCCTTGCCGTCGCCTTGGGAAATTAATGCTTGTAATTCCGCCAAGGTTTGCTGATAGCGAGTCAGCCAATATAAAATATCTTCCTGGTTATTTAAACAAATATCCCGCCACATAACAGGGTTTGATGAGGCGGTGCGAGTAAAAGATTTAAATCCTCCGGCGGCATAATCAAAAATGGGTTCTTCATATTCCGTTGTCGCAAGACTTTCCATCAGTCCGTAAGCCAAAACATGAGGTAAATGCGAAGTTGCCGCTAAAATCTTATCATGTCTTTCCGGGGACATCACATCAACAATCGCACCGCAAGCCTGCCACCATGCAGTAACCGTCTCAATAGCGTTATGCGCACAATCAGCATGTGGGGTAATAATGGCACGATGTCCATAAAACATCATTTCCTCGGCATGCTCAACACCGATATATTCACGTCCGGCAATCGGGTGTGAGGGGACAAACTTGGGCGGCAAAAAACCCAAGCCGGATTTAGCTGCCTGGATGACCGATTGTTTGGTGCTGCCAACATCAGTAATAATGGCACTATTAATAAACGGTTTGTCTTTTAGCGCGGCAAAAACCGTTGGCATTGCCCCTACCGGTGTGGCAATAATAATGGCATCAATATCATGCAAGGTATCTAATGAGGCTTTGCTGTCGATAATACCCAATTCAGTGGCATTGTCTAATTCTTCCCAGTTAATATCAACACCAACGACATGTTTGACCAGGCCGGCTCGTCGCAATGACCAAGTCAGTGAACCGCCAATCATCCCTACGCCGATAAGTGCCAGACGATTTATTATATTTGTTTGTTGCATTATCTTCACTGTCAGTTAGTTTTTTATCCGATTGTTCTTATCCGTTTAAGAGATTGTCCGTATACGCTGCTGTGCCTGTTGTCGGGTCTGATTATCGACTGCCAAAACACTATCAATATCGGATAAGGGGCCGTCGGTAGTTCGCTCTACACAAAACTCCACGACATCAACGATATCCGTAAAGCAAATACGGTGCTGTAAAAAAGCCGCCACGGCGATTTCATTGGCAGCATTCATTGCCGTAGTCAGGGCATTCTGATTGGCAACCGTCATTGCCAATTTTAACCCCGGGTAATGGGCATAATCGACCGGCTCGAATGTTAACGTATAAGTTGATAAATCAATATTATTCACACCGGATTCAATACGCGACGGATAAGCCAGCGCATAACTAATTGGTACACGCATATCACTGTGTCCGATTTGTGCCAACGAGGTACCGTCTTTATATTGTACCAATGAATGGATAATGGATTGTGGATGGATAATAACATCCAATTCACTGTCAGCAGCATTAAACAGGAGTTTGGCTTCGATATACTCCAAGCCTTTATTCATCATCGTGGCAGAGTCAACCGAAATTTTTCGCCCCATATTCCAAGTCGGGTGGTTACAGGCTTGTTCGGGTGTTTTATGAATTAATTCATCAAGTGGTGTTTGGCGGAATGGCCCGCCGGAACCGGTAAGCAGTAATTTGGCGACCCCGGCTTCAGCCAGGGATTTTTTACGAAAACCCTGAGCAACAGGCAGGCATTGAAAAAGGGCATTGTGTTCACTATCTAGCGGTAAGATAGTTGCCCCGGTTTGTTGGGCTTGCTTTAATAATAAGTCACCGGTCATTACCAATGCTTCTTTATTTGCCAGCAAGACGCGTTTGCCGGCAACTACCGCTGCGTGAATAGCATGCAGCCCCGCTCCGCCGACAATTGCCGCAACCACTTGATCGACCTCATCGGCACGGGCAATATCATCTAATGCCGCTGTGCCGGATAATAACTCGGTCTGTAATTGGGCATTATCAAAACGTGATTTTAGTGCCGGATAAGCGGCTTCGCCGATAACGGCATAACGTGGAGAAAATTGCCGGCACTGCTTAAATAAGCGTTCTGCATTACTTTCTGCCGATAAGGCAAAAACAGAAAATAGTTTAGGGTGTCGGGCAATAACGTCCAGTGTTTGGGTACCGATAGAACCGGTGGCACCCAGTAAAGTGATAGCTTGTGGTTTTAAAGTCATAAAGTCGTAAGGTCATAAGGGGTTATACAGTCATAAATTACCCGATAAAATATAACGGTGAAAGTAATCAAACTAACCGGGTTTCCCGTCAACTCGCGGTGTGATTAAGGCTTTGGCATAACTAATAATAAACAGTAGAAATGCCGCCGCCCATAACATGAGTGAAAGCATAATCCACAAACGATACTGTTGTGCAAAAAATAACGGGAAAACGACTCGTACAAATGTTGCCATAATAAATAAAATAAAGATAGGTGTAACTATTTTAGGCGGACTAAAAACATTACGTCCGGTATGTCCCAGACTTACACGTGCCATCATCCCTAGAGTCATTAAACCAATGCCTCCTAAAGCAAAAGCGTGGATGTTTAAAAAAGGATTTATCCAGCCCATAATAGCGGCTGCTTTTAATAGAAAGCCACTAAAAAATATGGCGTTGGCCAGCCATAATACCCAGATTAACGGATGTTTAAACAATCCCTGACCATACCAGTTAACCAGCCTGAGCCCGTATAGGAAAAATAAAATTACTGATAAGAGTGCCAGATAGTGGTTGGCGGTAAAAAAAACATCCCATAAACAAAAGATGGTAAACAAAATAATACTGCTAAGGTCTAACCAGTACGGATTTTTTAAATCGTTTTTCAATCCCAAAGCCCGCTTGGTGAAAAAAGGGAACACACGCCGCCCCATTACCAAAACAATAGCCAATAATAAATATAAACCTAAATAGACACCTTGAGAAGCACCCTGAGAAGCGCCCTGAGAAACACCTTGGGAAATGCCCTGGGGAAGAATCCCCAGAATATCTAAATAAAATAATCCATTAGCAAAAATAAGTGCTGCTATTTTGCCAATAAAACCGTATTGCCGGTGATTTCTGGTTTGTAATACCGGCCGAGTAAAATCCACTAAAAACCACAATGCGACAGTTATATCGGCAATGGCAGCAACATAAAAGCCATTGCCACCGATAAAAAAAGCAATACGTGCTACCAGCCATAAACAAAAAAACAGCATAAGCGGTGTACGTATCATAGTCTTTTGTCCGGTCCAGTTGGTCACGGCAGTTAATAAAAAGCCGATAACAATCGCCAGACCATAGCCAAATACCATTTCATGGCCATGCCATAAAAATGGCGACAGGCCGGCAGCGGGTAAAGTCAATTGCATTTTACCTAACCAGACTAAAACCCATAATAGTAAATGGATAATGGAAAATAAGGCGGCAAACAAGAAAAAAGGACGAAAAGCAAATTCAAACAATGAAAATGCCGGTAGGGGTGTGTTATTTAAGTTATCAATTTGTATACAAGTCATCTTTTTTTCAGGTGTCGATGGCTGTGGCATAATGACTTTATGAACGCTGTTGCAAAATATTCAGCAAGTCGGACGGATTCAGATAGCCCGGTTGAATGTCTCCATCGCTAAAAATAATTGTCGGGGTGGCATTGACACCGATATCACGACCCAATAAAAATTGTTGAGTAACCTGTTTGCCTTGGCAGACCTTATCCGGGAACTGCTGGTTGATTTTAGCTTTGGTTAAAGCTTCTGTTTTATTATCCGCACACCAGATATTTTGCATGGTTCTCAGCGTATCCGAACCGATACCCGCACGAGGAAAAGCCAAGTACTCAATAGTGATACCGGCATCATTAAATGCAGCAATCTGTTTGTGCAACTTTGTGCAGTAAGGGCAACTAATATCAGTAAAAACGGTGACTTTATATTTTTCATCTTTGGCTTTATAGATGATTTTGTCTTCATCTTGAATAGCGGCCAAGGCAGCTTGTCTTAAGTGATTTTTGGCCATTTGAGTATAATTATTTTTACTGCTTAAATCATAAATATCGCCATGAATAACCTTTTTGCCGTCTGCACTTAAATAAACGATATCATTGTTAATTTGCACCTCATAGAGTCCGGGTATAACCGAGGGTTTGCTGGCTTTAATTTCAGCATTATTATTAAGGTTAGCTTTTAAATAGTCCAAATTAACCTGATCGGCCATTGCCGATACAGAAAAAATAAACAAAACAATAGTAATTATTTTCTTCATAAAATTCTCTCTAAAATTATCATCAAAAACGGCTATTATACGCAACTTTTTGTTAAGTCGTTTATTATTTAATAAATTGTCATTTTTTACTCGTCATATTATTGGCGTTTAGGTACTACTTTTAGCGCTCTGGTCAGTGTATATAAACGCAGTAAGGGTAACTTTTCGTCAATAAATGACTGGGTAATTTGTCGTTTTTCTTCACCACTTAACGGTATGGTTGTTAAGGTTTGTACCACATATCTGGCAAATTGTTTGTCATCCAGACGGTAGTACCAATTCATTGCCAGCTCGGCGGCGGCATGGTATTTTTTTTGTAAGCATAAACTCTTTAACTGATAAGCCAATGAATCCAGCGTTGTCGGTAAGCGACGTTTATAATCGGCAATTAATTGGTTGGTAGTTTCGATTTCCCGCTGTGCCAACGCCACATCGGCGGCAATTAAATTGGTAGGGGGATAATGATAGAGTAGTGTCGGTGAAATTGTCCGCCAGGCCGCATCAACATCACCGATGGCCAGTTTAGCACGTGCAATCAAGCCAATCAGGGCTAAATAATCATTGCGGGATAAATCACGGCGTTCAATAATCCATTGCTCCAGTGCAGTAATGGCTTGTTCGTTTTGCTTGATACTTAATAAGGTCTCAACATATTGCTGTAGAAAATAGAAAGAATTGCTGTGTTGCTGATAGAGTGTCGTTAAACGGCGAAATAAATCAGCATAGCCACCGCCATTTTCGAAAATCAAGCGTAATAAACGTGCCTGATGGTCACTACGACGCGCAAGTAGCAGCGCTTGCGATAATAAATGATTATTTTTCAGTGCGGCCAAGCCATCAATTAAATCGTCATTTAAACGATAACTGTCCGCCGGTAACGCAAAATGTTTGGGTAATTCATTTTGTTGGGCCAGCAGCTTAAAGCGTTTTGTTTGATGACGATAACGCGTATCCAATTTGTTCAACAGGGTATTTTTTGCCGCAGTATAAGCCTCGGTGACGGTGGGTTTTAAGTAATATTGACGGTCAAGTAAATCCTGTAACAGTGTAATCGAGGTTAGATTGGCATCAGCCATCAAGGTAAACTTATCCACCGACTTTTGGTAAGCATCGTCCGATGCCATAACATCGAACCAATAATACAACAGTGCACCGGTATCACTGCGGGCATTATCTTGAAAGATTGTTTGTAATTTACTGACCAGTTTGGGGTCATGTTCTATCTGGGTCAGATAAATAGCAATATCGTAATAAGCGTTTAGCAGACGGGATTGCCAGTAATTGACAAAAACGTTGGTATTAAGTACCCCTTTATCTGTTAAGTGTTCTTTTTTAATACTGGCATCAAATTCGCGAATCAGGTGCATGGGACTAAAAGCTAAATTTTTTGCCAGTTGTGAAGACAGCCGATCTACGGAGTCAATACTCAGTTCCAGTTTGCCGTCACTATATAAAAGCGGCTTAATCTGCTGATTGTCCAGAAAATCGTAATAAAGCATCAGCGGAAACAGTAACAATAGCTTGGAACGTATGTTATAAGATTCAACGGCACGTAAATGATATAACATCAGGGTAGGGGAAACGGGCATATCAGCCATACGTTCAACGGCATTTTGCCAGGTCGGCGTATCGAAACTAAGAGCGGCTTTTTTAAGGCGTAATAGCTGGTTAATGGGACGGTTGGTATCTGCGATGGGGCTGGTTTGTTGATAGAATTGGCGGATAGGTACCGGTGCTTGCCGGTTATTTTGTCCCAAGTGAGTGCCTTTTGCCTGCTGCCGGGTGATTTTGCTAACTTTTTTGGCCGCGTATTGGGCATAGACGGCATAACCCAGATTATCTGCCAACATGGCGAGTAATACTTGATCGCGCACACCGCTGCGGACTTCCAGCCAGGCCAGTAGCCACCAGGCATCCGTTTGTACGATATCCATCATATCCAATTCATCATAGGCAAAGAAATTTAACAGAATTAACGAAGTGACAACTTTTTTTAGTGCTTTGTCCTCAGTTTTGGCGGCGATATTATGCGTCTTTGCCTGTTTGATTAAGGCTTGAGGTGAAAAGGTGATGTGCTCGAATTCGCTAAACGTCAACTGCATGGCAGTGGGTTTTTGATAACCGCCTTGTGTTTTGACGGCGACTTTTAAAGCCTGATACAACGTATAAAAATCCGCATCATGGAATTGATAAAGCGTTTTCTTATGGCGTTGTAAACGGTAGCCGTCTTTTTGCGCAACTAAGTGTATCGGCGGCTGTTTGGGAAACTGCTTATTAATCGCCGCCAAAGCATTGCTGAAACGGCTGTCAAGTGTAATACCGGCAGAAAGCGGATCAATAAGATCCTTTGCTGATAGTGTTGCCGATTTGACCGGCAACACTATCAGCATAAGCAAACAGGCAATGACACTTAACAGTACCCGTGACATGGTTAACCGTGCCGGCGTACCAGCTGTTTGACCGCCTCGGCATCATTATCAATCACGGTAACGTATTTTTGCCTGTTTTGGCGGGGCGGGGCGGGGCACTGCCCAGTGCTTCTTGCATGGTTTGCTCAAACTTGGCCGGCAAGGCCGTTTCCAGGCAAATGGTCAGTCCGCTCAGCCGGCCTGAATGTTGCAATTGCCTGGCGACATAGACACCGTCGGCTGTATGCGGGTCAATTAAATCATGATTACTGTCTGCTACAGCTTTAATTGTTGCCAGGCGATGTTGATGTGATGATTGGCCGGATATAAAGCCGCTGGCAGCAATTTTTGCACTCTTATCCGCCAGACTAAAATGTTGCGTGTGGGCTAACTGCTGCCACAGTTTGGCAAGCATTTCGCTGTCCTGCCCGAGCAAATGATAAATATAACGCTCAAAATTGGAGGCTTTGCCAATGTCCATAGACGGGCTGCTGGTCTCATGGATATCGGCAGCAGGCCGAACACGGTATTCAGCCGTCGTGAAGAATTCGTCCAATACATCATTTTCATTGGTAGCTACCACCAGTTTATCAATAGGCAAGCCCATTTGCTTGGCGACAAAACCGGCATAGACGTTACCAAAATTTCCCGACGGCACACAAAAAGAGACGACCTGGCCAGGGTGTTTTGCCTGGGCGGCAAAATAACCTTTGAAGTAATAGACGACTTGTGCCAAAATCCGTGCCCAATTAATCGAGTTAACCGCACCGATATGGTATTTGGCTTTGAAATCGGCATCGGCATTGATAGTTTTGACAATATCCTGACAATCGTCAAACACCCCTTTAACGGCAATATTAAAAATATTGGCTTCGTTTAAGCCAAACATTTGCGCCTGTTGAAACGGTGACATCCGCCCGTGAGGGGAGAGCATAAAGACATTGATATGCGACTTGCCAATCATGGCATGCTCGGCGGCAGAGCCGGTATCACCGGAGGTTGCACCGATAATATTGAGTTTTTTATGCTGACGCAGCAAAACATATTCAAACAGCTCGCCAATCATCTGCATGGCAATATCTTTAAATGCCAGGGTAGGGCCGTTGGATAAACCCAGTATTGCCGTTTGTGTATCTATATAGCGTAAAGGAGTAATGTCATCACTACCAAACTTATCTTTATTATAGGCATTATTGACTAATAGATGTAAATCATCGTGGGGAATGTCATCAATAAATAATTTGAAGATTTCATAAGCAAGCTCGGGATAAATGAGTGATTGCCATAAAGACAGAGTTGCCGAGTCAAGGCGTGGTATACTTTTGGGTACTGCCAATCCACCGTCCGGGGCCAGTCCCATAACTAAAACTTCGGTAAATGATTTTTCAGGCATTTGCCCGCGTGTACTGACATATTTCATGTTGTTTCCCATTAGATATTGATATTTTGTTTATTACATCGGCTAAAGTCAGTCAGTGGTTACTACCAGCAATATTGCCATTAGCTTACTGCTCGGTAAGTTTATATAAGGTGTTTTAGAGCTCATGAATTGCTAAGGCAAACTGTTTAACTTTATCCCAATCGGTAAAATCGACCACTGTATTCGGGTCGGTCGGGCCTTTGGTCATCCACATAATAAAGCGAATGATTAATTTGTCAAAGGGATTATAAATCGGATAGTTGATCTTTCCGGCAAACACCGCTAATAAATCTGCTTGCCATGTCATTTTCTTAAATAATTTTTTAACATAGTTACTGGTTTGCGGTGTGTTTTTGTCCGGTTTTCTCGCCGTCAGGTTGACACTAAAAAAAGCGGTGCGTTTCTGCTGTAAAATAACTTGATTGGCAAGCAAAAACTTTACCGTTGCCTTTATATGCTTACCATAGCGAACGGCACATCCAAAAACCACTTTATCATAGTCAACTAACTGCTCAGTGGTAAAATCATCTATCGTGATTAATGTCGCTGTCGTGCCTAAAGCTTGCAAATGTTTCACCAGTATTTTGCAAATTAGCTTTGTATGCCCGTCATTGCTGGCATAGACAATCGCTAGGGAATTTTTATTCATTGATTTTAAGGTTAACTATATTTTACAAATGCTCATAATAGAAGGCTTTGCAAAGTCATCTACAACAATCAATGTTTTCGTTAAGCGGATACACAAAATCTCAATCCCCCACTTAGTTACTAAGATACAAGGACTGCAATTTTGCGCAACGTGTGCCTCAACAGATAGAATACCGGTCAGATTTTAAATAAATTTGCCCGCTAGATTTATCAAAGCCTTCTATTAATCTTCGCTGATAATATTATCAACATTAATTAGTAAAGTGAAGCATAAGCGATTGCAGACCCAATAGCAACTTAAAAAATACTAACGAATTGGTGCAGCATACATGATACCGCCTTTATTCCATAATTTATTCAGGCCGCGATCAATAGTGATAGTAGCTTTAGGACCTAGGTTTCTATCATAGACTTCGGCATAATTGCCGACTTTGGTAATTACGTTAGCACACCATTGCGGTGCTAATCCGAGTTGTTTGCCAAAATCTCCCTCAACACCCAATAAACGCTGAATACCGGGGTTGGTTGATTGTTTCATGGCCTCAACATTTTTTGAATTAACGCCTAACTCTTCGGCATTGAGCATACAGTTACGTGTCCAGGCAACTAAATCAAACCACTGATCGTCACCGTGGCGAACAGCGGGTGTTAATGGCTCCTTAGAAATAATATTAGGTAATACCACATGCTCATCAGGATTTTTCAGTTTAACACGATAAGCTTCCAATCCCGAGACATCAGTCGTTACCACGTCACAGCGACCCGCGTCATAGGCAGAAAAAACTTCGTCTTTCTTTTCAAAAACGACCGGTTTAAACTCAATTTTATTGGCTTTAAAAAAGTCCGTCACGTTCATCTCGGTAGTTGTACCTGTATTGGTACAAACTGCAGCCCCGGACAACTCCATGGCATCTTTAACACCCAGGTCTTTGCGCACCATAAAACCCTGGCCGTCATAGTACATTGTGCCAATAAAATTGACACCTAAACCGACATCACGTCCCATGGTTTTCGTCGCAATACGTGACAGTATATCAATTTCACCGCTTTGCAGCGCGACAAAGCGTTCCTTAGCAGACAATGGAATAAACTTGATTTTATCAGGGTCATTAAAGATTGCTGCTGAAACTGCGCGACAGAAATCTACATCCAACCCTCCCCAGACATTATTGGCATCAGGCACAGAAAATCCAACCATACCATTACTGACACCACAGTTAAATCGTCCTTTAGACTTGACGCTATCCAGTGTCCCGGCATTTGCAGTGACCATAATCATCGTTGTGGCGACTAATAAACTTTGTTTAAGCATGTTGACTATCCTCGAATAGATTAATTAGACATATAAAAATTACTAATTCTAACGCAACCGTGCTATTAAGCAAGTAAAATTAACTTTCCTAAATAGTTTTTATCAATAAATTTACTGCAATTCAGCCCTGTTTTTTATTGATGATGTAAGGAGTAACATAGGACGATGGTAGAATAATTGTATAACGATTGTAGAATGATAGTAAAATGATGGTCAGGGCACTATTATCTGCTAACCCTTAGCCAAACAGAGATTACGTTAGAAAAAACATCAATTTTGCATTATAATAATACTTGTTTATTTCCCTAAAACATAAAAGAGGTCAAACTATGAAAACTCCCGTACGTGTAGCAATTACCGGTGCCGCCGGCAATATTGGTTATCAATTGGCATTTCGTATTGCATCCGGTGATATGCTGGGTTCCTTTATTACATGATATTGTGGCAACGGATGATGCCAATGTGGCATTTAAAGCCGCTAATTATGCGTTATTAGTCGGTGCACGTCCACGTGGGCCGGGTATGGAGCGCAAGGATTTATTATCAGCAAATGGTGCTATCTTTGGCCCGCAGGGTAAAGCCTTAAACGACCATGCAGATAAAAATGTCAAAGTTCTCGTTGTCGGTAATCCCGCTAATACCAATGCTTTGATTGCCCGCGCCGCCGCACCGGATTTAAATCCGCGCAATTTTACGGCAATGACGCGTTTGGATCATAACCGTGCCATGTGGCAATTAGCGGAAAAAACCGGCAAGCATATCAATGATGTGAAAAATGTCATAATCTGGGGCAATCACTCGGCAACTCAATATCCTGATATCAGTCACTGCACCATTTCAGGTACTGCCGCCAGCGAACAAGTCGATGCGCAGTGGTACAAAGACAGCTTTATCCCCGATGTCCAGCAACGTGGTGCTGCTATTATCAAAGCTCGTGGTGCTTCGTCAGCGGCCTCGGCAGCTTCATCAGCAATTGATCATATGCGCAGCTGGTCACTTGGCACGGCAGAGGGCGAATGGGTATCCATGGCAGTTCCATCCGATGGCAGCTATGGTGTTGAGCCCGGCATTATTTATTCTTATCCTTGTATTTGTAAAGACGGCGATTATCAGATTGTCCAGGATTTGGCAATCAGCGACTTTGACCGCAGTAAAATGGCTGCCACGGAAAAAGAATTACGCGAAGAGCGTGCTGCAATTGAAGATTTATTACAGTAATAGCAATATCCTGTAGAAACCTTCATAAAAAGCACTCCCTGTTCGGGGGTGCTTTTTTATAAACAACATCAAAAGAAGTCTTTGCACAAACTGACGAATGGGACAAATTCGAGGCGCACGGCGCGCAGAAACCGGAGTTTACCCGACCACTCACAAGTGAGTGGTCGGGTTTACACGTAGTAAATGAGGATTTCGAGCACCGCGCAACGAAGAAATTGTTACGTGCAGGCGTTTGTGCAAAGGTTTCTAAAAATAAGCCGAATAACGGATTAGCAATACAGTTGCGCCAATAATTTCTGGTACAAGGCGAGTCAGCAAAGACAGTGCAACAAGTACAGCGAGATGGCGCAACCACTCTTGAATGGTCGGGTAAACACTATACCGAAGAATTAGTGGCATGACTGTAGCTGCTGGGGTTTACTCAACCAACAACCATGATTAAAATTATTAAAAAACCGATAAAGCACCTTTACCTGCGTATATATAATGATGGGCGGGTAGTGGTCTCTGCTCCACGCTATTTATCAGATGCACAAATAACCGATTTTATCGAACAAAAACGTGTATGGATTGATAATAAATTGGCAGAACAGGCAAAGCAGCGGGCTGCCATAAAACCAATAAATTCAGATCTAAGGCGTTGTGCCAATAGCGGTTTTTATAAAGCTTCCACAGGCAAGCTTGCTGCCATGGATTTTTTAGGCAGACACTATCCCATTAACTATGTAAACGGTAAATCTTGCCAGGTCAAGGTCAGTAAAAAAGTCTGCCGGATAACCGTCAAGCCGCAAACGACTCAAGCGCAGTGCCGGCAGCTATTATTAACTTATTACCGTCAACAATTAATGGCACGGGTTGGTGAGTATGTGGCCTATTATGCACCGATTATCGGTGTATCTCCTCATGAAGTTCGCAGTAAGAATATGAAAACCAAGTGGGGATCGTGTAATACTCGTGCTAAACGTTTATGGTTTAATGTTCAATTGGCCCGTTTTTCACCGCCTTATATTGAGTATGTCGTCGTACATGAAATGACTCATTTATTAGAAGCAAACCATAGCCGACAATTTTATGATTTATAGTAATGCTAATAATTAATCGCCACACTCATTGCTCCCATTCACGATCCAACAGAAATAAAACAATAAGTCTTCTATGACATCCATTTTCCAC
>PDWJ01002951.1_pt1 | contig 16933 bp, 15 predicted proteins | sample 1430881 | NCBI WGS metagenome assembly PDWJ01 (sample SAMN01162460, study PRJNA174530) | Oral metagenome, whole genome shotgun sequencing project. | biome: Marine environment; feature: Marine mammal; material: Swab sample of the gingival sulcus; isolation source: swab sample of gingival sulcus...
AGCATAAACTGCATGAGAGCCTTTACGATAATTATCCATAATACCGGAAGCCTACTAAAGTCTTCGCCTAAAGGCGAGGGATTTTCTCCCATTCCCCGACGGGGACATTAAACAGTGCATACCCAACATTTTGTCGAGAGCTTTACAAACGATCGCGATAAAACATTCTTTAAAAAAGGCCTACTTTCTGGTGACCACCTCACGGACGAAAGATATCCCCGTCAGCAGCATGAGTAATCCTGACAAGTCAATTATCGTGCAGTCAGGATTACTCATGCTGCTTGTCAATGTCGCAAAATCCTTACTGGAATATTTAGTTCCCGTGGGTTAAAATTAACGAAAAGAGGACCTCAATTGGAGGTAAAATTATTTACAAGAGACCACTGATTTGTGATGAAACTTACATTAAATTTAAGTGAAAAAGGTTACCAACATATTAACAATTTTTCGCTTACATGCTTTTTTATTTATGTAATAATATGGTATCTACAAATAGGAGTGAGATTTCCTGCATTAGGGGCAATAAGGATTGAATTTTTACTTGCACTTTTTTTATTTTTTTTAACTTTTTTTGTCAAAGACAAATATAAAATATTTAATAATCCTATTTCATTACCAACATTATTTCTTATATTAGCGATAGCAATAGAAGTTCCTTTATCTCAAGATATAGAAACATCTTGGAATATTTTTTTTAATCGTGTAATAAAATTTGCTTTTATGGGTTTTTTTATTGCGAGTTTTGTCCGGAGTCCAAAAGGGTTAATTGTTTTTTTATGTGCTTTTATAATTGCCTGCATGAAAATGGGAGAAGAAGGCCTTATTGGGCAAATAACAGGAAGTATGGTCTGGCAAAACCAAGGAGTAATGAGATTACATGGCTCCACTCCAATGTACGGTCATCCAAATTCTTTTTCTGGTATGGCCCTAGGCACGATACCTTTTGCGATATACCTGTTTCCCGTCTCCTCGAGATTCTCAAAAGCAGCCCTCATATTACTACTTCTTTTTGCATTTAATATAATACTTCATACAGGGAGCAGAACAGGTTATGTGGCATTACTAATAGCCTTGTTTTATATAATATTTAAAAGCAAAAGAAAAGCTATATCAATAATAATTGTTTTATTGATATCAATACTTTCCTTTACCTTCATTGATAATCAATATAAAGAAAGATTTTCTTCAATTTTTACAGGCAAAGAAATTGAAGGGAATTCAATGGGGAAAAGGAAACAGATATTAGTGGATGCGATAGAAATTTTCTCTGAAAACCCCCTGGGAATCGGGGTAGGCGCTTTTCCTTTTGTAAGAAAGGAGAAATTTGGCCGTGTTCAAGATACACACAATCTGTACCTCGAAGTGGCCACCAATATAGGGATTCAAGGGCTGCTCATATTTCTCTTTTTCGTGTATAAGATATTGTTAACATTGAAAAAAATCAAGACTTACGCCAAAGAGAAACGAAAAAAAATACTCGCCTTAAAAGAAAGAGGGTCTCAAAATAAGGACTATGCTCTCTTAGGCAACAATCTTCTCCTGATCGAGTCTGTTGCCAATGCGGTTTCCCTGTATATTATAATAAGATTGGGGCTTGGCCTCTTTGGCATGGACCTCTACGAAATCTACTGGTGGTTTGCGGCTGGAACCTGTATTGCATTATATAATATATTAGAGACGACAAAAAAAATAATAGCTTCTTACGATGAAAATGACAAAAAGTGATATTTTATGGATTTCATGGCAAAATCATCAAAGAACTACAAGCATCTGTGACCATTTTAAAATTAAATGTGTAATATTTTCCAGCAAAAAATCAAGAATAATAAAACATCCTATATTTATATGGAAAACATATGATACTATTAAAAAAAATATGCCAAAAGTGCTAATAGTACAAAACCCATCTTTATTCTTAACAATACTTGCTTGTATATTAAAAAAATATTTTAGTTTTTTTCTTATAGTTGACGCCCATAACGTTGCCTTATATCCTGAAAATTTTATTATAAAGCGAATAAAATACATTAACAATTTTATTTTTAAGACATCAGACTTGATTTTAGTGACAAATGAAAGGTTAAAAAAATACGTAGTAAAAGAAAATGGCAAAGCATTTGTTCTTCCTGACAAAATTCCTAATTTTATCGCCCAAAAGGACAAAACAAAAAACGATACGCCTAAGATTGTCTACATATGCACTTTCAGTAGAGATGAGCCTTTTCTCAATTTTTTTAAATCATGCTCTATGCAAAGCGCTAAATATGATGTATATTGTACAGGAAATATCAATAAACTTGACCAAAAAATATATAAAAAATACAAAAATTGCATAAACTTTACTGGATATTTATCAGAAGAAGAATATATATCTCTACTTTTATCTGCAGATTTAATAATTGATCTAACATACAGAGAAGACTGTCTTGTTTGCGGAGCTTATGAAGGTGTTGCAGCAGAAGTTCCTTTAATTTTATCAGATACACATGCCCTTCGGTATTATTTTAGCAGCGGCGTAGTTTTTACAAAAAACGATCCATTTTCTATAGTTAACAGTATTAACTATGCAATGAATAATTCAAAAAAATTAAAAGAAGAAATTTATATTCTTAAAAAGAAGTTATCTATTTCTTGGCATAAAGAATCATTAGACTTTCTAAAAATCATTAACAATTTTTTAGAAAAAACATAAAAAAGGATTTTGATATGAAAATTTATTTTTTATTTTTTTTACTCCTAGTACTGAGCACTTATTCAATCGGTTATGCAAATCCAGAGATAAGCAAATGCTCAGGAAAGATTCAACAAGGGGGAAAAATAACCATAACAGGAGCAAATTTTGGTAATAATACTTTAAATTATTCAACACTTATAAAGAAAAATTCTGCTCTCAATCAATCCCCTCCGAATCAAACGCCTCAAAACAAAGCTGGTTGGTTTTTTAACCTAGGAGCTGGCCAGAACCCTACCGTTAGCACAACGACATCAAGAAGCAATGGTCGATCTCTTTTGCACGATCGTCGTGGCACGCCATCGTGCTGCAACAGCGCTCTTCGCTACGATTACGGGACCAATATTCCTCTTCCCAACACTATCTATGTGACATGGTGGACTAAAGCGGCATGGTCAAGCGGCGGTCAGTGGAAAATGTTCAGAATTAACTGGCAAAATGACATCCAAGATGATGCTCCTCAAATGGCTATGTTTAACTGGACAACGATCAGCAAACAACTAGTTAATCGCCCAGGACCTCTATGGGATTCTCCTGGATCAGACCACTACTTGCCGCAGACAATGACGAGTTTGCAAAACACATGGTATAGAATCGAACTTATTATTCAGACGTCATCTGCATTGGGTGCATACGACGGCAGTTACCGCATGCGGAGATATACTCCCGGGTCAACGGTTGCAGAATCTTACGAAGGAGGACATCTCACTCACAATACACTGGGACGTAGTTGGCGTTGGTTTCTTTGGCAAAATTACTCCGGAAATGGCATGGAAAACTTTTTCTGCTACACAGATGACCATTATGTCCAGGTAGGATCACAGGCTCGTATTGAATTGTGTGACGCAGAACAATGGATATCTCGTAAAACATGCGATATACAAGTGCCATTGTCTTGGGAAGAATCAAATATTGAAGTAGAAGTAAATACTGGTCCTTATCAGAATGGAGAAGTTGCTTATCTCTATATTATTGATGAATATGGAGATGTAAATGCTATCGGTCACCCCCTCGTTATAGGTGCTGAAAACTCGAGCGGAGACATTAAAAAACCCAATAACTTTCAACTAAAAAAACCATAAGCTTTGAACATATTTAAATTTCTTGTTTTTTCACAAAAAAATATGCCAGAATAACTTCTACTTCTTTAACATTCTACATTTTTTATACAAGGTAGATTAGCCACTATCTGCAAGGAGACTTTAAGGCCCGATGGTGACATCGCCGCCTCCTTCCTGTAGCTCCTGGAGCGCAAGTCTAGAGCATGTTTCTATCATCGGGTGACATCGCCAGAAATAGCAGCAAAGTACTGGCAACCCCACAAGTGACAGCTCCCAGACCTGTTGTGACAACCGTGGATTTTTAAAGAATAGTTTTTTTAAGATTTTCCTTGTCATCCCAACATATTTGCTCGCTGAGAAACGTGGTGGGATAACCGCCAATAACTCCACATGATCTTTGGGAACCAAACTTTTCAAAATTTTTCCATTAACAGTTTTGCAATTCTCCAGAATCAAGGTAGGATTGCGGGCGACCACGCCTCCAAAGGGTACCAAGAGTACCGACTTCCAGTACTTCATTATTCACACAAAAACGACTTTGCAAAGCATAAATGGAGTAAACGTCTTTTCGATATTTTTATATAATACCAACAAGTTAAGACATCTTTGATGAAGGCCAAGGATTTTCTCACATCCTCTGAGAGGGACACTGCAACTCCGTGATGAAAACAAAGAAAAAGGTTACAAAAAGTGTGGAAATACAGTATGGTTGCTCCCCAACAACAATCCATCTTCTTCGTCTCTCTTTGATGTCGATATGATTGAATTTTCACAAAAAAACTGTCCAGAAGAGGATACTGCCAAAGAACTCGCCCCCGTATTCCGCTTCTGCGCCCAGTCCATGCACTATCCTAACAGGAGATGGCTTACCGCTGAATGGTTCACAGGCATCTATGCCTTGCTTGACGCCCTTAAGGCCAAAGAGGAACGCCGCTGTATTGAACAACTGGCTGCCCGGGACGACCTCGTTGAAGCCCTGCAGGTAGAGTACACTCGGCTCTTTATCAACGGTTCTCCTCACACTGTTGCCCCACCGTGGGGTTCCGTCTACATGGAGAAGACCCTCCACGGCAAGTTCAGCGAGGAGGTATACCTGTACTACCGTGAGCACGGTTGTGATCTTTCCCCGGAGAGCGAATTTCCAGATCACATCATTCATCTCCTCGAATATTCTGCCTTTGCAGTAGACAACGGCCAGGAGCTTGAGCCCTTTCTTCACCGCTTTTTTCACCCCTGGTTTGGGGAATTCAGCAGCCGCATCCGCAGTGGTGCCCAACTCTCTTTTTACCCGATAATTATCAGTCTTATCGACTTTTTTACAAAGGAGGAAAAAACATATGAAACTGACACGGCGTAAATTTCTGCAGTCAACAAGTCTGGCAGCACTGAGCATGCCGCTCTGTAAGGCAGCTTCAGCCAAGCCAGCCCTGCAGCCCTCTCCACTTGAAGGATCCGGCACATTCAGAGACGAGATGATCTATGGAGGTGTCTGTGAGATGTGCTTCTGGCGCTGTCAACTTGCCGGGCGCAGGCGCGGCGACAGATTGGTAAAGCTGGAAGGAAATGCCAAATCCATTGATAACGGCTCCTCCATCTGTGCGCGGGGGAACTCGGGAATACGTCTGCTCTACGACCCGGATCGTCTCAAATACCCGATGAAAAATGTCGGCCAGCGCGGCAAACCTCAGTGGAAGCGCATCAGCTGGGAAGAGGCGCTCGACGAATGTGCTGAAAAACTCGGAAAAATCCGTGACACATACGGGCCGCAAGGAGTTGCTCTTTTTCCCCACGGTTCCCACGCAAAATATCCCATGCACTTTTTCGAGCGCATCTTCGGCACCCCCAATGTGAGCGAAGCCAGCTTCTTCCAATGCCGTGGCATCCGTGACACCGCCTATCTCGCCACCATCGGTATACCGCCCGATGAAAACGTTGACATGGCCAACGCCAAAGTCATTTTTCTCCTTGGCTGTCACTTCGGGGAAAACATTCACGTCAGCCATGTCAAGCGGTACCTCAAGGGCTTGGAAAATGGAGCAAAACTGGTGGTTGTCGATCCCCGCTTCTCCGCCTCTGCCGCCAAATCCAGCATCTGGGTACCCATCAAGCCCGGGACCGATACCGCACTCCTGCTGGCAATCATGAACTGGCTTGTGGTCAACGAAAAATACGATGTTGACTTTGTTGATGAATATGGTGACGGTTTTGAGGAGTTTACCGAAGGCATCAAAGAGTGGACCGTTGAGAAGGCGGCAAAAGAGTGTGATATTCCTGCGACACAGATAGAAGAGATCGCCGAGCTCCTTGCCGCAAACGCCCCTAATATCTCTGTCCATCCGGGACGCCACGTCTCCTGGTACGGCACAGACTTTCAACGCGAACGTGCCCTTGCCTGCCTTACCGGTCTGCTTGGCGCCTTCTATGTTCCTGGTGGTTTCGTGGTCCCCCAGAAACCGAAAGTCGGCAAAAAAAGCTGGGAGCACATCGTCGAAATTGAGGACGAGATCAACCTCAACATGAATCAGGAAGAGGAGGAACTGATCCACCCCTGGTCACCACCCGGCACCCCCACTGACCTCATCCGCGACACGGCTATCAGCGGTAAGCCCTATCCGATCAAGGGCTGTGTCGTCTGGGGACAGAACTGTATTCAGACCATCCCTGACGAAGCAAGAACTGAAGAGATGTTCAAAGCGATGGACTTTGTCATGTGTGTGGATATCATGCCCACTGATGTCACCATGTGGGCGGATATTCTCCTCCCGGAAACCACCTACCTTGAGCGCTATGACACCATCAAGACCGGAACTCAGTGGGATCTCTCCAAAAAGCAGCAGCAATTTGTCGCACCGAGAATGCCGTTGAGCGCGCCGCTGTTCGAGGTGAAAGACGGCATATGGATCACCAACGAACTGGCCCGGCGTCTTGGCTACGAAGAAGAAATTCCCTTCAAAAGTGCCGAAGAGATGGTCAACGCCAACCTTGCGGTGGCGGGGCTCTCTCTTGAGCAGATCAGGAAGGAGAACGGCATCCATATCCGGCCAGGAAAGGATCCCTATGTCCTTCCCGAAGACTTTGAGATCCTTTTCTACAACGAAGATATTGACGATGCCGGCTTTCCTGGTGTGCCCGCCTATATTCCCGTGGAGGAGCCACCGACAGGCTTCACCCGTCTCGTTTATGGCCGGGTGCCGGTACACACCTTTACCCGCACCCAAAACAATGCCTGGTTGCACGCCTCCATGCCAAACAACCCAGTCTGGCTCAACAGCGAGCTGGCAGAGCAAATGGGGCTGGTAGAGGGTGATGAAGTTGGTTTTATCAACAGCGAAGGGGTTGCCTCAAACTACACCACTGTGGTGAAAACCACCCCCGGTATCCGCAAGGACTGTATCTTCATGGCACACGGCTGCGGCTCCAAAAGCAAACAGATGACCAACGCCTATGCATCAGGCGTCGATGACACCAAATTGATCAGCAAGGTGGCGATTGATCCAGAAACCGGTGGCAACGGTATGCGCAACAACTTTGTCAAGTTCGTCAAAGACGGTAACGTCATAGATATCCCGACGTAAGCCAAGGTAGAGATGCACTACGAAATGATAGTGCTGTGGCCCCCAGCAACGCCGGGAGGCCACAGCACTATACAGCTACCGTTTCATCCATCATGAAACAACATCAGTAACAAGATATTGCCTGGCCAGTTCCACGTCATTTTTTGAGCCTATGATCAATGGCACCCGCTGGTGCAGGTCAGTGGGCTCAATGTCGAGAATGCGCCGGCCATCGTCGGTAATAGCGCTCCCTCCTGCCTGTTCAATGACCATGGCCATGGGCGCAGCTTCGTAGAGAAGTCTGAGTTTTCCTTCCGGTTTGTCAGTGCTCTTTTTGTCTCTGGGATACAGGAAGATCCCGCCCTTTATCAGGTTTCGATGAAAATCAGCAACCAGAGAGCCGATGTATCGTAGGCTGTAGGAACGTGTAGTTGTCTCAGATCCTTTGAACTCATCGACCAGTTTTCGGGTTGAGTCGTACCAGTAGTTGGCATATGCTTCATTCACCGAGTAGATGTTGCCCTGCTCCGGCGTTCTGATGTTCGGGTGAGAGAGAAAAAATTCCCCGACACTCGGGTCCAGGGTGAATCCCTGGACCCCTTGACCGGTGGTATAGACCATCATCGTTGAAGATCCATACATGATATATCCTGCCGCCACCTGCGCTGAGCCCTTCTGCATAAGGTCACTCAGTGTCCCCTGCCCCTGCCTGCTCAACCGCCGGTGAATGGAAAAAATGGTCCCGACGTTGACATTGACGTCGATGTTGGAAGAGCCGTCCAGGGGATCAAAGGCAATGGTATAATCCCCGGCATAGTCATCAAGCACGGGGATGATGCCGTCTTCCTCTTCGGAAGCCATAACGCAGACATACCCACATTGCTCCATACGCCGCTTGATCGTCTGATTGGCAAAGACATCAAGTTTCTGCACCGTTTCTCCCTGGATATTGGTCTTGCCGGATTGTCCCAGAATATCTGCAAGACCGGCCATATTGACCTCAGCGCTGATAATTTTGCCGGCAACCACCAGATCATTGAGTAATCCGGTAAGCTCTCCAGTGGCATGTGGATGCAGTTTCTGAGAATCCAGAATCTGACGACTGACGGTGATTCCTTTTCGCTTTGCCATGCGTCCTCCTTGCTCTCTTCCTCAGTATATGCCGGATGTACACTTTTGCTGATCCGACAAAGACTCCTCTTGCCTGTCAGGACATATTCATCCCGCGTTACTGCGCCTTGATTCCCTTCCAGTTACGTACCAGGGCCACCAGCGTTCTGCTGCCAACCCCGGAAGGCCCCTTGGGAATATAAGATTTTTCTGTAAAATTCCAGGCAGTTCCGGCAATATCCAGGTGTGCCCATGGAACCTCGCCGACAAACTCCTGCAGATAACAGGCCGCGGCAATGGTCCCGGCACTCTTGCCGCCGGTATTTTTAATATCCGCCACCTGCGAATCCAGCTGCTTACGATATTCCGGACCGAGGGGCAGTCGCCACAGTGGCTCTCCCTCCTGCTCCCCCGCCTCGAAAAGCTGTTCAGCCAACTGGTCGTTGTTGGCAAGCAGGCCTGTACGATGATGTCCCAGACCGACGATCACCGCACCGGTAAGCGTGGCAATATCGATGACCGCTTCAGGTGCAAAGGTTTCTATACCATACGCCAGGGCATCGGCAAGAATAAGCCTGCCCTCGGCATCGGTATTGATGATCTCAGCGGTCTTCCCACCATAATGGGTAATGATGTCACCCGGCTTTATCGCCGCAGAACCGGAAAGATTTTCCGTGGTAGGGATCAGGCCCACCACGTTCACCTTTGGAGGTGCATCGGCAGCAATGGCCTGCATTGCGGTAATCACTGCTGCGCCGCCACACATATCATACTTCATCTCTTCCATACCAGCAGCGGGCTTTATGGAAATACCACCGGAATCAAAGGTCAGCCCTTTGCCCACCAGCAACAGCGTCGGGTTTTTCTTATCCGTCCGGTATTCAAGTACGACCAGTTTAGGAGGTTCTGCTGATCCCTGATTGACACCAAGGAGGCCGCCCATTCCCAACTTTTTCAGGGCAGCCTTTTCCAGGATCCTGCACTTCAAGGAACGCTGCCTGGCCAGAGTCTTGGCAAAATCGGCAAAATGCGTCGGAGTCCAGTAATTTCCCGGCTCATTCGCCATGTCTCGAGCCGTCATGACAGCTTCAGCGACAATACGGCCATAATTCATCCCCTTGCGGACAGAGCTGGCAGCCAATCCTCCGTCGTGAAGCAAAAACTCCTCGACCGCATCCCGCTGTTCATCCGTCTGGAGAACGGTTTTATGCCTGGTAAAACGGTAATTGGCGAGCAACAATCCTACGGTCACACACTCAGCAATTTCAACAGCGCTCAGAATATAGTCTTTGGGCAGCACAACCAGAGCATCACCCGCTTTCAACCTGCCAGCCTCTTTGGCGGCACAGCCTGCAGCCAGTCTGAGCTGCTCTCGCCGCTCATTGACCGTCTCTGCCTGACGCCCGAGACCTGCAAACAGTATGCGCTGGGCAACAGGCATCTCTGCTGAGGTCTTGGTAACCATGCGTGGATAAAAATAAAAAAGCTGGTTTTTCGCGCCGGTAAAGTCTCCTGCGGCAACAGCGAGCTGCAGGGCCTTCTGTACCGGTACCGGAGCATTGGCACATGTGCACTCCTCTTCATCGACAAAATAGACAAGAAGATCGCCGGCAAATTCGCACGCCTCCCTGCTGGTGAGTTTAATCATAGAGAGCTCTCCCTGGTGTCTTCTAGGCGGCAGGTTGCCGTAGTGGCAAAGCAGATACGACATCCCTGTAAAAGTAACTGAAAGGTTGTTTATAGTAATGGTGTTTGCCCGGATTGGCAAAGAAGTTCTGATCCTGTACAATGTATTTATTGTTTTCTCCCCTTAACACTACCTGGAGGAGTACTTTTGCTTACAATCCTCATTGTCAGTATCGGGGCGGCAGTCATTATCTCCGCGCTGTGCAGTGTCTGCGAGGCCGTGCTTTACTCGCTGACCATGAGCAATATCGAATTGATGGCGACCAAGCATCCACACGGTGCGGCAGTCATGAAACGGCTCAAGGACAACATCGATGAACCGATTACCGCCATTCTCACCCTGAACACCATCGCCAATACTATTGGTGCCTCAGTCGCAGGGGCTGCTGCGGTGGCGGTGTTTGGTCAGGGTGGACTCATCTGGTTCTCCATTGCCTTTACCCTCACCATCCTGCTCTTTTCCGAAATCCTGCCCAAGACCGTGGGGGTGGTCTACAACAAGTTTCTGGCACCATTCATTGCCCTGCCACTGAGCTGGATCATCGTCATGCTCAGGCCGATGATCTGGTTTTGCCAGACTGTCACCCGCATAATTCCCAACAGTGGAGAGCACAACCTGGTGAGTCGGGAGGAACTACAGACCATTGCCAGCCTCAGCCGTCAATCTGGAGTCATCGAGGAGAATCAGGAACTCGTCATCGCCAACATCCTGCAACTTGGGGACAAGACCGTACGCCAGGTCATGACACCACGAACCGTCATCTTCTCCCTGGACAGCAATCTCACCATCGAGGAAGCGGCCAGCATGGAAGATGGTTGGCAGATGCACAGCCGTGTTCCTGTCTATGATGGCGAGGTGGACAACATTGTCGGCATGGTCCTGAGCAGAGACCTGTTTATGGCGCTGGCAGCAGCAGACCACCACCAGCTGACGCTTGCAAAAATTATGCGACCCGTTATTTTTGTTCCCGAAACTGCACATCTGGACCGGATTTTTGTCGAGTTCTTCGAACAACATCTCCACCTATTCATGGTGGTTGACGAATATGGTTCAGTCACAGGCTTGATCAGCCTGGAGGACATCATTGAAGAAATTGTTGGCCGTGAAATCATTGATGAATCTGATACAACCAACGATATGCGTGAACTGGCCCGTTCCCATCGTGGGCGGGTGCGTAGCACATAGTTTTTCCCCTGTTGCCCCTGGAAATGGAGTGTCAACGGTGGTAAACTGATATTTTCAATTTTTTTTCAGGTTAACATCTTCCAACAGGAACGCCATGTCCCTCCTGCGTCAACCCCTGCTCCTTGTCTGGTGGACAGTGCTTATACTTGCCGTTGCCCTGCCTGTTACCGCACAGACGCTTTTTGTCGTCCCAAGTTCCGAAATTCCCATACGCAAAGGTATGGGAACCGAGTACCGAATCATCGCGATGGCCCCAGACGGTACCGAAGTCGAGTTGATACAAGAGAACGAAGGGTGGTCCTTTGTCCGTATGGAAAACGGCAAGGAAGGATGGCTACCAAGCCGCTTTCTCAACGATACCCCTCCACCCTTTCAACAGCTTGACCGGCTTACAAAAGAGAAAACAGCTCTGGAGGAGGAAAACAGCCGCCTGCAGGTGCAGCTGGAGGAACTCACCGCTATCAATTCCCAATCTGCCGGAGAACTGACCACCTGTATCACCCAACGGGACAGCATCTCGTCCAAGTATAAAAATCTTCGGGAAGATGCTGCCAATGCCCTGGAAACAAAAAAGAGGTTAGAAAAAACCGAGAAACAGCTGCAACAACTGCAGGCAACGATCAAAACACTGCACCAGACTAACAACAAATTACAAAAGGACCAGACCCTGCGCTGGTTTCTTGCCGGGAGTGGTGTGTTACTGACAGGCTGGCTGCTGGGTCTCCTCTTTGGCCGTTCAAAAAGACGCCGCTCCTCTCTACTATAACAATCTTTAAATACTGTTTTTTTATTTACGCAAGGCAAGGAAAATTGCTGCAGCCAGAGAAGGGTTCTTGCAAGGGACCTGATACCCTGCGCCGGTGATGATCAGGACATCAATCAACAGCTTCAAGGGTGACCGGTACCTCAAGATGTCGGTCATTGCGGATGATCCCGAGAACGACGGATTCGCCGACCTGATACTTCTCCAGCTCGTCGCGAAGCGTGTTGTAGTCACCCACGGTGACGCCGTTGACATCACTGATAACATCGCCGAGCACCATCCCTCCCCGCACCTGCCGTGTTGACTGTAATCCTGCCCGGGCCGCCGATGAGCCGGGCTGCACGCTGAGCACCAGCACCCCGCCCAGATCGAGACTACCGACCATACTGGGAGGAGCCAGGGTCAGCCCCAGACCAGGGCGAATGACCCGGCCATGCCGGATAACCTGCGGCACCACCCGGTTCACTTCACTGACGGGCACCGCAAAACCTATCCCCGAGCTGGCTCCCGACGGGCTGTAAATTGCTGTATTGACACCGATGAGACGTCCGGCACTGTCAAGAAGAGGACCACCTGAATTTCCGGGATTAATGGTAGCGTCGGTCTGGATAACGTCCCTGATTGTCCGCCCGGTAACAGCGGTGATCTCGCGGCCAAGGGCACTGACAATACCTGTGGTCAGGGTCTGATCGAGTCCGAAGGGATTACCGATGGCAAAAACCTTCTGCCCGACCCGGAGATCGTCTGAGGCGCCAATGGGAATAGGGGTCAGTTTGCCGGCAGGCGCTGAAATCTGCAACACCGCCAGATCACGATCAGGGGCAGCACCCACCAGCACCGCTTTCCAGGTGCTGTGATCAGCCAGGGTCACCTCGAGACGGTTGGCGTCGGAGATAACGTGGTAGTTAGTGACAATGCGACCATCCTGATCCCAGATAAACCCTGATCCGGTTCCCTGGGGAATCTCATAGGCATTGAGGCTAAACAGATTGCGCCGCACAGCAATTGAAGTGATGTAGACCACGGCTGGCGCAGCGCGGCGAAAAATTTCGATGGTAGTCTGTTCGTCTGCGGCAAGTTCCCCCCTGGCCGCCACTGAGCGAGGTCCGGCCTTGGGATCATGGAGAGGGGGACGGAAGGTCTGCAGGGCCAGCCACAGACAGATGGCGATAATGGCGGCAATCACCAGCGGGTTGACCCTACCGGCAGGTTGTCTGGAATGGCCAAAACGTGTCATCAGAGATGGAGCAGGTTTTTGGCCACAAGAAAGAACATCAGTACGCCAAGCACATCCACGGCAGTGGTAATAAAGGGGCCGGTGGCGATGGCTGCGTCAATGTTGAGACGTTTCAGCATCATGGGAACAAAGCTGCCCACTGCAGCAGCCATGGTCATGACGACGAACACGGATATTCCGACGACAAGCCCCAGAAGGAGAGGATCAGAATAGCTCAGGAAGGCCAGACCACCGAGCAGGATACCGAAGATAATTCCCAGGGCAACACCCACGACCGTCTCCTTTACCAGGGTCTGGAAGAGATGCTGCATGTTAATGCGACCGGTTGCCATGCCGCGAACAATAATGGTACTGGACTGGGTGGCAATATTGCCGCCCATGCCGACAATGATCGGGATAAATGCCGCCAGAGCCAACACCTGGCTTAACTCGTGCTCAAAGGCGTTAATGATGTACATGGCACCAACCCCGCCCAGCCATGAGGCCAGGAGCCAGGGCGCCCGCAGCAGAATTTTCTGACTCAACGGTTTGAGGAGGATCTCCTGATCCTTGCCGGCACCGGCCATCTGCAGAAAATCTTCGTTTGCGCCCTCGCGAAGCACGTCGATAACATCGTCAACCGTGACAATGCCCACCAACGTAAATGTGCTATCCACAACCGGCACGGCCAGCATGTTGTACTGTGACACCATGTGAGCGACCTCTTCCTGGTCGGTATCCGTGGTCACAGAGATCACATTGGGGTTCATGATGTTCCTGAGCTGCCGATGCATGGGATGCATCAACAGCTCACGCAGGCTAAGGACTCCAGCGAGCTGACCTTCGCCATGGGTGATATAGAGGTAAAACACCATCTCTTTCTCTTCACTGCGCTTCTGCACCTTCTGGATGGCCTCCTCAACAGTGAGGTCTTCATCCAGATACATGAAGTCCGGTGACATGAGCCCGCCGGCGGTCTGAGGATCGTACTTGAGGAGTTCTTCCATCTCTGTACGCTCATCAACTTCCAAATGGGCCTTGACCTCCAGGGCGATTTCTTCGGGCAGGATCTCAAGCAGGTCCACAGCATCATCGGAGCGCATATCGCTGACAACGTCTGCAAGAAACCGAGAGCTGACATCTTTAACCAGCTCCAGAAGAATAGCCTCGTCCAGCTCACTGAAAAACTCGCCAACTATGTCGGTCTGGACGATCACCTGAAAGATGTCCTTACTCTCCTGCGGGGTAAGGGAGCGAAACACCCAGGCGAGGTCTGCCGGGTGCGTTTTCAGCACTAGCTTATGGATATTCTCCATCGCCCCTCGGCGGTAAAGCCGCCGTAGGGTATCCCGAAGAACTCTGCCTTCCAGGCCTACCATCTCTCGTTTTGAGCTCTTTTCCATATCCTGCACCAGTTGCAAATGAATCACGGGGAGAGGCACACAGACCAATGCTGCAACATTCTACTTTACCCGGCTTACCGGAAAAGAGAAAGGCCAATACAACTGTCAACATTTCTTTTTAGTACCAACCACATTTAGAGAAAAAAGAGATTTCTATCCGAGGTGTTCATCCTATTCCAGGGCTCCACCGGAGGCGTCCTCTCGCAGTCGTCACCTATCGGTCAAGCTCTGCCAGGTGACGCTGTCAAGACTGCGAGCGCAGCGAGTGCCCACAAGGGTTGAGGTCACCTAAAAGTGCTATTGGATCGCATACTCGCCTTTGCCGTATTCTCTTGGGATAAGATTTCCCAAAGAAGAGTGTAGGCATTCCTTATTGTACCCCTTAAGCCATCTTTCGGTAATATCTCTGATCTCACTTAATCGGTGAAAATGTAATAGTCCAAAACCTCAGAACGAAACGTCCCATTGAAGCGTTCAATGAAAGAGTTCTGGGTGGGCTTCCCTTTTTCAATGAATTCCAGATGGATATCGTGACCCTCTGCCCATTGAACGAAAGCAACGGAGATACATTCAGGACCGCTATCCATTCTTATCTGCTTGGGGTAACAACGCCACAGTGGTGGCCACCAAAAGTGTCATGATGAAACTAGGTTAGGGAATAATGACAGTTTTTGAATAAAATTAGGATCATTCATAGCTCTCCATAAAGCTTAAGCAGAACTTTTTCCTGTTCTTCCCAGTTATATTCTTTCTTTATTCTTAAAATATTTCTATGGATTTCGGTTCTGTTAAGATTAATAGCTTCGTCAACAGCATTTTTAATGCCCTCATAAGTATTACTTTTTAGTGTTACTCCTACATTATATGTTGTTATAATTTTTTTCATTTCCGGTAAGTCAGAAGCTATGACTGGAATCTCAGCCATTAAGTACTCAAACATCTTATTTGGTAAACAATACCTATAGCTTAAACAAGTATCCTCAATAGTACAAATCCCAAAATCTGCACTGCATGTATAATCTAGTAAGTTTTCCGGAGACACAGCATCATGAAAAAAAATATTATTATTTTTTTCTGCATAACCTATAATTCTATTTTTAAGATTTCCATATCCCATAAAAACTATTGCAATTTTTTTATTATTAATTCCCCCAAAAGCCTGCAATATAATTTCAATCCCCCTGCCAGGACCCAATGCTCCTTGGTATAAAATAATTAATTTTTCTTTTTCAATAGAAAATTTTTCCCTAAAAATATTATTTTTATTGATATTCCCTTTAAAATGAGGGGTATTTAATACTAAATAAGGTTTTTTAATTGAATATAACCGAACATATTCATTTGCTATAGAATCACTAACAGTGATTATTTTATCAGCAAAACCAATAAAAAACCTTTCTAATATTTTTTTAAATATTTTTTTTATTCCTCGCAATCTGTTAACTTCGGTTTCATATTCATGCGCATCATAAATAATTTTTACTTTTTTATTATATAAAAATTTAACTGCAACACCCATGGGAAGTGTATATAAATCATTACAATGTAATATATCTGCTTCTTTTGCTTCTTTTACAAACTTAAAAAAAAGTTTAAATGGTTGAACGCTAAATATTATAAAGATTGGCCTAATCAATTTCAATTTTATTTTTATATAAATATATTTTAAAGCCTTTGCGAGAAAGCTTGATAAACTTTTCATAAAAATATATTCATTATTTTGGCACGTTGCGCACGGCGAAACAACGAGTTGCACTTTGCGCTCAAAAGTCCTTTTTCTTACCCCCCCCCCATGTAATCGTTTTACTTTAACCCCATCAATTACTTCAATATCTTTTAAATCTTCACGATATAAAGCAAGAACAGTTACATCATAGCCTGCCTTTTTAAGTGAAATATTTTCTTTCAGCACACGGCTATCATTTGTAAAAGTATTTAACACTAATGATATTATATTTTTCATTAAAATTATCTAAAGTAAATTCTCCACTGCCTAAAGGCGATGGCTTCAAACCGTAACCGCTTGCAAGGCGGCTTTAAGCTCCGATGGTGAAGTCGTCATCGCGAACTCGCCCTTGCAAATCCTGGGTCGCACTATATTGCATGATAACATCGTCAGTTACATTACCAGAACTAGCTACAAAATACCCGCGAGCCCACAAATAACGGCCCCAAAATTGGTTTGACAAACGTCGGTTCTCGGATAACAGTTTTCTTGAGGTG
>PDWJ01006964.1_pt1 | contig 16932 bp, 12 predicted proteins | sample 1430881 | NCBI WGS metagenome assembly PDWJ01 (sample SAMN01162460, study PRJNA174530) | Oral metagenome, whole genome shotgun sequencing project. | biome: Marine environment; feature: Marine mammal; material: Swab sample of the gingival sulcus; isolation source: swab sample of gingival sulcus...
CGCAATGACTTGGTAGCCAGCTGGCAGCGCTACCGGCGGGCCGCCGATGTTGGCCAGCACCCGCAGCTGGCCGTTGTCGAAGCCGACGACGTGGTCGGCGGTCGGCAGCCAGCGAAGGCTGCCTGCGCCCAGCTGGTGCTCGCGGCGTAACCGCAGTACCAGGCGATAGAACTCCAGCGTGCTGTCGGGATCGCCCAGCTGCTGGTCAACGGCCAGCGTCCGGTAACTGTCCGGCTGCGGTAGCCAGGCCTTGCCATTTGGGCTGAAGCCCAACGCAGGGGCATCTGCTTGCCACGGGATCGGGATCCGGCAACCGTCGCGGCCCGCCTTGGTGTGGTCGCTGCGCTGCCAAATCGGATCCTGCCGGGCGTCGTCGGGCAACGTCGTATGATCCGGCAGGCCCAGCTCTTCGCCCTGATAGAGGTAGGTCGAACCAGGCAGCGCCAGCAGCAACATCGTGGCGGCTCGGGCGCGGCGCAGCCCAAGTTCCGCATCTGGCTGCGGATCGCTGGCGCCGAAGCCCTCGATCGTGGCGGTGTCGGCCAGCCCCAGCCGGGAAGCGTGACGCACCACATCGTGATTGCTCAATACCCAGGTGCTCGTCCCGCCGACCGCGTCGTTCGCGGCCAAGGTTTCGGTGATCACCCGGCGATAGGCCGAGGCTTGCCACGGGCAGGTTAGGGCATCGAAGTTGAACGCCTGCTGCATCTCGTCGCTGCGCACGTAGCGGGCCACCCGATTCGGATCAGGCAGCCAGGCTTCGGCGACCAGCATTCGTTCGCCACCGTATTCGCTAAGCACCCGGTGCCAGCGTCGATAGATCTCGTGGACGCCGTCTTGATCCCAGGCGGGGCCAACTTGGCCTGCCGCCAGCGGCCGATCTATGCCGTCGTCGTCGGGCATTCCGGCGGCCTTGACGAGCGAATGAGCCACGTCGACCCGGAAGCCGTCGACGCCGCGATCGCACCAGCCACGCAGGATGTCATCGAAGGCCGAGCGCACCCGCTCGCTGCTCCAATCCAGATCCGGCTGCTTGACGTCGAACAGGTGCAGGTACCACTGCTCAGGCGTGCCATCAGGGCGGCGCAGCCGCGACCAGCCCGGCCCGCCAAACACCGAGCGCCAGTTGTTCGGCGGCAGCTCACCCTCGGCGCCCTTGCCATCCCGGAACAGGTAAAGCTCGCGCTCGGGGCTGCCGGGTTCGGCGGCTTTGGCTGCCTGGAACCAGCGGTGCTCGTCGGAGGTGTGGTTGGGCACCAAATCGATGATGACGCGCAGCCCCAGCTCGTGGGCCCGGGTGATCAGCCGGTCGGCGTCATCGTTGCTGCCAAACAGTGGGTCGACGGTGAAATAGTCGGCCACGTCGTAGCCGCCATCGGCCATCGGGGAGAGATAGAACGGGCTCAGCCACACCGCATCCACCCCAAGGGTCGCAAGGTGATCCAGCCGCGAAATGATTCCTGGCAGGTCGCCAACACCGTCGCCGCTCGCATCGGCAAAAGAGCGCGGATAGATCTGATAGATGACGGCATCGCGCCACCACTGGTTTGGCATATGAGCCTCCGTCGTTGCTGGGGCGGGCTGTGGCTCCACTCTACGCGCCACAGCGACTAGTCAGCCTATCCCCGCAGCAATAGCCAAAGCCAAGCCGATACGCTAGGCCGGTGACTGAACTTGCTGCTCAAATTGACGCCGCCCTGCCAGCGGCCTCTGCTGCACTGCACCGGCTGATCCGAATCCCGTCTGTGTCCTCCCAGCCTGAACATCAGGCCGATGTCGAGGCCACGGCCGAGCTGATCTCAGCGTTGCTGCGAGACGTTGGCTGTCCCGAAGTCAGCCTGCTGCGTGCCGGTGGCCATCCGGCCGTCTTTGGCTACTACCCGGCCCCCGCCGGTCAGCCGACGGTGCTGCTGTACGCCCACTACGACGTGCAGCCGCCGGGAACTGCGGCGGCCTGGGACAGCGATCCGTTCGAGCCACGCGAAACCGACGGTCGGCTCTACGCCCGGGGCTCGGCCGACGACAAAGCTGGCGTGGCACTGCATCTGGCGGTGCTGCGGGCACTGGGGCCGCAGCCGCCGATCGGCATCAAGCTGTTGTTTGAAGGTGAGGAAGAGATCGGTTCGCCGACGATGGCGGCGCTGCTCGACCAGCATCGCGACGAACTCGACGCCGACATTTTCGTGATCGCCGATGCCATCAATGCCGATGTAGGTATGCCGTCGTTGACCACCACGCTGCGTGGCAACATCACCGCCGAGGTCACCGTCAGCACCGCCAAACAGGGCCTGCATTCGGGCCAATTCGGCGGGCCGACCCCGGACGCGCTGACCGCCCTAGTGCGACTGCTCGCCACCCTGCACGACGACAACGGCGACGTAGCCATCGCTGGCCTGGTGAGTGATCCACAGCCAGCCTCGGACTACCCGGCGGATCGGTTGTACGAAGAGACCGGGTTGCTGCCAGGCGTCGAGTGGATCGGTACTGGCAGCCTGGCCGAACGAATGTGGGTAAAGCCCTCGGCATCCGTCATCGCGTTGGACACCACCCGCATCGCCGATGCCTCCAACACCCTGATCCCAAGCGCGAGCGCAAAGCTAAGCATCCGGATCGCCCCCAGCGACGACCCGGCTCGCGCCCAGGCAGCGCTGCGGGAACACCTGCTGCGCCACGCTCCGTGGGGCGTCCAAGTTGAGGTCGCTGAGGATTCGCAGGCTGCCGGGCTGGTGCTAACACCGTCGCCGAAGCTAAGCGAAGTGGTTGATGCCGCCTTCGTCGACGGCTTCGGCTGCCCGGCGGCTCGCGTCGGCATCGGCGGCAGCATCGCCCTGGGCGCCGGACTGGCCGAGCGTTACCCCGACGCTGAGATATTGCTGACCGCAGTAGCAGACCCAACGTCCTACATCCACAGCCACAACGAGTCACTGGAGTTGGCTGACCTGCGCCGCGCGGCTATCGCCGAACTCAGCCTGCTGCGGCGGCTGGCCAGCGACTAGGCGAGTGCCTGGATGGCCTGATCCGGGTAGTCGGTAATGATGGCGTGAGCGCCGTAGCGGGCCATTCGCTGAATATCGTCGGCGTCGTTTACCGTCCAGATCGCCGAGCCGAGCGAACGCTCGGCGCATTTGCGCAGCAGCTTGGCCGTGGCGTCGTACAGCGGCGGATGGACGGCCTGCACCCCGAGCTTCTTCGCGTGTTTCCAGGGCCGATAGAACGGGTCGGTATATAGCATCCCCAGGCGGACGGTGGCGTCGAGCTGGCGCACCCGGCGCAACGAGTGCTGGTTGAACGACGAAATGGTCAGCCGGTCGCGGATCTGGTGGCGCTCCACCAAGGCCAGCACCGCCTGTTCCAAGCCGGGGTAGTCGACCTGCGAGTTCTTGAGCTCGATGTTGATGTGGCTGCCGGTGGGGGCGAGAAAGGCCAGGGTCTCGTCCAGGCTTGGCACTCGGACGCCGCTATAGCCATCCTTGTCGTCGCTGGCGTCGTACTGCTGGATCTGTGCCAGCGTGAGCTCGGCGACATCGCCATGGCCATCGGTGGTGCGGTTCAGCGACTCGTCGTGGATCACTACTGGATGTCCGTCGGCACTCAGCTGGACGTCGAATTCGACGCCGCCCGCGCCCTGGGCTAGGGCCAGTGCAAAGGCTGGGATGGTGTTTTCCGGGGCGTAGCCGCTGGCCCCGCGATGGGCCCACACTTGCATCATGGCTCCTAGCTTGCCAGACGCTCCCAGCGGCCCGCCGTTGGCCTACGGCTAGCCGATCAGCGGCACCCAGGCGACGGCCACCGGCTCTTGGGCCAAGGAAGTCGGAGCCTGAATCTGATCGGCCACGACGGCGGTCGTTTCGCCAGTTAGCCAAGTGACAGAATCGAGGTGCCGTAGCTCCGGTGGCAGTTGGGCTGGGGCGGCGGGGGACAAGACGTGCAGGTATAGCCGGGCTGCGTCGGTGGTGTAGCGCAGTCCGGGGTCTGCGGGGCGGTGCCACGGCCGGGTGCCAAAGATCGCTTGGCCGTTGCGCCCCAGCCAGCCGCCCAGTTCGTGCAGCGCGGCTAGCTGCGGTTCCGGCACGGTGCCGTCTGCGCGGGGCCCGACGTTGATTAGCACGTTGCCGTTCTTAGCGACGACATCGACCAGATATTGCACCAGGTCGGTGCCGGTGAGCCAGTGATCCGCCGTTTCGGCCTGGTTGTAGCCGAACGAGTGGCCCAGCCCCCGGGTGGATTCCCAGACCTCAGGCAGCAGCGCATCGACCTGGGTGTACTCCCGGGTCAGGAAGCCGTGCGAAGGCACCCCCCAGCGGTCGTTGACGACCCCAGCTGGAACCCGGGTGAGGTAGCTGCGCCACAGTGCCGCGACGCCGTAGTCTTGGTCACCCTTGCCGCCGTCTGGCCAGTCGATGTCGTTCCACAACACGTCGGGGCGGAACCGATCGATCAGTTCGGTGACCTGGGCGTGACAGTAGCGGGCGAAGGTTTCGTCGTTGCGGCGGCTCAGGAACAGCTCTCGATCCGATTGGATGGGCGGGAAGTCGGCGACGTGCCAGTCGTGCGCACCAGAAAAGTAGACGCCGAACCGGGCTCCGGCCGCCCTGGTGGCATCGTGCAGTTCTTGGATGAGGTCGCGGCGCGGTCCACGCCGGGTCGCGTTGAAGGCGGTGGTTGCGGTATCCCACAGGCAGAAGCCGTCGTGGTGCTTGGTGGTCGGGATGACGTAGCGCGCCCCGCTTGCCAGTAGTTGGCCGATCAGCCGGTCGGCGTCGAAGTCGGGCGTCTGCCAGTGATCTGCCAGGTCCTCATAGCTGGTGCCGACGCCATAGCGGCTGAGGTGACGCTTGGCAGCCAAGCTGGCCGGGATGCGCACCGTGTTGGCGTACCATTCCGCGTAGCTGTGGTGGCGGTAGGCGTGCTCGACGCCGTGGCCGGTGCTGGGGAGTTCGGCCCAGGCGGGAACCGAATAGATGCCCCAGTGAATGAACACCCCCAGCTTCGCGTCTCGATACCATTCAGGTATCGACATGGTTGGGTAGGTCACGCCCAGATCGGGGCCGATGCGTTCCTCGAAGTTCAGCATTGCTACCTTCCGCGGCTGATGATCGGGGCCAGATCCGGGGAATCGTTGCTGGTGTCGAACGGCCAAACTCCCGGTGCCAGGTTGTGGTGTCCCAATCTAAGCAGGTCCTGGTCGACCCCGCCGGGGGTCAGCGCCAACACCCAATCGGCGGCGATCTGGTGCAGCTCGGGTTCCAGGTAGCCGATCTTCACGATGACCACGTCCGCCGTCGTGGGTTCCAGACCGAGGTCGCGGAAATCTTGCAACCGGTGGAAGGGCTTGCGGCTAGTCGTCACGATGCAGTGCAGCGAGCCTTGCCGCAGCACGACCTGCGTTCCGGCAACCGGATCGCCGTCGACGATGTTCGCCACCACCGCCGTCAGCTCGGCCGGGGGACTGGTGCGATCATCGACCCGGCCGCCGACCGTGACGGTAATGGTGGCGCCGATACCGGCTTGCTTGGCTGTGGCCACGGCCACCGGATCAAAGACCGAGGCATAGAGAACCGTGTACTCTTCGCTGCGCAGGCGGCGATCTGCGGCAAGCTGGCCCAGCGTCCAGGCCGCGTCACCGGCCCCACCGGCGGTGGGGTTGTCGCCGGAGTCCGAGATGAAAAACGGCCGCCGCGCGGCAGGCCGCAGCGCCTGATCCAGCGCCCCGGCGGCCCAGTAGCGCTCGGCTATCTCGCGGCAGCCGGTCGCCGCTGCGGCCGCATCGTCGCCGGTGACGACGACCGCCGCCTGACAGCGTGGCTCGTCGGCCCAGGCGTAGCCGACCCACAAGGCGGCGTCCATGATCTCGTCCCGGTCGGCGACCTCGGCGACAAAATCGTAGATGCTGCGCGCGGGTTCGACCCGAGTGCTGGTCTTCTCGCCCGGCAACAGCAGCGGCACCTGCACCCACGCCTTGTGGGGACGCCTGGCCTGCGGATCCCGGCCGAGTGGGCCGCGGAGCCTGGCCAGCAGATGCCACGCCGCCCGCTCCTTGGTGTTCATCGCGTCCTCGTGCGGGGCCATGCGGTAGCAAGTGATCAGGTCGAGCTGGGCCAGCAGTTCAGCCGACACGTTGCCGTGCAGATCCATTGTTGCGGAGACCAGAGTGTCCGGCCCCAGCGCCGCTCGCAGCCGAGCTGCCAGATCGGCCTCGGCGTCTAGTCGATCCACCACGCTCATTGCGCCGTGAATGTCGAGCAAGAACCCGTCGAGCGGCCCGGCCTCGGCCGCCAGGCAGACGAGTCGGTCGCGCATCCGTTCGTAGGTCGCTGGCACCACGGCCCCGCCGGGCAGCGAGCGGCCGTGGCTCAACGGCACCCAGTCGGCGGCCTGCCGCAGTTCGGTGCCGGGCCGCAGGAAGGGGTAGTAGTCGATGAGCTCGTCGCCCTCCCGGATACGGAACGCCTCATCCCCGCTTAGGTGCGGCGAAAAGGTGCTGGACTCAATCGAGATCCCGCCGATGCCGATTCGCGGCCTAGCGATGCCGCCTGGCGATAGTGGCGGCAGTGGTGGGCACCAAATATCGGCGGCGGTGGTCATGGCCTGCCGCTATCGGATCGCGGTGGGGTAGCCGTGTGATGCGCCAGCGCGGCCGCCGCCGCCCCGGCAGCGGCGTTGTTGAGTTGGCCCAGCTGCAGCGAGGGCAGGGTGCCGGTGACCGGCGGGTTGCTGCGCAGCTGTGCTTCGATCCGGTCGCGAAGCAGCTCCCACGATGCGGTCAGGCCGCCGCCGAACACGATGTCGTGCACATCGAGCAGCAGCGTGACCTGGGTGATAGCTACGGCGATAGCCGCCGCCGCGTTCTCGATCGTCGCTAGCGCCGCTTCGTCGCCCCGGCTGGCCAGTTCCGCCACGTCCGCCCCGGAGAGGCCAGTGCGGCCGGTGAGTTCCCCGTAGCGCAGCCCGATTGACCGGCCCGAGGCCACGGTCTCCAGGTGGCCGCGCCCGCCGCAGGTACACGTGTAGTCGGAGTAGCCGGGCGCGTGTCCCAGCTCCCCGGCGGCGCCGGACGGGCCGAAATAGACCTCGCCGTCCAGCATCAGCGCGGCTCCCACACCGGTGCCGAGCATGAGCGCCAGGGCGCTGTTGCTCCCGGCCAGGCTGCCCCAGGTCAGTTCTCCAAGCAGGAATGCGTTTACATCGTTGATCGCGACGACCGGCCGATCCAATCGGCTTCCCAGTTCACCCGCGATGTCGGTGCCGACCCAGCCAGGAAACAGGCTGGACGCGGCACGCACCACGCCATCGCGCAGCACCCCAGCAGCACCCACGCCGACGGCACTAGCCGACTGACCAGCATCCCGTTCCAGGCTACGAAGCAGTGATGTCGATGCCTGCAGCATGGCTGCACCGCCCTGGCTTGCGGGCGAGGGGACGGTGCCAGTGGCGATAACCTCGCCGCTGGGCTGTACTAGCGCAGCCGATATTTTGGTTCCGCCGATGTCTATTCCAGCGAGGAAGCTCACCTCAACGTCCTCCCAATCCAGCCATAGCGATGCCCTTTACTAGGTGGCGCTGCAACGCCACCACCAGAGCGGTGGTCGGCACCATGGACACGATAGCCGCGGCCATCTGCAGATCCCAGCGCGTGCCCTGCTGGGTAGAGAAGCTGGCCAAGCCGATGGGCAGCGTACCCAGTTGGGAATAGTCCACCGTTACGATCAACGGCCACAGGTAGCTGTTCCAGAAGCCCAAGAAGGTGAACACCGCCAGCACCGCCATTGCCGAGCGCGCCAGTGGCAGGATGATGCCCGCATAGATCCGGAACGTGCTTGCCCCGTCGACCCGGGCCGCCTCGTCCAGTTCGTAGGGGATGCTGCGGAAGAACTGGCGCAGCAGGAAGGTGCCGAAGGCGCTGAAAGCGAACGGCAAGATGAGGGCCTGGTAGGTGTTGACCCAGTTGAACCACTGCATCAGGGTGAACATGGGGATCACGACGACCTCGGCGGGCACCATCAGCGTCGCCAGGAAGAGCACGAAGACCACGTCGCGGCCCCGCCAACGCAGCCGCGCGAACGCGAAGGCTGCGGAGCTGGAAACCAGCAGCACCAGCAGTGTGCCCACGACAGAAACGAACAGTGAGTTGGTGATGTAGGTCACGAACGGGCCGTAGGTGAACACGTCAACAAAGTTGCTCCAGCGAACTTCCGAGCCGATCAGCCGCGGCGGCACTGAGAACATTTCGTTGTTCGGCTTGAGTGCGGAGAAAAAGGCGTACACCAGCGGCGAGGCGAAGATGATCGCGGCTACGTAGACGGTGATGTGCTGGACGATTAGGCCGATCTTGCTGCGGCCGGTTTCACGACTCATAGTGCACCCACCTCTTCTGGGCCCGGAACTGCAGCGCGGTAAGCACAATGATCATGGCGAACAGCAGCCAGGCTGCCGCTGCGGCCAGCCCTAGGTCTTGGAACTTGAAGCCTTGGTTGTAGATGAATTGCACGATCGGCTGGGTGGAGTTGCCGGGTCCGCCGCCGGTCAATAGTTGCGGCTGAGTGAAGACTTGCAGCGACGTGATCATCGTCATCACCGTGGCGAAGAAAACTGCCGGTGAGATGAGCGGCAGCGTAACCCGGAAAAACATGGTGGCGCCGGAGGCGCCGTCGATGAGGGCCGCCTCGATCACGCTGTCTGGTAGCTGTTCTAAGGCGGCGGAGAAGATCAGCATGTTGTAGCCGAGCCCCTGCCAGACGCTCATGACGACCAGCATGATCATGGCCCACTGTGGGTGGGCTAAGAAGTTGGGTAGGGAAAAGTCGAACCACGACTCGGCAATGCCGTTGAAGGCGCCACGGGGCTGCAGCAGCATCTTCCATACCAAGATGTTGGCCACCATCGGAGTCACAACTGGGATGAAGAACAGCACTCGAAGCGCATTGCGGCCGCGAATCCGAGAACCCAGCAGGGTCGCCAACGCGAGGGCGGAGGCGACGTTGATCGGCACGTAGAGGGCCGTAAAAACGAAGGTGTTGCGAACCGCCGGTAGGAAGTCGGGGCTGGCAGTGATGAGGCGAACGTAGTTGCCGAAGCCGATGAAGGTGCGATCCCCGAAAGTGGGCCAGTCATACAAACTCATGACGATGGACAGGCCCACCGGGAATAGCGTGAACAGGCCGAGGCCCGCCAGGGCCGGGCTTACAAACCCGAACGCCTGACGTGCCTCGGCTCGTCGCAAAGCGCCCCGACGGGGCACGCGCTTGCTCACTTAGCTGCCGAACTGCTGTTGGGCAGCTTCAAGCACCTCGCTGATGTCTTTCGCGCCGGTGTAGACGCTGACCAGCTCGGGGGTGACGTAGGCGCTGACCTTGCTCCAGTTATCGGAGACGTGCTGGCCTTCCACGTTAGCGAAGGCAGCCTCGAATGCAGCCTTAACCTCGTCGCGGTACTTCTCGTCGATGGAGTCGAAGTACAGCGGCTGCGACTCGGCGCGGGCCGGGTAGGAGCGACCGGAAGAAGCCACGTAGTCCTGGGCGTCCTTGCTCAGCAGGCCGCCGAGCACCTTGAGGGCCGCTTCCTTGTTTTCGCAGTTCTTGGCGATGCCGAAGCCGGAGCCGAGAATCAGGCCGAGCGGCTTGCCGCTGTCGCCAGCCGGTAGCCCGACCAGGCCGACATCCAGGCCAGCGTCATTGTTCAGGTAGCTGACGGCGTTCCAGGTGCCATCGACGGCCATCGCGGCGTTGCCATTGCTGAACTGCTGCTCGCCCCAGCCAAGCTCGGAGGCCGACGGCACCTCGACCGCCACCTTCATATCCGTGACCAGCCCGGCGTACCACTGGGAGGCCTTGACGAACTCGGGGTTGGTGATGTCGAGGGTGCCATCCGCGGTGACCGGCTGTACGCCGGACTTCGAGATGGGCAGCGCCTGCCACTGGAAGTCGCCCATGCCGATGCCGAAGCCGGGCATGGCCTCGGTGGTCGCGGCCTTAGCGGTGGCCTCGAAGTCGGCGAACGTCCAGCCGTTGGCCGGAGCCGGGGCGCCGGTGGCTTCCATCTGGCCCTTGTTGTAGTACACCAGCATCGTGGCCACGTCGAATGGCAGCCCGTAGACCTTGCCCTTGTTCTGCAGGATCTCGGTGGCGCCCGGAGCGAAGTCGTCGGCGCTCAACCCGGCAGTCTTGTAGTCTTCTTCGGTCAGTTCAACGAAGCCGTCGGTGTAGTCGGCGACCTTGCCGGAGTTCATGGCGGTAACGCAAGCCATGTTGCCCGAGGCCATGTTGGTAGTCAGCTTGGTGAAGAAATCGCCCCAGGGAGCGGTGCGCAGTTCGATCGTCACGTCCGGGTTGGCTTTCTGCGCGATTTCTACCTGCTTCTCAATGGCCTCAATGTCACTCTCGCCACCTGCCCACATGTCGACGACGATGGTCGGTTTCTCGCCGCCATCGCCACTGTCGCCGTTGGAGCTGCAGCCTGCCAGCGACACCGCAGCCAGGGCCGCAGCCAAAGTAATTGTCAAAATCCGATATTTCATGGATCCTCCTCCATCTATGTTCAGCATTGAACAAAGTTGCCCGTTATCGGCTGGTTGTTATGGTAAACCCTCGCGCATGTAGCCGATACTGCGGGGTGGCATCTGTAACAAAAGCGTTACATTGCCAAAACTTTGTTCGATAGTGTATAAAGATTGATTGTGAGCCAAAGCCAGTTTTCCCGCCGTGACGCCAAGCAGCGCATAGTGACGTTGCTGCGGCAAGGAAAGGCCGAGTCCCGGGCAGACCTGGCCCGGGAGCTAGGCGTCGCGCCGTCCAGCGTTTCTACCTGGGTGGCAGAACTTGTGGCCTCGGGGCACATTCTCGAAGGCGGCCCAGGGGAATCGCGTGGCGGGCGCCGCCCGCAACGGCTGCAACCGGCGGAATCGCGAGGGCAGCTGGCAGTTGCCGAAGTGGGGGGACACCATTGCCGGCTAGGGATCACCAGTGAATCGGCAGAGTTGCTGTACAGCGAATCCCACGAGCTAGATCTGCAAGCAGGTCCCGAAGCGGTACTGGGCTGGATTGGCGAGCAACTACAGCAACTGTCAAGCCGAGCCGAGCACGGGCCGATGCTGGCTGCCGGGATCGCCTTGCCGGGGCCCGTCGATCCGGTTGCCGGGCTGATCAACATGCCCTCACGCATGCCCGGCTGGGCAGGCTGGCCGGTGCTGACCCGGTTGCAGGGACTACTAGGCGTGCCAGTGGTTATCGAGAACGATGCGAATGCCATGGCCTTGGGGGAGCATCGCCGCCGTTTCGGCAGTAGTCGAACCAGTCTGATGGTAAAGGCTGGCACCGCAATTGGGGCTGGCTTGGTCATCGACGGCCAACTGATGCGGGGCAGCTCCTACTCGGCCGGAGACGTTACCCACACCCGCGTGCACGCCGCCGCAGACCTGCCATGCAGTTGCGGCAAGGTTGGCTGCCTAGAGACTGTCGCCAGCGGCGCCGGCCTGGTGGACATGCTGACCAAGGATGGTGTTGCCGTCGCCAACACTGCGGATGTGATGCAATTAGCGGCCGACGCGCATCCCAAAGCCAACACGCTGCTGCGGCAGGCGGGTGCGCACCTCGGCGATGCGCTCAGCGCCGCGATTGGCCTGCTGAACCCGGATGCGCTATTTCTCTCCGGGGCGTTGGCGCAATCCGAACACTTCATCTCCGAGGTGAAGTCCCGGATTTATGCCAACTGCCATCCGCTGACCATCCACGGCCTAATCGTCGACACGGCCATCACTGGGCCCGATGCAACCTTACTGGGAATGTCCTACCTGGCCAGCGAACTGGCCAATTCGGCCGACTAGCTCGCCTAGATAGCTGCGTCGATCACCGAATTGAACAACTCCGAGGGTCGCATCACTTGGGCTGCCCGCTCCGGGTTGGGGCGGTAGTAGCCGCCGATGTCGGCGGGGGAGCCTTGCACCCCGATCAGCTCGGCCACGATCTCGTCCTCGTCGCTGCTCAGTTGCTGCGCCAACAGGGTGAATGTGGCGGCCAGTTCCGCATCCTCGGTCTGCTCGGCCAAGGCATGCGCCCAGTACAGCGCCAGGTAGAAGTGCGAGCCGCGGTTGTCGAGGCCGCCCAGCCGCCTGGTCGGCGACTTGCCATTGGTCAGCAGGGCCTCCGTGGCCCGATCCAAGGTGGCCCCCAGCACTTTCGCGCGACGGTTGCTTTCACTCTCGGCTAGATGCTCCAGCGAGGCAGCCAGGGCCAGGAACTCGCCAAGCGAATCCCAGCGCAGGTAGTTCTCGGCCACGAGCTGCTGCACGTGCTTCGGGGCGGAGCCGCCCGCGCCGGTCTCGAACAGGCCGCCACCGGCCATCAGCGGCACGATCGACAGCATTTTCGCGCTGGTGCCTAGCTCCAGGATCGGGAACAGGTCGGTCAGGTAGTCACGCAGCACGTTGCCGGTAACCGAAATGGTGTTCTTGCCTTGCCGGGCCCGGGCAATACTGAACTTGGTGGCATCCACCGGGTTCATGATCTCAAGCTGCAGCCCGGTGGTGTCGTGCTCTGCCAGGTAGGTCTCCACCTTCTGCCGCAGGTTGCGATCGTGCGCGCGGGTCTCGTCGAGCCAGAACACCGCCGGGGTTGCGCTGGCGCGAGCCCGGGTGACGGCGAGCTTAACCCAGTCGCGGATGGGAGCATCCTTGGCTTGGCAGCCGCGCCAAATGTCGCCTGGTTCGACGTCGTGGCTCAACAGTACTTCGCCCGCCGCGTTGACCACCTCGACGCGGCCCGCTGCTGTGATCTCGAAGGTCTTGTCGTGGCTGCCGTATTCCTCCGCTTTTTGGGCCATGAGGCCGACGTTGGGCACCGAGCCCATCGTGGCGGGATCGAACGCCCCGTTGGTCTTGCAGTCTTCGATGACGGCCTGGTAAACCCCGGCATAGGACGAATCCGGGATGACGGCCAGCGTGTCGGCCTCGCTGCCGTCCGGCCCCCACATGTGGCCAGCGGTGCGGATCATGGCCGGCATGGAGGCGTCGATGATGACGTCGCTGGGCACGTGCAGATTGGTGATGCCCTTGTCCGAATTGACCATCGCCAGCTTCGGTCCATCGGCCAGCGCGGCGGCGAAGGCTTCCTTGATTTCCGCGCCAGTTGCGATGTCGTCCAGGCCGTTCAGGATCGAACCAAGGCCGTTGTTCGCCGACAGCCCGGCGGCATCCAGCTGGTCACCGTAGCGGGCGAAGACATCGGGGAAGAAGGCGCGGATCACGTGGCCGAAGATGATCGGGTCGGAAACCTTCATCATCGTTGCCTTGAGGTGTACTGAGAACAGCACCCCCATGTCCTTGGCTCGCTTGATCTGCTCAGCCAGGAAAGCGTCTAGAGCGGTGGCGCTCAGTTTGGTCGCGTCAACGACCTCGCCAGCGAGCACCGGCAGCTGTTCGATCAGGGTTTGCGTGCCGTCGGCGGTAACCAATCGGATGGTCAGCACGTCGTCGGCCGGCATTATTACTGACTGCTCGTTATGGCGGAAATCGTCCGCGCTCATGGTGGCGACGGTGGTGCGCGACGACTTGGTCCATTCGCCCATGGAATGCGGGTTCTTGCGGGCGAAGCTCTTGACGGCCTCGGGGGCGCGCCGATCGGAGTTGCCCTCGCGCAGTACCGGGTTTACTGCCGAGCCCTTGACCCGGTCGTAGCGGGCCCGGATATCGCGTTCTGCGGCAGTGCTGGGTTCCTCGGGGTAGTCGGGCAGGGCGTATCCCTGTTCCTGCAATTCAGCGATTGCCGCCAGCAATTGGGGCAGTGAGGCGGAGATGTTGGGCAACTTGATGATGTTGGCCTCGGGCTGCTGGGCGAGCGCGCCAAGCTCGGTCAGGGCATCCTCGACACGCTGTTCTTCGGTCAGCAGCTCTGGGAATTGAGCCAGGATCCGGCCAGCCAACGAAATGTCTCGGGTCTCGACGTCCACCCCAGCCTTGCGGGCGAATGCCTTGATGATCGGCAGTAGCGAATACGTCGCCAGCAGCGGTGCCTCGTCGGTCAGCGTGTAGATGATAGTGCCCATTTGGTAGCAGGCCTCCTTGTTTCTAAGTTGGTGCTTAGCCTACTGGCAACCGGCCGCTGGCCGCGCGACCTCGTTCATCGGGGATGGGGTGATTGCAGCACTTCGGTAAGGTTTCCGCCTGTCGGACGCTGGTGAGTGAGCTTTGGCTTCGTCTGAAACCTCAGGTAACCTTAGGCCCACGAGTTGTTGATAAGTTCCGCGGCAAGGCCGCGATGATGAGGCGAGGGGGTCGACCCTATGGGGCGCGGCCGGGCAAAGGCAAAGCAGACGAAGGTCCGTCCAGTTGAGACGGATTTTGCTTCACTTGAGCGGGAACTTCGCGGTGAAAGTTATTCCGAGCAGGATTCTGCCGACGTACCTGAGGTCGAGATACCTGACGCCTACGCCGATCTCGCCGAGCAATACAACAGCGAATACGGCGATGATGGGAATGCCGAGCAGCGCGCCTGAATCATCCCAGGTGTGGGTTCCTGACACCGAGTTAACGGGCTTCAAGCAGTTGACGCTGCCGTTGCCCGACGCCACCCGGTATTCGGGGGAGTCCGATGTCGAGGTCGTTGCCACCCTGATACGACGCAATGAGCCGCAACACCCCAAAGCCATGCTGTATGTGCATGGCTGGAATGACTACTTTTTCCAGCGGCCCTTGGCTGACGAAGTTGCCGACATGGGCTACGACTTCTACGCGCTGGATCTGCGCCGCTACGGCCGGTCGCTGCGCACCGGCCAATTGGCCGGGTTCACCACCGATCTAAGCGACTATTTCCAAGAACTAGATCAAGCACTGGCGGTGATCAAGGGCGAGGGGCATCCCGACGTGGTGTTTATGGGGCACTCCACCGGCGGCTTGGTCGGGGTGCTGTGGGCGGCTCAACGGCCCGGGCAGCTCAGCGCCCTGGTGCTAAACGCCCCCTGGATCGAACTGCAAGGCAACGCCGTGCTGCGCCCGGTGCTTTCACCAATGATGAACGTGGCCAGTTCACTCTCGGCGACCTCTGCCCTGATTCGCAACGACAACGGCTTTTACCGGCGGGCTATTTCGGCCGACGAGGAAGGCCAGTGGGACTACAACCCGAACCTCAAGGGGGACAAAGCTTTTGTGGTTCGCGTCGGCTGGATATCCGCGATCATGGCAGGGCATGCCGTAGTTGAAGCCGGACTATCGATCGATGCCCCGGTGCTGGTGTGCTTGGCGGATCGCTCCGATTTCTCGCTGCGATGGAGCGAGGAGCTGCGCCGGGCGGATATCGTGCTCGACGTCGACCGCCTGGCCCAGCGGGTGCATGATCTGGGTAGCCACGTCACGCTGATTCGGATCCCGGATGCGATGCATGACCTAGTGCTTTCCGATGAACCTGCGCGCTCGAAATATCTGGCTGCAGTGCGGCGCTGGCTCAGCGTATACGGCTAACAGCGGCCGCAGCGCAGAGCGGCAAACGTGCTGTGGGTAAAAAGTGAGCGGTGGTGGCCAGGGCCGGAATCGAACCGGCGACCTTTCACTTTTCAGGCGAACGCTACTACCAACTGAGCTACCTGGCCCGGTGGCACCTAAGTGCCACACCCGCGACCCCGACGGGACTTGAACCCGCGACCTCCGGCGTGACAGGCCGGCGCGCTAACCAACTGCGCTACGGGGCCATTTTCATGACCTGTTGGCCGAAGCCAACCCAGGAATCATAACTGAGCGGTTACCCAGATGTGAAATCCATCCGCTGGAGTCCTCGTGCCTCGTGTAGGCCGGAGCTCCCACCCCGGACGTGCTGACAGAACTCCGGGGAGATGTGGCATCCCCAACGGGATTCGAACCCGTGTTGCCGCCGTGAAAGGGCGGAGTCCTAGGCCTCTAGACGATGGGGACCTGCCGACCGACTTAGGATAGTCCAGGATGCGCTCGCCGTCGAACCGAGCGCCCCCGGCTCAGTCGTCGTAAGTGGTGATGTGGATGTGGTCGTAGTGGTTGGCGGTGTGGTTGCCGCGGTCCCGCATCCGACGCCAGCCCTCATCGTCGCGTTCGATGTTCCAGATCTTCTGCCGGTAAATGATGTACTTGATGTTGAACCGCTTTGCGTTTGCCCTAAAGTACTTCGCCAAATCCCAGCCGAACTCACTGTTGCTGCGCCAGGAGGGGATCATGATGTCGACGGCACGCCCGGCCGGATGGTCGGGGGTGGTGGCGCGACGCCAGCCGTACATGGTCTTGATCTCGGGGACGTTATCCCACACGTAGCGCACGATTTTTTGCACGTTGGAGTTGGTCTTGTGCAGCCCGGAGGAGTAGCCGTGGTTCAAATCCACCGACCCGCTGCCGGATGATGAGGCGTTGATCCGGCGGTCAGACAAGTACTTGGAGGTGACCCACCAGACCTGGCCGTAGCGCAGGATCTTGGTGCGGCCATGCGAGGTTTCGCCGACCAGCCGCACAGCGGTGCCGGGGCGAATCTCGCCGGTGTGCTTGCTACCGGTTGCCGCGTTCCATAGGTTGAGGGTCGCGGTGGCGTACCTCTTGCCCGTGGTTTCAGGCAGCTTGTCAGGCGGGGGAGTCGCTGCGGTGTAACGCGCGGTGACCCAGCGCAACACCCCGTTGTGCACGATCTGAACTCGCCCGTGCTCAACCTTTCCAGTGACGGCCAACTCTGAGGTCCGCGGGATTTCGCCTTCGTGGGCGGAACCTTGGGAGGATTTCCAGATGTTGAGGTTCGCGGTCGCGTAGCGCTTCTTCGTGACTGGCGGCTTCTTCGCAGTTGGTGAAGATGCCGAGCTGTCAACCTTGTCTAGGTAACGATTGTTGACCCAGCGAATGTTGCCTTGCCAGATGATCTGGGCGACGCCGTTGCTCACCTTGCCGGTCAGGTCGACGACGGTTCCCTTGGGGATATCGCCGTAGGAGAAGAAATCTCG
>PDWJ01004185.1_pt1 | contig 16924 bp, 15 predicted proteins | sample 1430881 | NCBI WGS metagenome assembly PDWJ01 (sample SAMN01162460, study PRJNA174530) | Oral metagenome, whole genome shotgun sequencing project. | biome: Marine environment; feature: Marine mammal; material: Swab sample of the gingival sulcus; isolation source: swab sample of gingival sulcus...
AGAAAGGGGCTTTACTTTATCGACGCCCATAGCTTCCAGCTGAAGCATACACATGGTACCGGTGGCGTCCTGGGTGAAAGCTTCATCAATTTTGATTTTGATCAGTTCTCCTGGAGCCGGCAGTTCAGCCGGTTCAACCAGGTGATCTTTAAGGATCTTGTGTGTTAGTCCTAACGCGCTCATGTTACATTCCTTCGTTTATGGTTATGATGAATACCTCGACAGGTTGTTGCAGAATACTAATATTCCCAATTTCTTTGATAGGTCGGACCGCTACGCGCTCCGACCTATCGTCCGCCGGATGAGCTGCGCTCCATTAGGCTTGACAGCCGAAGCGCATAAGCACTCCGCCTATCCTCGCGGCTCATCCGGCGGACGTTGGAAACTCAGTTTGATCCTCAAAATACTGCATGTATGTCTGTGGTCAAATTGATTTTCCGCCTTGAACCTGAAAAAAGTATCTCGTCCGTAACAGACTGTCGATCCAAACGGATTTAAGCCTTTAAATTACTTTCATGTTTTGCTGCTGCAAGTCTCCTGCTCACGGTTCGAAAATGTAGGATAGAAAGACGCTTTTTGTCAAGGAAAGTATTAAGAGCGTGATTGATAGTTGATGAATCGGCCTGGCCAAAGGCGGCAAAAGGCTTCAGCGCCTTTTTCCGCCTTTGATATTTGGGACCATTCAGGGGAAGAATTATACCTTATGGGCGGCAGCCACACCCCTGTCAAATGCATCCATGTTCAAGGGAATAATTTTAGGCTTTGCTGAAAATTCTTCCTGGATGCAATGTTTAAGAAGATCCAGATCCACCAGCTTGCTTCTGGCTGCAAATGCGGCCAGGGCAACGATGTTGGCGGCCCTGACAGATCCGGCTTCAATGGCAATGTCATTAACCGGTACAGCCAGCTCAATCACATCCTTTCGCTGGCTTCTGACCGGAATCAGTGATGCGTTAATGAATACAATCCCCCCGGATTTGACGGTGTTATCGAACTTTTCCAGGGAAGGCCGGTTCATGGCCACAAGGTGGGTGGGACTTTTTATAATGGGTGATCCAATGAGCTTGTCACTGATCACAACGGTGCAATATGCGGTGCCGCCCCGCATTTCAGGCCCGTAGGAGGGAATCCAGGCAACCTGATCTCCCTGCTTCATTGCGGCATAGGCCAGCAGCTTGGCACTGAGAAGAATGCCCTGGCCGCCGAATCCTGCAAATTTAATTTCTGTCTGCATGGGTGTCTCCCAATATTGTTAGGCCTCTTCCGGAACTTTGTAATCGCCCAGTTCATAGTAAGGCAGCAAGTTTTCTTCGGCCCATTTCAAGGAGTTCAGCGGTGTCATGCCCCAGTTGGTGGGACAGGTGGAGACCACCTCCACAAAACTGAAACAGGTGTTGTCCATCTGATACTGGAATGCCTTTTTAATCGCCTTTTTACATTTGTTCACCATTTGCGGCTTAAGTACGGCCTGCCGGGTAACATAGCCCGGGGTCACGATTTCACTCATGAGATTGGCCATGCGGATGGGCATACCTGTCTGAACGGTATCACGGCCGCCCGGAGAGGTGGTGGCACGCTGGCCCGGCATGGTGGTGGGGGCCATCTGGCCGCCGGTCATGCCGTAAATGGCGTTGTTGATAAAAATAACGGTGATTTTCTCCCCGCGGTTGGCTGCATGAATGATTTCACCCATGCCGATACTGGCAAGATCCCCGTCTCCCTGGTAGGTGAATACCATCAAGTCCGGACGAACCCGCTTAATGCCGGTTGCCATGGCAGGGGCCCTGCCGTGGGCCGCTTCCTGGAAATCACAGTCAAAGTAATTGTAGATCAGAACAGCGCATCCCACAGGCGCGATGCCCACGCTATTTTCCCGGATGCCCAGTTCGTCTAAGGCCTCGGCCACCAGCCGGTGTACAATGCCATGGGTACACCCCGGACAATAGTGGGTGTGATTAGCTGTTAAGGTTTCTGGCGTAGAAAAAGTTTTTCCCATTATTATTTACTCCTTGACCGGCGCGTTGCCCGATCAGCTCTTTTACAATTTCGATAATTTTTTCAGGTGACGGAACCTCTCCGCCGCATTCCCCGTAAAATTCCACCGGTTTTTTGCCCATCACGCAACGCTGGACATCTTCCACCATCTGGCCCATGCTCATCTCAATACTGATCACGCATTTACAGCTCTCTTTGATTGCGGCATCATGCACCTGTTTTTCAGGAAAGGGGAACAAGGTTTTGGGCCGGAACAGGGCGACTTCGATCCCCTCGGCTTTGAGCATGTCGATGGCAGTACGGCATACGCGGCTCATGGTCCCATAGCTTGCAATCAGAATCTGATAGTCACCGTCTGTGTTGTACAGCTCATACTGAACGTCTTCCTTTTTCATCTGCGCGTATTTGGCATTGAGAAGCTGGTTATGCCGGTTCAATTCAGCAGGATCCAGAAACAAGGATTTCACCAGGTTTGGCTTTTTGTTCTTCCGGGAGGACACCCCGGTGGTGGCCCAGTCATCCTTGTTGGTAGGTTCGGTTTTCAAATCATCGGGAAATTCCACCGGCTCCATCATCTGGCCGATCATGCCGTCACCCATGACCATGACCGGATTTCTGTATTTTTCAGCAAGGGAGAATGCCTGCATGGTCATTTCCACGGCTTCCTGGACCCCGTCCGGTGCCAGGACCATCAGATGGTAGTCACCGTGGCCGCCGCCCTTGGTTGCCTGGAAATAATCACCCTGGGATGGCAGGATTCCACCCAGCCCCGGGCCGCCTCTCATAATATTGACAAATACTGCCGGGCACTGGGCGCCGGCAATATAGGAAATTGCTTCACTCATCAGGCTGACGCCCGGAGATGATGAGGTGGTCATGACCCGTTCTCCGGCCCCCGAGGCTCCGAAAATCATATACCCTACAGCCACTTCACTCTCTCCCTGGAGAAACGTGCCTCCCACTTCGGGCAGGCGCTTGCTCAGGTACTCGGCGACTTCCGACTGGGGCGTGATGGGGTATGCAAAATAATTTAAACAGCCAGCCCTGATGGCGGCTTCGCCGATTGCTTCATTACCTTTCATTAAAACTTTAGCCATTGTCTTTAATTATCCTTAAAAAAAATTATGCACTTTGTTGTTCGATGATGCTTATCGCCACATCCGGACACATGGTGCAGCAGATTGCGCAGTAAATGCAGTCATCCGGCCTGGCCTGAAAGGCCGGAAAATGCCCTTTTGCATTCACCTTGTCGGTGATTTCAAGCACGTTTTTCGGGCAGAAATGCACACAAAGGCCGCACCCTTTGCACCTTTCGGCATCAATAATAAGTTCATAGACCATTGTACATATTTCTCCTTGGTATTAAGTGCGTGCCCAGGGGGGTGCCAGCAGCCGGTCAATGGGCAGGATCGGGCAGGAAATCCGTTCCGGGGCCAGTTGGGGCAAAAGCCTGGTGGACGCTGTTATAAATTCAATCTTAAGCCCCGTTGCCTCGGACACCCGGGTCACCAGATTATAGCCGTCATAAATAATCTGCGGCGTGGTTTCGTCAAGAAGGTTGGCATTGGAAACCAGACCTGTAACAGGCAGCTTGGCAGCAGCTTCAATGACGGATTTTATTTTAAGGCAGCCCTGGAGATTTCCGGTATTGGGACGCAAGGGGTTGATGACCAGTAACATTCTGACACGGCTTTTTTCAAGCACCTCTGCCAGGGCGCCCAGGGCAACTACCCCTGCATTATCTCCGCCTGCATCCAGGATGGTCACCTGGGCCGGATTTTTAATCATACCCGCCACAGCAGGGGTCAGGATGGGCAGGTCTGCATTCATATATTTTTTGTCCGGCAGCACCACTTCCACCCCTAGATCCTCCAGGGGCTTTTTCGCTTCCCTGCTTCTGAAATAGGGGTTGACCAGGTCCAGATCCGTTATCTTGACACTTTTGCCCGCCTGCCGGGAAACCGCTGCCAGGTTCACGGCTGTCTCACTTTTACCGCTGCCGTAATCTCCAGCTATTATAATGGTGCCGCTGATGTCGGGTAACATATCATCCTTAAGTTTAACGGGTTAACATACCATTAAATAATTCCGAACCAAACATTAAAGCAAATCAGGTTAGGTTTTTCAATACTATTATTTGTTCAACGGTAATTTGGGAGGGTTAAAATAGCCGTGGATGAGATGGGGAAAGGTTTGGCTCAACGCTTGCGCCACTGGATCATGTTGATATCCGTGGCCTGGATAAAATCAAAAAGCGCCTGTTTTTCCCGTTGGCAATCTGTAAATCCAGGGCAGTTCAGGTAATTAATAGACACAAAACAGCCTTTGGCCCTGGCCCTTTTGATGCTGTCCACAACATCTTCAAAACAATAGGATCTGGGACGGAAGTAGGCGGTATAACACGCTTTGCGCACAGAGTTCATGCTCACGCGCATACTGTCCAGACCGGCCTTGCATAAACGTTCCACCCGACCGGGCAGACTGGCATTGGAATTGAGGTTTATGGTGCCCTGGCTGGTCTTTTTCCGAATCAGGACAATGGCCTGTTCAATGGCATCTGCCGCAGTTAAGGGTTCTCCCTCACACCCCTGGCCAAAACTGACCACGGCCTTTTCAACGTTCAGGATATGTTCCAGGGCAACACCTGCAATATCCTCCGGATCAGGAATAAAGGCTATTCTGTCCTGGCAGGCGCAAAGGTTATTTCCCGTTTGAAGGGAAATACACCCAAGACAGCGGGCGTTGCAGACCACGGAGGTGGGCAGAGGAGCTTCATACCGGCCCAGAAAAAAATTTTTACCGGCAGGGCACCCGTATCCCAGGGCGCATTTTTCCAGATGGCGCATCAGCCGGTTGTGCGGATATTTTTTTCTGTATTTTTCCACCCCTTTTTGAACCTGGGCAATGGGCATTAACCGCAGATCCTGCCGGGGTTCATCATCCACCAGAAGGGCTGCGGATCTGAAATCATTTTTTCCAAATCCCAATGCACCATAGGAGAAAAGGGGCAACGGCGTATCCACGCCAAAATCATCATAGGCGCAAACATGCAGGTTCACATACCCCGGAGAGTTGAACACGCCCACGGGATAAATACGCTGGTCAGGCTGAAAGGGGTTGGTTTCAAGGGTTTCAAACCGGTCACTGACAAGGTTGAATACAATGGGGGCTCTGTCGGGCAGCAGCATCAGTTCACTGCCGTGGGGCATGGGACAGGTACCGGATTTTGTTAAAATAAAAAAATCTCTTCCGGACATGCCTGCGGCTGCATATCCGTCCAGTTCAAAAATGTTGCCGTGCGCATCAGCCACCACAGCTGTGAGCATCTGTTTATTGATATATGCCATGATGGGGCAGGGTATATCAGAACTGTTTAATAAATTCCAAGGTAAACAAATCCTGAACAGCGACTTTTGGGTTAATTTTTCTAAATTTCTCGTGATTCGTAAGTTTTTTTTCAATGCGTGACATTTAAAAATGGGCGGGCATACATGAATATTCTGGGGATCAGATTTGTTTTCCAATAAAGAGATTGAACAAATCAGCATATTGTAACAGCCTGTCAAAAAAATGCATCTTTCTTCTTGTGATGTAGCTTTTAAGTGCATATAACGCACCTATAAGGTTTATAAGAACGCATATTAAAAATAAAAAGAAAAGAAAAAATGGCTTACAAAATTATTTATAAAAATGGCGGATCCTTTATTTCAAATGAAGAAACCTTGATTGAAGCCAAAAGACAAGCGGTAGAAGGCGCTGAGTATGGATTTGGCAGTATCGTCATCATAGAGGGGGAGGGCAACGATTTTTCCAGTGATCCCATTGCTGTAAAACTTGAACATGACGAGGAATGGATAGAACCTTGAAGATAGAGCCAGACGCCCCGGTGAAAGCCGGGGCATCCTAAAGGAGTTGTTAGTTGAAAACCGCCAAAGCCGCTGTTCCTGGCGCCCGAACAGGATCTTTACAATAGGGTTGCACCGTAAATTTGGAAAAAGTGGTTCTCATTTTTATGAGATTTCGCTTCGATCCCCTAATTAACAAACAAGCTCTAAGGCTCATGGTCAGGCTGTTTCAGCGGCGCGCAGCACTTTGGCCGCTTCCACCAAATTTTTCAAAGATGCTTTTGTCTCCGGCCAGGCCCGGGTTTTTAAACCGCAGTCCGGGTTAATCCACAGCCGCTCCCTGGGAATCCGTTTGGCCGCTTCCTTCATGTTGGCCACAATAAAATCTACGGATGGTACGTTGGGAGAGTGGATATCATATACGCCAGGCCCGATTTCATTGGGATAGGCGGTTTCATCAAAGGCATTTAATATCTCCATGTTGGAACGTGATGCCTCAATGGTGATGACGTCGGCATCCATGCGTGTGATGGCGTCAATAATGTCATTGAATTCAGAATAACACATATGGGTATGAATCTGGGTGGCGTCTTTGACCCCATTGGCGGCAATCCGGAATGCGTCCACGGCCCAGTTCAGGTATTCCTCCCACTGTTTTCTACGCAGGGGCAGTCCTTCTCTCAGGGCTGCTTCATCTATCTGAATAATGGAAACACCGGCCTTTTCCAGGTCCAGCACTTCGTCGCGGATGCCCAGGGCGATCTGGCGGCAGGTGTCGGACCGGCTTTGGTCGTCCCGGACAAAGGACCAGTTTAAAATGGTTACAGGTCCTGTGAGCATCCCTTTGACCGGTTTTTCAGACAGGGACTGGGCATATACAATCCAGTCCACGGTCATGGGCCGGGGCCGGGATACGTCCCCAAAAAGGATGGGCGGCTTCACACAGCGGGAGCCGTATGACTGCACCCAGCCATAGAGACTGAAGGCAAAGCCGTCCAATTGCTCGCCAAAGTACTCTACCATATCGTTACGTTCGGCTTCACCATGGACCAGTACATCCAGGCCAGTCTCTTCCTGGAATTCAACGGTGCTTCGAAGCTGATCCCGGATGGCGGTGGTGTAGTCCTGCTGGCTGATCTCCCCTTTCTTAAATTTAAGGCGCAGGGCGCGTATCTCTTTGGTTTGGGGAAAGGACCCAATGGTGGTGGTGGGGTAGAGAGGTAATTTGAGTTTCTCCTGATGAAGCTTGGCACGTTCCGGATAGGTCTGACTGCGCTGTCCCCAACTGTCATTCACCTGGGTCAGACGGGCCTGGACGTCCGGGTTGTGAATCCGGGTTGAATGCTTCCGGCTTTCCAATGCCTTGCGGTTCTCTTCCAGATCTGCTGCCACACTTGCTCGACCCTGGTTCAACGCCTTTGCCAGAAGATCCAGTTCAAGCAGTTTCTGCCGGGCAAAGGCCATCCAGCTTAACAGTTCTGTATCCAGTCCGGTCTCCTTTTCCAAGTCCACGGGCACATGGAGCAGGGAGCAGGAGGGCGCCAGCCACAACCGGTCGCCAAGCTGATCATGGATGGGGGTCAATTGATCCAAAAGGGCGTTCAAATTCGTTTTCCAGATATTTCTTCCGTCAATTACCCCCAATGACAAGGCCATATGTTCAGGCAGCCGGCCAACTATATCCGGTACCTGGTCTTTTCCCCGGACCGCATCAACATGAAGGGCCTGAACCGGCAGGGACAGTGCCAGATCCAGGTTATCCCCCAGGGAACCAAAATAGGTGGCCAGCATGATTTTAACAGATCCGGTCCCCAACGTCTGGTAGGCCTCTTCCACCATCTGCTTCCAGTGATTATCCAGATCTGTGACCAGTAAGGGTTCATCCAGCTGCACCCATTGGACATCCTGTTCGGCCAGTAGATTTAACAGCCGGACATATTCAGGCAGCAGCCTTGTCAGCAGGGTCTTTTTGTCAAAATTGTCTGCTTTACCCAAAAAAAGATAGGTTACAGGGCCCAGAATAACGGGTTTGGGCGTTACGCCTGCTTTTTGCGCTTCTTGTACCTGATCCAGTAAAAATTGCGCATCCAGGCAAAACCCGGTGTCTGGATCAAATTCCGGGACGATGTAGTGATAGTTGGTGTCAAACCATTTGGTCATTTCCCCGGCTGAAATCTGGTTATCTTTCCCATCGCCTGCGGACTGCCCCCGGGCGATGCGAAAATAACGGTCCAATGAAGATCCGCCGGTTTCCTGGGCCCGGGCTGGGACATTGCCCAGCATCCAGCTGGTGTCTAACACATGGTCGTAAAATGAAAAATCGCCTACGGGCACATAATCAAGGTTTTTTTGGTCACCCCAATTGTTTTTCCGGAGCCGGGCGCCGGCTTCAAGCAGTTCGTTCTGGGAGGTTTTGCCCTGCCAGTAAGATTCCAATGCGTGTTTGAGTTCTCTGTTGTCGCCGATGCGGGGGAAGCCCAGGTTGTGGGTTTTCATGCTGTCAATTCTCCTTGTTACAATGATTGGAATAAGTTTGATATCCGTTGTGGTGATCGTGTTGGTAAGACTATAACGGAGATTAAAGCATGATGAAAAATGATATATTTTCAGGCAATCATAAAAAAAAGTTATGATTTTTCGCTATCCGGCAAGGGCAATAAATCCCTGGATATAATCGGTTGTACTGTCCTGATCCCGGATTCCCGCACTGATCTCTTTCCAGATACCGTCCGGACCGATGGGAACTGCTTTTAATTCAAATCTTTTTTGACTGTCTTCCACAAGCCAGCGGGGCAGGGCAGTGACCCCCCGGCCCGACGCCACCATCTGGAGCATGATATCCGTGGTTTCAATAATTCTATGTTGTTGGGGGCGGCATTGGGCTGGAATGAGGCACTGGGTAAAAATATCCAGACGCTCCACGGAAACAGGATAGGTGATCAGCACCTGGTCCAGCAAATCTTCCGGGTGGATGTGATCCCGCTGGGCCAGGGGATGGTTCCGGGAAACAGCCAACACATGTTCATACTCAAAGAGCGGAGTAAAGGACAGGGTTTTGGTTTTGACGGGATCCGGGGTGATGAGCAGGTCAATTTCAAAATTCAGCAGTGCCTGTATCCCATCAAATTGAAATTCCTGCTTAACATCAATTTCCACATCCGCCCAATCCCTGAGATATTTGGCAACAATCGTTGAAAACCAGCGGTAACATGGATGACATTCCATACCAATACAGAGCATCCCCCTTTTGCCCCGTGCATATTGCTCAATCATCTTTTCGGCCTGGACAAATTGGGGCAGTATTTTACGGGAAACCTCCACTAAATACCGGCCTGAACGGGTCAGCCGCAACCCCCGGCCGTCTTTTTGCCAGAGCCGGGTGCCTAGACTGGATTCAAGTTTTTTCATGGTGTGGGTTAAGGCAGGCTGTGTCAGGCAAAGGACTTGGGCTGCCCCTGTCAAGGTCCCCTGCCGGTCAATTTCGTGCAATATGGATAGATGAATCCGGTCAATCATAAATATTTTGATGGCTAATTCGGGTGATGAATTGAAAACCAATCCTTTCCAATGGATGCCTTGGAATTATAAATCCAAATTAGCCCATGGTCAAACACTATTCCAGGAGCCAGGATTCGTAATTATAATAGGAGAGCAGCACCGGAAAAAGAAGGGTATTGATTTCAGTATGACGGCTTTGGTTCATGCCTTTGCCGAAGACGAGCCCGCGTCTGAACACATCCGGGGTTAGAAACCGGGTGGGCACGGTAAATTCAAGGGCTGAAATCCGCTGTTTCAAAACGTCTTTACCCCAATCTTGACGGGTGCATAAAAACCAGCCCCAGTCTCCAAACGAGGGGACATTTTCATGGTACGGCAGGATAGAAAATCCCGCAGCGGTTAATGTTCTGCCAATGCAAAGATAGCTCTCCTTTGCAAGGTAAGGGGAGGTGGACTGGACAGATGCAATGCCGTTTTTTGCCAGCCTGTGCCTGACGTTAAGATAAAATTCCTTTGCGTAGAGTTTGGTCAGTTCCGGTGTGGAGGGATCCGGCATATCCACGATAATGATGTCCCACGTCCCCTTGACCTGTTCCAGGAATTTGTCTGCATCCAGGTTCATCACCCGGACCTCGGCCACGTGCCTTGGGCAGGGCATCCGCCATTGGTCATCCCGTTTTCCCTTTCTATCAGAACAGGCTTGATAGACCTGGCGAAACGCCCCCGGAGAAATCCCGGGAAAGGTCAGGGTGGTCACCCGGGCGTTATCAAAGGCATGATTGTTAAGCCGGGACAGCAGTGGATGCGTGGCTGCAAGGGTTGTCATGGCCGGGTCCAGGTCCACCAGGGTAACCTGGTCAACATCCGGATATTTTAACACTTCCCTTAATGCGCAGCCGTCACCGCCGCCCAGGATCAAAACCCGGCTGCGGGAAAATGCCAAAGCCATGGCCGGATGAACCAGGGACTCATGGTACCGGGCCTCGTCCGTACTGCATAGCTGCAGGTTGCCGTTTAAAAACAGCCGGATTTCATCCAAAGGCTTGAAATGGGTCATCACGATGTGCTGATACTGACTGGTTTCAGAATAAACGATTGGGTCATCATACAAAGACTGTTCGTTGGTAACCTGCCACCGGCGGTTGTTCATATACCCGAAAATCACGGCGGCACAGGTCGCTGCCATGATCACAAGCAATGGGATATTGCGCCGGATGATCTGTTTGCGGGTAAAATAGATAAAGGTCACCAGGGCAAGAAAAAAGTTCATCCCCGCAGTTAAAAAAGCAGATTCTGTAATGGGAAAAAAGCGCAGCAGAACAAACACATAGACCAGGGCACCGGCCAGAGATCCAATATAATCAGCGGACAGGATATTGCCCAGATTGGTGGACAGCTCCTTTGAAAAATCGTTGTTGATCCGTATGATCACCGGAATTTCAAGGCCGATGAGGATGCCGATAATGGACACAAAAAAGTAGAGCACCAGGCTGTAATGGCTGGTGTACCCGTAGGAGAGATAGGTCAGGGTGGGTGAATACCCCCCGGCAAGGGCAAGGGCGATTTCAATGCCGATAAAGGCATATACCAGACGGTCTTTGGGTATTCCAGCCTGGATCAGACTGCCGAACCCCATCCAGAACATCATAAGCCCGATGACCATGGCCCACTGCTCAAAGGCATTGCCCAGGATCATGGAAGCAAGACTTGCCTGGATATATTCAAGGATAATGCCGCAGGCCCCGGATGCAAACATGCACAGACACAGCAGGACTGAGGCCGTGTTAATCCGGGAGCGCCCCCATGTCCGGGCGCTCCCTGAAAAATCAGATGGCATGGGCAATGATCAGCGCCACAGCAATGATGGTCGCATGGATCACCACCAGTGCCGCAACATTTTTGTCCTCTTTGATCTCCGTTGCAATGTTTGTGGCCGAGGGCAGAAGAAGCCGCTCCACAAGGGCGCTCAATCCAAGCAGCAGAATCATACCGAATAGGGTATAAACAAAAAATCCGACAATATCATTTCTCCATCCGGTAAAAGGACCGGAAAGGCTGGCTTTGAGAATAATGCCCAATGCCACCAGAATACCGGCCAAACCAATCCCTGCGGCTGGATTGTTCTGCTTGATCTCATCCCGGACGTTAAAGGGAGTGACCATTTCATAGACCAGACCAAAAATCAAAAGCATGACCTGGCCCAGGACAAAAAAGAGCAGGGCTGATCCCAGGGACTGAGAAAAACTGCCTCCGCCGCCGGAGATGCTGCCGTTGAGAATAAACCCGGTGGCAATATACATACCTGCCTCAACGATACCAAGGGCGGTATTGCCTGTGGTGGTGCGCCCATCTTCAAGGATAAATTCCTTGATGCACTCCTGGTCGTTGATGATATGGCCCATCATGACGAAATCGTTGATGAACCGGGAAAGGAAAAGACAGCCTGTGATGAGGATTCCATCTGCCAAAAGGTAGAGAATATCGCTCCAGAACCCTGAGGAGCCCCCTGACAATGCCCCGGTCATGCCGATGGCAAGGCCAAGATAGAGCCCTGTCCGTCTTAGGCCCACGGCCAGATTACCATCGTCAATATGACGGTCGTCATCAAAGTCCGTGGTCCGCCAATCATCCAGCCTTTTGGCCATAAAAATAAATACAATGCTTACCAGGGCATAGCACAACCCCTGCCCCATATTGATCAAGGTTGCTGTAAAACTCATATGATTCTCCTTATTTGCCTCTTGATTTAGGGCCGCCCCCCCTAAGACCTGAAGCGCCGCCCCTTACCGAGGCAGGCGCGGTTTTAAATCCGCCGGTTTTTGAAAAGGTGCTGTTTTGATACCGTGGAGAGTGTTGCATGCGGCTCCCCCGAGAACCAAATGTATATCCTTTCTGGGTCTGTCCGTAATAGGGTTTTTTGTATCTGTAATCCGTGTTCCACCGGTTCCATGATCCATAGGAGTAGTGATGGGCCGGAAAAAAGAACAGATTGGAAAAAAAGGCATACTTGCCGTACCAGGACCAGAAACTGTTGCCGTTTTCATCCTTTTTCCATTTTCCGTAGGCTGGATTGCCCACATAGGCCATACCCGGCGGCGCGGCCTGGGGATCAGGCTCAAATTCACCATAAGGCTTGGATAGAATGGCCATGCCCAGGTTTTCCAGGTTCTGCGCATAAAAAAAGGGATCCACCGCTTCCCAACCGGTTTCTGACGTCTGAGCGTTTTCTACCATAAGGTATTTATGAAAATACTTTAATTGGGTGCTATCAAGATAAAAGGTGGCAGCATTGTGCCGGGCGTCAGGCCAGCGTGCGGTCAGATCAAGATTCAGTGCCTTGAACGCAGATGCCAGACCCGGGGCAACCCGTGTATGCATCCCGTTGTAACCCGGTCGCAGATCTGCAATGGACTCAGCATTGGACTGGGTTAACGCCTGGAACACCCCAGGAGAGACCAGGGCGGTGAAAACAACAACGCCAGGGTTGTAGTAATCTGAGCTTTCATCCCAGGATTCACGATGGATCGTGACATAATGCTCCACCTTCATGTCCTCAAGGATTTTGGTATAACTCTGGTATAATTGATCCAGATCCTTCTCAAATTCTGGGCCAGCCTTGTCAAGGGCCTTTTTTGCCTGTTCAATGGCATCTGCTGCCGTGACAAAGGCAGCATAGTCGGCATCTCCTGCGGTATGGGCCTGGTACTGGGCCTTTAGGATATCCATATTGGCCTTTGCGTCATCCGCCATTTTGGAAAACGGGGCAAACCGGGCCGTGATTTTTTCTTCTGAGCCGGGAAACTGTTCCTTTGCCTTGGCCACGGGACCCTGTGCCAGGTGCTGCACCTTTGACAGGATGGTCTCTGCCGAGGCCAGGGCGGCAGTTTCCATGGCCCGGGTGCCTGTCATGGCGGCCTTGATCCTGGCTGCGCGTTCAAAGGGCGCTTGAGCCTGGTTTCTGGCTTCCCGGATCACCGAGTTCACCTGCTTGATCTGGATCTGGGCCTGGGCTTCACCTTCAGGTTTGTCCTGTTTAATGGTGACCTTTAATCCCTGATCATATACCTGCTGTGCCCGGGCCAGGGTGGTGCTGGCATTGGCAAATGCCGTGTCCCATTTTTCCCTGGATGCATACCCAGCCATGGCAGAAAAGTCCGGGGAGGCTGACAGACGGTCATATTTTTTCTTCTGGGCTTTTATGAAATCCCCTGTGGATTTCAGGTTCTGCTTTACGATTTCAGCCTGGGTTCTGATCTCATCGGGAAGTCCCTGGCCGCAACCGCTCACAAAGACCAGGGCCAGGAACAGGAAAATAAGGCCTCTCATGGTTTGTCTCCCCCCCTGAAGATCAACGTCAACTCCGCCGGATTCACGGGTTTGGAAATATAAATCCGGTATTGCGCTTTTCCTTGGTCCTGCCACTGCTCAATGGTGAGGAACAAGGATGAATCAGCATTGACAAATTCATACATATACACCTGTTCTTCCTTGCCGTTGCGCCGGTACACAGCAGCCCAGTCATCCTCATAGTCAAAGGTTTCCCCGGCATAGACAATACTGTCCTCATCATCCACGATCTGCTCCAGATCATCTTCATCAATGGGCTGGCCGCCATCATCGGTCAGCTCTTTAAATCGGGTCTGGTTCAGGGTCATGCTCATTTCGAGTTCATCATCAAATTCCCATTCAAAATGACCCACAGCCCCGGTTTCCAGGCACAGGCAGGTCAGTTCCGTGACAACATAGTCTGTCAGGGTTGAATAGTCCTCACTGGCCTCCTGGTATGTGTTGATCTCCTGGATCATGAAGGTGCTGCCCAAACAGGTAAACCAGTCACCCACCCCTGCATCCATAATGGTCAGGCGGGTTTGTTCTTCCTTTGACAACACCTTGTCCGGTGACAGGGTTCGGATCAGGGCGAACCGCTGGTCAAAGGACTTTTGTTCGGAAACGGATATCATGTTACCCCTCCTGGCGTCTGGATGTTAATGCATCTGTCCTTGCCCTGAAACGCTCATTCATAACACCCAGGGCATTGGCGCTTTGGGACGCAATGCTGATGGTCTCCTTTGAAATGGCGGTGTAGGCCTCAAATGCCTGTTCATAGGTATTGCAGGCCTCTTCCAGGGCCTCAATGTTCACGCTCATACTCTGGCTCATCTTTGCACCCTTGACCGCAGCATCACCAATCACCTTGGCCGTATCCGTCATCGTCTCGGCCGCTGCCTGCTGGACCATGTCCAGGTGTTTCAAGGTCTCCATCTGCTGCTCCGCCGCCACCCTGACAGCCAGGGCATTTTTCACAGCCGTGGCCAGAATCATGTCCGTGCGCTGGACCAGGCGCTGGACCAGGTGTGAATTTCTAACCATCATCTCTGCGCCAAACCGGGTCTGGAGATTAGAATTATCAATTGTCTGCAGATCCACAACCGCCATGGCCAGATCCGAGGTCAGGGTGGTCAGCGCCTCTTTAACCCGGGGATCGTCCACCGTGTCAAGGTATGCACAAAGCTTTTCCCAGATCAGCTGCCCCAGGTAAATACGTTCCTGCAGCGCCGGCTGGATCTCTTTTAAGGCATCACAGATCTGGGACAGTTCTGCCGCGTCAAAGCCCACCTGGTCGGCCTCGTTGCGCAGGTGATCCCGGATACCGTCAATGGTGGAGTTCACGGTTTCCCGGCGTTCGGCAATGATGCGCAGGACCTCGTCTCCTTTAGGCAGACGGTTTACGGTGCGCGTAAAAAGTCCCATCACCTTTTTGGGCAGGGGCACTTGGGTTCTTGCCACCACGGTGGGGTTGACTTTGTCCAGCTCGGTTTTAATGGCCAGGATATTTTTTCCCACAGGTGAGTTGTCCTCCGCAGCCACGTTTTTCAGTACCGAGCCCATTTTCCGGTCATAAAGGGAGACCTGACTCTGGGTTTGTTCCATAACTTCACGGCCCAGGGAAAATACAAAATTACCCAGCTGCCAGTCTGACGGGTCTGCTTTGACCTTTTCCACAAAACGTTGCGCCTCATCTTCCAATGCGTTGAGCTCTTCAACACTGAGGTGCCCGGGCTGGATCGGCACCAACTGGGTAGGGGCCTGGACAGGGGTAAGTGCGCCCTGGCCTGATGCTTGTGTAACTTCTGTTAATACAGGGGCTTTGGCCTGATCAGCCACATTGGCAAGCTCCTGAGCCAAACTGGACATAATGTTTCTCCTTTATGAAAATTTACCCTCAAGAAAATGGGCCATGGTTTTAAATTCTGCGGTTTCGTTATTGTCCACAATCTGCCTTGATCTTGTGCACACGTCATGAAGGCTTTCAATGGTGTTTTCAAAGGCCTGCCTTTGGGTCTGTCTGCTGTCCCGGGAAAGATCAAGATACTCTTTAACGATTTTGAACAGATGGGTGGCCCCGATCTTTTTCAATTCATAGGTCAGGGTCTCCCCCGGATAACGGGTAATCATATCCGGGATAAGTACTTTAAGATCGTCAATAATGGATTCTATTTTCAGAATCAGGTCCATGAAAAAATCACGGTTGGTCCGGATCAAAAGATTGAGCTTGATCAGGGTATCAAGGATTTTCTTAAAATCTGCACCCGGATCTTTTTTTTCAGGGGCCAAAGAGCTGTGCTCCCCGTTGGACGATGAAACTTCTGACGCTTTCATCCGTCTGATAATCAGGGTGAATAAAAATAGCGCTGTAATGAATAAGGCGGCTATGGTTATAACGGGCATGACATGTTCCTTCCCCTATAAATTTTAAGAAGCGTTTTATTTATGGCACTGCCTTAGAGCCTGTTTGATAATTGATGAATCAGCTGCAATCTTAGGCCCATGATTAGAATAACATCGCCCGTTTACTTGTCTTTTGAGTCGCCCTGGGCCTTACGCCAAAGGACACACATACATAGATGCTTCCTTTGGCGTCCCTTGATGGTGGCTTAAAATCCGGCGCAGCTGTGGCAGATTTAATTCTGATCATGGGCCTTATGAAATTTCACTTCGACAGGCTGTTACGGAATAGATAATTTTTTCCAGTCTAAGACGGAAAATCAATTTGACCACAGGCATACATGTAGTATTTATATAAAAGAACTAAGTTAACCGATTAGTTTCTTTCATGATTTGTTGTGGGCAAACCTCGGTGAAAGACCAGGTCGGCCCATGGCCGTTCGTAAGGATCAAATTGATTTTCCAACGAAGAAATTGGGAATATTAGCATTCTGTAACAGCCTGTCGAGTTGGTTTCCGGGTGGAACTTGAAGTTCGGCAACATCTTGTACGCGATTGATTTGGTCAAGTTTTCGTCTTGCAACTGACCAAATTTGCTGTGTACAAGTTTTTCTGTCGATTTTGGAATCAATTCCACCAAAAATGTTTTCTGTTCCAATAGTTTTAAATTTATTTATCATAAGCGCCATTATAATGAGTTGTATGATAGGTGTCAACTCAGCTCAATTCCTTCTTCTTGGCACATTTCCCAAAAGACTTTTAGCGTACATTCAGCACCCTTTTTGATTCCTGTTTGACTATTTTTGGGTACGCGTCATGGTGAGATAAAGCATTCTGGTTTTATTTTCAACGCCTTAAGA